>Ga0066388_100001991_pt1 | contig 12113 bp, 6 predicted proteins | sample PanSoiMetaGPlot6_FD_64539 | JGI IMG/M metagenome (GOLD analysis project Ga0066388, IMG submission 64539) | Tropical forest soil microbial communities from Panama analyzed to predict greenhouse gas emissions - Panama Soil - Plot 6 (Hybrid Assembly) | ecosystem: Environmental > Terrestrial > Soil... | reverse complement strand
TGACGCCCGGGTAGAACTGGGCGTTGTTGGTGGTGCTGTTGACCTGGAACTCGCCGCCTTGAGGCGCGCCGCCGGAGTTGAACCTCTGGCCGAAGACTCCCGCGCTGGATCCGTCCTGCCCGAAGCTGGTCCAGACCACAACGAACTCGCCCGCCGGGTCGATCGCCACACTGGAGGCGACCTGGTTTCCCGGAGTGTAAGTGTTCACCTGGAACTCGGGAACGAAGGCTGGCGCCTGCGCCTTTGCCAGCGCGGCGGTCAGCGAAGCTAAAGCCGCCAGGGCAAGTCTCCGGGACACCGGACCTCCTGGGTTCTACGCGGCGAATCTTACCCTTTCGGGCGGGTGATCGGTGGGAAAACTGATCGAAGGGACGGGATTTTACCTGACCGACCGGACAGGGAGCTGAAGGAGACCTTCCAAGTCCGTCGGTCTACATCTGGCGTTCTACGACGGCGGGTGCTCTCGGCGGCTCGGGAACGAGCCGCGGCGCCGGTCTCTGGCAAGAATCGCAAAACGTGTACTGGTACACGGCGTGATCTGTGCCGGCGTAGAGGGTCTTCCCGTCGGGAGAAAGGGCGAGAGAGCGGATGTGCGGATCGGCGAGACCCTGGCCGACTCGGGACCACGTCACGCCGCCGTCGACGCTTCGAAAGACTCCGTCGCCGTAGGTCGACAGATAGATGGTTGCGGGCGAGGCGGGGTCGACGAGAACGGCGCTCTCCAGGATCTCGTGCAGCTCGGAAAGCGGCGTCCACGTGGCCCCTCCGTTCTCGCTGCGATAGATCGGCAGCCGACCTGGCTCCGGCAAGTATGAGATCGCCCAGATCCGCGACGGGTTCGTCGGATCGATCGCGAGATCTGCAGCCGACGCATAGTCCGGAAGCGAGCCCTTAGGCTCTAAGGCCGATGCGTTGCCTGCGAAAACCTGCCCGCTGACCAGCGCGTAGACGCCCGACCCGTTGCCAATGGGCGGAAAGACCTTGAGCGGGACGGCTCCATAGAGATCGATGAGAGCTGTCCAGGTCTGACCCGCGTCGCGGGTCGCGCGTACGGTATTCCGTCCGCAGTAAGGTCCGCAGTACGCAAACTCCCATATGTAGATCGTTTTGGCGTCGAACGGATCGACCACGGCGCCGTTGACGACTTGGTCGAACTGCGCGCGCAGGTCCCAGCCGATCCCGGCGTTCTCGGTTCCATGAAGATCGACGGACGTCGCCGCGAAAACGGCCGTGCCCGTCGAATCAAACTGAAGCGAGAGGATCGGTTGTCCGGGAAGGCCCGTGCTCGCGGATTGCCACGACAGTCCACCGTCGTCGGAGCGCGACACGACGTTGGTCCCGCCCGCCGCGAACAGCGTTCCAGGGCGAGCCGTGCTGGCGAGCAGAGACACGCCTCCGACGGTCGCGGGAGATCCCGATTGGGCCCAGGTGACTCCGCTGTCCGTCGATTTCTGCAGGTCCGTTCCGGCCGCGAGGAAGAGGCCGGAAATGACCGGGCTCGCTGCGACGACGCGCAGATACTCGCCGGCGGCGGCGGAGTATGCCAGGGTCCAAGAGGCACCTCGATCGACGCTCCGGAAAACGCTGGCATGGCCAAGGGTGTCGAAACCAACCCCCAGGACTGCTCCCGAGTCGGCGGCGCTCGCCGCGAGCGACGTGAATGCCAGGTCCGGCGCCGTTTCCAGCTTGGACCATCTGGCCGCCCCGTCGGTGCTCTTGAAAACTCCGTCGGTCGTCGAAGCGTAGAGCGTCGATGGCTGCAACGGATCGACCAACAGCGAGCTGAAGTAGGTCTGCGCGGGCAGACCCTGGGAAGACGGACTCCAGCCGTGCCCTCCGTCGATCGACTTCATCACGCCGGCGGATGACGCGGCGTAGACGACGCCCGAGTCCGACGGATCGATCGCGAGGGCGCTAATTCCTGACCCGGGAAGAATCAGCGTCCAGGTTGTCCCGCCGTCCTGGCTCTTGTAGACCCCGTCGAACCCGAGGTAGAGCGTGCTCGAATCGGACGGATCGATGATCAACGGGCTCGCTACGGTCAAACTCGGTAGGCCGCTGCCCACGGTCTGCCACGTCGCACCGCCGTCACGCGTCTTGAGCAGTCCTCGCGCGTACGTATCCGCATAGGCCGTTCCGGGGTTCCGCGGATCGACGGTGACGAGTCCCTGCTCGCAACAGCTGTCCCCGAGCCCGAGGTCCGTGTAGGACCAGGAGCGGCCGAAGTCCCTGCTCACGAACATGCCGAGAGGAGAGCGTGCGTACACCATTCCGTCCTGATGGGACATCGCGAGCGAGAACACATTTTCCGGACCCCAGGCCGGAGTTCCGCTCGTCCAGACGTTATTGCCCGCCGCGAGGGGAGCGGCGGTCATGAGGGTCAGCCCAATCCAGGAGAACGGAGCAAATCGAATCCGAAGCTCACGTCCGGGTGTTCTATCGTCGAAGCTCTGTCCGAGTTTTCGCAAGGCCGCCTTCCGAGTGTACGGTCGCCGACGACTTCTCGTCGCAGCGGTGTCCGACACCCCTTTCGTGAGATGGAGTCGATCAAGGCGCGAGGATTCTAAACCGACGAAGACGTCAGGCCCAGATGCCGAGCTCCGCGCCCTGAGCCAGAGCCAGCGCGAGACCGAAGCCGGCCACGACGAGCCGCTGGCCCGCGGTCGCGAGGGCGCGCCACCGGGACACGGCGCCGCCGAGGCGATCGTCGAGCCGCGAGATCTCGTCGCGATACATCTCCTCGAGGAACCGGCGGAACTCGTCGGGCATGGAGTGCCCCTGTCCGCGGTTGACCACACGCTGATAGGGGAAGCGGCTCCAGTCGACGTCCGGATCCGCGCCGATGTGCGCGCAGACCTCACGCAGCAGCCGGACCGGATCGCTGGCGATGTCTTCGTAGAAGCCGACGTAGAGCTGCTTTTTCGGGAAGACCCGTAGCCAGCGATCGAGAATCTCTGTGTAGCGTCCCTGCTCTCTTGAATGAACGAAGTAGCTGTAGAAGCGGGATTGAGGCAACTCTTCGTACTTCTGCTTGGAGAGCTTGACGAGATTCATGACGGCGTGCGACCACGCGCGCTCGACGGGGTTGCGCAGGAAGAAGACGAGCCGGACCGACGGCATGATCGAGCGAATGAACCGGATGCGGAACGGTGTGAGCGTGCTGTAGCCCGGGCTCTTGTCTCCCTTGATCTTGTCTTTCCCTTCGAGAAAGAGACTCGAGTAGTACTTCAGCGGCAGGCGGAAGCTCTGGCTGAAGTAGCGGACTTCCGTCGGATCGTGACAGCCCGGGCGCTTGGCCATATAGATCTGAGGATGACAGTCGAGGTTTGCCGCGAGCCAGGTCGTGCCGGCCTTGGGCGCACCGATGATGAGAAAGTCCGGCAGGCACAGAGCGCGCCGCGAACGAATGCCGATCGAGTAGAGCGCTTTCGACGGAAGGGACGCGGCGATCATTCCTCGCTGGAACCGCCTGCGAACCGGTACTCCCGGGGGCTGAGGATAGGCCGTCGCGCCCATCGAGAAAATACTACGCCTGTTTATCGCGGGTTTAGGTAGCCAAATTCACCCAGCGCGTCGACCGGTCCGGGGGCTGAGACATGGGCTGTCCGACCTCTCATGCCATGCTCGGCCGATCCGAGGAAGGAAGGCTCATGAGCGACTCCAGATCCGCCGCAGCCCTCGAATCCGCTCCCGTACCCGCTTCGCCTCCTCCACGCCACTGCGACGTCATCATGAAAGGCGGCATCACGAGCGGCGTCGTCTATCCGGCAGCGGGTGTGGAGATCGCGAAGCGCTTCACGCTCAAGAGCATCGGCGGGGCGAGCGCCGGCGCGATCGCGGCAGCCCTCTTCGCGGCCGCCGAGTACCGCCGGTCCGTGCTCGGATCCGCGGATGGCTTTGCACAGCTGCAGACGCTGCCCGAAAGGCTCGGCGCGACGACGGCCTCGGGTACGTCTTATCTCCTCGCGCTGATGCGGCCGTCCCCCGACGCGCGGAGGCTCTTCCGACTCCTCCTCGCGTTCCTCGGCAGCGACCGCCGGCGGAAGCCTCTCCGCGTGGCGGGCACTGCGGTCGTGCAGTACTTCGGAGCCTTCGTGGTCGGTCTCATACCCGCGGTGGCGCTCGCCATCTTCGCCTGGCGAGCCGCGGACACCGCGACGATTCGCGCGGGAGTGCTGGTCCTTTCGCTGCTGCCTCTCCTCCTCGGCGTCTCCGTGCCGGTGATCGTGGCGGTGTTCCTGGACCTCGTCCGTGCAACCTCGCGCAATCAGTTCGGCCTCTGTCCGGGAGCCGGACCGTCGGCGATGCCCGGCGATCCGCCTCCCCTGACGGACTGGCTCGAGGCGAGCCTCGACGCCATCGCCCTCGGAGCGGTGGCCGTGCCGGAGCGGCCCGACGGCTACGACTCCGGTGAACCAGTGACGTTCGCGGACCTGTGGGGCGCGCGGACCGCCGAGGACGCCCGCCTCCTCGCCGCGGACGGGAGCGGACGCCGCATCAACCTCGAGGTCATCACGACGAATCTCACGCAGGGGAGACCGTACCGGCTTCCCTTCGAGTCGGAGAGGCTCTACTTCGACCCGCGAGAGCTTTCCGCTCTGTTCTCGAATCGCGTGATCGCCTTCATGGAGAAGCGCAGTCGCACCGCACTTGGACGCGAAGGGCGCCTCGACGCGATTGCCGCGAAGCGAGGCCTCGTGCCTCTGCCGAGCCCCGGCGATCTCCCGGTTGTCATGGCGGTGCGGATGAGTCTGAGCTTCCCGATTCTGATCAGCGCGGTGCCGCTGTGGGGATTCGATTTCAGCTACGCGGCCAAGGACGAGCGCGGAGAAAGGGGGAAGCCGAAGCTGACACGCTGCTGGTTCTCGGACGGCGGTCTGACGAGCAACTTCCCGATTCACTTCTTCGACGGACCGATCCCGCGCTGGCCGACGTTCGCGTTCAACCTCGCTCCGTTCCATCCCCGGTTCGCCTATAACCCGCACGACGAGACGAAGAACGTGTGGATTCCTCGGACCAATGGCGAAGGCCTGACGGAGAACTGGTCGAACCCGCCCGAGGGCGGGAGAGTCTCGGAGCTGTTCTGGTTTCTCCGGCGAATCATCGACACGATGCAGAACTGGCGCGACAACCTTCAGCTCAAGGTGCCGGGTTACCGGGACCGCGTTGCGCAGGTGAATTTGCGCGACGAGGAGGGGGGCATCAACCTCACCATGCCGCGCGAGGTCATCGCGGCCCTGGGCGCGCGGGGAGCCTACGCGGCGCGCGTCCTGTCGGAGAGGTTCTCCGACGATCCGCCGCCCGGGACGGCCCTGACCTGGAACAACCACTGCTGGGTGCGGCTGCGCTCGATGATGAGCCTCTTCGAGCAGCATGTCGCGAAGATCGAGCGCGCGTACGGACAGAAAGAGGGCACGAAGTCCTACAGGCAGATCGAGGAGCACCCTCCCTCGTACCGCTTCCCCGACCCGGCCGCCGCTCGCGCGATGCTGGCCGAGCTCGACGAGCTCTCGGCCGAGTGGGCGCGCACGCCCGGTGCACTGTCGGCGGGAGCGCCGAAGCCCGCGCCGGAGCTTCGCATCATGCCGCGGGTGTAGCGCGAGCTCAGCGCGGGGACTGCACCGCGGGAGCCGCGCTGGTCAGCCACGGCTTGAAGAATTGCCCCGACGGAACGGGAGTGGGTGCGGCGGTCGAGGGCGTCGCGGTCGGCGCCACCGTGCCCGCAGGCGTCGGCGGGGCCGCGGCGACCGTACCGGATCCTCCCCGGGTCTGACTCGACACCGCCGTGCCGATGCCGTTGGCTCCCACGGCCGTTGCGAAGATGATCAACGAGTTGAGCACGTAGAAGGCGATCCGAGGACCGACGGAGACCTTTGTGTCGCCGAAGACGACGAGACCGCAGACGAAGCTCAAGATCAGCGCGACCCATTTCCCGGGAAGCGAGAAGTTATTCGCAAGCGCGTTCGTCACGAGCACGACGATGGTGCCGGCGACGCCGGGCGTGAGCATGGACTTTGCGTCGATGAAACTGCTCATCGGAGGGCCTCCCTTGGGTCCGGGCATTGCGCCGCAGCTTATCGTTCCCGCAAGGCGAGCACGAATCCGGCGGAGGCGGCGAGCTGAGGAGGCGGTTCGACAACGACGCGGAGCCGATCGATGCGATATCGATTGAGCAAGTGACGCCGATTGAGGTCGAGGTCGTCCACGTCTCCTTCTATTCACCAGCCTTAACGGCCACTCGATCTCTCCCCGGTCGGTGTGGAATGCGCAGCCGACCCGCTTTCGAACGTCACCAGATGCACGGCCATCGCGATTCCAACCAACGCAAGGATCAGGGCGAGGAGAAGGTTGGCTGCCACGGGGCGTGCGCGTGGCATCTCGCCCCGGTCGAGGGCCTGGGCGAGCTGACGGTGGCGCCACGCCGCCAGGAGGTTCGCGACGACTCCCATCAGGATCAGAGCCGTGCCGAACCAGACCGACCAATCCGTGGAGCGAGCAACTGCGGCCGGCTGCAGCTCGCGGAGGAACAGCCCGAAGCGGGCCACCACGAATCCAAATCCCATCGCCGCAAGACCGGTGCGCACCCACGCCAAGTACGTGCGCTCCAGGGCGAGGTAATCGGGGACCTCGTCTCGTTCAGGCATTCGTCAATCCGCAGGTGTCACACGTGCATTCTTCGTGCCGCCCGAATGAGGTCCACTCCGCCGGTCGGACGCAATAGAAAAAGGGGCCGCGGATCGCCGCGGCCCCTCAGAACAGCGGGGGTCACGCATCCCCGCGATGCCGTCGCTCAGTCTCCAGCCGGAACCAGCAGGAACATACCCCGCCCGTGGGTGGACGCGACGACGGCTCCCGTCGCGAGGTTCTTGTCGAGACCGAAGACCGCGACGTGCGGCAGGCCGTTGTCCAGGAAGACCCAGTGCGCGCCGTTGTCGTCGCTCTGGAAAACTCCGATGTCCGTGCCGACATAGATCGTGCTGCCCTTGATCGCGATACAGGTCGCCGGAATGTCGGGCAGATCGCCGCTGATGTCGATCCAGGTCGAGCCGTTGGTCGTCTTGAAGACGTGGCCGGGGAAGCCCGGCGAATTGCCGTTGAAGCCCGAAAACGTGGCAATCGCGGTCTTCCCGGTGGCATCCGAAGAATCGACCTCGATCTCGCTCACGAACCTCGGCGGCAGTCCGGCGGTGATGTCGGTCCAGGTGCCGGCGCCCGACGTGGGCACGTCGAAAGAGACGTGGAGCTCGCCGAACGCGCTTCCGGCGTAGACGACCTCCTTGCCCGCGACCGTGCCGTTGAATACGCCGATCGCCGAGACGAAGCCGCCGTTGGTCAGGGACGGACTGACGGCGGTCCAGGAAGGAACCTGGAAGAGCACGGGCAAGGGTTCCGGCGAGCGATACACGCGATCCGTTCCGAAATAGATGACGTCAGGAGTGAACGACGGATTGGACGCCATGGGCGCGTAGAAGGAGACCGGGTCCGTACACTCGCCCAACCCGTTGTAGTACTGCGGCCCGTAGCCGAAATAGCAGCCGGCGAACGGCCACGAGCCAGGCAGGCCCGCGACGGGGAACGTGCGCGCCGGGCCGTAGAACGCGAAACTCGCATTGAAATACGTGTGGAACATTCGATCCGCGCTGCTCTGGTCGATGAGCGATTGGCCGCCGTCGCCGAAGTCGGTGTGGAACCAGGCCGGCGGAGTCACGCCGCCGTAGTTGAAGATGTTCGTGCCGTTGTCCTGAGTGCCGCCGAGGATCCGGGACGTGTTCGCGGCGGTCAGCGCGACGCCCTGGAACTGCGTGATCGCGATGTTGGTGTTGAGATTCTTCCAGGAAACGCCCTGGTTGTCCGAGCTCCAGATGCCGCCGTCGTTGCCGTCGTACACGCGCGAGGGGCTGACGCTGGTATCGAATGCGATCGCGTGATCATCCGTGTGCAACCCGTTGGTGAAGCTGTTGCCCTGCGAGATCGCGCGCCAGGTCGATCCGCCGTCGAGCGAGCGCCAGACGTAGTGGCCTCCGGGGACGCCCGAGGTATCGAGGTTGTAGGTGTGCGGGTTGCCGCCCACGTAGACCGTGTTGGCCGTCGGGTCCGCGGGGTCCACGCCGACGGTCATGTCGTAGAAGCACTGGCCGCTGCAGTACAGCGGATACGAGCCCACGGACCAAAGCATTTCTGTTTGCACCGTGGTGACGGGGACCGTGACGATGAGCGTGTTGCTGTCCACGAACCCGCAAGGCGCCGGCGGGCAAGTCTTCACGGAGCGCGAAAACCGATTGTCCAGGATTATGCGGTGCCCTTCCATCGACTTGGTGAAGGCCGGTCCGTTCTGCCGAGTGACGGTCGTCCCCAGAACCTTGGCCTGCCCGTTATTGCCGGAGTCGACCTGTGTCCAGTTGGCTCCGCCGTTCGTGGACTTGTAGAAGCCCCAGAGGTTTTCGGTCACCGCCCCCAGGGCAGCGTAGAGCGTGCGGTTGTGGCCGACGCCCAGCGTGATTCGCCGCACCGGCGGGTCCGCGACGTCGACCTGAGCGAACTTGGAGTCGATCTTGTTGAAGTGGGCGTTCTTGGCCTTCGCGTTGTTGGATCTCCAGATGCCCCCGGCCGTCTCGGGGAAGCCGCGAACGGCGACGTAGAGAACGTTCGAGTTTTCCGGATCGAGGCCCAGGTCGTGGACTCGCGCCGAGCCCGCGCCGCCGGTCGGGACGTCCTGAGGCTCCCAGGTCTGACCGCTGTCGGTCGAGCGGAAGAGCGCGCCGTTGTACGCGCCGGGCGGAAGGTTACAGTCCTCCGTGCCGGAAGAGAAGAAGCCGAGGACCGTCGAGGCCCAGAGCGTGGTGCCCGAGGGTGAGCCGGCCGTGTCGGGGTCGATCACGATGCGCGAGATGGCCTCGTTGGTGAAGAAGCCGCCGCCGTTGAAAAGGGTCCAGGTGGCGCCGCCGTCGGTGGACCGCAGGATGCCCTGCCCGTAGTAGGAGTCACAAGAGCCGTTCGCCTCGCCGGTCCCGACATAGATGATGTCGTGATCGACCGGATCGATCGCGATGTCGCCGATCGCCAGCGATGCCTCGAAGTCGGTGATGGGCGTCCAGGTGGGGCTGGCAGCCAGGGCGTTGGTCGTCTTCCAGACGCCGCCCTGCGCGCCGCCGCAGTAGACGACGTTCGGGTCGGTCGGGTCGACGGCGATGGCCGACACGCGGCCGCTCACGGTGCCGCCGACGAAAGGATTATGGCGCGGCGGCAAACCGTTCGACGTATCGGTCTGGCCTCCCGGAATCTGGGACGGGCCCAGTGGAATCCAGCTCGGAGTCGCGGCGAGGGCGTGCGGCGCGAGCATCCCGGTCGCATGGCCCTTCCCCGGAGAGTTGTTGCGCTTGGCCGCCCGGAGCGCCTTGCCGATCGCGTCCGGCGGAAGGGTCGTGGCGGGGTACTTGCGCTGGCTGAAGAACCACTCGTTCCACGCCTCGCCCTCGCGGTCTCCTTCATTCGCGAGTTCGCCGCGGGTTGTGCTTTCCATCTTCTCCATGATGCGATCCAGGATCCGCGGCCTGGCGCCGATCAAGGCATCGCCGTCGATCGGAGGACAATAGGTCTCGGCCGTGGTTTCCGTCGCTGCCGGCTTCTTCTTGACTTTCGTCTTCTTGCTCGATGCGCTGGCAGCCGGAGCGCACAAACCTAGAGCGACCGCGAACACAGTTACGCCAACGAGACCTCCTTTGGGCTTCATGCGACCTCCGTTTGGCAGCACCTTTCGGATAAAGGGAAACGTAAACAAGCAAAATCGCAATACGAGTTGGCTATACGCCCGGGTCTCGAACGGGTCAAGACGAAGACACAAGACAGCGTGAGATATTCGGGGCGATGTCCGTGACCCGATCGCTGGCTCTCTCGTCAGTTCTTGGGATCTTCTTGGCGAGCTGGGCGGCCGGCGCCGACGGCGGCCCGCGCGTGCTGCTGGTCGGTCTCGACGGCGCCGACATGCGCATCGTCGACCGACTCGTGGGCATGGGGAAGCTTCCGACATTCGCGCGACTGAAGCGTGAGGGGGGGTGGGGACCGTTGCGCTCTGTCGAGCCGCTCCTGTCGCCCCTGGTGTGGACCTCCATCGTCACCGGCCGGCGGCCGCAGGACCACGGCGTGTTCGATTTCGTCGAGATCACGCCTCAGGGAGACCCAACCCCGATCACCTCGACTCGGCGCCGCGTTCCCGCCCTCTGGAACCTGGCTGGGACTTACGGCCGAAGCTCGGGGTTCGTCGGCTGGTATGCGTCCTATCCCGCCGAGGAGGTCAAAGGCTTCATCGTCTCGGATCGCGTCGCGTACCACCAGGTCAAGAGCGATCGGGCGACGCAAGGAGCGACCTACCCGGAGGCGCTCGCGGCGGAAATCCGCAAGGAGTTCGGCGAGCCGGTCCCGGATCTCGCGGCAACGAAGGCCCGTTTCATGGCGAATCCGAACGCGCCGCTCACGCCCGACGGCGAACAACGGGTCGAAGAGCTGGCGAAGATCTACGCCACGACCGAGCTCTATCGGAAGCTCGTGCCGGCGCTCGAGAAGCGGTTCTCTCCGGATCTGCTGGGTGTCTACTTCGAAGCCATCGACGCGTGCGGACACCTCTTCATGGAGGATGCGCCGCCGCGCCGGCCGGATGTGTCGTCGCAGGACTTCGACGCGTTCTCCTCGACCGTGGATCGCTGCTACGCATACCAGGACGAGGTCCTCGGCGAGATCCTCCACGTGGCGGGACCTTCCACGCTATCGATCGTGGTTTCCGACCATGGCTTCAAGGTGGCCGGCGAGCGGCCACGCACATCGGGCCGCGCCGACGTCGGGATGGCGCCTCTGTGGCACCGGCTGTATGGCGTCGTGTTCGTGAGTGGTAAGGGAGTGAAGCCCGGACCCATCGCGGGCGCGACGGTCCTCGACGTTACGCCGACGGTTCTGGAACTGCTCGGCATCCCACTGTCGAAAGAGCTGCCGGGGCGGCCCATGACGGCGGCATTCGCACCCGGCGTACTCGCGAAGACCCGAACGGTCGCGAAGTACGCCGATCTTCCCAAGCGCGCACCGCCCGTCGCGGAGGAGCCCGACACCGAAGCCGTGCGCAAGCTCATGGCGCTGGGGTATCTCTCCGGCGCCGGCAACTCGATTCCGCACGACGCGGAGGGGAGAACGGCGGCTTCGTATTTGAACGAGGGTTCCGCGCGCGCTGCCTCGGGCGATTCCGATGGCGCGATCAAGGCGTTCGGGAGGGCGGTGCAGCTCGATCCGGAGAATGCCAGCGCGCTGGTCTACGCGGCGCACATCTACACGGAGCGGGGAGAGCTCGCACGGGCGGGAGAGCTCCTCGATCGCGCGGTTCGGATGAAGCCCGACGACAGCGCCGTCCGACTTCAGCGCGCGGCCTGGAGTCTCGCCTCCGGAGACCTGAACGGCGCGCGCGTCGAGCTGGAAGCCGCAGGACGAATCGACGACCGGCTGCCGCTCTACGACATTCTGCGGGCCCGACTCGCCGACGAGTCGCGACAGTTCGACGCCGCGCTCGCCGCGCTGGCGGAGGCCGAGAAGCTGACCGACAGCGACGGCTTCCTGAGTCAGATCTACGTCGAGCGGGCGGAGATCAACGCCGAGCTCGGTCGGATCGCGGACGCCGACGCCGCCGTCGCTCAGGCGGCCAGACTCGTTCCGGAAGCCCAGCTTGCGAGCGTGCGCGGACGCCTCGCTCTGGCCGGTCGCGATCCCGTGGCCGCTGCGCGTTTCTTCCGTGCGGCGATCGACGCGTCGCCGAAAGATCCGTCGCTCGAGGTGGACCTGGGCAGGACGCTCGCGACTCAAGGCGACTCGGCCGGCGCTGACGCGGCTTTTCGCCGGGCGCTCGCCAAGGCGACGACGCCCGCGGAGAAGGAACGCACGTTCGGCGACATCGCGACCTACTACCAGATCGCGGGCGACGATGCCCGCGTCTTCGAGGTCCTGCGCGAAGGCACGGCCGCCCTTCCGACGTCCGCTTCGCTCTGGGCCATGCTCGGCGCCGCGTACGGCCGCGCTTCGAAGATGGAAGACGCCATCGGCGCCTATGAAAAATCCGTCGCCGCGCAGCCCACGCCGCT
>Ga0066388_100001990_pt1 | contig 12114 bp, 10 predicted proteins | sample PanSoiMetaGPlot6_FD_64539 | JGI IMG/M metagenome (GOLD analysis project Ga0066388, IMG submission 64539) | Tropical forest soil microbial communities from Panama analyzed to predict greenhouse gas emissions - Panama Soil - Plot 6 (Hybrid Assembly) | ecosystem: Environmental > Terrestrial >... | reverse complement strand
AGTCGAGCCACTCGCCGACCGACATGCCGGAGCGGCGCGCGGCCTCCCGCGCGGCTTCGAGCGGTTGGGGTCGAGCCCCCCTGGCTTGCCACGTCATGTCAGATGCCATGCCCACGTCCGTGTGCTGAACGGAGAGGGGCCGGACGGCTTAGTGATCGTTTACAGGTGGTATCCAGACGGCGCGGCCCTGTGCCCTCGCGCGGCAGTTTTTCAACCCAAGGGTAAACAGACGGTTAATGATGGGCCGGCTCAGGGCGGAAACGCGCAATAATTCGTACTCGCTTGCTCGGGCCATAACCTCCTTGACCCCAGATCGTCAGGATTGCTTGCGGGCCGCTCGCTGGACGTTCCTCCGGCCCTGCTGGAGCGCGCAAAATCGGTCGACTGCCGCCAATGTGGCTTGGACGATTCGGTCGCGATGCCCGGGCGTTTGCAGCAGCAGCTCCTCGGCGCGGTTGATGATGATGCCCGCCTCCATGAGCAGCGCCGGGACCCGGGTGTACATCAGCACGACCAGGTTGTCGTAGCGATAGACGCCGCCTTCGGGGTCAAGGAGCTCGCGGTGCTCGCCGGGCACGTTTTCCAGGTGATGGCGGGTATAGACGAGGCCCTGCTTCTTCAGCTCGATCCCGAGCAGGTGGCCGAACGCCAGGCTGTCAGCCAGCCGCGCGTTCTTGCGCGAGACGAACAGCGAATGGCCTGCGAACCGATCGCTATAGGGACGGCTCGCGCCCTCGTGCTCCCATTTCTCCTTATAGCGTTCCTGGACGTCGTTGTGATGGACCGAGAGGAACAGGTCGGCGCCAAGGGCGTTGGCCCGCTCCACACGCTTGAAGAGCTGCGCTCTGGTACGACCTGGCGTGACGAAAAGGTGGGTCTGGCGAAAGCCAGCGTCGATCAGTGCCTTTTCCATCTCCGTCGCCAAGCGGAGGTTGAACGCGTATTCCTTGACGCCGCGCGCGCTGGTCGCGCCCTGGTTTTCCACCGTATGCCCGACATCGAGCACGACCTTGAAGCGCTCAGGCGCGCAGGTGGGGTCCGGCCGCCCGGCGCGGGTCTCCGCGACCGCGTCCGGTGGCGTGCCCGCCAGGAAAGTTGTCCAGAGCCCTAGGGCGATGATTGCAGCCGATGCTGCCCCTTGCATGACTTGCATGGAAATCCCCCGCATGGTGCGCACGCCAGGCCAGCGTGGCACGCAGATCGCGCCAGAGCATCATGGCGAGGACATGTCGCATGACCGCAAATCCCGCCTTTTTCCGTGCGTGCGCCCGCGCTTTGATGCTATCCATGCGCGTCGTCCCGATTCCCCGTGGCTCCGCGGCCGTCCGACTGACGCCGCATTGTTCGATCATGGCCGACTTGGCTTAAGCGTGCCGCGTCGCGCGTTGATGCCCTGGATTTCCGTTTGCAGAATTTCTGCTTGCAGCCCGTGAGAGGACACCATGCCGGTCTACAAGGCCCCCGTCGACGAGGTGCTGTTTCTCCTGAACGACGTGTTCCAGATCTCGCGCTACAACAATCTCCCGGGTTTCGCCGACGCGTCGCCCGACGTGCTCGAGCCGATCCTGAGCGAGGCCGCCAAGCTCTGCGAGGAGGTGGTGCAGCCGCTCAATCTGCCGGGCGACCGCGAGGGCTGCACCCGCCACGCCGACGGCCGCGTCACCACCCCGAAGGGCTTCAAGGAGGCCTTCAAGCAATATACGGAAGGCGGCTGGATGGGCATCTCGGCGCCGACCGAATATGGCGGCCAGGGCCTGCCGGGGCTCATGACCACCCTCGCCAACGAGATGCTCAACTCGGCCAGCATGGCGTTCGCCATGTATCCGGGACTGACGCAGGGCGCGACCGCGGCCATCCTGCGCCACGGCACGGACGAGCAGAAGACGGCCTATCTGCCCAGGATGGTCGAGGGCCGCTGGACCGGCACGATGAATCTCACCGAGCCGCATTGCGGCACCGATCTCGGCCTCCTGCGTACCAAGGCGGTCAAGCAGGGTGACGGCAGCTACAAGATCACCGGCACCAAGATCTTCATCTCGGCCGGCGAGCACGATCTCTCGGAGAACATCATCCACCTCGTGCTCGCGCGCATCGAAGGCGCGCCGGCCGGCACTCGCGGCATCTCGCTGTTCATCGTACCGAAGTTCTTGCTCAAAGCCGACGGCTCGCCGGGCGCACGTAACGCCGTCGCCTGCGGCTCGATCGAAGAGAAGATGGGCATCCACGCCAATTCGACCTGCGTGATGAACTACGACGGCGCCACCGGCTTTTTGATCGGCGAGGAGAATCGCGGCCTCAACGCCATGTTCACGATGATGAACGAGGCGCGGCTGGGCGTCGGCGTGCAGGGGCTCGCGCTGTCCGAGGTCGCCTACCAGAACGCTTCCGCCTATGCGCGCGATCGGCTGCAGGGACGCGCGCTCACTGGCCCCAAATTCACCGACAAGGCGGCTGATCCGATCGTCGTGCATCCGGACGTGCGCCGCATGCTGATGACGATGCGTGCCTTCAACGAGGCGGCACGCGCGCTCGTGATCTGGACTGCGCTGCAGGCAGACATCGCGCATCGCTCGCCGGATGAGAAAGCGCGGCAGACGGCCGACGACCACATGGGCCTGCTCACGCCGGTGGTCAAAGGCATGCTCACCGATCAGGGTTTTGCCAATACGGTGCTGGCGCAGCAGATCTTCGGCGGGCACGGCTACATCGCCGAGCACGGCATGGAGCAGTTCGTGCGCGATGCGCGCATCGCCATGATCTACGAGGGTGCGAACGGCATCCAGGGGCTCGATCTCATCGGCCGCAAGCTGCCCAAGGACGGTGGCCGCGCCATGCAGGCGTTCTTCGCCGAGGTGCAGGGCTACGTCAAGGCGCATGGCGACGAAGCGATGAAGCCTTACGTCGCACCGCTCATGGCCGCGCTCGGCCATCTGCAGCAGGCCACGATGTGGCTGATGCAGAACGCAATGGCGAAGCCCGACAACGCCGGCGCCGCCGCGACCGACTATCTCGGCCTCTTCGGGCTGTGTGCGCTCGGCTACATGTGGTGCCGCATGGCGGAGACTGCGCAGGCGAAGATTGCCTCGGGCAACGGCGTCGCCGAGCGCATGAAGGGAAAACTCGTCACCGGCCGCTTCTTCATGGAGCGCATGCTGCCGGAGAGCGCCGCGCATCTGGCGCGCATTCAGGCTGGCGCAGCGAGCCTGATGGAGCTGCCGGCGGAGGCGTTTTAGGCGGGCGGAAGGTGAGCAAGGGAATGGGAGAGAATGACAATGGTGAGCGAGCGACGCTGAGCAAGGAGGACCAGGCGAAACTCGAAGCGCTGCGCCAGGCGCTGATCGAAGGTGAGCAGAGCGGCGAACCCACGCCGTTTGATTTCGATACGTTCTTCAAGGAAATGCACGCGAGGCGCGAAGGCAAGAACAAGAAATAAAATCGAACTTCGCCGCACCACCGACCATGGCGCTATAGGCATGCGCCGTTAGACAAGCCGACCAGCGGCGGCTCCCATGAGCTGAGGGCCAGACGTCTTGCGCCCGCCCTCAGCTAGAAACCGGCGGACCTCGCTGACAAAACGCCCCCAGGCCGGATCGCGCGGCAAGAGAATGTGATTGCGGCTCTCGAGTGGCACGAACCTCGCGCCGGGAATCCGGCTGGCGATCAGTCGGCCTTGCTCGAATGGCAAAGCCGCGTCATCACGGCAATGCAGCACGAGCGTCGGTGCGGTGATGCCTGGCAGAAGGTCGAGGACGTTGAAGCCCCCAAACGACTGCAGCAGCCGGGCCGCATTCTCGGCCGAGGACGAGACGCGCTGGAGCTCATTGAACCAGTTTAGCTCTTCAAGCGTGGCGTCCGGCAGCAACAGCGAGGTCAGGATCTGCCGAATGGCGGGGTTATCTTTCGCCCAACCGTGCCGCGTCAGAGTGATCAGCGCCTCGTGCAGCTCGATATCGGCGCTGCTTAACCGCCGCGTCCGCCAGCCCTGCGCAAACGCGCCGTAGAGGACGAGATGCGATACGCGCTCCGGGTGACGCGCCGCATAGGCAATCGAGGTCGGAGTGCCCATCGAGCTCCCGATCAGAGCAAACCGCTCGAGGCCGAGCGTATCGACGACCGCCTCGAGGTCGCGAACGAACGCATCGACAGAGAACTCGGCGTTATCCCAATCCGACAGACCGTTGCCACGCTTGTCGTAATGAACGAAGCAATGGTCCTTCGCAAACTCCTCGGTCCAGTGACGCCACACCGGGCTTTCCCAATTGAAGGTAAGATGGCTGAGCCAATGTGCTGCCCAGACCAGCGGTGGGCCGTCGCCGACGGCAGCGTACGCAATCCGGACACCGTCCGAGGTCCGGCAAAACTTCACCTCGCGCAGGTCGGGCGGCGCGTGCAGTGGCTGCACATGCGGCGAGGTGGTGTTTCCATCGTGCGCGATCGTCGGCGCGCCGGCTCGAATCGGTACCTGCACCGCCTGCCGCAGCGTGCCCGTGCATGCCACATTGAACTCGTCGAGCCGCTGCTGCGCTCTCCGAAAATGCTCGTCGGCCTCACGCCAGCGGCCCGTGACGCGCAGCAATCGAACCAGCGTGGCATGCGCCGCCTCATCGGCGGGCTCGAGCAGGCTGAGCGCCCGCGCGTAGCGCAGCGCCTCCTCGGGCGCATTCTCAAATCGCGTGACCAGCGCGGTCAGAACCCTTGCGCGCAGCCGCCGCACCTCCTCCCGTTGCCCGGTGCACCAATTCTGAAACTCGTGGCAGTCCGGAAGATCAAGGCCCTCTAGGAAATCGCCCTCCAGTGCCTCCACCGCCTGGCGCAGCGCGTCGGTCGCGACCGACTCCATGCCGTTTCGAACAAGGCTGCGCAGAGACAAGAGATCCACTTCGGTACTGGCGGGGTCCAATCCAACGTTCTCGCGGTTGGCGATGATCCTTTGGCAATCATGCTCGTCGACGATCGGTCGCAGGCGGCTCAGGCTCCACCGCAGGGCGGCACGGGGATCATCCGGGACCGCCCAGAACATGGCGCAGAGTCGGTCGCGGCTGTGCGGCCGTGCGGTGACGGCGAGATACGCGAGCAGGGCCCGTGTTTTCTTTGACTGCGGCAGTTGCACTCTGGCGCGATGGCGCAGCACGGCAAGTTGCCCCAAGACGGAGACGTGCAGCATCTCTACCCCTTTCATGACCGAGCGCCTGGACTGTCCTAAGCAGCAGGTACAGGAGATGCCTCGACCATTTGGCTGAACAACGAAAATTACAACGCCCGCAAACGAAAATTACAACGCACGCATCCGTTTCTTTCCACGCTGACAACAACGGCTCTCGGTATCTGACATTGGGTTGCAGCGGATCGGCCCCTGAAGCGAGCCGTCAAAAAGCGTGAACAGCCCATCGGGGCTGTGACCGCCGTCACAACAATTGCGATTTTCCGTCCGGGCCGCGACCGGCCGCAAATTTCAACGCACGCATCCGATTTTTCCTACGCTGACGACAACGTCTTTTCCCACGATCGGCACTTAGCAAGCGCACACAAGGTCGAACGGGAGACTCGCATGCGCGCCGAGTGGCGTGGCGGGCTGCCCGGGACCCGTAATTGGTGCTGAGCATTTGGACAAAGGGAAATGCAATGACGACATTTTTGCTCGCCACGAGCGCCATTCCAATTCGGCGGCTGGCGCTAGCTCTTTTGTGCTGCCTGGTCCTTCCCGCCACCGTGCGCGGACTTGATGCACAGGCCAAGCCTGAGCCGATGGCCATAACGCCTTCAGAAATGAAGTGGCAGTCGCAGGGCGGCTTGGCGCTGGCCGGGATCGAGCAGGCAAACCTCGTGGGCGATCCCTCGAAGCCCGGCCCCTATACGATCCGCTTGAAATTCCCGGCCGGATACAAGCTCGCGCCGCACACGCATCCGGATTATCGCGAGGTGACGATCCTGTCCGGCACCTGGTACACCGGCTATGGCGACAAGTTCGATGCGGCGGCGTTGAAAGCGTTGCCGGCAGGAAGCTTCTACACCGAGCCCGCAAATCTTCCGCATTTCGTCGAGGTTCGCGAGCCGGTGATGATCCAGGTGAGCGGCACCGGACCAAGCGGGCGTGCATTTGTCCATCCGGCCGACAACCCAAAAGCAGAATGACGATCGCGGACATCACGCTCGCCACATTCACGCTATGCAACAGCCTTCGTGTTGTGGCCTACGTCCCGCAGATTGCCAGGGCAGCTGCGGACCGCAGCGGCGCGGAAGCCATTTCGTTTGGAACATGGGGACTGTTTCTCGTCTCACATGCGTCGGCAACGGCCTATGCGCTCGTGAACAACAAGGATTGGACGATGGCGGCACTGTTTCTCGGTAACGCCATTGGTTGCGCTGCGATCGTCGTGATTGCCGCCTGGAAGCGCGTCCAATATCGCCGCCGGCAATCTATCAGCTCGCGAGCAACAGCCCCGCCATCACCACGGCCAGGATCACAACCGTCGTGCCGGTGACCGTCGCCACGTGCCGCCAGCCGAGTGCCGCGATTGCAGGCAAAGACGTGCCGAGCCCCAATGCGCCGATCGCGATCAGCAGGCCCCAGGTCGAGAGCTCGATCAGCGGCGCCTTGATCATGGCGAACACGGGCGCCACGCCAGCGATCGCCATCGCGATGCTGTTGGTGCCGCACAGCGCCACGAACACCAGCGCAAAGACCGGGAACGGGATGCGCGCTGCGTCGCTCGCGACCGAGCGCCGCGCAAACATGAAGCCGATCACCAGTACCACGGGGAACAGCAGAAACACACGGAACAGCTTGACGATGACGGCGGTGTTGCCGACCGGCTCCGACACGGCGTAGCCGGCGCCGACCACCTGGGCGACGTCGTGGATGGTGGCGCCGAGCATCACGCCGGTGAGCTGGGCCTCGAAGCCGATCGCGGCACACAGCAGCGGATAGAGCACCATCGCGATCGTGGAGAGCGCATTGACCGCGACGACCACGAAGGCGACGTCGGCTTCCTTGCCTCTGTAGTCAGGGAGCACGATTGCGGTCGCGAGCGTGGCGGAGGCGCCGCAGACCGCGGTCGCGGCGCCCGCGAGCGCCCCATAGGCGGGACGCTGATCGAAGATGCGCGCGAACAGCAAGCCCGCCGCCACCGTGAGCGCCATCGAGACGACGATGAGGAGCGCGGTCGCAAGCCCAAGCGCCGCAATCTCGCCGAGCGCGATGCGCAGCCCAAGCAGTGCCACCGCCCAGCGCAACAGGACCTTGAGGCAGAAGGCGATGCCGGGCAGGAACGACGCCCGGCGCGCCCACGGATTGAGCGCAATCCCGATCAGCAACGCGATCACCATCGCGGGAATCGGTACGAGGCGGTCGATGCGGGGCGCGGCCATAACGGCGACGCCCGCCACCAGCGCGGACAAGACGATGCCCGGCAGCACGAGGCGGGCGCGCCCCAGCAGCGTCGGGGTCTGTTCGGGGCTCAGGCGAAGGGGTGCTGACAAGGGTAGGTATTTCCGGCCCGGGAGGGTAGGGTGGGAAAAATAATCTACCACGCTGGAGGCCCCGGAGCATGAAATTAATGACGACGTGGGCTGCGGCGATGAGGGGTTGCTCGCCCGAGAGGGCGCGCACACGTAAAGTGCCCGCAACTGATTCGCCGTTCCGGCGGGACGGTCGACAGGGAGACCCCCAATGCCCGACGCCTATATCTACGACCACGTGCGCACGCCGCGCGGCCGCGGCAAGGCGGACGGGGCGCTGCACGAGGTGACTGCGCTCGAGCTCGCCACTCAGGCGCTTGGTGCCATTAAGGCGCGTAACTCGCTTGATCCCGCGTTGATCGATGATGTGGTCCTGGGTTGCGTCGATCCGGTCGGGGAGGCGGGCGGCGACATCGCGCGCGCGGCGGCGATCAATGCCGGCTACGGCAACGGCGTGCCGGGGGTGCAGATCAACCGGTTCTGCGCCTCCGGCCTCGACGCGGTGAACTTCGCGGCCGCGCAGGTGATGTCCGGCCAGCACGACATGACGGTGGGCGGCGGCATCGAATCGATGAGCCGGGTCGGCATCGGCGCCTCGGGCGGCGCCTGGCCGGTCGATCCTGCAATTGCGCTCAAGTCCTATTTCATGCCGCAGGGCATCTCGGCCGACCTGATCGCGACCAAGTACGGCTTCTCGCGCGCGCAGTGCGACGAGTATGCGGTGCAGAGCCAGCAGCGCGCCGCCAAGGCCTGGGACGAAGGCCGCTTTGGCGCCTCGGTCATCCCGGTCAAGGACGTCAACGGCCTCACCATCCTGGCTCGCGACGAGCATATGCGGCCCGACACCAACATGCAGTCGCTGGCGCAGCTCAAGCCGTCGTTCGTGCAGATGGGCGAGCTCGGCGGCTTCGATGCGGTGGCGGTGCAGGCGCATCCCGAAATCGAGTTTGTCGAGCACGTGCACCACGCCGGCAACTCTTCCGGCATCGTCGACGGCGCCGCCGCGGTCCTGATCGGCAGCCGCGACGCCGGCCGCGACGCCAAGCTCAAGCCGCGCGCCAAGATCAAGGCCTTCGCCAATATCGGATCGGAGCCCGCCCTGATGCTGACCGGCCCGGTCGACGTCACCGAGAAGGTGCTCAAGCGCGCCAATATGAAGCTCAAGGACATCGACCTGATCGAGGTCAACGAGGCGTTTGCGGCGGTCGTGCTGCGCTATCTGCAGGCGTTCCGGCTCGACCCCGGCAAGGTCAACGTCAACGGCGGCGCGATCGCCATGGGGCATCCGCTCGGCGCGACCGGCGCCATGATCCTCGGCACCGTCATCGACGAGCTGGAGCGGCGCGACCTCAAGACCGCGCTGGTGACGCTGTGCATCGGCGCCGGCATGGGAACGGCCACCATCATCGAGCGTGTATAACGGATGCCCAAGATCGACATCGCCAAAGCTGTCGTCCGTAGCAAGGGCGTCTATCCGCAGCCGTACACCAGCATTACCGATGGGCGTGAGAAGGCGGCGCTCGGCAATGTAGCGGGGCTCACCCAGTTCGGCGTCAATCTCACAAAGCTCAAGCCGGGCGCGGCCTCCGCGCTACGCCATTGGCACGAGCAGGAGGACGAGTTCGTTTACGTGCTCGAAGGCGAAATCGCGCTGATCGAGGATGGCGGCGAGACCCTGCTCAAGTCAGGCGATTGCGCAGGCTTTAAAGCCGGCGTTCCCAACGGCCATCACCTGGTCAACAAGTCGCAACGCGACGCGCTCTACCTCGAGATCGGGACGCGCGCGGCTGCCGAGCGCGGTCACTATCCGGATGTCGACCTTGTGTTTGAGCGCGACGGGAAAGACGTGCGCTTTCTGCACAAGTCGGGTGAGCCCTATCCAACTTAGCTTGAGATCAGACAGATATGCCCAAGATCGATATTGCGAGCGTCAAGATCGAGGTCGGCACCCACTATCCGGATCCCTATCACATCCCGGTGGCGCGCCGCGCCCGCCAGCGGCTCGGCAATGCGGTTGGGCTCGATCAGTTCGGCGTCAATCTGACGCGCCTGCCGCCCGGCACACAGTCGTCGCAGCGCCATTGGCATCAAAGCGAGGACGAGCTCGTCTACGTGCTTGAGGGCGAGCTGGTGCTGCTCGAGAACGACGGCGAGACCGTGCTGAAGACTGGCGATGCAGCCGGCTGGAAGGCCGGCACCGATAACGGCCATTGTCTGATCAATCGCACGCAGCGCGATGCACTCTATCTCGAAGTCGGGACCCGTAAGGTGCATGATCGCGTGGTCTATCCCGACATCGACTTGCTCAGCATCAAAGATGAAAAGGGTCCCCGATTCGCCCATAAATCGGGAGAACTCTACCCACCACGGACGTGAAGGGCGCTAGCGGCGGCGCGGCTCGCCGGCGCGGAACCGAATTGAGGCTCAGCCATGACCACCGTCAACTTCAAGCTCGACATCGACGCCGACGGCATCGCGCTCGTGACCTGGGATGCGCCCGGCCGCTCGATGAACGTGATCGACCTCAAGACGATCGAGGAGCTTTCCACCATTGTCGAGAAGGTCGCGGGCGATGCCGCCATCAAGGGCGCGGTGATCACCTCCGGCAAGGACACGTTCTGCGCCGGCGCCGACCTCACCATGCTCGAAGTCTTCAGCCGCGAGTTCACCGACATGGTGAAGGCGCAGGGCGAGGAGATGGCGGTCAAGCGGCTCTATGAGGAGAGTCGCAAGCTCTCGCTGCTCTATCGGCGGCTGGAGACGAGCGGCAAGCCATGGGTGGCGGCGATCAACGGCACTGCGCTCGGCGGCGGGTTTGAGCTCTGCCTCGCCTGTCACCATCGAGTTGCGGCGGACAGTCCGAAGGCGCGCGTGGGGCTGCCCGAGATCAAGGTCGGGCTGTTCCCGGGTGCCGGCGGCACGCAGCGCATCCCGCGCATGATTCAGCCGGGCGACGCACTGCAGTTCCTGCTCAAGGGCGACCAGATCCGTCTCGCGCAGGCGAAAGGCATGAAGTTGATCGACGCGGTCGTACCGCCTGCCGAGCTCGTCAGCGCTGCCAAAGCCTGGATCAAAGGCGGCGGCAGCGCCAAGGCGCCCTGGGACGTCGAAGGCTTCCGTCTGCCGGGCGGGCCGGTCTATTCCAAGGCAGGCATGATGACGTTCCCGCCGGCGAACGCGATCTATCGGCGCGAGACCTACGACAATTATCCAGGGGCGCGCGCGATCATGCAGGTCGTGTACGAGGGCCTGCAGCTGCCGATCGACGTGGCGCTGCGCGTCGAGTCGCGCTGGTTTGCGAAAATCCTGCGCTCGCCGGAGGCGGCGAGCATGATCCGCTCGCTGTTCGTGTCCATGCAGGAGCTGAACAAGGGCGCGCGGCGGCCGAAAAACGCGCCGCCAACGACGCTGAAGAAGATCGGCGTCCTGGGGGCGGGCTTCATGGGGGCGGGCATCGCCTATGTGACGGCGCTCGCCGGCATCGACGTCGTGCTCATCGACCGCGATCAGGCGTCGGCCGACAAGGGCAAGGCGCATTCCCACAAGCTGATGAGCGACCAGGTCAACCGCGGCCGCGCCACCTCGGCCGAGCGCGACGCGCTGCTCGCGCGCATCACGCCGACCGCCGACTACGGTGCGCTCAAGGACTGCGACCTGGTGGTCGAGGCCGTATTCGAGGACCGCAAGGTCAAGGCTGAGGCGATTGCCAAGGCGGAGGCCGCGATGCGGGAGAACGTGATCTTCGGCTCCAACACCTCGACCTTGCCGATCACTTCGCTCGCTCAGGATTCGAAGCGTCCGGCGCAGTTCATCGGCGTGCACTTCTTCTCGCCGGTCGAGCGCATGATGCTGGTCGAGATCATTCTGGGCAAAGGGACCGGCGATGCGGCGCTTGCGACCGCGCTCGATTTTGTGCGCGCGATCCGCAAGACGCCGATCGTCGTCAACGACTCGCGTGGCTTCTTCGCCAATCGCTGCGTGCTCAACTACATCCGTGAAGGCCACCTGATGCTCATGGAGGGTGTGCCGGCGGCGATGGTCGAGAACGTCGGCCGCATGGCGGGCATGCCGGTCGGACCGTTGTCGCTCAACGACGAGGTCGCGCTCGACCTCGGCTGGAAGATCCTCAAGGCAACCGAGGCCGATCTCGGGCCGAAGGCGGTCGATCCGGCGCAGAAGGCGCTGCTGCAGGAGCTGGTCGAGAAGCAGGGCCGGCTCGGCCGCAAGAACGGCAAGGGTTTCTACGACTATCCGCAAGGCGGCCCCAAGCGCCTGTGGCCGGGCCTTGCCGACTTGCAGAAGACCAAGCTCGATCCCGACAAGCTCAGCGTTGAGGAGCTCAAGCATCGCCTTCTGGCCGTGCAGTCGCTGGAAGCGGCGCGCTGCGTCGAGGAAGGCGTCATCACCGATGTGCGCGAAGCCGATGTCGGCTCGATCCTCGGCTTCGGCTTTGCGCCCTATTCCGGCGGCGCGCTCTCCTATATCGACATGATGGGAACGAAGCGCTTCGTCGACTTGTGCAAGCGGCTGGAGAAGAAGTTCGGCCCGCGCTTTGCGCCGCCCAACCTGCTCGTGGACATGGCAGCCAAGGGGGAGACGTTCTACGGCCGCTTTGCGCCCGGCTCGGCGCGGGCGGCGTAGCTTGCTCGACCGAGC
>Ga0066388_100001989_pt1 | contig 12114 bp, 8 predicted proteins | sample PanSoiMetaGPlot6_FD_64539 | JGI IMG/M metagenome (GOLD analysis project Ga0066388, IMG submission 64539) | Tropical forest soil microbial communities from Panama analyzed to predict greenhouse gas emissions - Panama Soil - Plot 6 (Hybrid Assembly) | ecosystem: Environmental > Terrestrial > Soil... | reverse complement strand
GCCAAGCGGATCATCGCCATGGCGACGCAGCGGTTGGCGGCAGAGCACACCGCTGAGACCACCGTTGCCGCCGTGGCGCTGCCGAGCGACGAGATGAAGGGCCGTATCATCGGCCGCGAAGGTCGGAACATCCGGGCTTTCGAGACCGCCACCGGCGTTGATGTGATTATCGACGACACGCCGGACACGGTCATCATCTCCTGCTTTGACCCCATCCGGCGCGAAGTGGCGCGGCGCGCGCTCGAAGCCTTGATCGCCGACGGACGGATTCATCCCGGGCGCATCGAGGAAATCGTCGCCAAGTGTCAGCGGGAGCTAGAGACTCAGCTCGTCGAGCTGGGGGAACAAGCAGCCTACGACACCGGGATTCATGGCCTCCATCCCGAGCTCATCAAGCTGGTCGGCAGGATGCGGTACCGCACCTCCTACGGGCAGAACATCCTCGATCACTCGAAGGAAGTGTCCTGGCTGGCGGGGATGATGGCCAGTGAGCTTCACCTCGACGTGGCGCTGGCCAAGCGGGGCGGTCTGTTGCACGACATCGGCAAGGTGCTGACCCACGATACCGAAGGAACCCACGTCGAGCTGGGCGTCGAGATCGCGCGCAAGTACGGGGAGTCGGCCGCCGTTATCAACTGCATCCACGCGCACCACGACGACGTTCCCCACGAGACTGCCGAATCGGTGCTGGTACAGGCGGCCGACTCGATCAGCGGGTCCCGCCCCGGCGCTCGGCGCGAGGCCTTCGAGAGCTACGTGAAGCGTCTTACCCGCCTCGAAGAAATCGCCAACGGATTTGCCGGTGTGGAGAAGAGCAACGTGATTCAGGCGGGACGCGAGATCCGCGTGGTGGTAACGCCGGAGCGGATCGACGACACGGCAGCCGCGCACCTGTCGGATTCGATCGCCCGGCGTATCGAGAACGAGCTGCAGTATCCCGGCCAGATCAAGGTCGTCGTGATCCGTGAGACCCGCGCTGTAGACTTCGCCCGATGACGGCCCGGGTTCTTGACGGTGTGCCCATCGCCGACGCGATCCGGGCAGAAGTGGCCGCGCGGGTGGCCGAGCATCGGAAGCGGGGTCGGCAGCCCGGACTGGCCGTTGTCATTGTGGGGGACAACCCTGCCAGCGCCGTCTACGTGCGCGCCAAGGGCAAGGCGTGCCAAGAGGCGGGTATGTACTCCGAGACGGTCCGGCTTCCGGCAGAGACCTCGGAAGCGGAGCTGCTCGCTGTCGTAGACCGTCTCAACACCGATCCCAAGATTCACGGCTTCCTGGTGCAGCTCCCTCTGCCAAAGCACATCAACGCCGAGCGGGTACTCAACCGGATCAACCCTCTCAAGGACGTGGACGGCTTCCACCCCGCCAATGTGGGGAAGGTGTCGATTGGCGATCCGACCGGTCTCAAGCCGGCTACACCGTACGGCGTGCAGGAGATGCTGCTCCGCTCGGGGCTCGACACCAAAGGCGCTCACGCGGTGATCGTGGGCCGCTCGAACATCGTTGGCAAGCCGATGGCGAGTCTGTTGATCCAGCCGGGTCGCGGGGGCGATGCGACGGTGACGGTCTGCCACTCGAAGTCGCGCGACCTTCCCGGCATCTGCCGCACCGCCGACCTTCTCATCGTGGCGATGGGAAAGCCCGAGTTCGTTACCGCCGAGATGGTCCGGCCCGGCGCGGTGGTGATCGACGTCGGGATCAACCGGGTGGACGATGTCAGCCAGCCCAAGGGATATCGCATCGTGGGCGACGTCGCGTACGGACCCGTTTCGGAAGTCGCCTCCGCCATCACGCCCGTGCCGGGTGGCGTTGGACGGATGACGATCGCGATGCTGCTGCAGAACACTCTTCAGGCCTTCGAGCAGGCTTCATGACTCGGCCCGTTCGCAGCCGCGGGCACTTTTTTCGATGACCCTGCCCCTTCCGCTCTCATCGGCACTGGCCGGCGATGAAGTGCTCTCGATCCGCGATCTCACGGCTTCGCTCAAGCGCGTAGTCGATGGCAGCTACGGGCCGCTTTGGGTCCGCGGCGAAGTCCTCCAGTGCCGGGCGCCCTCGAGCGGCCACTGGTATTTCGTGTTGCGCGACGCTGCCGCACAGGTGCGCTGCACCATGTGGCGCACCTATGCCGAGCGCGCGGGACGACCTCCGGCCGACGGAACCGAGGTTTTCGCGCTCGGCCGCCCCGACGTGTACGAGTCGAAGGGCGAGCTCCAGTTCATGGTCACGCGCATGCTTCCCACCTCGATGGTGGGCGACCAGCAGCGCGCCCTCGAACAGGTCAAGGCGGCGCTCGATCGGGACGGTCTTTTCGATCAGGCGCGGAAGCGTCCGTTGCCGGCTTATCCGGCTCGCGTCGCCGTCGTCACGAGCACCGACGGCGCGGCACTCAGCGACATCATTACGGTGGCTCGCACGCGTTGGCCGTCCGTGCGGCTGTTCGTCCTCGCCTCGAAGGTGCAGGGAGACGGCGCAACGGCAGAGCTGGTGGCAGCACTCCGGCGGGTCAACCGCCTCGACGTGCAGCTCTGCATCGTCGGTCGGGGCGGTGGTGCGCGCGAGGATCTGGCCGCGTTCAACGACGAGGCGGTTTGCCGGGCTTTGGCTGCCGTGCGGGTCCCCACGGTCTCGGCGGTGGGCCACGAGACCGACGTCACGCTGGCGGATCTCGTTGCCGATGTGCGCGCTGCAACCCCATCGGCTGCGGCGGAGCTCGCGCTCCCCGATGTGCGCGCCGTGCGGCGCCTGGTTGGCGACCTCGGCGCTCGATTGGCTGGCGGATTGAGTCGCCGCACCAGACTCGCCAGCGAGCGGCTCGAACGGACCGGAGACCGTATGGAGGCGGCAATGGAGGTCGTCATTGCACGCCGGCGGCAGACCGCTGATCGCCTCGGAGCCAAGCTCGATGCGCTGAGCCCACTTCGGGTGTTGGAGCGCGGGTACGCGGTTCCACTCAACCCGGCCGGCCACGTGCTGCGCCGTCGGGCCGACTTTCATCCCGGCGACTCGTTCACCCTGCGGGTTACGGACGGTGATGTCGCCGCAAGGGCGGAATCGCGCAATGAGTGAACCGTCCGCTGTTGCCGGTCAGCCTGCGTCTGGTCCTACGCTTGCGGAGGAGCTGGCTCGGCTCGAAGAGATCGTTCGCCGGCTCGAGGCCGACGACCTCGATCTCGACGGTGCGCTCGCGCTGTTCGAGCAAGGGGTCGCCTGTCTCCGCTCGGCGCGGGAGCGCTTGTCAGCGGCGGAAGTGCGGGTGCGGACGGTGCTCGAGGACGCAAACGGCACGCTCCGCCTGGGCAAGCTGGATGGGTGAGGTGGTTCGGGCGTCCGCGGGCGAGCTGCTCACTGAAGCCCGAGATGCCACTGATGCCCTCCTCGAGCGCTGGGCCCGCCGGCTCGAATCCAGCGTCGCGGCGCCGGAGGGCGCTGCTCTGGCCTACGCGCTCCGAAGTCCCGGCAAACGAGTCCGCGCAGCTTTGGTCGTTGCCGCCTTCCGCTCGGCGGGTGGAGAAAGTGCCGGCACAGTCGGCGTCGCCGGCGCCGTGGAAACCGTGCACGCCTACTCGCTGGTGCACGACGACCTTCCGTGTATGGATGACGACGACCTGCGGCGGGGCCGACCGACCACTCATCGCCAGTTCGGTGTGCCGGCCGCCACCCGCGCGGGATACTTGCTAGTCCCGGTCGCGGCGATGGTGCTCGCGGAAGCAGCGCGGGATCTCGAGCTGGACGCGACCGGGCTGGGCAACATGGCCGCTGAGCTGTTTCAGGCAGGCGGTATCGAAGGCATGGTGGGCGGCCAGTGGCTCGATCTCCTCGCAGAGGGGCGCCTGCTGGAGCTGCCTGAGCTGATCGCAGTCCATCGCGGGAAGACGGGCGCGCTGATCCGTGCGGCGTGCACGTTGGGTGGTCTCGCTGCTGCCGCACCACCGAGCACAATCGCCGCGCTCGCCGGATACGGCGAAGAGATCGGGCTCGCCTTCCAGATCGCAGACGACGTGCTCGATGCCACCGCCACCAGCGTCCAGTTGGGGAAGACAGCCGGACGCGACGCGACTCTGTCCAAGTCGACATATGTCAGGGTGCTGGGGATCGACGGCGCGCGCTCAGAGGCAGCGCAGCTCGCGCGGCGGGCCGTGGCGCACCTGGAGATGGCTGGAGTGCCGACGGGGTCGTTGGCGGCGTTGGCGGACTATATTGTGACGAGAAGTAGTTGAGTGAGAGCTATCAGCTATCAGTCTCGGCTGAAGCTGATCTGATAGCTGATAGCTGATAGCTGATAGCTGATAGCTGATAGCTGATAGCTCTACCCCGAGGCCCCATGTCCCTGCTGGCTACCATTTCCTCTCCCGCCGATCTCAAGCGGCTGCGTCGGGACCAGCTGCCCCTGCTCGCCCGCGAGATCCGGGAGCGTATGATCGAATGCTGCTCGGTGACGGGTGGCCACATCGGCGCAAGCCTTGGCGTCGTCGAGCTGGCGGTGGCGCTGCTCTACGAGTTCGATTCTCCCCGCGACAAGATCGTCTGGGACGTCGGGCATCAGGCCTATTCCTGGAAGCTGCTCACCGGGCGGAATGATGACTTTCCGAGCCTGCGCCAGTCCGGCGGTATCTCGGGCTTCCTCAAGCGAACCGAAAGCGAGCACGATCAGTTCGGGGCGGGCCACGCCGGTACCGCGGTTTCGGCGGCGCTTGGTATGGCCACCGCTCGCGACCTGAAGGGCGAGAGTCACAAGGTCATCGCGGTGCTGGGAGATGGAGCTCTGACCTGCGGACTGTCTTATGAGGGTCTGAACAACGCGGGGCATTCGGATCGTGATCTGATCGTCATCCTGAACGACAACGGCATGTCGATTTCGCCCAATGTCGGCGGAATCTCCAAGATGCTCGGCAGCATCGTCGCCAACCCGCGAACCAACGCACTGCGCGAGCAAGTAAAGCATCTCACGTTTGCGCTGGGCGGCGTGTTCGGCGAGAGCGTGGTGGACTTTGCCAAGAACCTGGAAGAGAGTGCCAAAAACCTCTTCTCGCAGGGTATGCTGTTCGAGGAGCTGGGGCTGCGTTACTTCGGGCCGATCGACGGCCATGATGTCCAGAAGCTCTGCGACACGCTCGCCTTCGTCCGCGGGCTCACCGGACCTCGCCTCGTTCATGTGATCACCGAGAAGGGGAAGGGCTTCGCTTTCGCGGAGGCGAACCGGGAGAAATGGCACGGGCTCGCGGCCTACGACCCCGAGACCGGGGAGCCTCGCAAGAAGGCGAATGGTCCACCCGCATGGACTCAGGTGTTCGGCGACGCCATCACGTCGCTCGCCGCCGCGCATCCCGAGCTGGTTGCGGTTACGGCGGCCATGCCTTCGGGCACGGGCACCAATCTCTTTCAAAAAAAGTGGCCCGGCCGCTTTTTCGATGTTGGGATCGCGGAAGGCCACGCGGTCACCTTCGCGGGGGGCCTCTCAACGCAGGGAATCCGGCCGATCGTCGCGATCTACAGCACTTTCCTTCAGCGAGCCTACGACAACGTCATCCATGACGTCGCCGTGCAGCGCCTGCCCGTGATCTTTGCTCTCGATCGAGCAGGCCTGGTCGGTGAAGACGGCCAGACCCACATGGGTCTGTATGACATCGCATACATGCTGGCGGTGCCGGGGATGACGGTGACCGCGCCCAAGGATGGCGACGAGCTGATCGGGCTGCTCAAGACGGCACTGGCACACCAGGGCGGTCCGTTCTCGACCCGGTATCCGCGGGACAAGGCTCCCGCGGAGCCGCGGCCGGTGGCCGACGTCCCCGCGGTTCCGTACGCCACGTGGGAGCAGCTCCGACGCGGGCGAGACGTGGGTATTCTCGCCGTTGGCACCATGGTGATGCCTGCGCTGGGAGCCGCCGAGTTGCTGGCTGCCGACGGCATGGACTGCGCGGTAATCAACTGTCGGTTCCTCAAGCCGATGGACCTGGGGCTCCTCGAGTCGCTTGCTCAGCGACATCGCGTGTTGGTGACCATCGAAGAGGGTACGGTGGTCAACGGGTTTGGCGCCTACCTCGCCGAGACGCTGCAGACGACGCACCCTGAAGTTCGAGTGGTCGCACTAGGCGTTCCCGATCGCCTGATCGAGCAGGCGCCTCGTGCCGAACAGCTGCAGACGTTTGGGCTCACGCCGGAGGGGATCGCTCGTCGGATCGCGGCCCTGCTTCACGAGGAGAGCCTCGAGGCGCGATGAAGGTCGGGGTCGTCGGCAATCCGCGGTATGCAGATCTCGCAGCCGTCCTCGAGCGCATGGCTCGCGAGGCGCCGCCCCGTGGTATTACGCTGTTCACCGAGCCCAGGCTTGCTCCATTCTGGCCTTGTCCGATTCCCAACCTCGACACGGTCCGGCTCGACGCATTGCTCACCTTCGGCGGGGACGGTACGCTGCTCCGCGGCGCTCGTCTGCTCACCGACCTGCACACCTGCATTCTGGGCGTCAACCTGGGGCGGGTCGGCTTCCTGACGACCGCGACTCTGGACACGCTGGGCCAGGCACTCGATGCGCTGGTTTCGGGTGATTACATCGTGGAGCGGCGCCAGGCGCTCACCGCCGAGATCGCCACCGGTCTCGGCGAGGTCCGTCACACCCAGACAGCGCTGAACGACGTGGCCATCCACAAGGGTGGCGTTGCCCGGGTGATCCGGGTGAATGTCCTGATCGAAGGCGAGAACGTCGGGCCGTACAGTGCCGACGGGATTGTCGTCGCGACGCCCACTGGGTCTACCGCGTACAGCCTGAGCGCCGGCGGCCCGATTGTCGTGCCCGGCGTAGAGGCGATGGTTGTCACCGCGATCTGTGCGCATACGCTCGCTGTGAGACCGCTGGTCGTGCCCGCATCCTATACGATCGTGATTCAGCCGATGGAAGGCTGGGCCGAAGATCTGCTGGTCTCGTTCGACGGCCAGACCGGAACGACACTGGTCGCGGGCGAGACCGTTACCGTCCGTCGCTCGACTTCTCCTGTATCGCTGGTTCGGCTGGCACGCGACGGATTCTTCACCCGGATGCGAGAGAAGCTCCAGTGGGGTGATCTGTCGGAGCGCGAACGCCCACGGTGATCGCCGAGCTTCGGGTTCGCGATCTCGCCACCATCGCCGATGTGACGCTCCCGCTCGGGGTCGGCCTCAACGTCCTCACCGGCGAAACCGGAGCAGGCAAGTCGATGTTGGTAGACGCCCTCGCCTTGCTCCTGGGCGACCGGGCGGACAGCTCGAGCGTGCGGCCCGGAGCGACCAAGGCGGTGGTCGAGGGCGCATTCGAGAATCTGGAGCCTGCGGTTCGGCGCGAGATCGAGTCACACGGCCTAGACCTCGATGAAGGGCGGCTGATCGTCCGACGGGAGATCTCGATCGAAGGACGCTCCCGTGCCTGGGTCAACGGCAGTCCCACCACCGCAGGCGTGCTTGCGCGGCTCGGTGCGGTGCTGGTCGATCTGCATGGCCAGCACGAGACCCAGTCACTCCTTCGGGCCGACGCTCAACGAGACATCCTGGATGCCTTCGGTCACGCAGAGGGCGAGCGTGCGGCCATGGCGGAGGCCCACGCTGCGCTTGCGGCCTTGCGGGCGCAGGAGGCCGACCTCGCCGCCCGCCGTGATGAAGTGAGGCGTCGGGCAGACTATCTGCGGCACGTGGTCGAGGAGATCGACCGCGCCAAGCTCCGTCCCGGTGAAGACGCCGCCCTCGAACTGGAAGCCCGCCGCCTGGGCCAGGCGGGTGCGCTCACTGAACAGGCACGTCGGATCGTCGAGGCGGTGGATGGCGACGAAGGCTCCTCTCTCCAGGCGCTGGCAGTGGCTGACCGCGCCCTGAGCGCGCTCGAGAAGAACGATCCGTCCGCGGGCGAGTGGAGGGAGCTGCTGGACGGCGCGTTCGCCAACCTCGGTGAGCTGTCCCGGCTGGCTGGAGAGTACGCCGAATCGATTCAGGAAGATCCGGTCCGCCTGGCCGAGGTCGAGCGCCGGCGCGATGTCATCTCCCGGCTCAGTCAGAAGTACGGTGCCGGCATCGAGGCCGTCCTGGAGACTCGGCGACGGGCCGGGGAAGAGCTCGACCTGCTGGACACGGCGGACACTGATCTGCGTGCGCTCGCTGCCCGGCGCACGGCCGCGGAAGCGGCGCTCAAGGCCGCGGCCGATGCACTCTCCGCGAGTCGAAACCAAGCGGCCGAGCAGCTGGGCCGGGCGGTGAGCCGGCTGCTTCCAAACCTGGGCATGTCAGGGGGAAAGCTCAGTGTCGAGCTGATCCCTGCGAAAGAGCCTTCCAGCTACGGACAGGAATCGGTTGCATTCACCGTGCGACTCAACGTTGGGCTCGAGGCAAAGCCCTTGGCAAAGGTCGCCTCGGGCGGCGAGCTATCCCGGCTGATGCTCGGTCTCAAGGTCGTCCTGGCAAAGCACGACGCCATTCCGACCCTGGTTTTCGACGAAGTGGATCAGGGCATCGGCGGCGAGGTGGGCGCACAGGTGGGCGACGCGCTTGCGGCCGTGGCGGTTCGACGTCAGGTCCTGGTGATCACTCATCTCCCCCAGATCGCCGCCCGGGCCGATCGGCACCTGGTCGTGTCGAAGGCACCCCGGGCCGGCATAGCAACCAGTGAGTTGACACTCATTCATGGAGAGGACCGTATCGTAGAGTTGGCGCGGATGCTGGGCGACGCCGAGGGCAGGGAAGCTCGCCGCCACGCACAAGCGCTCCTCGGTCGAACCAAGGCAGAAAGGTCGAACTAGCTAGCCGGAGAAAGCATGGCCACCGCTACGCTGGCGGAAGCGCCCTCGATCGTTCCCAGCCAGAGCACTCGCCCCCGGCTGGATTCGGTGGATTTTCTGAGGGGTCTGGTCATGGTGATCATGGCCTTGGACCACGTCAGGGATTTCTTCAACATTGACGCCCGCTTCTTCGACCCGACCGACCTCTCCCGAACGACGCCGCTGCTCTTCTTCACGCGATGGATCACCCATTTTTGCGCGCCCGTCTTCGTCTTCCTCGCGGGAACGGGAGCCTACCTCTGGGCGTCCCGCGGACGGACCCAAACCGAATTGAGCCGGTTTCTGGTGAGTCGTGGTCTGTGGCTGATCGTCGTCGAGCTGACGCTGATGACGGTGGGCTGGACCTACAACTTCACCTGGAGCTTCATCGGATTACAGGTAATCTGGGTCATCGGCTGGTCGATCATCCTGCTCGCAGGTTTGGCCTGGCTCCCGCTCAGAGTCATCGCGGGCATCGGGATCGTCTTGATAGTAGGACACAACCTGCTGGATGGCATCCATCCCCATCCGCTGCTGGCGGCCATTCCCGCGACCAGCGGCGCTCTGAACCCATTTGGTCAGGGTCCTATTGCCGGCGTGATCTCGCCCGAGGCGACCCTGTGGGACTGGTTGTGGAGCTTCCTGCACGTGTTCAACCCACCGATCGCGTATCCATTGATACCCTGGGCGGGCGTAATGGCGGTAGGTTACGCTTTCGGGCCGCTGATGAAACGGCCTCCGGACAAGCGACGGAAGTTCTGTCTGTGGCTCGGACTCGCATTGACCGCGGCGTTCGTGCTGATTCGCTGGCTGAACGTCTACGGCGACCCATCCCCGTGGAAGCCGCAGGCGGACCCGGTGTACACCGTGCTTTCATTTCTCAACACCAGCAAGTATCCGCCTTCGCTGCTGTACCTCCTCATGACGTTGGGGCCGGCGCTCGTGTTGCTTGGACTGATGGATCGTGCGTCCGGGCCGGTGGTTCGCTTCTTCGTGGTGTACGGGCGGGTGCCCTTTCTCTACTACGTTGCCCACGTGTACCTCATCCATGGCCTGACACTGGTTGCGGCCGCCATCACCGGGCAGGCGGCGCCGAACGATCTGCGCGTGTCCTTCCTCTTCTATCCGAAGACATTCGGATTCGGGCTGGGGACGGTGTATGTCATTTGGATTGGCGTGGTACTGGCGCTCTACCCGCTGTGCTGGTGGTTCGCGCGACTCAAGGCCAGACGCAAGGATGTGTGGCTGAGTTACGTGTAAAGCGGGAGAAAGGGAGAAGGGGGGAAGGGGAGAAAGGGTGAGCTAAGGTATCTTTCTCCCTTTTTCCTTTTCGCCCTTTTCTCCCTTTCTCCCCTTCGCCCTTTCTCCCGCTTTGTCGAGTATCCGGACCTCATCGTCCAGGCCCAACATCTCCCAGCGCTGAAGCGCGATCGGGACGTTGCCGTTCTTCCAGAGGAAATCGTGGAAGCTCCGCAGGGAGAAGCGGTCGCCCAGGTGTTGTCGGGCATCGGTGAGAAAGGCGAGAATCTGGAGCTTGCCGATTTCGTAGGTGATGGCCTGCCCGGGTGAGGCGGCAAAGAACGCAGCCTCAGTACTCGCGGTGGCGTGGTCCATCGGTACACTGGTCTCGAGGTAGTCGGCCGCCTGGGGAATGGTGAACTCTCCCGTCGCGAGCTTCACGTCCACTTCTACCCGAAGTGCGCGGAGTCGCATGAAGTTATAGATGATCTCGCGAGTGCGGGGGCGGTCATCGAAGAGCCCGGCCTGCAACATCATCTCCTCAGCGTAGAACCCGATCCCTTCGTTCGAGTTCGAGTCGTAGTAATGTCGTCGAATGGGATCCTCATGAGCCCAGGCTAGCGCGAGCTGCATGTAGTGCCCGGGGATGCCCTCGTGCACCATCAAGGGACGCGGATCCTTGGCGCTCGCGCTATAGAAATAGCCTAGATCGGGCGCGGGGGGCGGACGATAGCTCACCCCGTCCTCCGACAGTCGGGTTGCGGAGGTGAGGTCATCATTCACGCCCCAATCGGACAACGGCTCGAGATAGGGAGGAAGCGGAGCAGTGCGATAGTGCCTGAGCGTAGCGGGAACGCTGATCAGGTCCTTTGCCGCGAGATAGCGCCGGATTGCCAGCTCGTCCTCCTTCTCTTGCGCCAGCTGAGCCGGGAGCGTCGGAAACGACTCAAGCTTCGGAAGGCTGTCGTTGCGCTGCTGCGCGTAGGCCTCGAAGGCGACCGAACGAGACCAGTCCTGCTGTGCCATCCGGACCAGCTCCTCAGGCGCGTAGGGGACCAGCGCGACGCTCCGGAGGAAGCCCAGGTACGCGTCTCGACCGATCGCGGTTTTCTCAGGCAGTCCTGCCGTCCGCTGCTCCAGCCACCTGCGATACTGTTCGAGCGCTGCACTAGCGGAGGTCAGGACATGGGCCAACCGGGTGGCGTCCGGCCCCTCGAGCAATGGTCCCAGTGCCTTGCCCACCCTTTCCAGCCGGGGTCCCATTCCATCCAGCGACGCAACGGCGAGCCGCGTGAATGGGGCAAGACTCTCGGTGAGGTTGGCGCGCGCCTCTTCCAGCGTGCGCGGGATCCGTTCCAGCCGGTGGACCAGCTCGCTGGTCCGCGCCGAGTCGAACGGCGGCGGCCGAAGCAGGTCCTGATGCAGGACACCCACGGTTTGATCGAGATAGAACAGCGGATTGCGCCGCCACCCACGCGTGACGTCCAGCTCCCAATGGACCCGGGCCAATGCGGAACCCATGAGGCGATAATCCACCTGCTCGGCACGACCCCACCCCGTCGTGTCGACTGACCGCCACTCCCCTTCGAAAGCGGCCAATGCTTTCCGCCGGGCTGCCACCGCTTCGGCCGACCAATCGGGCGTCCAGTCTTTGGGTCGCTCGATGCGTGGAATGTCGTCGCCGGAAGCGGGTTGGTTCGCGGCGCGCCAGGTCCAGAACCGTTGCGAAAGATCGCGAAGGCGCGTTGCACCGGTGTTCTGCGCGAACAGATCAGGCAGAGGGATCAGCACGGCGATGAAGACTGCGAGTGCGCCCCATGTGGACAGTGGCTGGCGTCGCTGCGGTGTCAGGGTTCGCCTCCTATTGGAAAATTCTGACGTACACCCGAACGCCTCCCCGCATGGACTGGAACTTGGGAACTCGTCCTCCGCTCCCCGCCACGACCCGCCCGAGAGTCCAGAAGGCGTCCACCGGGATGCCTTTCGCGCCCGGCTTGCTGATGCCGGGCGTCGCGTAGGTGATGCCAGCGGAGAAGGTCGTCACTCCGATTTCCGAGTCGAGTGCCAAGACCGCTGCAGGAACCCCGGGAATTGAATC
>Ga0066388_100001988_pt1 | contig 12119 bp, 9 predicted proteins | sample PanSoiMetaGPlot6_FD_64539 | JGI IMG/M metagenome (GOLD analysis project Ga0066388, IMG submission 64539) | Tropical forest soil microbial communities from Panama analyzed to predict greenhouse gas emissions - Panama Soil - Plot 6 (Hybrid Assembly) | ecosystem: Environmental > Terrestrial > Soil... | reverse complement strand
GACGTCTCCGCCAACTCCGGTCCGCTGAGCGTCTCCGCATTCAAGGATCCGGTCACGGGCCGGTTCGCGATCGTGACGGTGAACAACACGACTCTGCCTGAAACGCAAAAGTTCAACCTTGGAGGAATAACTACCTCAACCGTCTCCCCTTGGGTGACTTCGGCGACGCAGTCTCTGGAGCAGCTATCGCCACTGGCCACGAGCGGCGGCGCGTTCACATATGAGATTCCATCGCTGTCTGTCGTCACCTTTACCGGCTTTGACGCCCCTGTGATCACGAGCGGCGGCGCCGCGAGCGCGACCTTTGGCGAGCCGTTCCGCCTGGGCGTAACTGCGACTAATTCACCCACCGGCTACAGCGCGCAGGGACTGCCGCCGGGTCTGGAGATTGATTCTGTGTCCGGCGTCATTTCCGGTACGCCCACAGCGGCGGGCGAATACAGGGCAATCGTGATCGCTACCAACCCTGGCGGGTCCAGCGCGTTCGCCATCACCATAACAGTCTTGAAAGCGAACGCTTCGGTGACGCTCAGCGATCTCACCGCCTTATATGACGGCGCGCCGCGCGCCGCGACGGCCACCGCCGCGCCCGCCGGACTGGCGGTAATTCTCACTTACAACGGCAATCCCGTTCCGCCGATCTACCCCGGCGCTTACACCGTGGTCGCAACGATCGACGACCCGAACTACGCCGGCAGCGCCACGGGCACGCTCGAAATCGGTATCACTGCTCTGGCGCGGCACATGACCTCGCTCAACGGCGGCATCGACGGCTCTGCTCAGGTTCTCACCGCGGAGAACGTCACGCTCGGCGGAAACTCACGCGTCACCGGCGATCTACTCGCGCCGGGCATGCCGAAGATCCGGCTGACGGGGCAGCCCACGTTCGACGGCGCGCTCGATGGCGACGGTTCCTCGGACCCGTCCTCCCACACCGTCACTCTCAACGGCGCCGCCGCGCTCCGCCACGTCGTGCGGAGGATCGATCCGCTCACCTTACCTACCGTCGGCGCCCCGCCACAGCCCACGGGCACGAGAAGCGTAACCATCAATCAGCCTGGCGAGAGCGCAGGCGACTTCGCGACAGTGCGCAACCTCACGCTCAAGAGCAACGTCGGCCTTGTCAGTGTGCCGCCCGGCGCCTATGGCAGCTTTTCTGCGAACGGCGGCAGCGGCTTCATCCTCGGGGAGGCAGGCGCCGGACCGTCGATCTACAACCTGCAAAACCTCACGCTCAACGGCGGCGGCCGCATCGAAGTCATCGGCCCGGTGATCCTGGTCCTCAATCGCGGGCTTTCGGTCAACAGCAGCGTCACGTTCTCCGATCATCCGGCCGAATGGCTAACATTGAAGATCGCTTCCGGAGGCCTCACGGTCAACGGCGACGTGTCGCTTCCCGCGACGGTCATCGCGCCGAGCGGCGCCGTGACCTTGAACGGAAACGCCACGCTCCGGGGCTCGGTGAAAGCAGATCGCCTGATTGTGAACGGCGATGCCAGGCTTGAGAATCCGTGAGTGATCGTGAATCTGCAAAGACGATGAACGGCTTCGCGCGATTCAGCTTCGGCGCCGAATTGACGCGACCGAAGCCAGGCGAACGGCGCGTCTTCTGGCGCAACAAGCGATTGGCGATTGAATTGAACTCAGGCGGAAACGGCGAGACGGTTTACGCCTGCGAGAGAGCTATGGAAGACAGCATCCACGACATCGAGATCGGATTCGATTTGTCGAGAGTCGGCGTGGTCTCGAATGCCCGGAGCGGCGGGGCGAGACTGCCTTATCATGGCATCTGCGAAGACCGGCGCCTGCGAACACAAGCATTGAACGGATTGAAAATGACCGGAGCGTTCGTCGGACAGTTCGCCGAACACGTCGGAGGGGCGCAAGGTTGCGCGCACCTGTTCGATCTCTCAATTGACGTCTTGCGGTTGTTTAGCTATGGAAACAACTGAATCACACTTTCGAGATCTTGACGAATCTTTGCGAGGTCAGTTCCCCATGTTTTGCTGAGGTAGGCGTCTTTTGTGATTACCTCAACGAAAGCATCAATTATTTCGCTCTTCTTCGCGATCTTCTGAGAGTTGAAAATCCAGCGGATATTTTTAGGGTCGAGAATAGCCAGGTCGCGGACAAATTGCCGCGCGAGCTTCGCCTTCTTAGCTGCCCGCAGGGTCTTGACGGTCCAATTTTTCAACTCGTTATAAACAGTCTCCCCCATCTCGAGTGTTCGCTCACCTCTCACAACTATGTCCACCTCGCGCGCAAAGATGTCGCCGAGCCTGCCCGTTTTCTTGATCCCTGCGCCCCACTCGAACGCGATGAGAAGCGGATCAACGCGAACCTTTGCGAGGATATCCGGGTGTTGAGTCGCAAAACGCATCACGAATAATGCGCCCTCAGCCTTGTTCCCCCCTTTCGCGAAGTCTGAGACAACCCGTTGGAACCCTTTCGATTTGTGGAAAAGGTTTAGAAAGTCACGCCCGGTAGTGTCGAGCTTCTCTAATTGATCCGCCAGTTTGCGTGTAACTTTGACGCCCAGACTCTCCAAAGCCTCAATGGCCTCGGGGCGGTAGCCTTTGGAGATGAGTTTCTGAGCGGCCTTTGAAACCGTCTTGGCGGCAACCTTCGCGGGTGCGTCTGCCGCCTTCTTCACAATCGTGCCGCTTACGGATTGAGTTACGACTCGCCCTTCGTCGATTACGCCGCTCGCCGTGCGAGACAAGCGACTTTCGGCTTCCAAAACTTCAAACGCTTGCGACACCTCCTTCACTGCGGCCCTCTCTGCTGACGTGAGGGCCTTGCCGGCAGAAATGTGAGACGCGACCTCTAAGCTCTCCTCCACTTTCTTCGAGACCTGCGACCAGGCTTTGGTCACCCGGAAAAGCGTGCGTGGATCTATTTTTCCGGTTACATGGTATGCGAGCGCCGCTAAGCTCCTTAGGCCCGCTGAAGCTCCACCTCTTGCAATTCGTACGCCGGTCTTGACCGCCCTGAAACTCAACTTAGCGAATGGAGCGAATCCTAAGGCGCCGGAAAGCCCTCGCGCCCAATTCGGTAATTCGTCCCCTGTGATGAGGTCCCTTCCGATTACTGCCTCTGCTATACCTTTGACCTGACTTACAAAGGGCACAAAGTCAAGCGCGAGACTGATGTAGGGCGCAGCCACGTTGAGAAAATCATAGATTGGCTCGGCTGCTCCCGAGGCGCGGAAGATCGAGCTAGTTATAGCGCCCGTTTCGACTCGTATGAGTCGCTCCGTCGCCTCCAATTGGGGTAAGCCGCGGATGTAGTCCAACTCCAGGAGGAACTGCTCGTATTCGGCGTCTTCCTTTTGCTTAAGCCCTTGCGCGATCTCAGCGACACGCTGGCGCCTTGATTCTTTTTCGTATTCCTCCTCCAGCACAAAAGAAACGGCCCAGACTTGATCTGGGTCGGTCCCCGGGTACAACCTGTCATAGGCCTCGACTGTCGCGGTGATCAGCGCTTTTGCGTCCCGCTGGTTGTCAATTATGCGCCGATCGTAAACGTTTTTGCGTATCAGGTCTTGCAAGCCGGCCCACGACGCCGCTTGATGCGCCAACTTACTACCGAGCAGTTTCAGACGGTATTCTCCCGTGCCTCGATCGAGCGCATGCTGCTGCCTTTCAATGTCGGCGAGCGCACCCGCGTCGGCGAGATAATCACGGTTTGGGTCGTTGACCCATTCGATCAATGCGTCGACTTTATCCGTGCTCGGCATGCCTATGCCGCGACCACCAAATATCAAGTCAAGGTATTCGTTGCCCATGCCTCTCGGCCTTCTTTTCTTTTTTGTCGCATGTCACATAAGTCAGGTCTTGTCCGTTTCTACTCATCCCCATCGTGCGGCGGAATCTCGCCTCTGTAGAAAACGTTCTTGACCGACTCGACATTCGGGTCGTCAAGGTGATCCTCGAGCACCATCTTCGCCCTGCGCAGGTTGTCCAACTGCGCGGAGACGACTTCGGCCCGGACCTTCTCGACGTCGAGCTTGCGGTGCTGTTCCTTGAATTCTTCGAGCGCCTTGCCAGAGTCGACGAGCATCTGCATATAAAGGCACTTGGTGGGGATGACGATCTCCTCTCCGTCCCTCGAGGGGTCGGCGAGCAATTCCTGATACTGGCGGCGAAGGTCCGCTTCGACTTCGGCAAATCTATCGCCGAGGCTCTCGCGCAGACACTGCACATAGTCCGAAAACTCCTGAAGCGTCCAATTGCCAAGCCCGTCGGGGTCGCGCAGGCCGAGCTCGGCGTCCAGATAGGGCGTCATCATGAAGTCCGTCAGCGCGTTCGACTTCTTTAAAGGAAAGATGATGTAGTTCCCTTTGAATCCCAGGGGATGGTCCAGATCAGCAAGCTCCGCCAACGTAGCGTTCTTGTCGGCCGGGTCCAGATCGGGATCTATCTTCACTGTGAAAGTGACTTGATAGCACTTCTTTCCGGGCTGGGGCACAACGCCGATCGGCCAGTAATTCAGTTCTTCCAACGTGTACGCGCGTTGAGTCGACTCCAGCCGTGGCGCCATGATGTTGAAGTGCCGAAAGACCAACTGATCCGGATGTTCGTAACTCCAGATCCCCTGCATGTAGCGGAGAATGTCGCTTTTCAAGTATTGAATCAGCCGATCGATTTGGCTTCGCTGATTTGTGTATTCGGCGTTGGCTTTGGTGTATGCGTCTGTCGCGACCTGCAGAGCGGTGATCTCCCGGTCCATCCGGGCTTGCAGGTCCCGTTCCTGGCGTAGGGCCCTCTCGTAGCCCTCTCTTGCCGACTCGTCCAATATCTTAAGCGCGTCCTTGGACTCAGGGCTGGTTTCAACATTCCGTCGAAAATTGTTATAGAAGGTCCAGAAAAAATCTTCACGGTTCTCGAGATCGGCCTTGCTGCGGGCTATCCCTTCAATCGCCTCATAGCTTGCGAGAGTCTCACTGCGGGCCGCCAATACCTGTCGTTTCAGATCAGCCACGTTCTGGCGAAGCGATTCCATGTGCGCCTTCAACTCCTCAAGCACGATTTTGTCGCCTCGCTCTCGAGTCGCCAGATAATCCAGCGCCGGGCGAAAGCTGTCGTCCGGAAGGAATCGCTTGATGACCCAGTCATGACGCCGGACCCAATCGTCATTGATTTCGTCTGGCCGCGGAACGTGTTGTCCGACCAGAATCACCGGCCTCGCCGACTTAAGACGGGTGGAACATTTGCTCCGCCGTTGAAGCTCATAGAAAATGTAGGTGAGAGCGAGTTCGTCATTGGGGTTGCTTATCTCGTGCTTTTCGATGTTTTCGGTTTCTATGGTTTCTCCGGTTTCCTGTTCCCATTTAGACTCATTTGTGATTTGCTGACTAGCATCTCTGACCGCTTCGAGGAAGGCCCTCTTTGTTTCCTGGGAATCGCTTTCCTTATCTTTACCAAAGCTGGTAGTGAACCCGCCTGACCCCAACGGGCCCAGATCGTAGCCGCCCTGGCTGCTTAGAGCATAGTTAGTCTTCGCCTGCGCTCGCGCGACGGCTTCCGCCTCGTCGCGCATGGTCTCTTTCGCCTCATCCTTTCGCATCTGCTGGTTGGACTGAATCTGTTTCCGATTGAACGACGTCTTGACTACCCGCCGCATCGTTACGCTGATAGTCTCTTTGGGCGCTAGAGTTTGAGTGCTGACTATGCGGCCGACCTGGTAAGGACCGGGGTCGCATCGTAGGGTGTACTCGACCAGTAGTCCGAAATTGACAGACTTGTTCGCGAACAGAGTGAAGGGGTAGCTCTCAAACAGAGGCGCAATGGCCCATGCGCCGGGATCAATTTGGGGGGCGGCGAAGGGCTGCGGCGTGGTCGTGTCCAAATTAATACCGATATCAGTTTCGGCATTGACGCCGTTGGGCCGCGCATACATAACACTCGGCATCCGGGCGGAGGTTCCCGGCGAAACTCCAGGCGCCGCGAAACGCGCCTGGGCCTGGCGGACAACCGCGAGCTCTTTAGCGAGGGCTCTCATTGGGTTTCCGGATGTCGTGAGCGCGAGTTTCGGGTCCCCTCCGGCGTCACTGATGGTCCGGTACATCGACTTTGCGCTTTCGAGCGCGCCGTCGACTCGGGCGTCTTCCCAGATGTGATCGAAAGCAATCTCGAGGTTATGAAAGCTATAGAACGCCGGGACGTCGGCAGGTCCCTTGGACAGCTTCAGATTTTTAACGTTTGTCCCGACAGCATCTTGATCCGGCCTGCCCCCGTTTCCGTTTAGATCGCCTGGTACGCTGATGCCCTGGACGAGCTCAGACACCTTCGCGTCTACGTCGGCGATCGGAGTCGGAGTAGGCGCCGGTGTTGGGGGCGTGGCCGGCTCAGTCGCCGGATCGAACGGATTCTCGGCGCGGCGTCGAAGGCAGGCCAGAGCCGCCGGATCTGACCTTAACAGTGACGGGGTCGGATTCCGCTGGCGGAGGCGCTGTTCTACCTTCGCCGGGTCGGGGGGATTTCCCAGCGCCGCCAACTCATCGGCGGAGAGAACAAGGTAGGTTTTGGTTCCCTGTCGCGCCTCTTTGTTGATGACCTTTGAAATCGCCTCTTTGTGATGCTCCCTTGTTATCCTTTGCGCATCCTCGCCGGGAGCGACATACCGCTTCCACTGCGGCATATTCGGAGTGACGCCTGTCAGGTGCTGCGCCACTCGATCGCGGAGGTCCTTCTCCGCCTCCGCTTCAAACTTCCGCGCCTCGACGACCGCCTTCATCCGCACTTTTGTAATCTGTTCGCTGAGCTTCGATTGCCGTTCCCTCTCGATTTCGGCGGCCGCGCCGGCCGCCTCTGGGTCGCTTATAGGCCCGCCGAGCATCGGCGGCAAAAGTATCCTATGCTTCTTCAGATCGTTTAAATCGACGTGAATCAGAAAGCATTCTTCGCGGGCGGCGGCCTGCCGAACCTCGGTTTCAAAGATCGGCTGATTTGTGGCGCCGTTGTTGGCGCTCGCTTCGGGGGCGATGACTGAGACCAACAGATTGGGACGCGACCCGTCGGCGTGGTCCGTTCGCAATAGCTCATCAGACCAGAGGACTTCGAAGTATCCTTGTTTTGCGGGCTCCGGGTCCTGAGTAGTGAGCGTGCTGCCGACCGGCCGCCTTACCTGCGCCCCAGGCGAACTGCGGCTCCCTTCGACGTCAAAGACTCGAACAATTAGACCGGCGACCCCGATCCGGGTCCCCTTTATCTCGACTCGACCTTTTGCGATGTTTGATTGGTCCAGTTCCTTCGCAGGCTGCGTCGCGTGAGTAATTGTTGGCGTCATGGTAAATCGATCTCCCAAAACAGGTTGAAATAGATGTACGTGTTTAGGCCGGGGCTACGGGGATTCGCGATGGCCTTAAAGTCTATTTGAGACTTCACGATATCCGATCATTTGAACTACAATCGGCCTCAGGCGTCTTAGGCTAACGTAGGGCGCGACAGCCGCACATTGAATGCGTGTGAATAGTTATGAATTCTTGTGAACAGCCTATGCGTCCATTCAGGTAGGGGCCGGTATGGTCAAGCCAGAAGTACAGTTATACAAATTCGGCGAGTTTCGACTGGACGCAGTCAGGCGCGTATTGCTACGCGATGATAAGCCAGTGCAATTGCCGTCGCGGGCGCTCGACGTGCTGCTGGCTTTGTTAGAACACAGTCAATCAGTCATCGACAAGGATGAATTGATGCGTCTCGTGTGGGGCGATCGGGTGGTCGAAGAGAACAACCTGACCCGCCACATCTCAACCTTAAGAAGAGTCCTCGGCGAGAACCCGAGTGATCACCACTACATCGTGACGGCGCCGGGGCGCGGCTACAGCTTCGTCGCACAGGTTGAAAAGGTCCTGACCAATGGCGGGCGCTTTGTTCCGGGCGAAGAAAATGGCGACTCTTCTCTCGCTCACGACGAATCTGATCACCAAAGAATGCGGCTTTGCCCCGATCCGTTGGCGCAACTCGAGCCTGTCGGCCATATACAAGCTCCTGTTACAAGCGAACCGTTCAGGCAATCGCAGACGGCAGGCGGGAAAAAGAACTGGCTTTGGGCGACGGCGTTGATCGGGGCTCTGGCCGGCGGCGGACTACTCGGGTTCAAACTGGTCACAACCAGATCGAAGCCCGCGGCGGTCAAGACTTACCGTGACTGGGAGATGGTCAGACTGACGCGTTCCGGAGGCTCGGTCGCCCCGGCCATCTCACGCGACGGAAGGTACGTGGCTTACGTTAACTATGAGTTCGGGCGCAGTAGCGTTTGGATTCACCAGCTCGCGACGTCCACACAACAGCGACTGACACCGCCGGAGAAATCCACTTATCACAAGCTCCTGTTCACCGCTGACGGCAGCGAGCTTTACTTCCTCAGGGTTGAAAGCCCCGGTCCGTTGGGAACGCTTTATCGAATCCCGGTGCTCGGCGGCTCGGCGAAAAAATTGAGAGACGACATTGTCGTGGACAATATAATGCTCTCGTCCGACGGCGGGCGCCTGGCTTTCGCGCGCCGCAACCGGGAAGGTAAAAGCGAGATCGTTGTCGCCAATACCGACGGCGTGGAAGAGCGCTTACTCTTGGGCCGGTCGCCCCAATATCCCGCATGGGCGCCCGACGGCAAAGTGATCGCTTTTTCATCGGGGAACGCCGAGGGCGGCGGAGAAAAAATGGGCATTAACGAGGTTCGCCTGGGCGACGGCGCGCAAAGAGAGATCACCTCGCGAAAGTGGCATCACGTCGGCGATAAATCCTGGTTGCCGGACGGCAGCGGTTTGATTGTAAGCGCAAGGGACCTGAAGACCGCTGTCAAGCAACTCTGGTTTGTCGCATATCCCTCGGGAGAGGCGCGGCCGCTCACTAACGACCTCGACAATTTCATCCATGTCAGCTTGACGGCCGACGCCCGGATGCTGGTCGCAGAGCAGTTGAATCTCATTTCAGAAATCTGGAGCGGCCCTCTGGCGAACGTCGTGGGCGGACAAAATGTCGGCGTCTGGGGACAAGACGGACTCGGCCTCATGCCTGACGGCCGGATCCTCTATTCAGCTCTGTCGTCGTCGACGGCCCAGGAAGTCTGGGTGATGAACGCCGACGGGGCCGAGCGAAAACAACTGACATTTGACAGCGCCAACGACTTCGGCCCCACGGCTTCGCCCGACGGACGCTACGTCGTCTTCGTTTCCAATCGCACCGGGCGCCACGAAATCTGGCGGATGAATTCTGATGGCGGTAACCTGCTTCAATTGACGCATAGCGACGGCGCCAATGCCCACAGCATCTCCCCCGACGGCAGGTGGGTGATCTACCTGTCTTCAGGGGCCCTCTTCAAGGTCCCCATAGAAGGAGGCGAACCTGTACAGATTTGCAAAAATGCGGTAGGCGTTTCGAGCGTGGCGCCAGACGGCAGGCTCATCGCGTACTTCGATCAAGGCAAGGACTTCTGGGGAATCGCCATAAGTTCTTTTCAGGAAGGCTCAGTCATAAAGAGATTCGAGGTCTGCTCGCAATCATTGAACAATACCAGTTTGAAATGGACGCCGGACGGCAAGGCTCTACTGTACTCGGCGTCATCCGACGGCGTCGCCAATATCTGGGCGCAGCCCGTCGATGGGAGTCCGGCTAGACAGGTGACCGATTTCAAAGCCGACGGCATTTTCCGCTTCGACGTATCCGGCGATGGCAAGAAGCTGATCTGCGCCCGCGGCGGTTGGAAGCGCGACATCGTCTTGGTTAAGAACCTTCGCTAAATCGAACCGCGAAAAATTGGTACAGTACCGCGCGCGTAAGCAAGCGGCCGACTTATTGATCGGCCGCTTGCTTACGCGCGGTACTGTACCAGTGCGCCAATGTTGCGTGGCCTGATTTAGAAAGGAACATAAATGAATAACGACATTCAAGTAATTCAGTTCTACGAAGCCGTTCGCCGGCGACCTGCTATGTATATTGGCGGAACGGACGAATGGCATCTTTTGTGGCTCATAGGAGAGCTGATGGATTGCCCGGAGCAACTGCAAAAAATCACGCTCGCCTTGAGCGATCGCGTGATCGAGATCGACTCAGTTGCAGTTGCGCCCTCAATGCGTCCCCGACGGAATGGCCATCCCCCATTTCTCGTTGAAGCCTGTACAAGTTTGATCGTTGGCCTTGATCAACCGCCGACACTGGCAGGATATGAAAGTTTGGACACGTCCTCAAAGCCTGCGATCTTCAGACGCGAGGGCCGTGTATCGATGGCGTTGGCCTTGGCTAACGCTCTTTCGGCGGAGATGCAGGTATGCTCGCGTTTAGGCGGAACGGCGACTCGATTAGTCTTCAGCCGCGGCATTCTCATCTCAGAACCGGTTTTCGAAGAGACTGCGGAACCGGACGGATTGTTTATCTATTTCAAGCCTGACGAGCAGATATTTGGACAATTCGTTTTGCGTTTCGAGCGACTTGCGATTGTTGCCCGTGGGGTAGCGCTTGTTCGGCAAGTTCCGGTCGCCCTCTTCGACCGGATCCGAGACTTGACCTTCACATTCGATCCTCGCACCCGTTAACGTCACGAAAGTAATTTTCTGCATTTCTTCTGGGGCCAGGCCGGACTTACTTACCACTATAGCAAGCCCGCTTACCGACGGGACACGAAGCTGTAGCCAAATCTGCAAACGGAACCTGAATGAAGAAGGAAAACAGTCCAATGACCATATTGGTTAAAGCCATTTACGAAAGAGGCGTATTGCGTCCGCTCTGGCCGCTGGATTTGGCCGAGGGGACAAAAATCGCTGTCCTTTTAGTTGAGCCAATTGCCACGAAGCTGGAAGTAATGCGCGAGGCGATGAATGATCCACTGTTTCTTGCCGATTTGGAGGAAGTGGCGGAAGACTTCAAGCCGCGGAAATCGGCGTTCAATAGACCTGATCTATCCAGTTCTGGATTCTGACGGCGGGCAGCAAGTCGCTGAAGTCAGCGACATTGCGAGTGATAATAATGTGACCTCCCGCCAGAGCCATCGCGGCAATAATCACGTCAGCGTATCTTTTCCTTGTGCTGCGCTTCTGACGTAATTCGATCAGCTTGTCGACTGAAGGTTGATCGAGATAGGAGATGCTGAAGGCGCTAAGGACCGCCTGTGTTCCGATCAATCGCTCCTGCTCTCTCAGCAGATTGTGCGGCTTGGCCTTGAGTAGCGCATCATAGCGCCCGCGCATCTGCTCGGCAAAGACGATGAAAGGGATGGCGACTTGTTGCAGCGGTATCCTGGCAAGATTGTCGAGTAACGCCTGATGGCCGTCGGTGTAATGGCGCAAAACGTTCGTATCCAGCAGGTATTTCATCATTCATCAATTGCCTGCTGATCCCGATGTCGTTCAATTTCGTCGAAGAGTTCCAACGCGCCTGGATCGTTGGCGAAGATGCCGTAGTGACGATAGCCCATTTTGCTCAGCCGCAAATCAAGCTCTGAGCCGTCTCCTTCCACAATTTTTTCGGGGATGGGGCCAGGTACCGTGGTAATCTCGCTAGTTGCGATGGCGTCAGCGAGTTGCCGCCTGATCTCTTCCAGCACGGCTTCGCGCGATTCGGCTTCGGCGTTGATAGCAGGAATCGTCACAACGAAAGCCTTCCATCGCTCCACTCCATCCGTAATATTGCGGAAAACTTGCACGCGATATTCCATTGTTGGCGATTGATTCATAAGGACATATCATAGCACTGCCAACTGATAGCCTGAAGCGAAATGGGGGGCCGAAGGTAAACCGGAAACGTCTCGATTTGAAAATCCTGTCAATCCTGTCTGTGCTCGTCCTCGGTGGTGACCGATTCGTCATGGCCTTCGATTGCCGCGCGCAGGGTGTGCCACGAAAGGCTGGCGCATTTGACGCGGGCGGGGAACTCGCGCACGCCGGCGAAGATTTTCAGTCGGCCCAGATGGTTCTGTTCGGTTTCGGCGTCGAGGTCGCCTTTGACCATCCGGTGGAATTCGTCGAACATCACTTCGGCCTCTTCCTTCGTCTTGCCTTTGACGGCCGCGGTCATCATCGAGGCCGAGGCTTTCGAGATCGCGCAGCCTGATCCCTGGAAGCCCACGTCCTTGATTAAGTCGCCGTCCATTTCAAGGTAGAGCGTGATCTGATCGCCGCAGAG
>Ga0066388_100001987_pt1 | contig 12122 bp, 11 predicted proteins | sample PanSoiMetaGPlot6_FD_64539 | JGI IMG/M metagenome (GOLD analysis project Ga0066388, IMG submission 64539) | Tropical forest soil microbial communities from Panama analyzed to predict greenhouse gas emissions - Panama Soil - Plot 6 (Hybrid Assembly) | ecosystem: Environmental > Terrestrial >... | reverse complement strand
TTGCCTCCGCAAAAGCAAGAGGAGCTAAGCGGGCCGATGAGCGAAGTTCAGAACCTTTTTAAGGCGGTGATTTCCAGCTATATGGATCTCTTGAAGATGGTGAATCAGGCAACTGATGCCCGGCTCAAGAAAAACATCAGGCAGGATGAGCTCGATTTTGGAAAGCCGACTGTGGCCATCTATGATGACTCCGAGAAACTGAGAAGTGTCCTTACTGACGTTAAACAGATCGTCAGGCAATAATCTTCATCTCAATCGGCGCAGACAACTGCACATACTCTTTCCTGCAGCAATCACTGCCAGCCAGGCCGACACAAACAGCAAGCACACGAATCCTGCCGGTGCGCCAAGGTAATACATGGACAGAAATAAGGTGGACAATCCACTTTCATGCTGCCCGTCAAATAGGACAGCAAGCAGCCCCATGAACACACAAGGCACGAAGAAAGCACACAAGAGCCTCTTTGTCCACCAGGGAGCGCTTATCTGCAAGGAGAACGGAAGGCAAATTGCTCCCAGCTCGAGAAGCGGCAAGCAATGGAAGATCAGGCCGAGAGCGATCAGAATGACTGCAACACGCGCAACCGGCGCATGCAACTGAATGCGGTTGTAGTCTGTGACTATCTCCGGTTGCCTCATGAGCATGCACCGCCTTTCACTTAGCAGTGTCGCCAACCCTTTTATGCCCGGACCGGTAAGGCTTCAAACCGAGCGTAGGCTTAGAGAATAGAGTTTTCCGAATCCACAGGGGATTAGCGCTTACTTAACTTCAAGATCGGTGACCCCCGCTAGCTTCGCCTCCGGTTTGGCCTGAAAGTCGTCTTTGAGGTACTTGTCGAGGAAGGCGATGGCGTAGTAGTTGATCAGGTCCAGCTGCGTTTGATTTTTGTTGAGGCTGGTCCAACCAAAATGACCGACCTTGTCGAACTCTACAAAATAGGACGGTGTGGAGGTCTTACTGAACGCTCCGTTCGTTCTTTTCACAAAGGGTGTTACGCCAAGGTCTCGCGTGCCTCCCTGGTACATCACGGGAATCCCTATCCCACCGAGACTCCCCTTCTCTACAAACGGCTCACAATACGGTGAAAGGGCAAGGATCGCTTTTATGCCGGGCAACTTCCAGGTTGGCCAGGCGCCTCCCAGCGCCAGAACCGTATAACCGCCCAGGGAATGTCCCGCTAGAGCTACCCTGGACCAGTCGATGCGAGAGCTCCACTGCGGATCCTTGTGAAGCGCATCTATGAGCCTGGCAATATCATCGCCTCTGTTCTTGAACTGCTTTTCGTTCCAGGCCGAAGCGTTGCGGAAGCCTATTTCCGGTCGTGACAGTCCGCCGCCAGCTCCCAGGGCATCCTTATGATTTGGTGCGATGACCAGATAGCCGTGAGTAGCGAGAGCGCTGGTGAGAAATGTGCTTTGTGTGTTCCGCCCGTGAAACCCATGAGAAAAAATGACCGTGGGTGCGGGAGTCCCGGCTGGCACCGGCAATGGTTTCCAAACAGCAACATCGAGGCCGGCAATCGTGTATCTCACGGCGCCGCCGGAATCGTGGCCATTCATGGGACCCGGCTTTGTGGCACTGCTATCCTGAGTTGTCACGCCGAGCCTTTGCCGTAGAATTTGCCGCAGCGGCCCGGCCTGGGCTACCAGCGGAACTGCGTTGCACAAAAGAGCCATTACTAGCGCGCTCGCAGTAGTCGACTTGACTTTGATGGTCAACATGGTTCGGCTAAATGTGGAATATCTTGTGCGCTCTATTCTAGCGCCAGACTGAGCCTCATTCCAGAGATCCGTCTACCAAAGCCACACTCTAACGAGCGGGTTATTGACTCGGTAACAGAATCGGGTTGTAGTGGAACTTTTATCAAGATCAGGCGATCCACTCATTGTACAGATCTGTGGGAAATCAAAGAGAATACCATGACAGTGACAGTTTCGATAATCTCGGCAGCGCTGATATCTCTGGTTTGGACCAGCTCTGTCTGCGCCCGGACCGGCTTCGCAGGGGCAGGCTTGGGCGGTACTCCCGGTGCCGGTGGCGCGCCTGGATTCGCTTCACGTGGACCGTCATTTGTGGGTATCGGCGCCTCGGCTGCAGGTATGGGTGCTTCCCCCTCAAGCCTGGGTCGATCAGGGTTCATCAGTCCGGGGGCGCTGCATAGACCTTTCAGGTTTGGCAATCCTAGATTCTTCTTGGGAGTCTACCCCTACTGGGGATACGGCGGCTACGGCTATGCCTACGGCTACGAGGAGGAGTCTCCGATGGCAGAGCAGCCCGACAACAGCTATGCCGAGTGGCTTCGCAAGGAGGATCTGAGGCGGATTGCCCTGCCGCGAAGCGCATTCGTGAAAAACTACTACTGGCCCAATAATTCCAGCCGGTCTTCGTTTGCCAGCAAAGCGCAGTCGGCTGCCAGCACTACGGCAACTATGGGAAGCCAAGCGCGATCGGCTGCCAGTGCTAAGGCAGCGTCAGGGGCAATGTAGGTCCGCTGGCGAACCATGACGACTCTTTGCCCAGGGCGAACCCGCACGTGCTTGGCTGGGTGCCTGGCACCAGAGGCAAGTTCGCATTGCGGATTTCCCCTATCAAGGCGCATGGCTGGATCATTTTTACACTGAATTGCGTATTGTGATTTCCGGGGGGCTACCTACAATCTAAGAAACTGTTACGGACACAACTGAATGTGCGGGCATGGGCTGGGATGTGGCAGCGCCCTGCGCTCTTGGCTGGGAGTTTATGACATATGGCAATCGATCCGGTTGGAGAAGCTGAAAGGCTGGAGCGCTGCGCCAAACAGCGGTTGGACGGAGCAGATCCGGCCTGGGGAGCGGACATCGGAAGGAGACTGTTGAACGAATGGCTCTCGCTCAACCAGACCCAACGTGATGCCGTAGCGGCAGCCCTACTGAATCAGAATTCAGGGCCCTCGTTCAACAGGCTGCCGGTCCCGAGGCTAATATTGAATGAGCATTGTGATATTACCGGAATAGAGTGGACCGCATCAGGGCTGGATGTCACATCAAGAGCCCATAGTGTCGAAATGGTGGCCCTTGAGGGTTGGGCGTCAGAGTCCAATCCAAACAGAGGCGGATCGGAAATCAAGGAACCGCAGCCATGACTTTCTGCGACTTCGTTGGCTGAGCGGCTCTTAGCGGTGGCGGCCAGACCGAAGCGCAGACAGGCGCTGATATGCGCCGGTAGCCGTAGTCGTAGCCGGCTGCCACAGTCAACACACCGTTGCTCGCTCGTTGGCCAACTTCGTCTGAGACAGCGCTTTGTGCTGCATGGTCTCAGATTGTATAGTTTCCCTGATCTGCGCCTGCACGCAGGTTGTTTTTCGCCTTTGCTGGGGAAAATGGTCCCATGGTCTGACCCTGCTAGAACGTCGTCAAGGGTTCTGCATGCCAAGCTACTCGGAAAAGCAAATTCTGGCGCTGGCACCTGATCAGAGTTCGCAGAAGTCGGGCGCTGAACTGGCGGCCGCGCGCAAGTGGGTCTCGCTCGGCAACGACGCGCGTGCTGCCTGGGGTGAGTGTCAGGGTAGCGGGAAGCTTCCTTACCAGACGTGCATTGATCTCAGCGAGCCAGCCTTTAAGTGCACATGCCCCAGTCGCAAGTTTCCATGCAAGCACGGTCTCGGCCTGTTCCTCCTTGTGGCGAAAGAGCCGGCTGCTTTTGCGCAGGGCAGTCCGCCTGCCTGGGTGACAGAGTGGCTAAGCGGCAGGCAGCAGCGGGCAGAGAAGAAAACAAAGAGCCGCGACGACGCCGCAGCCGAGATATCTGACCGGGCGGCCCAGGCCAGACGCCAGGCGGAGCGGCAAGCGAAGATCGAGTCAGGGTTGAGCCAGCTTGAACGGTGGCTGCAGGACAGAATGCGGCAAGGACTGGCCGGATTGCAGTTGCAATCATACAGCTTCTGGGAGGAGGTGGCGGCACGGCTCGTCGATGCCCAGGCTCCCGGTGTGGCAAGGCTAATCCGGCAATGCGCAGAACTGGCCTCGGGCGGTGATGGATGGCAAGAACGCCTGTTTGACCGGTTCGGGCAGATCTATCTGCTGATCGAGGCATTTAAGAGGCTCGACCAGCTTTCCCCCGAGACGCAGTCGGATGTGAGAGCTGCTATCGGTATCACTGTCAGCCAGGAGGATTTGCTAAAAGAGCAAGGTGTGCGCGACCTGTGGCTAATCATGGCTCAGCGTGTCAATCAAGAGGACAGGCTTAAGGTGCAAAGAACGTGGCTGAGAGGGCAGCACACAGCACGCTGGGCCCTGGTGCTGAGTTTCGCTCACGGCATGCAGCCCCTCGACGTTAGCCTTGTGCCCGGCTTCACGCTCGAGGCTGAGCTTGTGTTCTTCCCTGGCGCACACCAGTTGCGAGCGCTGGTGAAGTCGCGCGGCAACAGTTGGCAAACTCTGACTGACATCCAGGTGAGTGAGGACTCCGAGCAGGCGCTCGATGAGTATTCTGCTGCGATTGCCAGAAATCCATGGCTGGAGACATGCCCCATGGCCATCAATCAGGTAGTCCCGATACGCGACAAAGCAGCCGGGTGGTTCCTGCAAGACCAGATTAAGAACCTGATTCCCCTTACGGTTGCGGGCAACGTTGGTTGGCAGATGATGGCCATCAGCGGCGGTCGACCGCTGTCAGTAGTCGGAGAATATGACGGCTGCGCTTTCCTGCCTCTCTCGGCGGTCACAGGGGACCAGTACTTTCGGTTAGACGAGCGAGGCTGAGGCTCATGGCCATAAAGGACGACCTGGTGACAGGAGCGCTGCTTGGGACAGAGCACCAGGCACTGCCGGAGATCTCGGTCGGTGGTCAGCTTGGCGAGCTGATTGCTCGCCTTTCCGCCCAGGTGCCGCAACTCAGTCGCGAGCGCTTGTTGCTGCAGCTTGCATCGTTGCTGGCTCTATACCAGCGGGCGGGCAAAGTGCTGCCGGTCAATGATGGGGACGAGCTGTCGATCTGCGAGGAGCTGAAACTCCCTTCGGTCAGTGCAAAGTCCTCCAGACACCTCAAGTCGATATTGCAAGATAATGAGTCGCTACTGGCTGAGTGGCTTGCCGCAGTGGCTCGCGCCAAAAAACGAGTCAGCGAGGAGTGTCTGCCTGAGCTGCTGGAGTACTGTCTTAAGCAAACGCGGCTTCAAGAGCTCGTATCACAGGTGGCGGATTCTCGCGGGCGTTGGCTGGCGAGATATAACCCTGATTGGAATTACCTTTTGGCAAGGACCGGGCCGGCACTGGATTTAGACAATGCCAGGCAACTGTGGGAGACCGGTAACGTTGGGGACCGGTGCCGTCTCCTGGCCAGCCTTCGGGTTACCGATGCAGCTCTTGCCCGGGAGCTGGTCATGTCCACATGGGCCGAGGATCCAGCCGATCAGCGAGTCGAATTTCTCGACGCCTTCTCAACGGGGCTTAGCATTGAGGACGAAGATTTCCTCGAGAAGAAAGCTCTTGATGATAAGAGAAAGGAGGTCAGGCAACGGGCTGTAGCACTTCTGGCGAGAATCCCCGGCTCGGGGCTGAGCGAGCGCATGAAGGAGCGCTTGTTCTCATGTCTGGTTATTAAGGGAATGTTTGGCAAAAACCTCGAGGTCTCGCTGCCGGAAGCCTGTGACAAGTCGATGGCTCGTGACGGTATCAATCCCAAGCAATTCGACTCGCGCATGGGTGAAAAGGCAGGCTGGTTGTGCCAGATGGTTGGGCTGGTCAATCCGAGCGTCTGGCGTGAGCGTTTCAGCTGCTCTCCGTCTGAGCTGATCCAGATGGCCGCCAAGACAGAATGGTCATTGCCTCTGCTCATTGGCTGGGTTGAGGCTGCCAGATTGCATCGTGACGAGACCTGGGTGTCGGTGCTTGTCCTGCAAACCGACACGGCCGCGGCTGAGTCGCTTGTTCAGATCCTGCCGCCGGACCGGAGGGAGGAGGTCGTGGCGGAGTACCTGAGAAAAAACGATAGCTGGCAGGCATTTACAGGAGCCAAATACGACCATCGTCTCCTGTCCATGTTTCAAGCGTTGAGCCACACCTGGAGTGAGCAATTCTCCCGGCTGATAGTCAAGTCGGTCGATCAGTTGCTGTCACGCGACAAGCAGGCTGTCCTCTTTGGCGCAGTAACGTCCCGCATTGCAACCTCGTTGACACCACTGCTTGTGGATGAGGTAGCTGCAAGCTGGCAGCGGTTTATCAATGAGAACCACGCATCGAAGTCTCTCCTTGAGTCAGCTTTAAGCACCCTTTCCCTGCGCAAGGAGATGCATGATGCCCTACTTGAGTAATTGAGGAGACTACAATGAGTGAGATCAGATCCGAGGTATCCGAGATCCTCCGGCAGCATGCCGAGGTGCAATTTGCGGATGAGCTGGCGGCACTGTCCAAAGCTGATACCCGGCAGCGCCCACCGAACTGGCGCCTGTCACCATGGGCAGTGGCGATCTATGTCCTTGGTGGCACGCTCGACAACGGATATGAGATCACGCCCAAATACATAGGCAAGCGGCGGCTCGTGGAAGTGGCCATTGCCACACTGGCCACGGATCGCGCCCTCCTGCTCCTTGGACCGCCCGGAACAGCCAAGACCTGGCTGTCCGAGCACCTGGCGGCGGCGATTTCCGGAGACTCGACGCGCATTGTCCAGGGCACGGCAGGAACTGCCGAAGAGGCTATCAGGTACGGTTGGAACTATGCGCGGCTGCTGGCCGAGGGACCGTCCATGAACGCGCTCGTGCCCTCCCCGGTAATGCGTGCCATGAAAGACGGAAGAATCGCCAGGGTCGAGGAGCTCACGCGCATTCCTGCTGACGTTCAGGATTCGCTCATCACCATTTTGTCGGAGAAAGCGCTGCCGATCCCGGAGCTCAATGACCAGCTCCAGGCAGTGAAAGGATTCAACATAGTTGGCACAGCCAATGACCGGGACAAGGGAGTTAACGAGCTCTCAAGTGCGCTCAAGCGGCGATTCAATACTGTGGTGCTGCCGGTACCGGCGACCCTCGACGAAGAGGTTGACATTGTCAGGCGGCGAGTGGAGTCGATCGGTCGAGCGCTGGAGTTGCCGGCGGAAGCGCCGGCGCTCGAAGAGGTGCGTCGCGTGGTGACAATCTTTCGCGAGCTACGCGATGGTATCACAACCGATGGCAAGACTAAGGTCAAGTCACCGACCGGCACCATGAGCACCGCCGAGGCTATCTCTGTGATCACCAACGGGCTGGCTCTTGCCGGACACTTCGGTGACGGCCGCCTCCTGGCGGCGGATATTGCCTCTGGCATGACCGGAGCAGTCATCAAAGATCCTGTCCAGGATGTTGTTGCCTGGAAGGAGTACCTGGAGACAGTGGTCAAAGAGCGCGACGGCTGGAAGGATCTCTACCGCTCGTGTCGGGAGATCAGTTGATGAGGATCGCTTTTCCCCAGGCAGCCGCCCAGACCCGCGGCTGATTCGCAGGAGCACGCAGTGGTAACCAATAACGCGCTCGTTCATGTACTCGGAATCAGGCACCATGGTCCTGGATCTTCCCGGAGCTTGATTAGCGCTCTTACAGCCTTGCAGCCGGATTGCATCCTGATCGAGGGGCCGCCCGATGCCAATCACCTGTTGAAACACGGGGCGGATGTGGATATGAACCCACCCGTGGCCCTGCTTGTTTACGCGCAGGACAATGCCAGACGAGCAGTATATTACCCGTTCGCCAGCTTCTCACCGGAGTGGCAGGCGATCCGCTTTGGGCTGACCAAAGGGGCCGACGTTCAGTTTATGGATCTACCTCAGACACACTGGCTGGCCCTCGAGGACCAGCAGGGGGAGAAGACAGGAGGAGCCGAGGGGCAGCGAGGCGTCAGCCCGGCCCAAGCCGAATTGGCGGGCGGCAACGATGCAGAATCGGCATCGGCATTGGCGGAGGCCGAGGCAGAAGATGGCAATCTCGAGGACGATGAACAGGAGCCTGATTCTCCTGTTGCCGAATCTGCACGGACCGACCCGGCGAGCATCCGCAGCGACCCTTTGACGTGGCTGGCAAGTGCGGCGGGTTATAACGACGGCGAGCGGTGGTGGGAGCAGCTGGTCGAGCAGAGAAAGAATAGCACCGACCTCTTTATTGCCATCAGGGAAGCTATGACCACGCTCAGGAAAGACCTGCCAGGCGATAGCCATCTAGATCGCTACGAGCCGCTGCGCGAGGCGCATATGAGGCAGATCATCAGGGCTGCGCAAAAGCAAGGCTTCCAGCGTATCGCCGTGGTCTGCGGCGCCTGGCATGCGCCGGCTCTTTACGACATGCCATCAGCGAAGGAAGATGCATCCCTGCTGAAGGGGCTTCCCAAGAAAAAGGTCGAGGCGACATGGATTCCCTGGACGCACGGCAGACTCACATATGGCAGCGGCTATGGAGCGGGGGTTACCTCTCCTGGCTGGTACCACCACCTTTGGACCTGCTCGAACCTGGTGTCTGAGCGATGGATGGCCAATGTGGCACGCCTGTTGCGCGAACGGGATCTCGATGCCTCGTCAGCCCACGTCATTGAGGCCGTGCGTTTGGCCGAGTCGCTGGCAGCAATCAGAGGGCACCCGCTGCCTGGATTGCCGGAGCTGTCGGAAGCGACACAAGCGGTCCTTTGCTTTGGCGACGATGCTCCGATGCGGCTTATTCACGAGAAGCTCATTGTTGGTGAAGCGCTCGGAAAGGTCCCTACTGACATACCCACGACCCCGTTGCAACAGGACCTGGGACGAGAGCAAAAGCGCCTCCGGCTTCCCCCGCAAGCTGCTGAGAAGGTTCTTGACCTGGACCTGCGCAACCAGACCGATCTGCAGCGCAGCCACCTGTTGCACAGGCTGGCGCTGCTTGGGATTCCCTGGGGCGATCCGGTGGAGGTAAGAGGTAAAAGCGGAGGCTTTCACGAGATCTGGCGCCTCAGGTGGGTGCCGGAATTCAGCCTGTCGCTCATTGAAGCGGGGGTCTGGGGACGAACGATCGCTCAGGCTGCATCTGCCTATGCCTGCGACCGGGCAAACCAGTTTAAGGAGCTTCCTCAGCTAACCGTACTGTTGGATCGAGTCCTGCTTTGCGATCTGCATCAAGCAGTGGACCACGTGGTCGACCGGGTTCAAAACGAGGCAGCAGTGGCCAGCGACATCAAGCACCTCATGGATGCGCTGCCACCTCTGGTGCATGTGGCGCGCTACGGAAACGTTCGCAAGACGGACGCAGCAGCGGTGCTGAAGATTGTCGATGGCCTGGTGGTGCGAGTATGCGTCGGTCTGGTTGGTGCGTGCTCGTCGCTGGATGATCCGGCAGCGCAAGAGATGTTTGCCAAGCTGGTCAACGTCCACAGCGCCATCAACCTGCTGCAGGATCAGGATCACACTCGCGCGTGGCATGCTGTCCTTAAGAAGCTGTCGGACATTGGCAGTCTGCACGGACTGGTTGCAGGCAAGTCCTGCCGCCTGCTCTTTGACAACAGAGTTTATGACACGCAGGAGGCAGCACGCCGATTCGGACTGGCTCTCTCCACGGCCAGTGAGCCGCCGCTGGCCGCTTCCTGGGCTGAGGGCTTTCTCACCGGCAGCGGTCTTGTGCTGATTCACGATCAGTCGCTGTTCAACGTGATTGACGAATGGGTGAGCGATTTGTCGCGCGAGGCCTTTACTCACGTTTTGCCTTTGATGCGCCGAACATTCAGCACGTTCACGCCCCCAGAACGAAGGCAACTCGGGGAGCGTGTTGCACATGGCAGTGAAGGTGGCACCAGGACAGGTTCAGCGCCGGCCGGCATAAATGAGGAGCGAGCCAACCGGGTGTTGCCGCTGGTGGCCAGGATTCTTGGCCTCGAGGGACCAGGTAATCAGGGAGCTAGACAGAACGATGACCATGATTCCAATTGATTCCGATGAGCGCTTAAAGCGCTGGCGGCTCCTGCTCGGCAGCGGAGAGTGTGACGGCATTCCAGTTCCACTGTCGCCTGACCAGATCAGAATCGACAATGCGCTGAGCGCGCTGTACGACGCCGGGCTGGACGACGGCAGGCAGGGGCAGGAGATGGGGAGGAGAAGTGGCGGGCTCGGCAGCTCGGCACCGAACGTTGCTCGCTGGCTTGGTGACATTCGTGCTTATTTCCCAGTTTCAGTCGTCAGAGTCATGCAACAGGACGCGCTGGAACGTCTCAACATTCGCAAGATGTTGCTGGAGCCGGAGCTTCTGTCCTCTGTTGAGCCTGATGTGCACCTGGTTGCGACCTTGATGTCGCTCAGCAGTGTCATGCCCAACAGAACAAAGGACACCGCACGTATTGTCATACGCAAAGTAGTGGATGAGTTAATCAGAAGGCTGGCAAATCCTACCAGGCAGGCGATACTCGGTTCACTGAATCGCGCCCAGCGCAACCGGCGACCGCGACACAACGAAATCGACTGGCACCGGACAATCCGAGCCAATCTAAAGCACTACCAGCCAGGATACAAGACTGTGATTCCTGAGACTCGCATAGGCTTCGGACGAAAGCGATCGAGTCTGCGCGACATCATTCTCTGTGTTGATCAAAGCGGCTCCATGGCAGCTTCAGTTGTGTATTCCAGCATATTCGCTGCCGTTATGGCCTCAATCCCGGCTGTAAGGAGCTCACTGGTGGTCTTTGATACATCCGTGGTCGATCTTACGGATAAACTGCAGGATCCGGTGGAGGTTCTCTTCGGAACGCAGCTTGGTGGCGGCACCGATATTAATCGGGCACTGTGCTACTGCCAGAGCCTCATCCAGCGACCGACCGACACCGTGCTCGTGCTGCTCAGCGATCTCTATGAAGGCGGCGATCAGAAAGAGATGCTCAAGCGCATGGCGCAAGTTGTCGCCTCGGGAGTGACCGTTGTGTCCTTGCTTGCCCTCAACGATGATGGAGCTCCAATGTACGATCACCGAAATGCGGCGGCATTTGCCACTCTGGGTGTCCCTTCCTTCGCCTGCACGCCCGATCTGTTTCCGGAGCTGATGGCCACGGCTCTCAATCGCGGAGATCTGGGCCAGTGGGCTGCAGCGCACAATATCGTGACTTCGAGAGCAACGGAAGTGTGAATATGGATAGTCTTGCGAAGGGGACTGTTTCGGAGAAACTGAAAATTCCTCAATTCACACCTGTAAAAGTGCGAAGCGGTCGACCGTATTTCACTAAGACATGCCACAATATTTTCAGTTCCTGCAAAACCTCTGTATAGGTACCACGGTCACTCCAGGAGGCCAGAGGCCTGGCAATCTCCGCTTCTACTCAGAAGTCCCTCCGCTCAGTTCCATCTCTAACACAGTCAGCGACAGTCCACATTGCTCTTTGTGCTTCGCTATCTGGAATCCACGATGGAGATAAAAGTCTGCTGCGTGGCTGGTTTCCAGTTTGATCTTCCGGCAGTTATGCCTTTTGGCGACATCAATGAGCCCATCTAGAATGTCGGTGCCAAATCCCCGTCCTCGGTAGGAATTCCTGATTGCTATTGCCGTAATGCAGAGAATGGTCCCGTCTGGATCATGAGCTGCTTGTGGTGGCTCACCCGTAACGGGATCAGGATCTTGCAGCCATTTCTCAGAACTTCCATAACCCACAATCCGATCATCCTGCTCCACCACCAGGAAGCCTTCCGAGAATAGCGACTGCCTGGCGGCAATTATTGCTGGTTCTTCAGCTGTTCCGTATGGCATGAAGGCCTCGTATTCAATTTCAAAAACTTGCGGCAGGTCTGCCGGAACAGCACGACGGACAACTGGACAATGCTGGTTGGTTCGCATATTGGCGGAAGCGCGGTTTTAATCGATCGCCAAATGCTGGCGCGGTCTCAAGCAATCTCGATGTACACTCGTGTCCCAGTTGAAGGCTTGCCAAACTCCCTCCAGGCTGAGCCGCCCCGTTGAAACAGCTCCCAGTAGCGCCTCTCGTGCCCGGAGCTGCCAGGGGCGAAGGCTAGATCACCTTCCATAACATTGAAGCTGCCCGTGGCTACTGTGGCTGTCCTGATCGTGCTACCGATAATTACCTTGAGCCGGTCGCCTGGTCCAAGCTGGGCTACCTTCTGATCACCGGTACGGAATGTCGTCTTGATATTACCGAAGGAGTCAATGTAAGCAATCGCC
>Ga0066388_100001986_pt1 | contig 12122 bp, 14 predicted proteins | sample PanSoiMetaGPlot6_FD_64539 | JGI IMG/M metagenome (GOLD analysis project Ga0066388, IMG submission 64539) | Tropical forest soil microbial communities from Panama analyzed to predict greenhouse gas emissions - Panama Soil - Plot 6 (Hybrid Assembly) | ecosystem: Environmental > Terrestrial >... | reverse complement strand
CTATGCGTCGCCGCTCTATTTGCGTGCGGAGCAGGGACACTTGCCGGAGCTCAAACGCGTGATCGCATCTTATGGCGAACGCGTGGTGATGAAGGAGACGCTCGCCGAGGCACTGTCGGCTCTCTTCGAAGCTGGCACTGCGCCGGCGACCTCGAGTGCTACAACGGGAACGCCGCTCGCAGGTCCTGCGGCAGATCGGGCGCGCGAGGCACTCGACCACTACAACCAAGCAATGGAGCGCTTGAAATCTGGAGACTGGGCGGGTTTCGGCAAGGAGCTCGACGCCATGCGCGGGCTTTTGGAAGATATGAACCGGCAATCAGGTGGCCACTAGGAATGGAAGTGCCAATAGGCCACATTGGCCAGTAAGATCGGCGGCAAGTCGAGGCCGCGCCCGTGGATGGATCGATTTTGTCATTCTGATCTCTGTTTTCGATCCGAACCGCCGCTTGCAAGTCCATCTTCACAGCGATCAGCGGGACGTTCGCGACTGTGCCGCTTCCTGATGTTGACGGTTCCCTTAGATCGAGTACGCGCTCGATACCCTCAAGATGGAGGGCGTTTTTACGGCCAATGCCATGACCATCCACCCGTTGGCGTCGCTCACCAAACTGATGACGCCGACGCAAATCCTGTTCGGGACCGATTTTCCGTTCCTCGCGGCGAAGGCCACTGCGGCAGGTTTGCGCGAGGTAGGCCTCTTCAATACCGCGGAGTTGCAGGCGATCGAGCGAGGGAATGCGGCCCAGCTGATGCAGAAATACAAGACATAGGTTCCGCGAGCGGCGTTCAAATTGGGCCCACAGAGAAGGTCAGACGATGGCGCGCCCGCCAGCGCGAGGGCCGGCGCGTGCTCCACGTCGACGTCGACTTCAACGCAGTCGTGGAGTGGATGATCGAGCGCGGCGACTTGGACCCGACGAGCGCGATCGACGACCCGGCCGTGGTCGCGACGGCATTGTCCCGGGCGATCGGGGTGTGGTCGCGGCGGTGACCGGCGGCGGGGGGTTCCCTCCTCAGTTGAACGTCCCGCCCCGAGGGCGGGGTCAACCATCACCGGGGGGCAGCCACCGGGTGATCACTGATCACTGATCCCCTATAGGGATCAGTGATCGAGTGATCACGCACCCGGTTTTGGCCACTGATCACTGGTGATCACCCAATGATCATTGGTGATCACCGGACCGCCGCCGCCGACGTGGGCCACACGTGCCCGGCCGCGTCGGTCTTGACGTCCTGCGCCCGTTCGTGGAGCCACTTCTTCGCCTGGTACCAGGCCTGCGCCCGGTTCTGGTTGTGCCGTCGCCGGTCGCCGGCGACGGGATTCTGGGCGTCATACACGCGCTCGAACTCGTCTTGGACCACGTCGAGGGTGGCGGCCGCCACGCCTTCTTGCCCGTCGGCCGAGATGACCACGCCCCGTCGCAGGACGGCCTCGCCCAGTGCCCGGCGGAACAGTTGGACGCATTCCGGCTCGCGCCGGCCGCGGGACTGCCCCGGCGCCGGCTGCCGGGCGGCCTTCCAGTGGATGATCCGCGAGGTGACGTCGAACCCGTACTCGTCTGACCCATCTGGACGATCCCCGCCTCGAACGGGATCTCCTCCTCGCCCGGCCCCTCCTTCATCTTCCTCAGGACCATGCGGGTGTCGGTCACGCGCCCCTCTGGCGACTTCTTGCCGAGCAGCATCAAGACTGCGTCGACGTTGTCTTCTTTCGCCGACGTGCCGCGCGTCCCCTTCTCGTCGTCCTTCCCGACGTGGTCGACGCCGACGACCACCGCGCCGGTCGCGTCGCTGAGCCTCCGCATGTCGGCCCACAACTTCGCCCCCTCGGCGCTGGAGTTCTCGTCCTCCATTCGCGCCGCGACTGCCATCGTGTCGAACGCGACCATCACCAGAGGCAGATCGAACTCCTTCATGAACCGGTCGTGCGCCCGCCGCGCGGTCGCGATCAGGGCCGGCAATGGGTCGCCGCCCGACAGCGGCGGGCACGTGGTCGCCCACTCGAACGGCAAGCGGGCCGGGTCGACAGCCTTGACGTTGGCCGCGAGCGAGTCCGGCAAGTCCATGCGCGAGGCGACGCGGGTCGGCAGCGTGTACTTGATCGCCGCGGCGAGGCGCAAGGCGATGCCGGTCCCGCCCTCCACCGCGAACAACAGCACGCCGCCCTGCCGGTACACCGGCTCGCCGGTCCACGTCCCGCCGTTCATGATCGACAGCATCATGTCGAGGAGAACGAACGTCTTGAACGTCCGCGATTGCCCGCTCAATATCTCGGTGCCGATCGCCGGCACGCGGTTGCGGATCAGCCACGGCACCGACTCAGGCGACCGCTCGCCGTGCCTGTGCGTGTCGATCACGGTCGTCGTCGGGGGCTCGTTCGCCTCTCGCCGTGTCGTCATGCTGCTCGGTCTCAGCGGACGGGCCGCGCGTCTCCGCGAGCGGGTCGGTGACCGCCCGCGACGAGGTCCGTTCCCGCGGCACCACCATTCTACCATCCACGGCCTCGGCGCCGGCGAAGTCCCTTGCCGGCTGTCGTCATTGTCGGCGACCGGGCGGTCGCGATGTTCTCGCGACAATGATGCGGGCGGGGCGTGGGACGTCGGCGGCCGGGACGCGGTCACCCCGGGCGTTGGCAACGGCCTTCGACGCGTGGGGGGCGGGCGTGACCGAACGGCCACAACGAGAGATGACGACGACGCGGGCGAAGCAACACATTTGCCCGCTCGACCGTAGTCGCCGAAACCGTCGAGCGGGCGGTCCAAATGTGGTCGCGGTGGTAACGCGGGCGAAGCATAGTCCACCGGCGACCGAAAACGGCATTAAAGCGGCCATTTCCGTATGGTCACGCACGTAGAACCGGAGACACACATCCACCCCGATGTGACCGAGCGGTCACTCTTGCGGGGGCGTACGGGGGTGCGACCCGAAGCCGTCGTTGCGGCCACCGTCACCGCCGGCGACGGGGCGGTCGGACCACACCTCTTCGGGGGTACGGTGATGCGCTTTGATGCTCGCCCACTCGGCGTGGGCCTGGATGTCGAAGTTCGAGACGATGAAGACCATGTAAGTCGGCTCGGTCTCGCCGTACTTGAACTTCGCCATGAACCTCTTCCGCGCCCCGTCCAGACCGACGGGCGAATCCCGCAACCCGGCCGCCACCATCGCCCGCCGCAGCGTGAGTTCTTTCTCGAGCATCTGGTCGGTCAACGACCTTTGACGCATCGACGTCATCCACAGGTGCACTTGCGGCATCACGAACACGACTTTGGCGTCGTTGATCAGTCGCTTTTTCTCGTCGGGGTCGGTCATCGTCTCCGACTTCGCCACCGCGGCCTCCATCCGATTGCGAGCGATCGTGGCGAGGGCGTGCGCCAGTTGTTGCCCGGGTGACCGCGCCTCCGCGACGATCTCGTCCTTCACCGGTGACGTCGGCGCGTGGTCGCCGGGACCGACGACCCATTCCGGTCGCACCGCCAACCGTTGCAAGTAATTCAAGACGATGCCGTAACCGTCGGTGTCGAGCCAGTCGTACAGCCGCTGCGAGTTCTTCAATTTCCGCTCGGCGACGCGCGGCACGAAGAACCTTCGGTCCTCGTCGTCCAAGTGGATGGCGAGCAGGCTGTTCGACGAGCAGATGAAGTGGGTCCAGTTGCTGATGGTGTATTGTGGGAGATGCTTTCGGTTGCAGTCGACGTGCATCTCGGTGATCCACGACTTGATGATGTCGTACGTCCTGCGTCGCGACCCCGAGTAGATCTCGTGGATCACCGCCAGCCGCTTGTGCGCGAGGTAGGCATTGAACGTCGACTTACTGACGTCGGCCTCCGACGGGAACGACACGTTGTGCATCCCGACCAGCCGCGCCACGATCATGGCCAGCGTCGTCTTGCCGACGCCCTGCTCCTTCGAGATCAGCAGCAGGGCGTAGCGCACGCGGACGTCCGGTCGCGTCGCCACCGTCACCATCCATCGCAGCGCCTCGCGGCGCTCCGCCTTCCGCGGTATCAGGTGCGTCATGAACCGCAGGAACGGCATGGGGCTGCCGGCGACCGGTCGCACGGTCGTCGGCCGGAACGTGTTGAGTCTCTTCTCGCCGTCGACGTTGATCACGCCGGGCGACTCGTCCGGCTCGTAGGCGAGGGCGTCGACCTTCGACGCCTCCAGTTCCATGAACTTGGTCGCCGTGTCCTTGAGGTCGGAGAACGCTTTGATCTTGAGGTCGAAGTGCTTGCGCTTCCAAACCCTGTCGACGTGCCGGCGGTGCACGAACGCGTCAAGGTCTGCTACCCACAGCCATTGCTCGGCGAACCTGTCCGTGATCACGTACACCGGCTTGTCCGAGCCCGGGACCTTGACCGGCCGTGTCGCCCACGTCGCGGGGAACAGGCAGGACTCGAACGTCGGCCCGACGTAGCGGCCCTTGCGCCACCACTTCTTGTGATCGGGGAACGGGTCGGCCAAGTCCCAGTTGAGCGGCCACCGGTCGTCGGGCATCAGGGCCTCGACCGAGTGCCGCTGCAGACGGCGCGCGATCCTCGACGCCACGTTCTTGCCGGCCGCGTCGTTGTCGGTGGCGATGACGATGGTCGTGCCCGGTGGCAGGTCGGCCAAGGGTTGCCAGTCGACGGACGACCACCGCTCGGTGCCGCCCGGCCAACCGATCGGGACGAAGTGCTTCAGGTTCTCGATCCACGGGTGATCCCTGCCGTTGGCGAGCAGTCGCTGCACGGCGCGCGCGACCTTCGGCCCCTCGCAGACCAGGATGGCGCACCCGCGGCGCGTCCTCAGTTGATCGAGCCCGTACAGCGGCAACAGCCCGCTGTCGGGCTCCATCATTCGCCACACGCCGTCCGACCAGAACGTCCACGGCAGGTAGGCCTTGCCGTCGTCGGTGTCCCTCCGCTGCTGGACGAACAGGACCGCGCCGTCTCGGTCGCGGAACAGGAACAGGTCGTCGGGATCGACGCCCGGCAGGATCGCCAGCAGGTCGTCGACGCCGGCCCTGGCGCCGGCGGGGATCGTGCGCGGGAACTCGAGGTCGGCGATCTCGGGCGCGATCGCGGCGGCCTCGGCCTCGGTCGGCGCGTATTGATCGTTGTCGCACGCGAGGGTGAGCACGGCGTCGTCGCCGCCCACGATGCGGATGGTCGCGACCACGCGCCTGTAGCGGCCGCGGCCGCGGCCGGCGTCGTCGACCGCCTCCTCGACCTCGAACTTTCGGAAGTTTCGGTGCACGGCGCCGATGCGCCGCAGGTACGCCTGCAGGTGCGGGCAGTCCGCGGTGACGTCGTCCGTCCGTCGGCGCCGGCGTCCCTGTTGCTGCTGCTCGGTCGTCACGCTCGCCTCCCCTGAAGTCTCTCCTCAAAAAAGCGGTTTACAGCCCTGAAACGCCGAAGGCCGCCCGGAGGCGGCCTTCGCGTCACGACGTCGGTGCGGTCTCGTCAGTCATCTCCGTCCCCTCTTGCCACGTCGTGCAAGAAGATCACCTTCATGCCACTCGTGATGAACGTCTTGATGAACTGCTCTCGCGTGGCGCCGGTGCCGACGTAATCGCCGACTAAGAGCACACTGCTGCCATTTGTCTTCATCTGCCGCAGCACAGCGGGGTAGTCGTCGCCGACGACGGGCTTGATCTCGACGTTGACCGCCAGCCCCAAATCGTAACTGAAGTGAAATAAGGTCCACGACCACTCGGGCAAGAAGCATCGTCGCAGCGAGGTCCAAAGGTCGACGTCGACGCCACGCACTTCGAACTGAGGATGGACCTCAAACGATGCTGCCACCTCCGGCACGAGACAACGTATGAAGCGGTGACAAAAATCTTCGTCGAGGAACCTGACCTGCATGGCGTTGTGCTCGGGCGTGTCCTCCGGCGGTCGCCCTGCCTGCACGATCACGTTGTAGATCGTCTCGTGCTTGATCTGGAGCCAGCCGAGGTCTTGCTTCTTCAACCAGTCAAAGTAAGACGCGTCGGTCAGCATCTCGGCGAGCAACCGCCCCTTGTACTTGCCGAACGGTACGACGACGTCGTCATCGAACTGCGTGGTCATCGCCAACCTTTCTTCGCGGCGGCGAGCGGCCGCTCGAACCTGTAGCCGTTCATCCTCTCGTGCCAGGTGACGTGACAGTCCCGGCACAACCACGCCGTCGGCCAGTAACCGGCGTCGTCGAAGACACCGAACGGAGCCCAGTGGTGCTCCTCGACGCCGTTGCGCCACTCGCCGCACCGCGCGCACTCCTTGTCTCGCCTCGTGTTGCTCGCGACGACCACGGCCGCGTCCATCACGTCGGGGTCGAGCGCGTGCTTGGGGATCGACTTCCCGCTCAGCCTCGCGCACGCCGTGCACGCGAGGCGGTAGTGCTTGACGCCGTTCGCGCTGACCATCGCGACCACGCGGTAGCGCGGAGCCACGCAGGCGCACGCCGTCGCGTAGCGCGCGAGCCGGCCGAGTCGATCGCGGGTGAGCGCGACGGGGCGCGCCGATCGCAGACACTTTTGGGCGCGAACGTGGTACTGTCCGTCGGCGGCTCGAACGATCTCGAACTCCGTCATCGCGGCGCCCCCGCTCGCCCGAGTTGCTCCTCCCAGTACTCCCTGATCGCCGCGGCGCCGACCGCGACGTCGAAGCCGGCGGCCCGCAGGGCGTCGACGCATCGACGCACGCTCTGTCTCGGCACGTCGTACTCGACGTCGCGCTCGCGGGTCTCGACGAACGACCCGGAGTTCACGAACTCGCCGCCGTGCCGCTCGAAGATGTCGCAGCACTCGACGTCGCGCGCGTCACCGGGTAACCCGATGAACAGGGCGGCGATCGGCCTGGTCCTCGTCGTCATCGCGCCGGTTCCTCGCTCCTCAGCGCCACCGCGGCGACGACCGCGGTCACAACGCCACCGGTCGGCAGCGCGATCACCAACCGGAGGCACCTGTTGCCTTCCAGTGGAACGAAGCAGGCTGTGCTGCCCGCCGGCGCCCGCAGTTCGCCGTCGCGCTCCTCGAAGCCCAGGGCGGCGAGGTCGCGCGCGTTCATCGCCGCCCCCGTCGTCGATCGACGCGATTGCTCGGGACGCAGGCCAGGTCATAGAGCCACTCGGCCAACGGTTGAGCGTCACCGATCGCGACCTCGACGTGTGAGATGACGTCGCCGAAGCACGCGAGAGACTGCGGCCGCAGCAGCCAGATCGGCATGAGGCGCTCTTTGATCTCCTCGACGGCGGCATCCGTGAGTTTGAAAGTCTGACCGATCAGGTCGATCTCCACGGAGGCGTACTTGCGTCTGGGTCTGATCACCACGTAGGGCCGATCGGCGAACTCGCACTCGTGAAAATGCGCGTTGAGCCTGTTGATGCTGTTGGTGCTGACGAACTTGTTCACTGCGGTCATCGCTCGCCTCTAATGGGTGCGCCGCCGGCACTGCCAAAGCGGCCGGCGGCGCGCTTCGCGGCGGGCTGGAGATGGGTATCACCTATGCTTTGGCCGCGAAGTCTTCGCTCGCGAATGGGTGCGCCGCCGGCACTTCCTTCTTGGGTGTCAGCGTCAGATGGGCCGACGGCGCGTTTCGCGGCATTGCCGGGCTGGGCATCAACGGCACTGTGGCCGCGAAGTTTCCGCTTGCGAATGGGTGCGCCGCCGGCATTCGCTGGTTGGGCATCAGACGCCGGATGGCCGGCGGCGCGCTCCGCGTCGTTGCCATCGCGAAGGTCAATCCCGTGACCCGGCGAGCGCGTCCATTGCATCCACAGGTCGGCGAGGAACCTCTTCATCATCACGCGGAGGGCGTCGTTGTGGCCGTGCCCCTTCGTCCAGTCGGGATGAGTGACGGCGGTGTGCCTGCGCCGCCTGGCGTAGACCTCGCCGTAAGGACCGCTCGGACGGCCCGCGCCGTTGCCGGACCTCGCCGCGCCCCTCCATTGCTTCATCCACAAGAACTGCGCAACCATCGCCATCATGGCGTACCGCTCTTTGTTGAACGGGTTCTCCACCCATTCTTCGTCAGTCAGCGCGCGCGGTCGCCACGTCTTGCGCCTCCACGTGCTGCCGGCGTGACCGTCGTACGGCGCATAGCCCAAGCGCTTCCAGACCTTCGCGGGATTGGCGTAGTTGTGCAGGGCTCCGGTCTCCGCCACGATGGTGGCTAACCCGAGCATCCCGACGCCGGGGACGCCTTCCACCCACTCGCGCACCGGCAACTCGGTCGCGGCCTGCCTCATCGCCGCCTCCGCCGCCCCGCGGATGGCGTCGAACTTCTCGCGCGACTGGTCGGTGGCCGCGACGATGTCCGCGAGCGCGTCGTCACCCTCCCCGTCGCGCGCAGCCTCGATGAGCCGCGCCACTTCTCGGTTGAACCTCTCGCGCTCGGCCTCGGGTAGGTCCGGCTGCCAGTCGGTGAAGCCGCGGCGCACGAAACACTCCAGTGCGCGGTCGATCTTTTGCTGAACCTTCATCGCGTAGCGCCGGGTGCGGTGCTGCGCGCGGATCAGTTCAACGACGTCGTCAATGATCATGGCTCCCTCTCTGCGAATGGTGCGCCGCCGGCACCAATACTGTGGGCATCAGGCGTTCGATGGCCGACGGCGCGTCGCGGCACCGCTGTTCTGGGCATCAATACTTGACTGGCCGCGAGTTCGAATGGGTGCGCCGCCGGCAAATGTTCAATGGACATCACGGGGCGAGTGGCCGACGGCGCGTCGCGGCACTGTGGCCGCGATTGGAGTGGGTGCGCCGCCGGCACTGGTGCACTGGGCATCAATGTTCGAATGGCCGGCGGCGCGGTTGACCGCGCCGAAGCGTGGTCAAGCCTGGGCATGGGGCAACTCCTCCGGTCGCGAATACCTCGTGAGCCGCTGCGTGTATTCGTGCATCGCTTCCTCGATGAGTCTTGGAGCCTCGCGCGTGGCCTCGCGGTCGAGCCGTCGCAGGTCCTTGGCGCTCACGACCTCGCGCACCCTGCGCGTGTGGTCGTCCACCCGGGCGTGGTTGAAAATCTTCTTCAGGAGGATGGCGTCCGCTGTCGCGTCCGTGCCCTGGCGCAAATGGGAGGCCGCGTCGCTGGCGTGCGTGGCGACGAGGCCGCCCAACTCGCCCCAGTGCAAGTCGCCGATGCTGCGGTCGCCGATTTTTCTCGCGTCGAAGATGGCGTCGGCGGCGGTGAGCCTGGCCGCGATGGCGGCGGCTCGCTCGCTGGTCGTGCGCCGGCGATGCTGCCTCACCGCGTGCCCGCGCACGCTGGTCGACCTGGTCCTCGGCGCGCTGGCCGCGATGGCGCGCAAGAACTCGTTGAGGAGGTGCTCGCGAATCTCGCGCTGCGCCACCAGCACGCGGTCGAGGTCCTTGACGATGGGCGCGAGGTTGGTCCGGTGCCTGCGCAGGAGCCTGCGCGCGAGGTCGGTGAACTCAGCGATGTTCATTTGGTTGGCCTCCCGATCGCCCGGTGCACGTCCCGCACGTTCGCCTTGTGCGCTCTTGCCTTGTTCGCGGCGCGGGTCAGGTTGGCCCGCCGCCGATGCAGTTCTCGCTTGATAGCGTCGATCTCGGCCTGTGGGCGACCGGCGGGGTCGTTCGCCATCGCCGCGAGCCTGTCATCAGTCATCGTCTTCACGTTGAGCGCCTCACCGACGCGGGTGGCCGCCGCGGCGCGGCGGCGTTGCCGCTCGTAATGGGCGAGGGCGCCGATCTCACCGGCGAGCGCGTCGTCGGTCAGGCTCGCGAGGCGCGCCGTCTCGCGCTCTTCGGCGCGCCGCTTCAACTCGCGTTCGCCAACTTTGATCCGCGCGTTGACGTCGTCGACGCGGTCCTCGAGCGCGTCCCGCTCGGCCTCCAGTCGCTCGACCTCGGCCCTGAGAGTGTCGTCGTCGCGCGCGGCGTCGATCGCGTTAGTCACTGTTTTGTCCCTTTGCTCGCGTCCGCGATGTCGCGACGGAGTTGGTCCACGCTCTCGTACGTGCCGCCTACGTGGACCTTGAGGTTCGGTGAGCCCCAGTACCTGCGCACCACCAACTCGGTGGGCCTGTCGGCGGTGCAGCACGCCTCGCACAACAGCACGACTTGCCCGTTGACGTCGGCGACGCCGTGGGCCGCGCAGCCCCGCTCGGGGTACGGCCACGCCGTCGCCGGCCGGCCGCACACGTAGCAGACGTCCTTGCTGGTGTCCGCGCCGGGTTGGACGTCGAGCACGACCCGCCCGACTTTGACCTCGACCACGTCGCCGAGTTTGGCAGTCCTGCGTCGCTCACGTCTGTTCATGGTCACGCGACTCTTCCTTCGCCGCGGGCGGCGGCGGCGTGGACTTCTTCGCAGCGCAGTGATATGCGGGTGGCGTCAACCGAGGTTCTGTTCTTCACCACCCGGCGGCGTTCGCGCGCCGCCGGTCTCGTTTTCATCCCGTCGTCTCCGTTGTCTCGCTCGATTGCCTGCGCCGCTGCGCGACGCGGTCGACCATGCGCACCACCGTCTGACGCCTGTCTCTTTTCAGCACCTTGCGCGGCAGCGAGGCGATGAACCGGTCGATCTCGTCCTCGAACCACATGGCCTTGTCCGCGAGCGCGATCGACCGAGGGAAGCGGCCCTGGGTCATCAGTTTCCAGATCGTTTGATACGACACGCCGACGCGGCCGATGACCTCGGCCTTGCCGATCAGGCGTCGCTCTGAGTTCGGTCGCGGCCGGCGGGGGCGGGTCCACGCTCGGGGCAGGGCGTACTGCGCCTGCGACGTCTTCGCGTGGACGGCGAGTTCGCGGTTGGCGTCTCTGTCTCGGGGAGGCATGGCGCGTGGGACCAGACGGTTGAAACGGGCGACCACACCCGTGGTCGCGGCGGGATCATCGTCCGGCCCCGCGCTCGCGGGACCACCCGCCCCGTTCGTCCGGGGTTCTGCGGGCATCTCGTCCCGCCATATAAATCCAATTCCGGCGCGGATAGAACCCCCACCGCCGTTGCTAAATAGGTTTCAAAATTTTTCGACCGCGTCGGCAACGACTTGTCGCTCGAAAAAATTTTTGAACGCGTCACGCCGGCAGGCGCACCACGTTGTCGGCGGGTTGCCGCCCGTCGACCAGCGACATCAGGCGCGCGGCGACCGCCTCCATGACGCGCTTGTTCTCCGCGGCGTACTCGTGCCGGTCGTACACGTCGGCGATGCCGCCCTCGACGTGGTTCTGTATCCGGTTCATCGCGTCGCGGCCGAAACCGAGCCCCGTGATCGCGGAGCCGTGTGTCCTTCGAAGATCATGCGGCCGCGCGGGGTCCGTGACGCCGAGGTCCGCGCATATCTTGCGCATAATGGCGTCGAGGTTGGACGCCGGGCCGCCCCTCTCGGTCGCGAGCACGAAGCCGGTCGGCGCCTCGCCGTCGATCAGTTCGTCAACGATGCGGCGCGCCGGTGCCGGCAGCCACACGCGGTGGTCCTCGCCGTTCTTGGTGCCGGGCCAGCCGCACGACGGATCGGGCGCGCCCGGCATCGTCCACCAGCCGTCGACGACGTGCTCGCGCCGCATGCGGCGAGTCTCGCCCGGCCTCTGACCGAGAAGGAGGATCAACTTCAGCGCCGAGCCGCGGACCAGACCCAGGTTGTCGAACGCCGCCCAGAACAACGGCACTTCCGCGTCCGACAAGACGCGCGAGCGGCTCGTGGTCGGGTTGCCCTCGACGCCGACGCATGGGTTGGTCGGGACGATCTCCGTCGAGACGCACCACTTGAAGATCGCCGACGCCGCGGCCAGGGTCTGGTTGGCCGTGATCGGCGCCGCGATCGACGACACCATCGCGCGGACATCCGCGCGGGTGATCGACGACGGCGCGAGCCTGCCCCACCGCGGCAGCAAGAGGCGGTGGACGAGGGCGTGAGGCTGCCTCCAACTCTTGTTGCGCTTGCTGGCGTATTCACTGAAGTACCGTTCGGCCGCTTCGGCGAAGGTGCCGACGCGAGCGGCCCTTCGCTCTGCCACCGGGTCTTTACCGTCGAGCACCATCACCGCGACTTGCGCCCGCTTCCCTCTGGCGTCGGTGACCGGGATCAGGCTGGCGTCGCCGAGGTGGAGCCACTCGGCTCTGCCGCGCGCGCGGTACACGACGTACCAAGCCCGCCTACCGGTGGGGTACACCTTCAGGGCCAAGCCGCGCGCGC
>Ga0066388_100001985_pt1 | contig 12124 bp, 11 predicted proteins | sample PanSoiMetaGPlot6_FD_64539 | JGI IMG/M metagenome (GOLD analysis project Ga0066388, IMG submission 64539) | Tropical forest soil microbial communities from Panama analyzed to predict greenhouse gas emissions - Panama Soil - Plot 6 (Hybrid Assembly) | ecosystem: Environmental > Terrestrial >... | reverse complement strand
ACTTCCTGCGGAATTTCATGGGCGGCGACGGCAATTGCCGTGTTGATACCCAGCGGGACCGACGTGAGCACCGCTGTGCAGATGATGGCGCCGTCGATGAAGTTGTGAAAGGCATCACCGACGAAGACGAGAGGAGCGGTGGCAGCGTGCACCTGGCATTCGTCGGTATGGCAGTGACGCAGCAGCACGAGTTTTTCGAGCGTGAAGAAGAGCAAGATCCCGGCCAGCAGCGTGCCGAACACCGGGCCAGGCGTCAGCACCGCGAGCGCTTCAGGCAGCAGGGCCAGAAGCGCCACGCCAAGCAGCGCCCCAACGGCGTAGCTGACCAGCCACGGTACGAGCTTCGCTCTGGCCTGCACGGGAAAGAACACGAGCGACGACGCGACGAGGAGGCCGCCGCAGCTACCGAGCAGGCTCAGTCCCAGCGACGTGGCGAGCAGGGGCACGCATCATTCTAGAAGTGAAAAGTTAAAAGGACAGCGAAAAGACGCAGTCCTTAGGACGCGATGTACCCGCGACGGGCGCGCACGCGGTAATTCTTGTTGCGCACTTCCACTTTGATCACGTGCCACCGGCCGTCCTTGTGGCCCGGCGACGGATAGCCGAGGAAGTACTGTTTGCTCAACTCGTCGGCGATGTTGGCTGTGGAAGGATCGAGATCGCGCGGCTCGCGGATGATTTCCGTGCGGCCGCCGCTGTCGTCGGTCATGTCTCGCAACGCGGCGACGTTCACCGGATCGGAGCACGGCGACGGGTAGCCGGGTTGACCGGGCGGCTGCGGCATCGGGCGCGGCCATCCGCCTCGGCCTCCCGGCGTCGGGAACGGGAACGGAATCGGCGGACGCCGCTGTTCGAAAATGCCGCTGCGCCGCCGCGGCGTGTAACCGCCGCTGCAATCGATCCCAATGGCGTATACGAGGGCCTCGCTCTCGCGAATGAGCTGTTGGACGTCCCTGATACGCAGGGTGCTCGACGTGTCGTTCCCGTCCGAGATCAGGAGGAGCGCCTTCTTGCGGAACTGCCCGCGCTGCACCAGCGGCACCGCTTCGGAAACCGCGTCGTACATCGCCGTGCCGCCATGCGGCGCGAGCCGGCCGAGCGCGCGCGACAGCGCACGGCGATCGGTCGTCCACCCTTGCAGCAGCACGGGATCGTTGCTGAATTGCTGCAGGAAGATCTCGTCCTGCGGATCGAGCAGATCGTAGAGAAAACGATCGAGCGCGCTTCGCGCCGACTCGATCTTTTCGCCCATCATGCTCGAGCTCGTGTCGAGCGAGATGCCGAGGCTCACCGGCACGCGCTCGGAGCTGAAATGCGTCACCTGCTGGAGTTCGTTGTCCTCGTAAACGAGGAAGTCATCCTGCCGCAGACCAGGGACGAACCGGCCGTTGGCGTCCGTCACGGTCGCCGTGACGTTGACCAGCTCTACGCCGCTCTTGAACTTGAACGTCTGATCGCCGCCGCCGGAGGGCGGCTGCCCGGATTGCGTCTGCCCCCGCACAGACGCCACCGCGAGCGCGGCGAATGCCGCGGCGCACAGCGCAAAGCTGAATCTGGCACGCATGGATCACCTTCTCGCGAGCGAAGGCTCGCGTCGGTCGACATGGGGGACGACGCGATCGTCCGTACGAAAACTTACGCGATAGCGGCCGACGTCGGCCGCGGCTGGAACCGTCACGACGAACCGCGATTCGCCGCCGGGCACGAGCGCCGGCGACTCAACCGTTGCGCGGCCGCTCGTCAGGAAGCTGCCGTCACGATTGAATAGAAATACTACTGCCGTCAACCGTTCGACAGCCACTCCCGACAAAGGATTCCGGATCACGCCGCGGACCGTCAACTCGTCGCCAGTGCGATCGTGCCCGAGGGCGAGGAGCTCCAGCGGCACCGGGTTCGCCAGCCCAGCCGGCGTCGTCTGCCTCTCAACAGGTGCGGCCTTCGCCGCACGCGAGCCGTTCCCGAGCAGCAGGCCCACGGTGGCGAGGCTGCCGACGACAATAACGCCGCAGGCGACGACAGTGGCGAGGCGGGAGCCCGACTGGGGCGGCTGGGCGATCGCGAACAGTTCGGATGGAGGCGCCGACTCGCGGTCGGGTTCCGGCGCCGCCGCCGGCGCGAGATCGAGATGGCTGACGTGGATGTCGGCCGCGAGGGTTGCGACCCGCGCGTTCGACCGGCGGCGCTCCTCGGCGGCGAGCCTCCAGGCAATCACGCTCATCGTAATCGCGACGAGCAGCGAGACCAGTGTCACGAAGGAAAGAAAGATCATCGCAGTTTGAACTCCACGGATACTTCCACGATCACATCGACCGGCGTCCCCATGCGGCGGGCGGGCGAGAATCGCCACTGCCGGACGGCTTGCACGGCGCGATCGTTCAACCCTGACGGCAGGCCCTTGAGAATGCGGATGTCACCAACCGATCCATCTCGCCGCACGACAATCTCGAGCACCACGTCGCCAGCGATCCCGTGCTGCCTCGCCTCCTCGGTGTAGTCCGCGCGGACTTCGCGCAGAAGCCGCGGCGCCTCGATCCCGCTGCCAGGCCGATACGGGCCGCCGCCGGTGCCGCCGCCCGAACCAGGTCCGACGCCGGTTCCGTCACCGGGGCCGAGGCCCGTGCCGGTGCCCGTGCCCGCGCCTCCGCCTTTCCCGGGCCCATGGCTATCGTTTTCCGCAGTCGTCTGCTCGAGCACACCGATGCGGTCGCGCGAATCGGCTGGAGCTGTCACGATCGGGGCGACGACCGCTGGGAGTTGCTCGGCTTTGAGCGGCGGCTCCGGTTTCGGCTCGGGCGGCTTCGGGACCGGCTCAATCTGTTTCGGCTCGCGGCGGACCGGGATGGGGCTGCTGAGCGTCTTCTTTCCCTCGCGCATCGCCTTGGGCGGCTTGGGCCGCTGCTGCAGGCCGCCGCCGCCGCCGCCACCGCCAGGACCCGGCAGGTTCAGAAAGACAAGGCGCATCGGATCCGGGGGACGGTCTTCGGGTTTGAGCGCTGCCGCTCGCGGCGCGAGATTCGACGTCGCAATGACGAGGAAGGCTGCGACGATCCCGCCGTGGATCATCCCCGACCACGCCACCCGCTCGGCGACGAGCGGTTTCATCCCTTTCGAGAACGGAAGGGCGGGTGAGAACGGGGTGCGGCCGACCCTCGCCAGATCACGGCCGATGCGCACCGCGTCTTTATGCTGGACATACGGCAGGCGATCGCCAGCCCGATGTCCGAGGGCGTCGAGTACTTGTGTCTCGGACACGCCGACGGCGAGCGCGATCTCGCGCGGCGTGTAAACCTCGTTGTCAGACACCATGTTCGTGCGCATCCGAGGCAAAAGGCTTGCCCTTCGTTTTCGGCTGTTTCGCCTTGAAACTTCGAGAGTTACCAAGCTGGGCTGTGCTGTTGAGGGGACATAGCACGCGCCGGCAGAGGTACACTTTGCAGCATGTCATTTCAAGACAAGGTCGTCATCGTCACTGGCGCGACGAGCGGGATAGGCCGCGCGACCGCCGAAGCGTTTGGCCGCGAAGGTGCCCGGTCGATTCTGGTCGGCCGCAACGATCGCGCGTTGAGTGAAGTGGTTGAGGTAGTGTCCGCGGCCGGCGCGCAGGCGGTCGGCTGCCGGATGGACGTCACCGCCGAGGAAGCGCCCGACGCGATCGTCGGTCGCGCGGTCGAGACATTTGGAGGTCTCGACATCCTGGTCAACGCCGCTGGCGTCATCGCGACCGGCGGTCTCGAATCCACGACCGACGAGATATGGGATGCCATGATGGCGATCAATCTCCGCGCGCCGTTCCGCTTGATGCGCGCCGCGGCGCCGCACCTCGCGGCGCGGAAAGGCGCGGTCGTCAACGTCTCCAGTGTCAACGGGCTGCGGTCGTTTGCCGGCGTGCTCGCTTACAACGTCAGCAAAGCCGGGATGGATCACCTGACTCGGTGCGCGGCGATCGAGCTCGCGCCGATTGGCGTCCGGGTCAACGCCGTCAATCCCGGCGTCACGGTGACCAATCTCCATCGCCGATCGGGCATGGAAGAGACGCAGTACGCAGCCTTCATCGAGCGCTCGAAGACGACGCATCCGATGGGCCGCCCCGGGAATCCCGAGGAGATCGCGTCCCTGATTCTCTACCTGGCCTCGGATCGCGCGGGCTGGATGACCGGGGAGACGATTCCGATCGACGGAGGACGTCACCTCACGTGCCTGCGTTGACCGGACAGGCGCCTATCCAGCCTCTCCCGCCCTCGGCTTCATCCCCTCGACGAAGACCAGTCCGTCGCGCTCGGCGAGCATCCGCACCTGCCTGAATCCCTGGCTCTCCAGCGCCCTGTTCGCGTCGCCGGACAGGGCAAAGGACGGGCTGGCTTGGGCACCGCCGAAGAGCTTGGTCAGCCCCGTGCGATGGCCAGCGGCGATCACCATGGCCCGCCCGCCGGGTCGCAAGACTCTCAACAGCTCACGAATCGCGGTGAGTCGATCCTCATCCTTGAGAGTGCCCAGGATGCCACCCGTCTCATCGACCACCGCGAGATCGAAGCTGTCGGCGTCGAAGGTGAGGCGAGTCGGCGGGCCGATTTCCACTTCCACGAGCACTCCGGCGCTCGCGGCCCCTTTCGTCGCCCGGCTCGCCGATTCCGCATCAGGCACCACGGCAACGGCGCGGCCTGACAGCCCCACTTTTCCGGCAATCGCGCCCAGCCGACCGCCATGTGAGCAGCCTATCTGCAGCAGGCGATCGCCAAGCTTCACACCGGTCATGCCAACGATGAGTCCGAAGGGGTCCTGACGTTTCAGGAACATGGCCACAGTCTAGGACAGGTCTGGCATCGATCCTGCCAATCTCGCACGCTCGGGAGCGGGACCATGTTCGTCAAACAGCGCGCGAAGCCGATCGGACGCACCATGCGCGTCGCGCTGGTTTCGTTGGCCGTGGCACTGTCCGTGATCGCGAGGCTCGGGTCGGACTTCAGTGGCGGGTTCCTCGAAAAGGCCGGTTTCCCGGCGCTGCGCCCGCGATTCACGCGCTCTCAAATCGAGAGCTTCCTGCCGGCCAACGGTGCGCGAGGCGCGTTCAGGTTCCCGGCGCCGTACAACACTCAGGGGATTCGTCTCACCAACGCCTCCGACTGCGGCGGGCAGGATTGTGTGGACTATGTGGGCTACTCCTATTGGCGCAACATCAACAACCACACGTTCCACGATTGGATGCTGATCGTCATCGGCATGGATCGCCGCTTCGGCGGCGCCGGTCCGAGTCTTCTTGCCTACAACAAGGTCACCGACGAGGTGCGGAACCTCGGCCCGCTGTTCGACCCGACGAATCCGGCCAGCTACGCGACCGGGGAAGGCTGGTACTTCAGCGCCGTGCGACCGAGCACGCTGTACGTGTACCTCGTCGGCACGTCGTACTTGTGGCGCTACGACGTCATCACGCATCAGGCCGAGCCGGCGCTCGAACTCCCGAAGTGCACAGGGTCAGGGGTGTGTCCGAGCACTGCGGCATATATCTTTCAGCCTCACTCGAGCGACGACGACCAGGTGCATTCAGCGACGGTGGAAGACCTCTCGTTCAACCGTCTGGGGTGCGTTGTCTACCGCGCGAACGGGCAGTTCCGGTTCTACGCGCCGCCCGCCGGCTCCTTTCTCGACGAATGCCAGATCGACAAGTCGGGCAACTGGCTGGTTCTCCTCGAGGTGTCGTTGTCGACGGGCGCGGAAACCAATCGCATCGTGAACATGCAGACGGGCGCGATCACCACGATCGACGACTTCCAAGGGGCGTTGGGGCACCTCGACACTGGATGGGGGTACGCGGTTGGTGCCGACAACTGGAATCCATTTCCGAACGCAACGATCCTGCTGAAGTTTCCCGTGGCGAGCACTCAGCGGCCGATCGGACCGGTGGTGCATTTCAACAAACGGTGGGATATCGTCGCCGCCAACCACGTGGCTCACGGCAATGCGCGGCCGGGCGCGCCCGAGGGGCAATACGCCTGCGGCAGCAACGCCAGCCGCGTCCCCGACATGGCGGACGAAATCGTCTGCTTCCCGCTCGACGCGAATCGCAACGTCGACGGAACACTCGACGTGCTTGTCGTCACGCAGGTGATGACCGATCTCGACGCCCTGGGCGGACGGGACATCGACGGCGACGACTACACGCAGCTGCCGAAGGGGAATCTGGACGTCACCGGCTCGTATTTCATCTGGACGAGCAACGCCGGCGGCGATCGCCTCGACGCCTTTCTCGTCAAGGTGCCGTCGGCACTTCTGACCACGCGCACGCCCTCCATTCAAACGACGATGCTCGCACGCTGAAGCAGACGGCAAGTCGCCTGTCACATATCAACGGTCGCTGACGCGCCGAACTGATTTTCTGACAGCGATGTCTGATAGCTGACGACTGATAGCTGTTCAGCTGTTAGCTGATATAGTGTCCCCTCCATGTCAGTTCCCGTCGACATTGCTCCGGCGCGGGGCAAGCTGGGGGTCCTTTTCGTCGGTCTGGGCGCAGTCAGCACAACGACCATCGCCGGCGTCGTCGCTATTCGGAAGGGTTTCGCCAAGCCAATCGGTTCTCTGACGCAGATGGGCACGGTCCGCCTCGGCAAGCGCACGGAAGGGCGCTCGCCGAAGATCGGCGACGTCGTGCCGCTCGCGTCGCTCGACGATCTCGTATTCGGCGGCTGGGACATCTTCGAAGACGATTGTTACGCGGCGGCGCGAACGGCCGGCGTCATCGAGCCGTCGCTCCTCGAGAAGGTGCGCCCCGATCTGGAAAGAATCCGTCCCTGGCCCGCGGTCTTCGATCAGCGGTACGTCAAGCGGCTCGAAGGTCCGAACGTCAAGAAGGGCGCGAACAAAAAGGAGCTCGCCGAAGAGCTGATTTCGGACATCCGCCGTTTCAAGACGGATCACGCGCTGGATCGAATGGTCATGGTGTGGTGCGGAAGCACCGAGGTTTTCATGACCGAATCGCCGGCGCATCAGACGGTGGAGAGTTTCGAGCGCGCGCTCGAGCAGAACGATCCGTCGATTCCTTCGAGCATGGTCTACGCGTACGCCGCCATTCGTGAGGGCATTCCGTACGCGAACGCGGCCCCGAATCTATCGGCGGACATTCCGGCGCTCGTCGAGCTGGCGGCCCGCACGAAAACGCCGATCGCGGGCAAGGATCTGAAGACCGGGCAGACGCTGATCAAGACGATCATCGCGCCAGGTCTGAAGGCGCGCCTCATCGGCGTGGACGGCTGGTACTCCACGAACATCCTCGGCAATCGCGACGGCGAAGTGCTGGATGATCCTGAATCGTTCAAGACCAAGGAAGAGAGCAAGAAATCGGTGCTGGACTACATCCTCCAGCCGCAGCTCTATCCCGACCTGTACGCGGATCTCTGTCACGTCGTGCGGATCAACTTCTACCCGCCGCGCGGCGACAACAAAGAAGGATGGGACAACATCGATCTAGTCGGGTGGCTCGGCTATCCGATGCAGCTCAAGATCAATTTCCTGTGCCGCGACAGCATTCTGGCGGCGCCCATCGTCCTCGACGTCGCGCTGTTTCTCGATCTGGCCAAGCGCGCCGACATGCACGGCATCCAGGAGTGGCTGTCGTTCTACTTCAAGAGTCCGATGCACGCGACCGGTCTCTACCCCGAGCACGATCTGTTCATTCAGCTGATGAAGCTGAAGAACACTGTCCGGTACTTGAGGGGCGAGGAGCTCATCACGCACCTCGGCCGCGAGTACTATGACTAAGGCCGACTACGGCAAGCCGGCGCTCATGGGCGGCGTCGTCATGGGCCTGTTGTCGGCGCTTCCTCTCGTCTCATATGGCAACGGGTGCTGCTGCCTGTGGGTCTGGACCGGCGGCCTCGTCGCAGCGTATTTTTTGCAGCAGAATAAAGCTACCCCCATTTCTCCGGGTGATGGCGCACTCGTGGGACTCTTAGCCGGTTTAATCGGCGCGGGCATTCAGCTGGTTCTGTCCATTCCACTCGATATGCTCGTCGGTCCGATGGAGCGGCAAATGTTGCTGCGGTTCATCGAGAACATGCCGCCGGACATGCGGGGTATGTTTGAACAGGCGGGTCGCACAGCCGACTCGGGCACGTTCTTTGTTGTTGTCGTCTTGCGGCTTATCGGGTTCCTTGTTTTCCTGATTATTGGAGCCATCTTCTCGACGCTGGGAGGCCTCCTCGGCGCCGCGATTTTCGCGAAGAGCTCGCCGCCCGGCACTCTCGACGCGCCGACGGCCTAGCCACCGCGTACGCTATTCTTCGGGCCATGGCCGATCCAAAGCCTGATCTAGCCGAGCAGTTCGAGGACCTTCTCCACGAGGACCGCACGTTCGCGCCGCCGGCTGAATTCCGAGCGCAGGCCGTCGCGCGCGATGAGTCGCTGTACGCGGAAGCGGAGCGGGATCCCGAAGCGTTCTGGGCGCGATTTGCGTCGGAGCTCGAGTGGTCGCGCCAGTGGGACACCGTGCTCGACTGGCAGCCGCCGCATGCGAAATGGTTCGTGGGCGGCACGATCAACGCGAGCGTCAACTGTCTCGATCGCCACGTTCGCAGCCCGCGCCGAAACAAGGCGGCGCTCATCTGGGAAGGCGAGCCGGGCGATCGGCGGACGCTGACCTATTTCGATCTGTATCGGCAGGTCTCGTCGTTCGCCAGCGTTCTCAAGGCGCTCGGCATCCGGAAGGGCGACCGCGTCGCGATCTACTTGCCCCTGATTCCCGAACTGGCGATCGCGATGCTCGCGTGCGCCCGCATCGGCGCGGTGCACAACGTCGTGTTCGGCGGGTTCAGCGCCGAGGCGCTTCGTGATCGCATCAACGATTCGAAGTGCCGGCTGCTGATTACCGCGGACGGCGGATACCGGCGCGGGCAGATCGTCGCGTTGAAGCAGGTCGCCGACGAGGCGCTGTGCGACACGCCGTCGATCGAACACGTCATCGTCGTTCAGCGTGTCGGCGCGGCCGCCCCAATGGACTTCAAGGAAGGCCGCGACCACTGGTATCACACCCTCATGAAGGGCGCCCCCGCCGTGTGCGAGCCCGAGCCGATGGATGCCGAGGACATGCTCTATATCCTCTACACGTCCGGCACGACCGGGAAGCCAAAGGGCATCGTGCATACGACGGGTGGCTACCTGGTCGGCACGTACACGACGACCAAGCTTGTCTTCGACCTGCGTGAAGACGACGTGTACTGGTGTACCGCCGACATCGGCTGGGTGACTGGTCACAGCTACGTCGTGTACGGGCCGCTGGCCAACGGCGCCACCGTCCTGATGTACGAAGGCGCGCCCGACTGGCCGCAGAAGGATCGTTTCTGGTCGCTCGTCGAGGAACACGGCGTCACGGTGTTCTACACGGCGCCAACGGCCATCCGCGCGTTCATGCGCTGGGGCACGAACTGGCCCGGCAAGCACGATCTCTCTTCGCTCCGCCTGCTGGGGTCGGTCGGCGAGCCGATCAATCCCGAAGCCTGGGTGTGGTACTACCGGTTCATCGGGAAGGAGCGGTGCCCGGTCGTCGACACCTGGTGGCAGACCGAAACCGGCGCGATCATGATCACGCCGCTGCCCGGCGTGACGACGCTCAAGCCCGGGTCGGCGACGCGCCCGTTCCCCGGTATCTCGGCCGAGATCCGGACCGAGCACGGCGATCGCGTCGACGTCGGCGGCGGTCTGCTCGCGCTGACGCGGCCGTGGCCCTCCATGCTGCGCGGCATTTACGGCGACCCCGATCGCTATGTGCGCCAGTACTGGAACAAGTGGGGACCGGGGGTGTATGTGACCGGCGACGGCGCCAAGCGCGACGCCGACGGCTACTTCTGGCTGCTTGGACGCGTGGACGACGTGATCAACGTCGCCGGCCATCGGATCGGCACGATGGAGGTGGAGAGCGCGCTCGTCGACCACCCGTCCGTCGCCGAGGCGGCCGTGGTCGGACGGGCGCACGACATCAAGGGCCAGGCGATTGCGGCCTTCGTGACGCTCAAGGACGGCGCCGGCGCCGGGGCGCAGTCCAAGGATCTCGTGGCCGATCTGAAGGAGCATGTCTGCAAGAAGATCGGCGCCATCGCCAGGCCGGACGACATCCTCTTTTCCGCCGATCTGCCGAAAACTCGATCGGGCAAGATCATGCGGCGGCTCCTGCGTGACATCGCCGAAGGCAAGGCGCTGGGCGATACGACGACGCTTGCGGATCCGGCCGTGGTGGAACGGTTGAAGGAAAAATACGAGGAAGAATCCGGCGTCTGATTGAACCCGCGGCGGCCGGCCTCCGTCTGGAATAGGTCATATGGCACTGATTGAAACGCTCGACCTCTGGAAAACCTACGTGATGGGCACTGAGGAGATTCACGCGCTGCGCGGCGTGTCCATCCAGATCGAACGCGGCGAGTACGTGGCGATCATGGGACCGTCCGGCTCGGGGAAGTCGACGCTGATGAACCTGATCGGCTGTCTCGATACGCCGTCGAAGGGCTCGTACCTGCTGAACAACAAGCAGGTGAGCCAGATGAACGACAACGAGCTGGCGCGGATCAGGAACGAAGAGATCGGGTTCGTGTTCCAGACCTTCAACCTGCTGCCGCGCGCGACGGCGCTGCACAATGTCGAGCTGCCGCTCGTCTACGCGGGTGTCCAGGCGAAGGACCGACTCGAACGCGCGCGCACGGCGCTCACGAAGGTCGAGCTCGGCGATCGCGTCAGCCACCGGCCGAACGAGCTGTCGGGCGGTCAGCGCCAGCGTGTGGCGATTGCGCGGGCGCTCGTGAACAACCCGTCGATTCTGCTGGCGGACGAGCCCACCGGCAACCTCGACTCGAAGACCGGCAACGAAATCATGACGCTGTTCGAGCGGCTCCACAAAGCCGGCAACACGATCGTGCTCGTGACGCACGAACCCGATGTCGCCGCGTTCGCCTACCGCACCATTCAGATTCGCGACGGACAGGTCGAGAATGACGTGCGCCGCGCGGCCTGAGACATTTCAGATTTCAGATTGCAGATTTCAGATTGAATTCAGATTGTTCGACTCTGAAACACATCTGAACTCTGCAATCTGAAATCTGAGATGCCACAGTCAGATGGCTGCCCAGTGGCCCGCCGCGATTTCCTTCAGTGCCGCTGTACGGTTCACCGTTGCGGGGTCGAGCTCGATGCGCTGACGCGGCGCGTCGGGATCCGGCACGGGAATCGCTGACAGCAGCGCACGCGTGTACGGGTGCTGCGGCGACGCGAAGATCGACGCGGTCGACCCCATTTCCACGATCTTCCCCAGGTACATCACTGCCAGCCGGCCGCAGATGTGTTCCACGAGCCGGAGGTCGTGCGCGATGAAGAGATAGGTGAGCCGCAGCTGACGCTGTAAATCCATCAGCAGGTTGACGACCTGCGCCTGCACCGAGACGTCGAGCGCCGACACCGGCTCGTCCAGGATGAGAAACGATGGATTGAGGGCGAGCGCGCGCGCGAGGCCGATCCGCTGCCGCTGGCCGCCGCTGAACTCGTGCGGATAGCGTTCGAGGTGGGACGGGTCGAGGCCGACGAGTCGAAACAATTCCTCGACCCGCGCGCGCCGGGCCGCGCGATCGCCGAGCTTGTGAATGATGAGCGGCTCTTCGACGATTTGCCGGGCGCGCATCCGTGGGTTGAGCGACGAATAGGGGTCCTGAAACACAATCTGCATGTCGCGCCGGACGTGCCGCAGGCGCGAACGCGAGAACGTCAGCACATCCTCGTCGCGGAATCTCACCGCTCCCGACGTCGGCTCGATCAACCGCAGCATGCAGCGGCCCGTCGTTGTCTTGCCGCTTCCGGATTCGCCGACCAATCCGAACGTGTCGCCTTCCTCGATGCTGAAGCTCACGTCATCGACGGCGGCAACGTGCGAGCGCTTGCCGAACAGCCCGGCATCGCGGACGAAGTGCTTGACGAGGTGAGAGACCTCGACGAGTGGACTCATCGTGGGCCGGCTCTCCCGTCCGCTCATGGTCTATCGCACGTCATGCAGATAACACTTCGCGGTTTGTTCCGGCCCGGCGTCGTAATCGGGCGGCGGCGCGGTCGTGCAGCGGTCGAACCGATCCGGACACCGCGGGTTGAAGGCGCATCCGGG
>Ga0066388_100001984_pt1 | contig 12124 bp, 9 predicted proteins | sample PanSoiMetaGPlot6_FD_64539 | JGI IMG/M metagenome (GOLD analysis project Ga0066388, IMG submission 64539) | Tropical forest soil microbial communities from Panama analyzed to predict greenhouse gas emissions - Panama Soil - Plot 6 (Hybrid Assembly) | ecosystem: Environmental > Terrestrial > Soil... | reverse complement strand
GATTGAGGCGGGCAGCATCGGGACGCAAATTGCTCACCTCCGAGAGGAAGTTATAGCGCTGAGCAGTTCCCTGGTTGGCCGCAACGAACTCGAGGTCGCTACGAGCGGAGACGACAGCGCCGTATCGAGCATAAAGCTCGGACGAAAGCGGCACAGCCTTGATAACTGGAGCGGCGGCACCATCTGCATCTTTCCTGACAGCCATCGCCGGCACCCCCTCCGAAATCGAAAGACTGTAATAAAATCTCAGCCCGAATCTGGAAAACAACCGATTATAACAAGCGGGGCGACCAAACCGTCGTGCAGGCTTGAAGCGGCACGCTTTCAAGGAGAAGACCGATGAGCAAGATGCTGGAAGAAGTCCGGGTTGTTGGCAGCATGCCGGCCGAGTATGCCGCGATTCTCACGCCTGATGCACTGCGCTTTCTCGCCGACCTGCAGAAGGAATTCGGCGCCAGCAGAGAAGCACTGCTGGCAAAGCGATCACAGCGGCAGGTCGCACTGGACGCCGGCGAGCTGCCGGACTTTCTGGCGGAGACCGCGCCGGTGCGAGCCGGCAACTGGAGCGTCGCCTCTTGCCCGGCTGATCTCCTCAATCGCCGCGTCGAGATTACCGGCCCGGCAGAGCCCAAAATGATCATCAATGCTCTCAACTGTGGTGCCAACGTTTTCATGGCTGATTTCGAGGACGCGCTGTCGCCTGCATGGTCAAACTTGATAGATGGACAGATCGCGCTTATAGAGGCGGTGCGCAGAACTCTGTCGTTCAAGAGTGCGGAAGGCAAAGAATACAAACTGAAAGACAGGCTGGCGACGCTGGTTGTAAGACCGCGCGGCTGGCATCTGACCGAGAAGCATGTTCTCGTAGGCGGCAGACCTGTTTCGGCAAGTCTCTTCGACTTCGGACTCTACTTTTTCCACAACGCCGACGAGCTGATAAAGCGTGGCAGCGGTCCGTATTTCTACTTGCCGAAGCTGGAGAGTCATCGCGAAGCGCGCCTGTGGAACGATGTCTTCAACTTCGCTCAAGACCGGCTCAACATTCCGAGGGGCACGATCAGGGCCACGGTGTTGATCGAGACGATTCTCGCCGCATTCGAAATGGACGAGATCTTGTATGAGCTCAAGGAGCACGCGGCCGGTCTGAATGCCGGTCGCTGGGACTACATCTTCAGCATCATCAAGAAGTTCAACAGCCACAAGCGCTTTGTGCTGCCGGATCGCGCGCAGGTGACGATGGCTGTCCCGTTTATGGGCAATTACGCGGAACTGATGGTCAAGACGTGCCATCGCCGTAAGGCGCACGCCATTGGCGGCATGGCAGCTTTCATTCCCAGTCGCAAGGACGCGCAAGTCAACGAAGTCGCCTATGCAAAAGTTCGTGAGGACAAGCGGCTCGAGACAGGGCGGGGATTTGATGGAACCTGGGTGGCTCATCCCGACCTGGTGGGCGTCGCCCGCGAGGCGTTTGATGCCGCGCTCGGAGAGGCGCACCATCAGAAGTCGAGGCTCCGCGACGATGTCAACGTATCGGCAGCAGATCTGCTCAACGTTGCTATTGAAGGCGGAAAAATCACCGAGGCGGGCCTAACCACGAATGTAAGCGTCGCCTTGCAATACATCGACTCATGGCTGCGCGGCACTGGAGCGGCAGCAATCAATAACCTGATGGAAGATGCTGCCACCGCAGAGATATCACGTGCTCAAATCTGGCAGTGGATGAACCAGAAAGCCACCCTTGCCGACGGTCGTCCGGTCGATAAGTCCCTGTACGGGGCCATACGAAAGCAGGCACTGGCCAGCCTGACTGAAGCGGAACCGGGAAAGCTAGCGGAGGCGGCAGAAATACTTGACCATCTGGTCTTGAGCGATACTTTTGTCGACTTTCTGACCATCGCCGCCTACGACCGCTTTGAATAAGGCGGCATGATCCCCATTGTTACGACCCGGGCGGCTGACAAAGGCCCGATCGGCGGTCTGTAGTATCCTTGATCACTCGATATCCCTTAGAAACGGTTGCCCGCGGAGACCACGTGAATACTGTCAGACCCGTCAAGATTAGTGCAGTCGGTACGGCTGTGCCACCGCGGGTTCTCACCAACTTTGACCTCGAGAAGATGGTGGAAACTTCAGACGAGTGGATTTTGGAGCGAACGGGTATCAAGCAACGACACATAGCCGACAAGGGCGTCGCTACTTCCGACCTCTCGACAGCGGCTGCCAAGATAGCGCTGGAGCGGGCTGGGGTAGAGCCGGATGAGCTTGAATTGATCATCGTTGCCACCATCACCCCGGATATGCAGCTCCCCGCCACTGCCTGCCTGGTGCAAACCAACCTCGGTGCCAGCCACGCATGGGGATTCGATCTCTCGATTGCCTGCTCAGGATTTCTCTACGCACTGCAAGTCGGTGCGCAGTTTGTTGCCACCGGCGCTCACTCTAATGTGCTGGTAATAGGCGCTGAAGTGATGTCCTCCATAATCGACTACACAGACCGCACGACCTGCATCATCTTCGGCGACGGTGGCGGAGCGGTCGTGCTGCAGCCGGCAACAGACGGCGAGGGCGCATTGATCGACTTCATTCATGAGGTTGACGGTTCTGGCGGTCCCGCTCTTTGCGTGCCTGCAGGCGGCAGCAGAAAGCCCGCTTCGCACGATACGGTCGACCAGCGACTGCATTACGTCAAACAGGACGGCAAAGCCGTATTCAAGCACGCCACCCGCAAGATGTCCGAGCTGTGCTTAAAACTGCTGGAGCGGCATGGATTGACCGGTGCCGATGTCGACGCCTTCATTCCGCATCAAGCAAACAAGCGCATAATAGATGCCGCTGCCGAGCGATTAGGAATGCCGCTTGATCGCATCGTTGTGAACATCGACGAGTTCGGTAATACCACTGCCGGTACCTTGCCGTTGGCCATGCAAACTGCCTTGGATCGCGGCATGCTCGAGAAAGGCGACCTGGTACTGTTGTCCACCGTCGGAGCCGGCTTCAGCGCCGGGGCAACACTTCTGCGCTGGGCCTACTAAAGGCGTTGTATGCCTTGGGCATGATGTTGCTGGCCTCGATCAGATTCTCGAGGGCCTCGAGCCAGTCAGTCCTGCCTGACAGCTCCGTCAGCCCTTCTTCCGAATTGCATTGGCCTTCACTTTCATGTCCAGCGACTCGAGCCAGCGATTCTGCTGCCAGAGGACGTCCGAGTAGCGGTAGAGGATGTTAGCCATATAAGGATGTTGCGGCCCGTACGCCAGTTCGCAAGCTTTGCGAGCCTCCTCATAGCTGTGTGCAGCATCGGCTGTCTTGCCCCGCAGTCGTTGCACCTCACCAAGATAGTACAGGGACAGCGTCAAATTCTTCCGCGCCGGAATTTCATCGATCTTCCCCCAGACTGCCGCCGCCTTCTTGTAGTATTCTTCAGCCGGGCCCCACCTGCCGACCAGGCGATACGCCTCGGCCAGACTGCTTAGCGTAATGGCGTATTCCGGCGACCTGATAAAGCCTGCGCCTTCGGCGCGAGACTGCTCCCAGAGCCTCACCGACCATTTCAAATAGTCGAGTGCGCTGGCAATCAGTTGTGCGTGCATATAGCACACCCCGAGCCTGCTCGTCGGTTCGGCCAGATCCTGATTGCCAACCATAGAGTCGAGTTGATCGATAGCGGCTCGATAGAGCGGCGCTGCGTCCTTGAATCGCCCCAGCTCGAAGTAGCAGTCCGCCAACTGCAGCTCGTTGTCATAATAATCGATGTCTTTGGTGCCCTGCGACTCGTTGGTTATCGCCATAGCACTCTCATAACAGGCGGCTGCGCCTTCCCACTTGTGATACCGCTTGCGGAAGCTTCCAAACGCTCGCAGTCGGGGAACCAGAGACTCGGAGTCCTTGCCAGCTTTATTTTTCGCGAGGTTAAGCAATAGCTCCGTGAACTTTTCCTGTTTCTCGTAGGACGCATTCAGCGGCGGGCTCGGGGGTTGTACGGTCGCCCATTCCATCTCGACATACATCTTCGGCCCTGTGGCCAGCATGGAATTGATCGCCCAAGCCGACAGCGCCCCGAGGACAATGACAGCAATTGCCATCAGGATCAGCGCCTTCGACTTTTTCAGTCTTGGGGCAGCCCTGAGCTTTGTGGTTTCCACCAGGGCGCCGAGCCGCGCCACAATTCCACCGCCGGCACCGGCTTTTATCTTCTCGAGTGCTGCCTGAAACTCGCGCATATTCTGGAATCTTTGCGCTGGATCCTTTGCCGTCGCCTTGAAAAAGACGGCATCCAACCGCTCACGCAGGCGGCCGTCCGGGACGGCATCACCGATTCCCGGCGGCACTTCCTGTATGTGCTTATACATCGTGTCCATGATGCTGCCGCCCAACAAGGGGGGCTTACCGGCAAGCGACTCGTAGAGGACACAACCGAGAGAATAGACGTCCGCCCGGGCATCGAGCGGTCTGGCCAGGCATTGCTCAGGACTCATATAAAGGGGGCTGCCGAAACATTCTCCGGTCTGTGTGAGGCGCACTGCCTCCTCCCCTTCAGTCGGCAAAAGCTTAGCGATTCCAAAGTCGACGATCTTGACGAGCTCTTTGCCATCATCAGTGGTGACAATCATGATGTTGCTCGGCTTCAGGTCCCTGTGAATGATGCCTTTGTCGTGGGCAAGTGCAAGCGCGTCACTGGCCTGGATAAAAAAGTCCATGGCCCGCATCGGCGCTAATTTTCCCTCCAGCTTGAGGATGTCCGAGAGCCCGAGCCCCTCGATGTACTCCATGATCAGATAGGGGAGTCCGTCGGCTGTTACACCCAGATCATGGACCGTCATCACATTGGGATGGCTGAGAGCGCTGGCCGCCTGCGCCTCCTGCTGAAAGCGCTTGAGATTAGTCAGGCTGAGCAACATGTGCGGCAGCAACATCTTGATCGCCACCAGATTCTTCATGAGGATGTGTCGTGCCTTGTAGACGACACTCATCCCGCCAGTGCCCAGCAGCGAGAGAATCTCGTACCGGTCGGCAAACGTCTCCCCGACAAGCAGCTCATGCTTGGCGATGGTGTCAGCGACCTTTTTGTCTCCATCGTCGGATTGCAAGAACCCTACCCTGCAAGCGTCAGCTTCGGTTTGTGTTTCGACCCCCGCGACAGGATCTGGAATTTGGAGCCGGACACACTACCTTTCCAATCCAATATACCCCGCATCTCAGTTGGCTGGTTTACAATCCCTGGAGGAGGGCATGTTTTATCTGCACTTACCCCAGCGAGAAGGACTAATGCTTAACCACAAGCAGGTTCTGATAATTCTGACCGTGCTTTCGTTGGCGCGCCCAGTGGTTGCTGCATCCGGCGACGCCCCTGGCTGGGTCTTTCACCAGGACGGCTCGTACATCGGCAAACAAAGCCTGTTCGTCACGGCAACGGGCGCCGTGCTCAAGACTACTCTGGCCACCTTTATCATTAAACCCAAAACAGGCACGATAATTGCCTATAACGAGAAAAATAAAACGTTCGTAGAAATGCCCACCCGTGACTGGAAGAAGACATTTGCCGGATACTTTGCCGTCACGCCCGGCAGCAAGGTTCAGAAGGCAAGCGGCAAGACGATAATATCCGGCATGAACGTGCAGCAGTACAAGGTTTTCGCCTACGACCGGGCCAAGCCTTACGAGACAGACGAAGTCTGGTCCGCTGTGAGCAGCACCATTCCTGCTGATGTTGTCAGGGCAATTGCCGACTTCGTCGATTTACCCAAAGATCTGGGACTGCCGGTAAAAATCATCCGGGGCAAGCAAACCGGTACGCCAGTCAAGGTGCTGGATACGATCAAGATTGACAAAGCTCAGGTTGCCGCCTCGTTATTTAAGGTACCGGCAGGCTATAAGAAGGTTAAAACCGAAGTCGAGGTCTTGCTCGACGAGTCTGGGGAGGGAGGCGCTGCAGACCTCTTGGACGGGCTTGGCGAGCCGCCACCCACTCCCGCCAAAAGCAAAGCCGGACTGAAACCGATCAAAAAATAGTCGCCACACCCTTCAGGGCGACTGTCCAGCCTCGGCTTGCAGGGCCGCCAAAATGCGGGCGCTCATCACGTCTGCGATGTGCGGGATGAGCCGGCCCTCAAATACGTCGGCGGGCGACTCGCCTTTCCTGGTGCTGAAATAATGGGGAAACATATTGTGGCTCGTCTGCCAAGCCACTTCACCGGAAGCGGCCGAGACAAGTCTTGCCGATACGACAAGCTCGTAGTAGTTGGGAGTCAAGGCATTGCCTTGGAACCTGATATGGTTGATCGCTCCCCTGAGGAAAAATTTCGCGCCGGCCTCTTGCGCCCGTCTCTGGTAGTCCGCATCGTCGGAGGTATTAGCCGGCGAACCCTCGGCGCCGGCCTTGACCAGAGCCACCGCCTCATGCCCGAGTTTGTCGGCAAGTTTTCCGGCAATAGCGCGCCTCAATTCCGATCCGAGCTCGGCAAAATCGCTGATGTCGGGCTCGCTCCATTGACCGGACTTGACCTTGTAGCCCAGATCGACAAAGGTGCTTGCCTTGGGCGGGTTCAGGAAACCAAACACAAAGACCAAGGGCGGCGACGAGCATGCAGGTGTAACTATCCTTTCATTGGCAACGGCAGACCTCTCTGCCGACCAGAGGACAGCAAAAGTTAGAAGGCTCAAAAGAATACAGAGACGTCGTTGCATGCCCATATACCGAGTGCTCATGTATTATCCAGCCGGCACCTGCTTGTCAACAAGCTGCCGATATGGCACAGTCATTCCCTCGCCCGAACTCTTGACTGCGCCCCTGAGGACGCACCAGCTCAAGCATATGTCTTGCTGGCAGCGATGGTGCGTGCGTGAAAGATCCGCTTGATAACTGGATTTCAGATAAATTTATAGAAAATCCCCGCACATTTTTCAAGCTCGGCCGTCTTATTCAGCAGATGAACCTCAGGAGGGTTTGAAAATGTTATTGATAGCCTTTGCCTCCATCGTGACAACCGCCTCGGTAGTGGTCGTCGTCAGAGAGCTTTCCAACTAAAAGCGTTGCTGTTGGCACTGCCGCTAGTTTGGCGTTGCGCGTGCCTGCACTCATGTCATCCCTGGTAGTGACAGCACCACCAGTGTCAAAAGTTTTCGGGCCAGCAAGAATAGCAACCGCCTTTCAGATCATCCTATATCGATCTTCCTCTTTCGGACCGCCACATACGCCGGCGGTCCGTCAGCTTTTTCCGCTCCCATCTCACGGCCTTTACGGTACCAGCAGTCGGCTCAAGCATTGCCCCCGATCGGGGGAGCACAGCGGCGCCGCCGTTGACTACCATCGTGCAAACGGGCAGGGAGTGAGGCGCAATGGAAGTATGCAAGACGACCACGAAGTCTGATGAATCCACCGGCGGTGCCGCTGAGCGCTGCCACGAACAAGTCGGACGGGCCGATCGTTCCCTGTCACAAGTCGTCTGGGATTACCTGCTCGCTACCCTGCAGAGCAATACTGATCAAGGTAGGCAGCCGAGCCACCGCCCGCCGGCCCCGAAAACTGATCTCGAACCGCAGACGGTCAAGGTCGAAAGCGGGCAGACCCTGAAGGATATAGCCGGCCAGCACCTGGGTAAAAGAGCCGATCAGTCCGAAGTGGACAACCATGTCCGCGAAATTGTTCGCCTCAATGCGCTTACCGATTCGGGCAATCTGCAGGCGGGGCAGTCTCTCGAACTGCCAGGGTACAGCAAAGACGGCGGCTACATCATGCCAGACGCGGACGGCAATCGGGTAACGACATGGGGCAATGGCACAGTGCGAATGCAAAGACCGGACGGACGCGGCTATGTTCGCAGCTACGCAGCGGATGGCGGCTACCGTGAGGAGCAGTGGGGGAAGCGCCCACAAGACAATTTTCAAATCACGAAAACGGCCGATGACGGACTGCAAGTCACCGACAAAAGCAGTGACAAGCCTCTCGTCTGGATAAACGATGCTGACGTCCGCTCAGCACGTGAGAAACTGCTGGAACTGGCCGAAGGAAACATTCGAGACTCGCAGCATTTGTCCAAATTCAGGGCCGACATGGCTCGTCTGGAGCATCGCGCGCAACAGCAAGGGTTGCAGCCCTCGGAAGTAACCAACACGTATTCGGCCATTGCCAGAATTTTGCAATCCGAGTCCGGTCAGCCACTCAGCAAATCACAACGGACAGCAGTTGCCGAGCAGGTCATGAGCCAAGCCGCGACTCCGGGTTCCGTCGACCAGGGCATTTACGGCACCTGCAACGTGGCGGCGGTAGAAGTACGAACATACACGCGCACACCAGCGGCGGCAGCAAGCTTAGTGGCAGACGTAGCCCTGGCCGGCTCGTACCAGTCCACCGACGCAAGCAAGATCACGGTTCGCGCCAGCAGTCTTCATCCCTATGGTGGAGCGAGCAAAAACCCCCCGGAAGATGGCACTCGCAGTCATGCCAGCCAGATCTTCCAGGTCACGGCCATCAATCTCGGACACCTGAAAAACAACCCTCATTACGAGTACGTAGTACAGGCGTCTAAGGGAAACGACAACGGAGAACGTCTCTATAACAGGATGCGAGGTGGCAATGACGAGGAAGTACTTGAGGACGGCAAGCCGGTGCGCTCGCCAAATCTGAGCGAAGACCAGATTGAATCCCTCAGCAACATCATCGCCGGCAAGAACGAGACCGGTTTTGTCGTCGTGCACGACGGCTATCGCTCGGGCGACAACATCACCCGCATCAAGTCCCGCGACGAGCTCAATGACAGACTGCAGCAGGCCCAGCGTGACGGAAAGTTTCCGATTATCGTGCGAGTTGATTCTGCCAACCAGCCATTTTTCCGTGACTCCAACGGCGGAACTGCCGGAGGCTCGGACGGCGCCCATGTGGTGACAGTCACCGGATATGATGCCGGACCACCGGCCAAAGTGACTGTCGATAATACCTGGGGTTCACAATCAGACCATCCTGCCGGTAGTGAAATCACTGTTCACGACCTGTACATGGCAATGCGACTGGCCGGCGACGAAGATCGCATGAAGGAGCTGCGCCGGGAGCTCAAGTTTGATCAGCGTCGCAATCAGTCGGATCCAGCCAAAGTGTTCGACCTGCACCGGCAAGAACACGACATGAAATTGGCAGCGCTCAATGATGCCGAGCGAGAGCACATGCATGCAAAGCAGCAGCGTGCCAGAGGAGAAATCACGCACCGGGAGTACAGCCACGCTCGCGCAGCTCATGAGCGGGCCGCAGAGCAGTATGGAAACGCGCAAGAGAAGTATTACAGATCCGTGATCACAGATGCGGCCAAGGTCGCAAAGACCTGGGCGGATAAGAAGTCCCAGGGCATTCTCAAGCAGGAAGAACTGGAGCGCGGCGCAGGCATGATGCTCCAGGTGGCCTCGACATTGCCAGCGGAGATGTGGCTGGGAGCGCTCAAAGAGTACCAGCGACTCGGCATCGTCACTGGCAAACAATTCGACGAATCGGTTGGCGAAGCTGCACAAGCAGCACAAAAACGCTGGAACGAAGAGCGCAAGAATGGCAAGTTAGACGTCAACGAATTTCAGAAGATCCAGAGCCGTTTGGGACAAATTATCTTCTCTCTGCCCGATGATCGTCGGCGCTCGCTCATCGATATGCTGCCGATCGAGCAGCGCGTCGCCTGTGTACAAATTGAGCGCTTTTTCGGCAAGCTCAACGCCGAGCAGTACCGCGAACAGTTGGCGAAAACGATGATTAAAGCAAGAGCATACTGGGCCGACGCCGAACGGAATCACACGCTCGACGCTCTGGAACGACAGCGAATTCTCAGCACTCTCAAACGGATGTTACAAGCCTTGCCTGCTCAAGACAGGCAGGTGATAAAACGGCAAGTAGACGCCGCCTAGTTACATGTACCCCGACTGCCTGGCTGAGGAGATCCAGATCGGCGACTCGCCCGGAGAGCCCATTCAATAAATCGCTGGGCTCAATTCTTCTTAGAAGCTACCTCCGTACAAACTGCCTCGAGACCAGCGCAAAGAGGAAGACCAAAATCCCAGAGCCCACTATGGCTGGGAGCAGCCGCACGCCGGCAAGTGACGGGCCGACTGCACCGATCAGCGAAGCACCGAGCCATGCTCCCAGGGCACCAAATACTACAGCAGCAAAAAAGCCGCCGGGAAGGGTTCCTGGAACGAGAGCAGAAGCGATCCATGCGCATGCTGCTGCCACAAACAAGTAGATGATGAACGATAGTATTTCCATTTTCGGACCTCACATCAGATTGAATCTGCCGTCCCGGCAAGATGCGGAACAGTTAGTGCTGGGTCAACCAGTCAAAAAGACTGCTCGAATCAGGCAGCGGTTCCCGATCACGCAGTTTACGTTACGCTAAGCAGCTTTTGAATGACACTGTACCCGTAACCGGTCTGACTAGCGAAAGCCAATTACACTGGTATTCTTGTGGACATCACTTGCCTTGCACATTTCCGCCATCTGGCGGCGAAATGTTCAGCGACTCGCAGCAACTGTTGATGGCATGATTCTTCACTACATCTCCACCGGTTAGCGTTCTGTCATTGTTGAACAGATATGCTCTTACTTTGCCTGAGGTTTCACGCTGAGAGCGGAATGGGTCCGCCAGTTTCGCGCCGAACGTCAGGCCCTTCACTAGATTGTCGGTGGATACACAGTCTCTTCGCGAACGCATGCTCGCCAATCGCATTCTCTGCGTACCGTCGAGCGTCGTCTCTCTGGCCGGGTATCTGGCCAGAAATCTGAGCATATTGATAATCGCATTCTTAATCATTTCGACTGCCAGTTTTGGGGAAACAACAATAGGCAGATAGGCGACCCACCTGCGAGCGATCTCAGGCCTGTCCCCATCGTTGCACAGCCCTCAAAACTGCAACAGCTACCAATTGGACGGGAATTCCGGACGCCTTTGGCCAACCGGATACAACAGATCATCCATGTGGATAATCAAGGCAAAACGCATACCAGCAAGTCGTTTGAGACGTTTGGTCAGCCCTTTCTCGCCCGGAAGTACTGCACGGAGCAGTCGGCCAAACCAAGCACACATTGGGCAGTGCTGCCGAAGAAGACTTCTCCCATTGTGCGAACCTCGTCCTCTGCACCCATCAAGATCGAATCGGCCGGCCAGTCCTGGGCGATCTGGAGTATGAGACTGCGGGCATTGCCTTCAAGAGCATGGAAGGTGACCCTTTCGTCGCCCAATTTAGCTTCGAGCTGGCGCGCACAGCGCTCCGCATAATCCTCGGCCTGCTTTCTCAGCACTTCGCTGGCCTTTTCGGTCATCTCTTGAATCTCGCCAGCCTTGAACAGTCGGGCATGGACAGGCATGCGGACAGGCTCCGCTATGGTAAGAACTTGAAATTTACTATGAGCCGGCCAGGGCGTATTGGCAACCATGTCAAGGACAGCTTGCGAATTGGCCGAACCGTTAACTGCTACCAGGAACCGCGACTCGATAGTTGGGTCCAGGCCCTTATCGGCTCGCTTTGCAATTGATGCAGCCGGAATCGGGCGTGCGACCAGAACAGAGCACGGAGCTTCCGATACCACTCTGGCAGTCAGTTTGCCGGAGCCGGCCTCGTTGACACCTTCTCCTCCAGGTCCACCCATAACAATCAAATCGGCTCCCCAGCTATTAGCCAGCTCAAGCAGTCGATTCTTGACCTTACCTTCCATCAGCTGGCTAGACACGTTGCCGGCGCCGAGCTTCTCGCCAAGTTGTTTGGTGGAATCGTCCAGCAGCTCTTGCAAATCTTGCTCCAGGGCTTTGTGGGCTTGCGAAGCCAGGCTTGTCAACTGAGGATTGCCAAGATTGATGAACTTTGACGCCCACGGCTCGTTAACAGTTACGACCTTGCATTCGCTGCCCTCCGGCCAAATTCTGCTCATTACCCGGGCTAGGGCTAGATCGGAATTCGCAGAACCATCAACAGCAAGCAGGATTTTCATAGAAGCATTCCTCGCCGGCAAGGGTCAATTTGAAAAATGATAGCAGTTAACGGTTGCCGCGGCCTTTCTGACGACCATGCCGGCCCAAGCAATAAGGAGAATCACGAAACATCCGTTAGCAAGGCTTGGCACCGCTGGCGGTATCGGACCCCAGACCGGCAGCACGTTGCC
>Ga0066388_100001983_pt1 | contig 12125 bp, 11 predicted proteins | sample PanSoiMetaGPlot6_FD_64539 | JGI IMG/M metagenome (GOLD analysis project Ga0066388, IMG submission 64539) | Tropical forest soil microbial communities from Panama analyzed to predict greenhouse gas emissions - Panama Soil - Plot 6 (Hybrid Assembly) | ecosystem: Environmental > Terrestrial >... | reverse complement strand
ACGATCGAGTCGTCCACCGCGACCACCCGCTTGCCCGCGACCTCGGCCACCGGGTGGTACTTGAGCTTGATCCCTTGCCGGCGCAGCTCCTGGTCGGGCTGGATGAAGGTGCGCTGGACGTACCGGTTCTTGATCAGCCCCTCGCTGAACGGGAGCTCCAGCGCACGCGCGAAGCCGATCGCTGCCGGCGTGCCCGAGTCCGGGATGGGCAGGACGAGGTCGGCCTCGACCGGCGCCTCCTGCGCGAGCCGCTCGCCCATCCGCACACGCGCGTTGTGAACCTCGATTCCCTCGAGGCGGCTGTCCGGGCGGGCGAGATAGAAGAACTCCCAGATGCAGAGGGCGCCACCGTCGGCACGCTCGAGCGCCTGTGTCGCCCGCAGGCCGTCCGCGTCTGCGACGACGAGCTCGCCGGGCGCCACCTCGCGGACGAGCTCCGCGCCGACGAGGTCGAGGGCGCACGTCTCTGAGGCGACGATCCAATCCTCATGCAGCCGGCCAATCACGAGCGGCCGGAAACCGTGCGGGTCGCGGAACCCGACGAGCCGTCCCTCGGAGAGCGCGACGATGGAATAGGCGCCGTCGAGGCGCCGCATCGCGTTCGCCACCGCCTCTTCGAGCGGGGCCGGGTCGTTCGCGATCAGGGCCGCGATCAGCTCGCTGTCCGACGTCGTCCCGAGTGGAACGCCGTCGGCCCGCAGGCCGTCCCGCAACTCGCCCACGTTGACGAGATTGCCGTTGTGGCCGAGGGCGACCGTGCGCGAGCGGCCGTGCTGGACGAGCGGCTGCGCGTTCGCCCACTGCGACGAGCCGGTCGTCGAGTAGCGGTTGTGGCCGATCGCGACCTGGCCGCGCAGGCCGCCGAGCTTCTGCTCGTCGAAGACCTGGGAGACGAGCCCGAGGTCCCGCAGCGCGGTCAGCCGCCCCTGCTCGGAGACCGCGATCCCCGCGGACTCCTGGCCGCGATGCTGGAGCGCGAACAGCCCGAAGTACGCGAGCCGGGCGACATCGCGGTCGGGTGCATAGACGCCGAAGACTCCGCACATCGCTAAGGCACCTGCCCGATCTGGACGAACCCACGCGAGCCGAGCCGCCCCACGCGCTCCGGGCGGCAGGCGAGGACCGCGGCGCCGCGGCGCGCGTCGTAATCGGCGGGAATCTCGACCTCTGCGTCGAGCCCACCGCTCCACGCCGCCGCCTCCGCCAGCGCAGCCTCGAGGCCGCCGCTGCCGACGTCGTGGGCGAGGCTCAGGTGCGGCGCCGCCTTCCAGAGGAAGCGGATCAGCGCCGATTCCGCGGCGAGCGACCCGTCGGGAGACGTCGCAAGGAGCACGACATCGCCGCTGCTCCAGCGGCCGGGCGCCTTCCGCACGTCCGCCACGAGGCCGACGCAGCCGACGACCGGCGTAGGCGGGATCGAGGCGCCGTCGGCGTCGTTGTAGAGCGAGACGTTGCCGGAGACGACCGGGACCCCGAGCGCCTCGGCCGCCTGCGCGATTCCTTCGATCGCCTGCGCGAGCTCGTGCGCGATCGCCGGCTTCTCGGGACTGCCGAAGTTGAGGCAGTCGGTGAGCCCGATCGGCTCGCCGCCGGCGCACGCGACGTTGCGGGCTGCGCCGAGCGTCGCCTGCACGCCCGCGCGAAGGCCGTCGACCTCGCCGCGGGCCGGCCCCTGGAGCGCGACCGCGAGCCCCCGCAGCGACGGTCGGAGACGCAGGATGGCGGCGTCCAGACCCGGTCGGCGGACGGTACGCGAGCCGACGAGGTGGTCGTACTGCTCGATCACCTCCCGGACGTCGTAGGCACGCCTGGCATTGCGCTGCGGCCGACGGGGTTCGGCGAGCTGCTCCACCTCATAACGTGGACACTCGTCCGTCAGCAGCCGGGCCGGGATCTCGCCCACGGTTTCGCCGTCGTGGAAGGCGCGGAGCAGCCCGGAGCCGGTGACCTCTCCGACCGCGGTACACGGCAGTTCCCAGCGCGCGCACACCTCCTGCACCGTCTCGAGCATCTCCGGGCGCACGACCGCGACCATCCGCTCCTGGGACTCCGAGATCATGATCTCCCACGGCTCCATGCCCTCCTCGCGCAGCGGCACATGGTCGAGCTGGATGTCGATGCCGGCGCCGTCCGAAGCCATCTCCGAGAGCGCCGAGGCGAGGCCGGCCGCACCGCAGTCCTGCAGCGACTCGACGAGGCCCGACTCGACGAGCTCGAGTGAGACCTCGATCAGCTTCTTGCCGGTGAACGGATCGCCGACCTGGACCGACGGCCGCTTGTCGGCGTCGTCCTCGCTCAGCTCGGCGCTCGCGAGCACCGAGGCGCCTCCGATGCCGTCGCGTCCTGTCGTCGCTCCGTAGAGGACGACGACGCGGCCCGGCCCGCTCGCCTTCGCCGAGCGCAGGCGCTCGGTCTCGAGCAGCCCGACGCACATCGCGTTGACGAGGCAGTTCGAGGCGTAGGCGCGATCGAAGACGGTCTGGCCGCCGACGGTCGGCACCCCGACGCAGTTGCCGTAGTGGCCGATCCCCGCGACCGCCTGTTGGAAGTGGAAGTCGGGGGCTCCGAACCAGAGCCCGTCGAGGAGCGCGATCGGCCGGGCTCCCATGGCGATGACGTCGCGCAGAATCCCGCCGATGCCGGTTGCAGCGCCCTGGTACGGCTCGACCGCCGACGGGTGGTTGTGCGACTCGACCTTGAACGCGACGGCCGTCCCGTCGCCGAGGTCGAGCACGCCCGCGTTCTCGCCGGGTCCTTGCAGGACGCGCTCGCCCGCGGACGGGAGCCGCTTCAGGAGCGGCGCCGAGTGCTTGTAGCCGCAGTGCTCCGACCAGAGAAGGGAGAAGACCGCGAGCTCGAAATGGTTCGCGTCGCGGCCGAGCAGCTCCCGGATACGCTCCGCCTCCCAGTCGGTCAGACCGAGAGAGCGGTGGAGAGGCTGGGAGGCGACCTCCGACAGGTGATTCAGTGTAACCAGTGCGGCGGCGGAATCTCACGCCACGAGCGTGCGTTGCGTTTCAGCAAGTGGTGCGTCGGCCGATCGTCATCCTCACGCTGCTCGCGTTCATCTGGGGCGCCTCGTTCATGCTGATCAAGATCGCCGACCGGCAACTGGCGCCGTCGACGCTCATCCTCGCCCGGCTCGGCTCGGCTGCCCTGCTGCTCACCGCGATCGCGTTCGTTCGCCTCGGCCCGCGCGAGACGCTGGAGCAGGTCCGAGGCGCGTGGCGCTGGCTCGTCGTCATCGGGCTGGTCAACACCCTGCTGCCGTTCTGGCTCCTCTCCTGGGGCGAGAAGCGGATCGACTCCGGGCTCGCGTCGATCATCCAGGGGTCGGTGCCGATCTTCAACGCGCTGCTCGCGTTCGCCTTCTTCCGCGAGGCGCGTGTCGGCGGCCTCCGCCTGGTGGGGCTCGGCATCGGCTTCGTCGGCGTCGCGCTGCTCGTGGCCGACCAGCCTCACGGGAAGCTGCTCGCCGCGTTCGCGGTCGTCGGGATGGCGCTCTGCTACGCCATCGGGACGCTGCTTGCAGGGCGTTACCTGCGCGGCACGCCGCCGCTCGTCGTGGCGCTCGCTTCGACCGCCGTCTCGACGCTCGTGATTCTCCCCGTCGGCGTGATCCAGGCGCCGGCTGAGGCCTGGCACGGCAACACGATCGCCGCGGTGCTCGTCCTCGGCTTCGTCGGCACCGCGATCGCGTACCTGCTCTTCTTCGCCCTCATCCAGCGAGCGGGGCCGAACTACGCGACGCTCGTGACGTACCTCGTGCCGCCGATCGCGCTCTTCTACGGCACGGTCTTCCTGGAGGAGAGCTTCAGCCCCGTCGATTTCGCGTCCCTTGGGCTCATCCTCGTCGGCGTCGCCCTCGCCACCGGCGCGGTTCGACTAGCCTCGCTGCGTGCCGCTCGAGCTGAGGCGCGCGAAGCCGCCTGACACAGACTTCCTGCTCGAGCTCCTCGCGGACGACGACGTCCGCCCGTTCCTCGGCCCTCGCACCGCCACGACCCGGGATGAGGTGCTCGAGGAGATCGAGCGCTCGCTCGCGGAGCCGGAGGCCTTCGGCCGCTTCGTGATCGAGGTGGACGGCGAGCCCGCCGGGATGCTCGGCTTCCACGTCTTGAGCGGGCGGAACCGGATCGCCCGCCTCGAGCGGCTTGCAGTCCATCCGCGCTTCCGCGGGAGCAAGCTCGGCGACGAGGCGGCGCGCCGGTTCCAGCGGCTCCTTCTCGGCGAGCTCGGCTTCCACCGGCTCGAGCTGGAGATCTACGCCTTCAACGAGCGCGCGTGCGCCCACGCCGAGCGTGCCGGTTTCGTGCGCGAGGGCCGCAAGCGGAAGGCGTACCTCAGGGACGGGGAGTGGGTCGACTCGGTGCTCTACGCGCTGCTCGCCGAGGATCTGGCCTAGGTGAGGCCTCCGCCGACGTCGAGCACGACGGTCTTCAGGTCGGTCATGTCGAGCATCGTGTAGCGCCCGCCGATCCGGCCCCAGCCGCTCTGGGTTCCCGACCCGCCGCCGAACGGCTCGTGGGCCTCCCAGTAGTCCGTCGAATCGTTGACGACGACGTTGCCCACGCGCAGGTTGTCGAGATAGCCGAACGCACGCGAAAGGCTCGAGGTGTAGACCGCCGCCTGCAGCCCGAGGTGCGAGTCGTTCGCCGCGGCGAGCGCCTCCTCGTCCGACTCGACACGGATGAGCGGGACGATCGGCCCGAACGTTTCCTGGCGGTTGATCAGCGTGTCGAGTCCGACGCCGGTGACGACGGTCGGTTCGTAGTAGAGCTCGGTCGGTCGGCCGCTCTCGCGAGAGCCGCCGAGCACGATCTCGGCGCCCTTGGCGACCGCGTCCTCGAGGTGCGCGTCCATCTTCGCCGCGGTCGGCTCGTTGTTCATGGGCCCGACCTTCGTCTCGGCTTCGAACGGATCGCCGAGCGGCCACTCCGCCGCAACCTTTACGACCTCGTCGAGGAACGAGTCGTGGACGCGCTCGTGAACGAGCACCCTCTCGGTCGCGCAGCAGACCTGGCCGGCGCAGAAGAAGCCGCCGAACACGGCACCCAGCGCGGCGCGCGGGAGGTCGGCGTCCTCGCAGACGATGACCGGCCCGTTGCCGCTCGCCTCGATGAGCGACCGCTTCAGCCCGGCGGCGCGGACGATCTTCTCGGCCGTCGGATGCGAGCCGACGAAGCCGATCCCGTCCACGTCCGGGTGGGTGACGAGCCGCTCTCCGACCTCGCCGCCGCCGTAGATCACGTTCACGACGCCGTCCGGCAGTCCGGCGTCGGCCATGATCTGCATGAAGTTAGCCATCGCCAGCGGCGTCCACTCCGACGGCTTGATCACGATCGTGTTGCCGGCCGCGATTCCCGGCGCGATCAGCTCGACCGGGATCAGCGTGGGGAAGTTCCAGGGAGTGATCGCCGCGTAGACGCCGTTCGGCTTGCGGAACGTGAGGATCCGCTTGCCAGGATCCTGGGACGGGATGACCGCCGTCTCCATCCGCTTCACGTCCTCCGCGGCGATGCGGAAGTTCTCCGCGGTCTCGTCGATGTCGCCGAGGGCCTCGGCCGCGAACGGCTTGCCCTGCTCGAGCGTCAGCTCGCGCGCGAAGTCCTCGCGCCGCTCGCTGATCAGGTCGGCGATTGCGTGGCAGATCTCCGCCCGCTCCCAGGCGGAGCGTGCGGCCCACGCCGGCTGGGCGCGGCGGGCCGCGCCGACCGCGGCGTCGACGTCGGCCGAGCTCGCATCGGGCGCCTCGGCGAGGGTCTCGCCGGTGACGGGGGAGACGATGGTGCGCGCGCTGTCGCCGGTCGCGGGGGTCCACGTCCCGCCGACGAAGTTCTCGAGCGTGCGGACTGCGAGTGCCATGCGACGCCGATTCTACGAGCCTCGTAGGATCCGGGTGTGGCGAAGTTCCTGCACACGATGGTGCGGATCACCGATCCACAGCGGAGCCGCGCCTTCTACGAGGCGCTCGGCTTCAGCTTCGACCGGGACATGGACATCGTCCGCAACGGCGAGGTCGAGGCGACGAACTACTTCTTCACGCTCGGCGACCACGAGTCGGTGCTCGAGCTGACGTACAACCACGACGGCCGGACCTATGACCTCGGCACGGGCTACGGGCATATCGCCGTGGCCGCGGACGATCTCGAGCGGACGCTCACTGAGCTGAAGGAGCAGGGCATCGAGCCCGAGCGGGAGCCGTACCGCGTCCGCGATGGCGGCTCGCTGATCTGCTTCGTCCAGGACCCGGACGGCTACCGCATCGAGCTGATCGACCGCAGCGGCAAGTAACCGGTCAAACGACGCGATCCCCTCGACCGGGTGAGTGGTTCCTCTTGTCGCAGTTGCGGCTACTGCCGATGCTGACTGCGGCGGGTCTGCGACCAAGAAGAGGAAGGCAAGAACATGAGAGCGCGGATCATGTTGGCTTTGTCTGTTCTGCTCCTGCTGTCGGTGGGGGTCGGCCAGGCAGCGGCCAAGCGCAAGCAACCGTTCGCCGCGAGTCAGGCGCTCTGCGAGAGCTACGGCGGCACCTTTTCGACCAAGGCGGGTTCGAGCTTCTTCACGCCCTTCTTCAAGAAGCAGGGCGTCGTCTGGACCTGCAACCGCTACACCGGCGGCTCCACCGCGAGCCAGGCACTCGCCCCGGCCTGCTTCGGCGACGGCGGCCAAGCGGCGAACACGCTCGACTCGGGTTTCGCCACCTGCTGGAAAAACGCGGCTTGACGACGGCCGGTGGGCGGCGGTAACGCCGCCCACTCAGCCCGGCATCAGGGGGTGAACAGCTTCCAGTGGCCCTCGGAGACGACCTCGACGGTGCCGTCGGTCACCTGGATCGCGGTCTCGTCGTCGATCGCGTAGGCCGGCACGCCGAGTCCGGACGCCCATGCTTCCGCCGCGGCCATCGTGTTCGTCGGCAGATCGGGGCTGTCGACGTGCGGAAAGATCGAGAAGTCGACGACCCCCAGCGCTCCGTCGCCGCCGGCGGACGGCTCCCAGCCGACGAAGTCCTCCCCGATGCGGGGGGTCATCACCATGCTTCCGGCGCTCAGCCCCGCCCAGACCGTCTCTCCCAGCGACGGCAACAGGTCCGCGAGTCCGGACTCGCGCATCCAGTGAGCCAGGTAGAGGGCGTCGCCGCCGTTCACCAGCAGCACGTCCGTCTCCCGGACCCACGGGACCCAGCGCTCCTTGTCGATGCTCGGCAGCGCGGTGAGCTCCAGCACTCCCAGGGACTTCCACCCCAGCTCGGTCATGGGGCACCGGGGTTCTCGTCCGCTGATGAAACTCCATGCCCTGTCAGGAGCGACGTGCGGGTGCCCGTACCCCGCGGTGGGGATGCAGAGCGCGTCGGACTCGGCGATCGGCTTGCCCAACAGACCGACCAGCGCGTCGTTGATGCTCGCGTTCTTGATGCCGGCCGAGGTGAGAAGAAGCTTCAATGCTGCCTCCAGGGTTGACGGTTGATGGAGCTCTGTGGACCGCTCGGTGACGCGTAACTCATCGGCGCTCAGCGGTCGGGTGCGGGGATGGGGTCGGCAGCCAGCTCCATAGAAGCGGGCCACGACTGCTCGAGCTCCGCCGTCTCGGGCACGTCTCTCAGCTTGCGGATCGGCGAGGGCAGGAGGAAGGCCATCCCGAGGAGCGCGCCGCCGGCGCCGACCCAGATCGTGTTGTGGACGCCGATCGTCGTGCCGAGGATGCCCGCGAGCGTCGTCCCGACGGGCCGCACGCCGTAGTTGACGACCATGAACGCGCCGCCGACGCGCGAGCGAACCGGCGGCGGCACGACGCCGGCCTGGAGCGCGCCGGCGAGGATGTCGAGCAGCATCAGCCCCAGCCCCGAGACGAACTCGGCGGTGAAGAGGAAGGCGATGATCAGCCAGTGAGGCGCGTCCTGGGGTACCGCCGGTACGAGCAGCAGCGGCGCCGGGAAGACGAAGCAGCCGATCAGGAAGGCCGGACCGATGCCGATCCTCCGGGCGATCGGGCCGGTCATCGCCGAGGCGACGAGCGTGCCCGCCGCCGCGACGCCGAGCACGATCCCGAGGGTCGCCGGCGACACGCCGAGGTAGCGGCTCGCGTAGAGCAGGAAGAGCGCCCAGTAGATGAAGTTGAAGAAGTTGATCGTCGCGACACCGAGCAGCTCGGCGCGCATGATCGGGTTGTGCCGGATCCAGCGGAGGCCGGTGCCGATGCCGCCCGTCTCCCGCGGCGCGCCGGGCGGGTCCTCCGCGTCCACCCGGCCGATGAAGAGGCCGGACCAGAGAAAGGACACCGCGTCGAGCGCGAGCGCGTAGGGCCCGTGCAGCAGCTGGACGAGCGCGCCGCCGAGGCTGGTTCCCGCGAGGAAGGAGAAGCCGCGGCTGCCGTTGAGCAGCGTGTTCGCGTCGATGAAGTCCTCGCGCGGGACGATCGTCTGGAAGAAGCCGCCGTAGCTGACGTAGAAGAAGACGCTCGCGCAACCGAGCAGGAAGGACACGACGTAGAGCTGCGGCCAGGTCAGCTCGTGCAGCGCGAACGCGATCGGGATCGTCAGCATCAGCAGGCCCCGCGCCACGTCCGCGACGAGCATCACGCTGCGCCGGCGCCCGCTGCGATCGACCCAGACTCCCGCGTGGAGGGACAGGAGCAGGTTCGGCAACAGGTACGCGGTCGTCAGCGCGCCCATCTGGCCCGGGGTCGCGTCGAGCGCGAGCACTGCGGTCAGCGGCAGCGCGATCGACGTGATCTGGTCGCCGAGCATCGACACCGACTGGCCGACGAAGTAGTTCCGGAAGTTCCGGTTCGTCCGGAGGACGTGCGGCACCCGAGCTTTCACAGGCCGGGAATCTACGACGCACAGGGCTTGCCCGGCCGTGAAGTACGCTCGCGGCATGGTCGTCGCGCTCGCGCTGCTGCTCTCCGCCGTCTTCGGCGCCGGTGACCAGTACCTCGGCAGCCTCTCGGCACACCCCTGGGGCGCCGACATCAGCCTGCTCTCCGCGCCCTGGCTCGTCCTGCCGTTCGTCGCCGGGGCGACGCAGCGCGAACCGCGGCGCGCCGCGCTGCTCGGCCTCGCCTGCACGTACGCCGCGCTGCTCGGCTACGGAGTGATGACCCTCAGCCCCGTCGAGAACGCGCACGTGACGATGGCGACGGTGCGCGGCTTCCTCCTCAGCGAGCGCCGGGTCCTGGTCGGCGGCATCGTGACCGGCCCTCTCTTCGGCTGGTTCGGGCAGCAGTGGCGGACGCGGCGCGCGGTCGCAGGAGCGCTGATCACGGCCGCGGCGCTCTGCCTCGAGCCGCTTGCGCGGCGCGCGACCGTCGATCCGATCCGCTTCCGCACGGTTTGGCTCGCGGAGGTCGCGGCGGGACTCGTGCTCGCGGCGGCGGTTCTCGTTCGCGCCCGCGAGGCGTAGCTTCTAGCCGCTTGCGGAACTACATCGCCTGTGAGGCCGGAGGGGTCAAGCGCCGAGCATGTACGACGACTGCAGTCGGTCACCGACGCAGCACTCGCGCACCTGCGGCTCGACGCGCTGCTGCAGGCGCTGCTCGAGCGCACGCGCCTGATCCTCGAGGTCGACACCTGCGCGATCCTCCTGCTCGACGAGGAGACCAACGAGCTCGCGGCGCGTGCCGCCCTCGGGATCGAGGAGGAGGTCGAGCAAGGCGTTCGCATCCCGGTCGGTCACGGCTTCGCGGGCCGGATCGCCGCCGAGAAGCGGCCGGTGATCCTCGACGACGTCGACCACGCGCACGTTCTCAACCCGATCCTGCGGGAGAAGGGGATCAAGTCGATGTTCGGCGTCCCACTGATCGTGGAGGGAGAGGTGAGCGGCGTCCTTCACGTCGGCTCGCTCGTCCTGCGGGAGTTCCGCGAGGACGAGGTCGAGCTGCTCCAGCTCGTCGCCGACCGCGCCGCGCTCGCGATCGAGCACGCGCGCGTGTTCGAGGCGGAGCGCGCCGCCCGCGAGCGGATCGAGCACGTGCAGGCGGTCACCGACGCGGCGCTCGCCCATCTCGAGGTCGACGAGCTCCTCTCGGTCCTGCTGCCGCGGATCCGGGAGATCCTCCACACCGACACGTGCGCGGTGCTGCTCCTCGACGAGGAGACGAACGAGCTCGTGGCGCGCGCGGCTCTCGGGATCGAGGAGGAGGTCGGCGTACGCATCCCGCTCGGGGCCGGCTTCGCCGGCAAGGTCGCCGCCGAGGCCCGGCCGATGGTGATCGACGTCGACAAGTACGACGTCTACAACCCGATCCTGCGGCAGAAGCACCTCAAGTCGATGCTCGGCGTGCCGCTGATCGTGCGCGGAGTCTCCCTCGGCGTGCTCCACGTCGGCACGCTCGCGGTGCGCGAATTCAAACGGGACGACGTAGAGCTGCTGCAGCTCGTCGGCGAGCGGGTGGCGATCGCGATCGAGCGGGCCCGGCTGCACGAGGAGGTCGTTCAGCTCGACCAGCTGAAGCTCAACTTCGTCGCGATCGCGTCACACGAGCTCCGCACGCCCGCGACCTCCGTCTACGGCGTCCTCAAGACGCTCGCCGAACGAGGCGACGAGCTGACCGACGAGCTGCGCGACGAGTTGCTCCAGGCCGGCGTCGAGCAGGGCGAGCGTCTCCGGCGGTTGCTCGAGGAGCTGCTCGACCTCTCGCGCCTCGACGCGCGCGCGATCAGCGTCGATCCCCGACCGGTCGTGCTCAAGTCCGTGCTGGCGGACGTCGTCGAAGGCGCGCTCCCCTCGACCGACGCCGTCGAGCTGGACGTCCCGGACGACATGGCCGCGGTCGTCGACCCGCTCGTGCTCGACCGTGTCGTCTCGAACCTCGTGGCGAACGCGGCCAGGTACGGCGCGCCGCCGATCCGAATCGAGGTGCAGCAGCGCGACCGCCACCTCCGCGTCGCCGTCGAGGACGCCGGTCCGGGCATCCCGCAGGACCTCGAGAGCCGGATCTTCGACCGCTTCGCGCGAGGCCCGGGGGAGACCGGCCACGGCCTCGGGCTCGCCATCGCCCGCGCCTACGCGCAGGCGCACGGAGGCGACCTCGTCTACGACCCGCGGGCGCATGGGGCCCGCTTCGAGCTGCTCATCCCCCAGGAACGGAACGGAGTCAGCAAACCCGGCTGAGCCGGCCCGTCGCGACGTCGTAGACGAAGCCTGCCGCTTCGAGGCCGGCGAGGTGCGGAGAGGAGCCGATCCGCTCCACGTCGTGCCGGACCGTCTCCTCACGGCCGGCGCCGACGGCGAAGGAGAGGCTGCTCGTGTCGGGCGCTCCGGCGGCCAAGAGTGCCTCGTGGAGCTCTTCCTCGCTCCCGACGCTCAGCCGGCAGTCGGTGTGCGCCACGACCATGACCCGGTCGACCCCGAGCAGCAGGTGCGCGAGGACGAGCGTGCTCAGGACGCCGTCGTCGACCCGCGCGCCCCCGTTGCGGAGGATCTTCGCGTCGCCGGGGGAGAGGCCGAGCATTGCGAGCGGCTCGATCCGCGTGTCGATGCACGTGAGCACGGCCAGGCCCTTCGCGGCCCGGCCACTCACGTCCGCGAGCGCGAAGCCGCGCGCGTACTCCTCGTTCGCAGCGAGGACGTCGTCGAATGCCACGGCGGGAGGCTAGCCGGACACGAGATTCGCCAAACGGCCGGTCAGCCGGCCAGCGTCTGCTGGAGCTTGGCGAGGGTCTCAGGCCCGAGGACGCCGTCCTCGGCGAGGCCCTTGTCGATCTGGAACTGCTCGACCGCGACCTGCGTGGCCGGCCCGTAGTCGCCGTCAGGCTTGCCCAGCTTGTAGCCGAGGGAGATGAGCGCCTGCTGGAGGTTCTTGACCTGCTCGCCCGTGTCGCCGGGGCTGAGCGTCGTGTTGGGCGCCTGCACCGTCGGGGTCGTGGCGGTCGTCGCCGGCGCGGTGGTGGTGACCTTGGGCGGCGGGGGCGGCGTCGAGACGGGCGGCGCCGGCGCCTTGCTGCTGCTGAAGGCCCCGGCGGCGGCGAGGATGGCGAGGACGAGGGCGACGAGGGACCCGGCGACGATCGCCAACTGTGTCGTCGTGAGGGTGTGCCCGGCGACGACGAACTCTCGGCGGCCGCCCCCGTCCGGGTGTTCCTCCTCCGGCATGACCCAGACCTCGTCGTCGCCGTCGTAGAC
>Ga0066388_100001982_pt1 | contig 12131 bp, 11 predicted proteins | sample PanSoiMetaGPlot6_FD_64539 | JGI IMG/M metagenome (GOLD analysis project Ga0066388, IMG submission 64539) | Tropical forest soil microbial communities from Panama analyzed to predict greenhouse gas emissions - Panama Soil - Plot 6 (Hybrid Assembly) | ecosystem: Environmental > Terrestrial >... | reverse complement strand
CTGGCGTCCATCTGCGGATCCTCCGTGCGTGTTTGGTGTCGCCACCGGAACGCTGTGCACGGATCGAGCCAAGGCTGGCATGACGGGAAAATCGCCGAGCGTCGCTGGTTAATGGACATCTCGCGACGAATCAAGTGACCTCGATATTTCGTGCTTCAACGAGATGTCGAGGCGCTGATAACGAGATGTCGGAGCGCGATCAATGGCTTCAGAAATCGGATTGAAGTAAACTTGCCGCCGACTCGACGGAGCGTCGCCCACGGATCATTGTCGGGAATAAGGGGCGATTTCGATGGTCCTTGGTCAGTTCATGCGGCCCGGTCGTGGCCCCAGGGTGCCGTGACACAAGCCGACGGCGTGGTGTTCGTCGTCGATGACGATGCGGCGATGCGCCGTTCGCTGGAAAGTCTGCTCCGTTCGGTTGGACTCCGCGTCGAGGTTTTCGCCTCCGCTCACGACTTCCTGCGCTGCACTCCTCCGACTGTGCCTGGCTGCCTGGTGCTAGACGTGCGGCTCCCCGGCCTGAGTGGGCTCGATCTACAGCGGCGGATGGCTGACGCCGATCTCGACATTCCGATTGTCTTCATCACAGGCCACGGCGACATCCCGATGACCGTACAGGCGATGAAAGGCGGCGCGGTGGAGTTCCTAACAAAACCCTTTCGCGACCAGGATTTGCTCGACGCGATCAACCTAGGGCTGGATCGCTCCCGTCATGCCCGTGCGCAGCGGGCGGCGACAGAGGAGCTACACAAGCGTTATTCCGCTCTGACCCGGCGCGAGCGCGAAGTTATGGCCCACGTCGTGGCCGGCTGGCTCAACAAACAGATCGCCGGGGAACTAGGGATGAGCGAGACGACCGTCAAGATGCACCGGCATCGGGTGATGGAAAAAATGGGCGCCGACTCTCTGCCCGGCCTCGTCAGGATGGCTGATGGGCTCGGGGTCCGCACCCCAAAGTCGTAGCCGCCTGTACCAAAGGACGGTTGAAGGCTCTCCGGCGCAGGTTTACGATTTTGCCGCCATGGCCAGACCGCCACTCATTTCGATTGTTGACGATGACGATTCTCTCAGGATTTCGCTCGCTAGTCTGATCCGATCGGTCGGGTTCACAGCACTCAGCTTTACCTCGGCCGAAGCGTTTCTGGGCTCGACGCAGGCTCACGAGAGCGACTGCCTGCTCCTGGACGTGCGGATGCCCGGCATGAACGGACTCGAGCTGCAACGCCACCTGGCGGCGGCCAACTGGCGACTCCCCATCATCTTCATTACCTCGCACGCCGACGACGACGCGCGAGCGGCCGCCCTTGCCGCCGGCGCCGTGGGATTCCTGGACAAACCCTTCCGCGACGACGAACTCCTGAACTTGATGGAAGCGGCCCTGCGGACTCCCTGAGCGTGTAACACGATGAGCGACGATGATCCTCTCGTTGTAATCATCGATGATGATCTATCAGTCCGGGAAGGACTCGCCCTCCTCGTCCGCTCGATGGGCCTGAACGTGGAGACCTTCGGCTCCGCCCAAGAGTTTTTGACACGCGGCCGTCCCGTTAGCGCCGCCTGCCTCGTGCTCGACGTCAGACTCCCGGGCTTGAGCGGTCTCGATCTCCAGCAAGAGCTCGACAAGATCAACGCCCGGATTCCGACGATTTTCATCAGCGGTCAGGCGGACATTCCGACAACCGTACGCGCCATGAAGGGTGGCGCCGTCGAATTTCTCACCAAGCCTTGCCGTGACGAAGACCTGCTCCACGCAATTGAGCACGCGATTCAGCGCAGTCGCCAGGTCGAGCAGCAAAGGCGGGCGGAACACACGACGTCGTTCGACCTCGACTGTCGCAGTGACATCGGCGTCTCCGAGATCGTCTGGCACAGTGAAGCGATGCGCCGCGTCCTCGAGGCGGTCGACACCGTCGCGCCAGCGGATTCGACCGTGCTCATCAGTGGGGAGACGGGCACTGGAAAAGAGCTCATCGCGCGGGCACTTCACCATCGCAGTGGGCGGCGGTCGCGACCGCTCGTCGCGCTCAACTGTGCGGCGATCCCCAGTGCTCTGCTCGAGAGCGAGCTCTTCGGACATGAGAAAGGCGCCTTCACCGGCGCCCTCGTCCGCCGCATCGGCCGATTCGAGCTCGCCACTGGTGGCACGCTGTTTCTCGACGAGATCGGTGATTTTCCGCTGGACCTGCAGCCCAAACTCTTGCGTGTCCTGCAGGAGCAAGAATTCGAGCGGCTGGGGAGCACGCAGACTATTCGAGTTGGGGTACGCCTCATCGCCGCCACGAACCTGGATCTGGCCACGATGGTTTCCGAGAAGCGCTTCCGGAGCGATCTGTACTATCGACTCAACGTCTTCCCAATCGTCATCCCTCCACTGCGCGACCGGCGCGAAGATATTCCTCCACTCGTGAATCACTTTATACGGATGTATGCCCAGCGTCTGAAAAAACAAGTCGAACCGCTATCTTCGTCGGGAATGAAGGCGTTGACGGACTATGACTGGCCGGGAAACGTTCGGGAGCTGGCGAACGTCATCGAGCGCGCGACCGTCGCGGCGCGCGATGGCGAGCTCCGCTTCGATCTTCCGCTGGGTGGCGACCGGAACGGCTCAGCTCGCCCAAGCGCCGTTTCTTTCGCGGCCTCAACGAGCGAGATTCTGTCCGAGGCCGAGATGAGGCAGCAAGAGCGCGAGAACATCGCGGCCGCGCTTCGTCGAACCCACGGAAAGATTTACGGCCTGGACGGCGCCGCCAAGCTGCTCGGAATGAAGCCGACCACCCTCCTCTCGCGGCTCGCCAAGCTCGGACTCAAGCCGACCCGGCAGGTCCCTCCGGTCTGAAACTACCTCTTGCCTTCGTCTACTTATCCGGCCTCTGCTGTGGCAACGGCAGCGAGATTTCAAAGATCGCGCCGCCCGGCTTGGCCGAAGCGGCCGATAGACGCCCGCCATGAGCCTCAACAATAGAGCGGCAAATCGACAACCCCATTCCCATCCCTTTGCTTTTACTCGTGAAGAACGGCTCGAAGATGCGTTTCAATGCTTCCGGTTCGATGCCTGGGCCGGAGTCCTCGATAGCCACAATACATTGTCCGGTCTCGGTCGCCTCAGATCTAAGCTGTAAGACGCGCGCGCCGGCCGCGGTCGAGCCCATAGCCTCGATCGCGTTCCTGACCAAGTTGAAAATGACCTGCTGCAACTGAACAGGATCCGCCATCACACGGGGCAACCCGTCCTTCAGCGTGGCCTTCGTCACCACCTCATGTTCAGCCAGCTCGATGCGTAACAGTGTTAACACTTCCCGAATGGCCTCGTTGATGTCGATCAGCGTACGATTCGATATTTCCTTCTTAAACATGGCTCTGATCGTTTCGACGACCTGACTCGCGCGGTTTCCGCTGCCTACGATGTTGTTTAACGCTTGAGCCGCCTCTCCGACGTTAGGCGTGTCTCTCGCCAGCCAACGCAATCCTGCGCTCGCATTTGTTACGATCGCTGCCAACGGCTGCATGATCTCGTGAGCGATCGACGCGGACATCTCGCCGACGGCGGCGCTGCGGTTCATGTGCGCCAGCTGTCCCATGCGGCGGCTCGCTTCCACTTCGGCTTGACGGCGGCGCCGATGTTCGTAGAAAAGACCTCCGATCAAGAGCGACTGCAGCACCAGCACCGCTGAGATCATCATGATCTCCCAGCGGTATTGCTCCCACGCCGTGGGCGATCGAAACCGAATTTCGCTCCCGACGGGCAATCGGTTCTCGCTGATGCCCCACCGCCGCAACTGCCGCCAGTCGAAAACCGGCTTCCGAATCTCTTCGTTATTGGTAATGGGAATGTCGGAGGCCCTCTCTCCATCGAGGATGCGCAACGCAAACCGAGCCGCTACCCTACCGATGCCAGCGGGACTGACCACAAGACCACCAACACTGCCCCCTCCGATGAACGTTTCGCTGTCAACGAAGGTCGGCCGGTTGGCAGCCTCGGCAACAAGTCGACTGGCTTCGGCAGGGAGAAACCGTTCTCCAGTAACATCCGTCGAGAAGCCGACGTACACCACTGCCGAGTCGCCTGGGAGCTCGGTAAGGCGTTGTCTCAACTCGGCCAACGACAAGCCGGTCAGGTCGATCACTTCGAACTTCGCACGAACGTCAGGCAGGTCTTCGAGAAAATCCTGCCGCCATCCACCTCGTTCCATGCGGCTTCCCGCGAGAACAACTCGTTTCAGACCCGGAATGAGCGCATCCGCCGTCGCGACGATATCTTGCAGCTGGTGACGAAACGTGAATCCGGTCACGTTGGAGGGAAGACTCAACCGCGCGGCGCGTCGCTCTTGGATACCGGCAAGGACTACGGGTGTCCCGGGCCAAAGCTCGTCACGCAACCTAAGCGTATACGGCAGATACCGCGAGGCGTTGGACACGATGACGCCGATAGCCTTATTGCGATACTTTTCACGGAAGTGAGAACGCAAGATAGTGAAATAGTCGGCCGTAGCATACGCATCAATTCCCAGATTCTCGACAAACACAAATGGGGGGGTCGCGGTTTCCGTCTTGGTGGTGGCGTAAAAGGCCTCGCTCATTTGGCGAAACCACGGATATATCGGTGTATCCTCATCGAGGAGCAGAATGGTGCGCGGCAACGGCTCCGCTCGCACCGAGACGAGCGTCAAGGCCACCGCCAGACCGAACACGATATGCATCACAACGCGACGCGGTCCGCTCCGCGAAACTCGAGACGACGATCTCTCCACGATCACCATCGCCATTGGTCACCTACATCGTCTTGGCCTTGGAGCGATCCTTTTCGTGTGGCTCGTCGCCTCGAGTCCCTCGGTCGCCTTTCCCACTCGGATCGGGCAGCCTCGAGAGTCGGCCTGGATGGAGACGCATCGCGTCTTGGCAAAGTGTGAGCATGCTTCGGTGAGCTTCGAGATTCTCTGCCAACCCAGCTTGATCACCGGCGCTTCTTCCCTCCGTGGCATCACTGGGGACGAAGATGACCTTCTGGAGCGAAACCTGAGGGGCGCTTCGCGGACCTCTCTGGATTCCGCTTCGTATCGAGCGATGAGAATGTCGACCAACATGGTCACGTGGTCGTGCGTCATCTTTTCCGTCAGGTGCAGTTTGGGCGCACACGTGGGATGAAAGAAGACTCCGAGATCCGCCGGGTCACGAAAAACGCGAGCGCTATCATCTCGCGTGGCTCGAGAGAATCCTTTGAACGTGCCTGCGAGCCCTACGGCGCGTTGGCCCCGTTGAGTCTCCCATTGGATTACTTGGGAGAAGTCTTCTAGCCGGGCCTCTCGATTGTCGGGGCTCCTGTCGATAGGACACCCACTCATCGCCGACCGCGCCACCACATCCTGGACAGCAGGCCGCCTCGGGCGGTCTGATGGACCTTTGGTCGACTCTCGCCGGGCGATTCGCCCATCACTCCGACCCCCTTCGCCACGGCCCCCGCGGACAAGGTATCAGCGCAGCGACGTTACACGAACGGACCGGCGATATCCAGAGATCCGGGTGGCGTTCCGAACGCTACGTGACGGCGGTGCTCGACTATTCGGCGCGACACGCGGCCTTTCCCGTTTCTGCCGTCTTGAGGTCAGCTTGGAACCGACGTCCCTCGAGGGCTGTCCTAACGTGACGAAGACACAGCATCACCGGAGGGCGGCATGTCGCAGCCGGAACGGTTTGAAATTCTGATCCTTGGCAGTGGCGCGGGCGGCAAGCTCCTGGCGTGGCACATGGCGCGATCGGGGCGGCGCACGGCCGTCGTGGAACGACGATGGATTGGCGGCTCCTGCCCAAATGTCAACTGCCTGCCCAGCAAGAACGAGATCCAGAGCGCGAAGGTCGCATCGCTGGTGCGCCAGGGCGCTGAGTACGGCGCGACGACAGGACGTGTCGAGATCGACATGGCAGCCGTCCGCGAACGCAAGCGCCGCATGGTCGACGAGCAGATCGCCGCTCACTTGCGGAACTTCAAGGCGACGGGCACCGAGCTCATCATGGGCTCTGGCCGGTTCGTGGCCCCGAAGACGCTCGAGGTGCAATTGAACAACGGCGGCGCGCGGATGCTGGTCGGCGACCGCGTCTTCATCAATGTCGGTACGCACGCGGCGATTCCGCGCGTACCCGGGCTCGAAGCTGCCCGCCCGCTCACGAATATCGAAGCGCTCGAGCTCGATTATCTGCCACCGCATCTCATCGTGCTCGGAGGCGGCTACGTGGGCCTCGAATTGGCTCAGGCGTATCGACGCTTTGGCAGCCGCGTGACCGTGATCGAGCACGGACCCCAGCTCATGGGCCGCGAGGATCCCGACGTCTCCGAGAGCCTGCAGCGCATTCTCGCCGACGAAGAGATTCACTTCCTGGTAGGCGCCGAGATCGTGCGTGTCGACGGTCGATCCGGGAATGAGGTCTCTCTCGTCGTGCGCACGATTTCAGGGGAACAGAAGGTCGCGGGCAGCGACATCCTGGTCGCCGCGGGACGCATCCCGAATACTGCCGACATCGGGCTCGACAAGGCCGGCGTCGAGCTGGACGCCCGCGGCTTCGTACACGTCAACGAGCGGCTGGAGACGACTGCGCCCGAAGTCTGGGCCATCGGCGAGTGCGCGGGCAGCCCGCAGTTCACGCACGCCTCGGAAGACGACTTTCGGATCATCCGGGACAACCTGGCCGGAGGCGCACGGAGCACGCGCGATCGGCTGGTGCCGTACTCGATGTTCACAGATCCTCCGCTCGCCCGCGTCGGGCTGAGCGAAGCCGAAGCGCAACGCCAGGGAGTCGAGGTGCGCGTTACAAGGCTGCCGATAAGCAGCGTCCTCCGCGCTCAGACGACAGGCGAGACGCAAGGCTTCATGAAGGCACTGATCGGCGCTCGTGACGATCGCATCCTCGGGTTCACGATGATCGGCCCCGAAGCCGGCGAGGTCGTCGCTACGGTGCAGGTGGTGATGCTGGCGGGGTTGCCGTATTCGACGCTGCGCGAGGCCGTTCTCGCACACCCGACGATGGTCGAGGGGCTCGGACCGCTCTTGTCGAATGTACCGCCTCGTACGGAGTGACGCGTCACCTCCGCACGACGCAGCAATTCACGCCACCCCAGGGAAGACGACCGCTCGGCTGGGAACCATTCCTCGCCACACTACGTCCTAGAGGGCGAGGTCAGTGATCGCAACACCTCTGAGGGAAGCGAACGGAACGGTCACTTCCCGATGATCGAGACACTCGATTCGAAACCGGTTTTGCCAGACTTACAAGGAGAACCGTCATGCGCAAGAAACTGACGTACGCGGTCGTGGTACTAGTCCTCGGGGCTCTTGCCGCCGCGGTCTTTGCCGAGCGCCAGGGGACGAATACTGCCCCGGCGCGCGGACGTTACCTGCCCGAGTACACCAAAGAGGGCGATCTGATCCTACCCAAGAACTGGCGCTCGTGGGTATACGTGGGATCACCCTTGACGCCCGATGCGCTGAACAACGGCATGGCAGGGTTTCCCGAATACCACAACGTCTACATCGAGCCGGGGTCCTACGAGATCTACAACCAGACCGGCGAGTTTCCGGAGGGCACGATCTTCTTCAAGGAATTGCAGCGGGTCCTCAAACCCGAGCAATTCCCGGATGGCTCGCGCTTGGAACCTTCGGGCAGGGGCTATTTCCCTGGTGAGTTCAACGGCGCCGACGTGACCGTCAAGGATTCCAAGCGGTACGCGCAGACAGGCGGCAGCTGGGGATATTACAACTTCAATCACCGCGAGCCGAAGGCCGAGACCGCCAACCTTCGACCGAAGTCGGAGTGCGCGTTCTGCCACCAGGCCAGCGCGAAAAAGGACGAGGTCTGGACACAGTTCTATCGCCTGCTGGACAAGTGACCCGAGGAAAGGAGCCTTTGGGTGTTGATTCGCTGAGTCAAGCTGTAACCGCCGCTCGCGAGGTCACGTCTTAAGTTCGTCCAGGTCACAACGAGTCGGTATGAACGAGAGTAGAGGCGAAAGAGGGCAACAGAGGCGATATGGGCGTCGATCGGCAAGCGTTTCTCCAGGTAGTCGCGAGCACGGCAACGGGGGCTGCCGTCGCCGGCGCGATGCCGGGATTTGTCACTGCACAGAACGTCCCCAACAGTCAGCGGAGGGAGATGTCAATGAGTGGACGTGGCGGTCATCTCTACATGCAGACGAACGAGATCCAGAACAGCATCGTGCACTATCGGTTGTCAACGAGCGGCACGCTGACTGAGGAGGAGCGTGTGCCGACGGGCGGCGCCGGGTCGGGAACGTTCAAGCCGATCAGCGGCCAGGAAAGCGCACCGAACGCCTTCGAGGGTGCGGGTAGCGTCATCTTCTCCCCGGATCGACGCTTTCTGTTTACCACGAATGGCGGCGACAATTCGGTTTCCAGCTTCAGTCTCGACAAAGACGGTCTGCTCAAAGCGCTGGACGTCAAGCCGACGGGCAATCCCGTCGAGGGAAAGAGCGGCACCGCCAAATCACTCGCCTACGCCCCCTCGAAGGGCATGCTTTACGTGTTGCATTCGTTCGGCCCCGACCATCTCCGGCTGATGTCGGTCGACGGCGCAGGCAAGCTCACGGCGCGCCCGGAGCGATACACGGCGAACACGAAAGACAAGACCGACCGCGTGCCCACCATGGCCGTCCTCTCGCCCGACATGAAATTCCTCCTGGTCGGCACCACGTTCGATCAGCCGATCGCTCACACGGGCACTTATCCAGACGGCTCACCGATTCTCTGGGTCCCTCAGCCAGATGGCACATACCGAGTGATCGCTTCGAACGCGCCCGATCCCGACGGCCTCGTCGTATTCCCCGTGGACGGGAACGGCACGCTCGGGAGACCCTCCTTCCAGGACGGCAAGGCGGGCTCTCCCTTCTACATCACCTTTCTGAACAGCCGGCCGGATACGTTCGTCATCGGATATGCCGTCGGCGACGGATGCGCCATGGGAACCATCGACGCAGACGGCACGCTCAACATCGGCCCGCTGGTCAAGATCGACACGAGCGCCGGCCTGCCATCCGAATTGTGCTGGCTCAGCGTCTCCCATGACCGATTCGTCTTTGCGACGAACTTTGGGTACAGCAACATCAGCAGCTTCCGGATCGACGGCAGCCGGCTCTCGATCGCCAAGGATCCAGCATGCCCGAAGGTTCTGGGCGATGGAACCGCCCGAGGTCTCAACTCGACCGTCACCAGCGGGCCGAGCGACAGCTGGATCACGCCGGATGGCGCCTATCTCTACCAGATCTACGCCAATGCCTCGAAGCTCGTGGGGTATGCCACGCGCCCAGACGGATCGCTTCAGGAGATCACCAGCGTGAAGATTCCCTACAACAGCCCACAGGGCTTGGCCGGGTTCTAAGGCCGCTTGAGGGCGGGCGCGCCGTGGCGCGAGTAGCTGGACAACGGCGACAGGTAAGAGAGCCTTCATGCATTTGACTCCGCGCGAGGTCGACAAGCTCCTCATCTTCAGCGCCGGTGAGCTCGCGAGAAAACGGCGTGCCCGCGGCCTGAAGCTCAATCACCCAGAGGCCGTTGCGTTGATCACGGCCGAGCTCCTCGAGCTCATCCGCGATGGCAAATCCGTTGCCGAAATCATCGGCATCGGGCCGACGATTCTTCCGCGCAACGCCGTGATGGAAGGTGTCGGCGAAATGATCGGCGAGATCCAGGTGGAGGGCACGTTTCCGGATGGCACGAAGCTCGTCACCATTCACCAACCGATACGGTGATCCCATGGTCCCAGGCGAATATTTGCTCGCCCGCGATGAGATCGAAATCAATGCCGGGCGACCGACGAGAAAGCTCGAGGTCGCCAACACTGGAGATCGCCCGGTGCAGGTAGGCTCCCACTTCCATTTCCTCGAAGTGAATCGCTGTCTGGTCTTCGACCGCGCCGCGGCGTACGGCATGCGTCTGAACATCGCGTCGGGGACGGCGATCAGATTCGAGCCTGGCGATACGGTCGAGGTGGAGCTGGTGGCGATCGGCGGCGCCCGTGAGGTGATCGGCCTTAACCGGCTCGTCGACGGCGCACTCGATGCTGAAGCCGTCCGTGAGTCCGCCCGCACCGCACTAGACCGCTTCATGAACGTGCGGCTGTGAAGATCGACCGACGTACCTACGCGAGTCACTACGGTCCGACGACCGGTGACCGCATTCGCCTCGCCGACAGCGATCTCGTCATTGTCATCGAGCACGACATGACGGTGTACGGCGACGAAGCAAAATTCGGTGGGGGCAAGGTGATTCGGGACGGCATGGGCCAGTCGGCGACCGCTAGCCGCGCCGCGGGTGCGCCCGACCTCGTGGTAACGAACGTGGTCATCGTCGACAGCTCTGGAATCAGAAAAGCCGACGTCGGTGTCCGAGGCGGCCGCATCTCCGCGATCGGAAAGGCCGGCAATCCAGGAGTGATGGACGGTGTGTCCCCACAGCTGGTGATCGGCGCGTCCACTGAAGTGCTGGCGGGGGAGGGTCACATCTTGACCGCCGGCGCGATCGATACGCACGTGCACTTCATTTCGCCGAACCAGATCCCGGAGGCATTCCATTCGGGTGTTACCACCTTGATCGGCGGTGGCACCGGGCCGGCAACCGGCACAAACGCGACGACTTGCACGCCGGGAGCGTGGCACATCCAGCGGATGTACGGTGCGGCCGAGGCGTTTCCCCTCAACTTCGGGTTCCTCGGCAAGGGCAACGCGTCGGCGCCCGATGCGCTGCGAGAGCAGATCGTCGCGGGCGCCATCGGCTTGAAGGTGCACGAAGATTGGGGCGCGACACCCGCCGCCATCGATCAATGTCTGTCGGTCGCCGACGAATTCGACGTTCAGGTCGCGATTCATACCGACACATTGAACGAAGCCGGCTTTGTGGAGGACACGATCCGGGCGTTCGCCGGCCGTACGATCCACACCTATCACACCGAAGGTGCCGGGGGCGGACACGCGCCGGACATCATCCGGCTGTGCGCCGAGCCGAATGTCCTTCCGTCGTCCACGAACCCGACGATGCCGTTCACGCGCAACACCCTCGACGAGGTCCTCGACATGATGATGGTGACCCATCACCTGTCGCCGAGCGTACGGGAGGACGTGGCGTTCGCCGATTCCCGCACCCGTCGCGAGACGATCGCGGCCGAGGACGTGCTGCACGATCTCGGGGCCCTCAGCATGATGTCGTCGGATTCGCAGGCGATGGGACGCATCGGTGAGGTGATCTGCCGCACCTGGCAGACGGCGGACACCATGAAGCGCCAGCGCGGACCTCTGCCCGGGGAGATGCCTGGGAGCGACAACCTGCGCGTCCGCCGCTACATTGCGAAGTACACGATCAATCCGGCGATCGCGCACGGCATCTCGCGCGAAGTCGGCTCGATCGAGGTCGGCAAGCTGGCGGATCTCGTGCTCTGGAAGCCGGCCTTCTTCGGCGTCAAGCCGGAGCTCGTGATCAAAGGCGGCCTGATTGCGGGCGCCATGATGGGCGACGGCAACGCGTCCATTCCGACGCCCCAGCCGGTCATCGCGCGGCCGATGTTTGGATCGTTCGGCGGCGCGCGGCAAGCGTGCAGCATTCACTTCGTCAGTCAGGCCGGCATCCAGTCCGACGCGTTGGCCGGGTTGACACGCCCGTTAGTCGCGGTCCGGAACTGCCGGACGATCGGCAAGCGTGACCTCGTCCTGAATGACGCCCTGCCGACGATAATGGTCAACCCGGACACGTACGAGGTCCGCGCGGACGGTCAACTGCTCACCAGCGAGCCGGCAGCCGTGCTGCCACTCGCCCAGCGGTATTTCCTGTTTTGATCGTCGTCGGCGCGTCCCTTCACGCCCACTACCTCGGTGGCCACCCATCATGACTGAGATCATGATGGCCCGACCGCTCCTCGCCCTGCTGCATCTCTGCGACAGCCTCCTTCCCATCGGCGGCTTTGGCTATTCCGACGGCCTCGAGGCAGCGACGGCGGCCGGGCTCGTCGAAACGCCCGCCGATCTGCAGACGTGGCTGCACGTCTGTCTGGACGAGGCAGTGGGGCGGATTGACGGTCCGGCCGTGTTACGTGCGTGGTCCGCCTTCGAGCGTCGAGACTGGCCAGCGCTCCGCGAG
>Ga0066388_100001981_pt1 | contig 12140 bp, 13 predicted proteins | sample PanSoiMetaGPlot6_FD_64539 | JGI IMG/M metagenome (GOLD analysis project Ga0066388, IMG submission 64539) | Tropical forest soil microbial communities from Panama analyzed to predict greenhouse gas emissions - Panama Soil - Plot 6 (Hybrid Assembly) | ecosystem: Environmental > Terrestrial >... | reverse complement strand
TCAAGGACCGTGCTCGCCGGCTGCGCGAAAAAGGACAAGCGGCGCTGCGCCGTCATCTCGAGGCGCAAGTTGGCGCCAGGCGTCAGGTGTTGGTCGAATCTCCCGAGCTCGGCCGCACCGAGCATTTCACCCGGGCACGCCTTGCGGCACCCATGCAGCCCGGGATGATCCTCGACGTCACCGTCGCCGGCCATGACGGCCGGCAACTCCTGACGGCGTAGGACGGATGCGAGAGGAACGTGATACGATCCGACCGTTCGTTCGGGAGCCCGACATGTCGGAATTTCGCGATCACATCATCACCAGCGTCGAGGCGCTTGGGCGCATCTATGGCGACCCCTATGGTCCATCGATCGCCAAGGAAGCCGACCGTATCACCACCCAATACCGGGCCTTCATCGAGGCGGCGCCGTTCTTCGCCCTCGCCACCGCGGGCCCTGACGGCCTTGATTGCTCCCCGCGCGGCGATGCGCCGGGCTTCGTGCGCATCCACGACGAGAAGACCCTGCTGGTTCCCGACCGGCGCGGCAACAACCGCATCGATAGTCTGCGCAACATTTTGCACGACCCGCGGGTTGCGCTTCTGTTCCTCATTCCAGGTTGCGGCGAGACCATCCGCGTCAACGGCCGCGCTGTAATTTCAACCGATCCGGCGCTGGCGCAAAGTTTCCTCGTCGACGGCAAGAGCCCGCGCGCCGTGCTCGTTGTTTCCGTCGAGCGCGTGTTCTATCAGTGCGCGAAAGCGATCGTGCGCTCCAAGCTGTGGGATCCGTCGCGCCACATCGACCGCAAGAGCCTGCCGAGTAACGGCACGATCCTGGCCGAGTTGACCGAGGGCCGGTTGGGCGGGGAGGCCCACGACCGTGAGGCACCGGCGCGCCTGAAGGCGACGCTTTATTGAGCGGCGTCCGCGCCACGCGCGGAGTTATTCAGCCGACGCCTCGCCCCGCCATCCGCACGCGCGCAGCAACTGCTGCATGTGCGGCGGCACGGGCGCGCTAACGCGGATCGGCGCGCGATTGTTGTAAAGCGGCACGACGATTTCGCGCGCGTGCAGCTGCAGGTCCGGTGTCTGCGTTCGCGGGGCGGCCCCATAAATGCTGTCGCCGACGATCGGCCATCCCATGGCGGCGCAATGCACGCGCAGCTGATGCGTGCGGCCGGTGACGGGCTCGAGCGCAAGCCAGGCGAGGCGAGGCGAATTGCTCGGCGCGGCGATGGCCTGCGTCTGTCCCATCACCTTCCACGTAGTTACCGCCGGCCGGCCGGCGGGATCGTGCTTCATCCACCACCCACGCGTGGCATCCTTGCGGCCGAGCGGCAGCTCGATGCGGCCCTCCTCCTGCGCCGGCCCGCCTGCGACCACCGCCCAATAGCTCTTACCAATCTGCCCGCTCTTGAACAGGCGACCGAGCGCCGCCAGCGCCTTGCGATGGCGGCCGAGCACCAGGCAGCCGGAGGTATCGCGGTCGAGGCGATGGGCGAGCGCGGGCGCGCGCGGCAGCCCGAAGCGCAACGCGTCGAAATAATCTTCGAGACTTTCGCCGCCCTTGGGCCCCTTGTGGACCGCCAATCCCGCGGGCTTGTCGATCACCAGCATCAGGCCATCGCGATAGATGAGCCGAGCCACTATCTCTTCAGCGGTCATGGTCACTTACCAAGTTTGGATCAAACCGCTATCACGATCGTGATCTCGAACGAACCGGAACGACATGAACGACCAGCCGACGGAAAAGCAAAGCTGGTGGCAGCGGCTCAGCGGCGGCCTCAAGCGTACGTCGGCGTCGATCGGCGGGGCGGTCGCCGATCTCGTCGTCAAACGCAAGCTCGATCAGGCGATGCTCGACGAGATCGAGGAGGTGCTGATTCGGGCGGATCTCGGCATCGACAGCGCGGCGAGGATCGCCGCCGCGGTCGGCGAAGGACGCTACGACAAGTCGATTACCGTCGATGAGGTCAAAGCGGTGGTCGCCGCCGAGGTCGAAAAGGTCCTCGAGCCGGTAGCCAAGCCGCTCGCGATCCGCGAAGCGAAGCCATTCGTCGCGCTTGTCGTGGGCGTGAACGGTTCGGGCAAGACCACAACCATCGGTAAGCTCGCCGCCAAGTTCCGCGCGGAAGGTCGTTCGGTGATGCTCGCCGCCGGCGACACGTTTCGCGCAGCCGCCATCGACCAACTCAATATTTGGGGCGGGCGCAGCGGCGCTTCGGTCATCGCGCGGGCGCCGGGCGCCGACGCCGCAGGGGTGGCTTTCGATGCGCTCACCGAGGCGCGCGGCGAGGAGGTCGAGGTCCTGCTCGTCGATACCGCTGGGCGCCTGCAGAACAAGGCGGTGCTAATGGACGAGCTGCAGAAGATCGTGCGCGTGATGAAGAAGATCGACCCGATGGCCCCGCATGCCGTTTTGTTGGTGCTCGACGCGACGGTCGGGCAGAACGCGCTCTCCCAGGTGGAGGTTTTTCGCGACATTGCCGGCGTTAGCGGGCTCGTCATGACCAAGCTCGACGGCACCGCGCGCGGCGGCATCTTGGTCGCAATCGCCGCGAAATTCGGCCTGCCGGTTCACTTCGTCGGCGTCGGGGAGGGCATCGACGATCTCGCGCCATTCTCGGCCAAGGACTTCGCCCGGGCGATCGCCGGTATCGAATGAAAACATCTCTCCCGCCAGACGCGAAGCCCGATGGCAATTGCGCCGCGGCCGCGCTAGATGAGCGGCGATGAAAGCAAAGAAGCCGCAGCTTAATCCTTTGCTCAAGCTGGTGCTCGATCTCGGGCCGTTGCTGCTGTTCTTTCTCGCCAACTCGCGGCCGGCGCTGTTCCTGCCACTGGTCTCGCCGATCCTGCCTGCGGACATCGCGCCCGGCGAGCGCGTCGGCATCTTCGTCGCCACCGCCGTGTTCATGGTCGCCGTGGTGCTCGCCCTCGCCGTGTCCTACGCGCTGACGCGGCACTTGCCCGCGATGCCGCTCATCACTGCGATCATCGTGCTGGTGTTCGGCTCGCTCACGCTGCTCCTGCACGACGAGCACTTCATCAAACTCAAGCCCACCATCATCTATGTGTTGTTCGGCGCAGTGCTGCTCAGCGGGCTCGCCCTCGGCAAGCCGCTACTCGGCATGGTGTTCGATTCCGTGTTCCAGCTCACCGAAGAGGGTTGGCGCAAGCTGACCCTGCGCTGGGCGCTGTTCTTCTTCGCGCTCGCGATTCTCAACGAAATCGTCTGGCGCTCGCAATCGACCGATGTGTGGGTGAGCTTCAAAGTGTTCGGCGTAGCGCCGCTCACGTTCGTATTCGCCGCCTTGCAATATCCGCTGTTGACGAAATACGCGGTGCCGGAGAAGACGGAGGAGCGATAATCACGGGCTGGCGAGCGCCTTCTCGATCGTGGGCCTTACGGCCGCTTCGAGATTGTCAGGCGTGAGCGGCCCGATCAGTTTGTAGGTGATGCGGCCGTCGCGATCGATGACGAAGGTCTCGGGCACCCCATATACTCCCCATTCGATTGCCGCGCGGCCGTTGCCGTCGACGCCGTTGGCCGCAAATGGATTTCCAAAGCGGCCGAGGAACCGCCGCGCGTTATCGGCCTGGTCCTTGTAATTCATTCCAACGACGCGCAGGCGAGAGTCCGTCGCCAGCGTCATGAGCAACGCCGCTTCCTCGCGACAGGGCACGCACCATGACGCCCACACATTGAGCACCGTCACTTGGCCCCGGAAATCCCCGCTGTCGAGGCCGGGCACCGCCTTGCCGTCGCGCTCGAGGCCGGGGAGCGGCGGCAGCTCGGTCCGCGGGGCAGGATGTCCGATCAAGGCCGACGGGATGCGCGAAGGATCACCGGCGCCGAGTCGCAGCACGAACAGCGCGGCGAGCGCGAGAAAGGCGAGGAGCGGGATGAGCACCAGCATCCGGCCTCGCCACGCGCGCGCATTCGCGACGGCCACGCTTTTGTCCATCAAATCACCATTTGTCCCCGTCAGTGCGTGTGGAGCGCCGGCTGATTCCCTGCGCTTCGAAGTCGTCGAGGATGCGGCTCAAATGCCGGCGATCGAGCACGATCCATGCGATCAATCCAGCCACGACCGCGATCGCGGCGACATAGGCAGTGATAATGAACGCAGCATGTGGACCGAGGTTCATTATCACGGTCCCACCCGGGCGCCCGCCTGCAGCATCATCAGGGTACGCACGCGCCGCCGCATGATCTCATTGCGCATCGCGGCCAGATGCAGCGTCAGGAACAACAGCGTGAATGCAACAGCCATGACGATGAGTGGCACGAGAATCGCAGGATGAATCGCCGATCCGCCGAGGCGGAACACCGACGCCGGCTGGTGCAGCGTGTTCAACCAATCCACCGAGAATTTGATGATCGGGATATTAATGGCGCCGACGAGCGTTAGGACCGCGGCCGCGCGTGCCGCCTGTGCCGGGTCATCGATGGTGCGCCACAACGCGATCACGCCGAGGTACATCAGGAACAGCACCAGCACGGAGGTCAAGCGGGCATCCCAGACCCAGTAGGTTCCCCACATCGGTCGGCCCCACAGCGAGCCAGTGACGAGACACATCAGCGTGAAGGCTGCCCCGATCGGCGCTGCGGCCTTGGCGGCGACATCGGCGAGCGGGTGGCGCCAAACCAACGTGCCTAGCGCGGCCACGCCCATCACTATCCAGGCAAAAATGCCGAGCCACGCTGCCGGCACGTGAATGAACATGATCTTCACGGTCGCGCCCTGCTGATAGTCATCCGGCGCGAGGTAGACCTGAGTGATGCCGATGGCAAACGCCAGAACCGTTGCCGCCGCGAGCCACGGCAATGCGCGCGCGGTGAGGGCGAGGAAACGGGACGGGTTGGCCAGCTCGATTAGGCTCATCGCACGTCTTCCCAATCGTGATTTGCGCCGGCGGCGATTTGGCGAGCCGCTCGCCGTGCCGCTCTCATGTCGTGCAACCTCGCGCTCATTCCAACCCCTGCCGCAGCGCGACTGCAGCGGCGAGGGGGCCGATCACGAGGCTTATCAGCGTGAGTGCGCAGAGGATACCGAAAGGCGCGCCGAACGGGACCGGCCCGGCGATCGCCGCGTTCGAGGCCGCGACGCCGAAGATCAGCACGGGAACCGTCAGCGGCAGAACCAGGACCGCGAGCAGGAGACCACCGCGCCGCAATGCCACGGTGAGCGCCGCCCCAATGAGGCCAATGAACGTCAGCGCCGGAGTACCGGCGAGCAATGTAAGAGCAACCGCGCCGCTCGCCTTCGCCTCGAGGTTGAGCAGAAGGCCGAGCAGCGGCGAAGATATGACGAGGGGCAGGCCCGTCGTGAGCCAGTGCGCGAGCGCTTTGACGGCGACCGCAAGCTCGAGCGGCATCCGCGCGATGAGGATCAGGTCGAGCGAGCCGTCCTCGTGATCCATTGCAAGCAGTCGGTCGAGGGCGAGCAGACTCGCGAGCAGCGCCCCCAGCCAAAGGATCGCGGGTCCCATGCGCGCCAGCAGGGCGAGGTCGGGACCAATGGCGAACGGCATCAGCGTCACCACAATGAGAAAGAACAGCACGCCGGTCAGTGCGCCGCCCCCGACGCGCACGGCGAGCCGCAGGTCGCGGACGAGTAGTGCGCAGAGCGCGGTCATGGCGGCTGCACCTGTTGATCCGCCTGCTGCCCCAGGCGCAGTTCCTTCGCCCCATCGAGTCCCATCGGGCCATGGCTAGCCACCAGAATGAGCCCGCGGCCGGCGAGATGGGCGCGCATGAGGTCGGTCAACATCGCTTGCGCCGCGGCGTCGAGCGTGGAGGTCGGCTCATCGAGCAACCAGATGGACCGCTCGACCGCGATCAGCCGGGCAACCGCGAGGCGGCGCCGTTGTCCGGCAGAAAGATAGACCGCGGGCAACTGCGCGAGCCCGCCCAGTCCGACGGCGGCAAGCGCGACATCGCTCTTTGTCCCATCGCCGCCCAGAAGCGCCGCCCAGAAGCCGAGGTTCTCGCGGACGGACAGCGACGGCTTCAGTGAGTCCTGGTGGCCGAGATAGTGAACATGCTCGCCCCTGGTGAGCTCCACATCACCGCCCTCGAGCTCGAGCCGTCCTTGCTGCGGCCGCACCAGGCCCGCCACCATGCGCAGCAGAGAGGATTTGCCCGCACCATTGGGGCCTGTCACCACGAGTGCTTCGCCCGCCTCGACGGTGAAAGCGAGCCCACGGAAGACCTCGCGGCCCCCTCTGACGCAAGTGAGATCGGACCCTCGGAGCCGCATCAGGCGCCGGCCCCCGACCTACCGCCCGGACGCCACCCGCTTGTCGCGAAGCGCCCCGCGCTCGCACTCTTACTGGCCGGGACGGGAGGCGGGAAAAACCCTGATTCTATGCCCATGTCGTTGGCGCGCGTCGATTTTCTGGAATGGCGCAAAAAAAGACCCTATAAGCCATCGTCCCGCGCCCACTATCAACCCGCGCTGGACTCGCGGCCGGTGACGAGGGGAGCATTTCCGGTAGTTTTCTACCGTCGAACCGCGCCTCTCCCGGTTGGATGGGACCCGATCACAATGACCTCACTCGACAGCTTTCGCTGCTGCAAACCCCTGAAAGTGGGCAGCAAGACCTACGCCTATTACAGCCTGCCGACCGCCGAGAAGAATGGGCTCAAGAGCATCTCGCGGCTACCGTTCTCCATGAAGGTGCTGCTGGAAAATTTGCTGCGTAACGAAGACGGGCGCTCGATCACCAAGGAGGACATCCAGGCGGTCGCGCAGTGGCTCAAGACCAAAACATCAGAACGCGAGATCGCCTTTCGTCCGGCGCGCGTGTTGATGCAGGACTTCACCGGGGTGCCGGCGGTCGTGGACCTCGCCGCCATGCGCGATGCCATGCAAAAGCTCGGCGGCGACCCGAAGAAGATCAACCCGCTCGTGCCGGTCGATCTCGTCTGTGATCATTCGGTCGCGGTCACCTTCTTCGGCATCCCCAATGCCGCCAAGAAGAACGTCGACGAGGAATATCGGCAGAACCGCGAGCGCTACGAATTCCTCAAATGGTCGCAGAAATCGTTCGATAATTTCCGGGTCGTGCCGCCCGGTACTGGCATTTGCCATCAGGTCAACCTGGAATATTTGTCGCAGACGGTGTGGAGCAAGAAGGAGAAGGTCAAGATCGACGGCAAGCCGGCCGTGATGGATGTGGCTTATCCGGACACGCTTGTCGGCACCGATTCGCACACCACCATGGTCAATGGTCTTGCCGTGCTCGGCTGGGGCGTCGGCGGCATCGAGGCCGAGGCTGCCATGCTCGGCCAGCCGTATTCGATGCTGCTGCCGGAAGTGATCGGCGTAAAGCTCACCGGCAAGCTCAAGGAAGGTGTCACTGCCACCGATCTCGTGCTCACCGTCACCCAGATGCTGCGTAAGCGGGGCGTGGTCGGGAAGTTTGTGGAGTATTTCGGTCCTGGCCTCGCCAATTTGTCGATCGCCGATCGTGCCACCATCGGCAACATGTCGCCGGAATACGGCGCGACCTGCGGCTTCTTTCCGGTCGATGACGACACGCTGAAATATCTTGCCGATACCGGCCGGGCGGCGGCGCACGTCGCTTTGGTCGCCGCCTATACCAAGGCGCAGGGCATGTATCGGACAAAGTCGACGCCGGATCCGATCTTCACCGATGTGCTTAAACTCGAACTGTCGCAAGTCGAGCCTTCGCTCGCCGGGCCCAAGCGCCCGCAAGACCGCGTGGCGCTCAAGGACGTTAAGGCCGGTTTCGCGGTGGCAATGGACAAAGAGTTCAACAAAGGCGGCGACGGCGGCAAAGACGTCTTCGATCTCCATCCCTCGCTCGCCACGTCGCTTGACAAGAACTTCGCCAAGGCGGGGACGTCGAAGCGCGTGCCGATCCCAGGTCGCCAGCACGATCTCGGCCACGGCGACGTCGTGATCGCCGCGATCACCTCCTGCACCAATACTTCGAATCCCAACGTGATGGTCGGAGCCGGCCTGCTCGCGCGGAAGGCGGTGGCGAAGGGCTTGACGGTCAAGCCGTGGGTGAAGACCTCGCTGGCCCCGGGTTCCCAGGTTGTCGCTGACTATCTCGAGAAATCCGGGCTGCAGAAGGATCTCGACAAGCTCGGCTACAATCTCGTTGGCTTCGGCTGCACCACCTGTATCGGCAATTCCGGTCCGCTCGCGCCGGAGATTTCCAAGGCGATCAACGACAAGGATCTTGTCGCCGCCGCGGTGCTGTCCGGCAATCGCAACTTCGAAGGCCGCGTCAATCCCGATGTACGCGCGAATTATCTCGCCTCGCCGCCGCTGGTCGTCGCCTATGCGCTCGCGGGCTCAATGTATTCCGATCTCGTCAAGCAGCCGCTCGGCCTCGACAAGAAAGGCCAGAAGGTCTTCCTCAAGGACATTTGGCCGTCGACGCGCGAGATCAATGGCGTCATCCGCAAGACGCTGAGCAAGCAGATGTTCGCCAAAGAATACGCCGACGTTTTCAAGGGCGATTCCAACTGGCGCGCCATCAATGTGAAGGGTGGTTTGACCTACAACTGGGACAAGAAGTCGACCTACGTGCAGAACCCGCCCTATTTCGCCGGTATGGGACGACATCCGACACCGCTGACCGACATCGTCGATGCGCGCGTGCTCTGCCTCCTGCTCGATTCCATCACGACCGACCACATCTCGCCGGCCGGTTCGATCAAGATCGACTCGCCCGCAGGCAAGTACCTCATCGACCACAAGGTGAAGCCCGCCGATTTCAACCAGTATGGCACACGCCGCGGCAATCACGAGGTGATGATGCGCGGCACCTTCGCCAACATCCGCCTCAAGAACCAGATGGTGCCGGGTGTCGAGGGCGGCGTGACCGTGCATTATCCATCACGCCAGCGAATGTCGATCTACGACGCGGCGATGCGATACAAGCAGGACAAGGTTCCGCTCGTCGTGTTCGCCGGAAAAGAATACGGCAGCGGGTCCTCACGCGATTGGGCCGCCAAGGGACCCAGCCTGCTCGGTGTGCGCGCGGTGATTACCCAGTCGTTCGAGCGCATCCATCGTTCAAACCTCATCGGAATGGGCGTGCTGCCGCTCTGTTTCGAGGAAGGCACGTCGTGGCAATCGCTCGGCCTGCGGGGCGACGAGCAGGTGACGATCCGCGGGCTGCATGGCGAGATCAAGCCGCGACAGCGGATGATCGCCGAGATCGTGGCAGCCGATGGCGGGCTCAAGCGCGTCCCGCTCGTTTGCCGCATCGATACCCTGGACGAGCTCGACTATTTCAAGCACGGCGGCATATTGCACTATGTGCTACGGCACCTCGTGGCGGCTTAGAGACGCCGTCGGCTCACCTCGAATTGAGTAGCGGGTGATCGCTCCCCTGCCTATGAATCCTGTGGCGAGGGGGCAAACCGGACTACTTGATTAGGGACAAAATCGATTATGCGTCGTTGCCTCGCCTACACGGCGGTCGTCATTTGTTCTTCCGTCCCGCTGCAGCCCGCTCAGGCCGAGCCCCGCGCCGTCATCGAGTTGTTCACGAGCCAAGGCTGCTCGTCCTGTCCGCCGGCCGACCAGCTACTCGGCGAGCTGACGAGTGATGCCTCGCTGATTGCGGTCAGCGTGCCGGTCGACTACTGGGACTACCTCGGCTGGAAGGACACGCTCGCGGATCCGCACAATACTGCCCGGCAAAAGGCGTACGCCCATGCGCGCGGCGATGGTCAGGTTTACACGCCGCAAGTGGTGGTGAATGGAAGCCTGCATGCCCTTGGCAGCGACAAGGCTGCGATCGAGGTTGCTGTCGCCGCCAGCCGGAAGAGCGGCGCGATGTCTTTGCTGCCGAAGCTTACGGTCGGCGATGGGCGGCTCAACATCGCCGTGCCGGACCTCGTCGATGCTCACACCGGCGGGGAAGTCTGGCTCGTCGGGGTCATGAAGGCCGCCACCATCGCCATCGCGCGCGGCGAAAATAAAGGTCGCACCATTACCTATCACAACGTCGCACGCCGCTGGATCAAGCTCGGCGAGTGGACCGGCAAGGCCAATTCGTGGAGCATTCCGGTGCAGACGCTCAAGGCGGCGAATGTCGACGAAGCCGCCGTCCTGGTGCAGAGCGGCACGACGGAAAAGCCCAAGGCCATCCTAGGCGCTACGCTGGCTGGGATTCAGTAAGTCTGCCGCGAAAGCAACGCGGGGCGCAAAGGCTTGCACTGCGCCTCAGCATTATGATTCCATTAACGAATCGGAGAGGCTCGCGCGTCGCTAGGTCGAGCCGCGCGATGCGCCACTGCGACATTCATTCCCTCTTGCCGATGGATGCGTCCGGCGCAATCATTGCCGCTGGATCTACGAAATGGAGGCGCCGGATGAGCTACGGCGATACTGAGCCGAGCGAGTTCCATGGGGGCGAGGCTCCCGCTGCATCGTTCCTCGCCCCCGCCAGCCGAGTGACCTTCGACCGGCGCGAGCTCAACCGCATTTTCGGCCTCTATGGTCGCAAGGTTGCCGCCGGCGAATGGCGCGACTACGCCATCGACTTCCTCAAGGACCGCGCGGTGTTTTCCGTGTTCCGCCGTGCGTCGGAAGTGCCGGTGTACCGCATCGAGAAAAGTCCGAAGCTCGCGCGCCGCCAAGGCGCCTATAGCGTGATTTCGGCGACCGGTCTGATCGTGCGCCGCGGCCACGAGCTCGACGGCGTGCTGCGAGCGATTGATCGATCGCTCAGCGTGGTGGTGCCCTGACGGCGGTTCAGGTCACGGCGTCGTCGTCGCGCCGCTCCCGAGCGGCCGCTGCATCAAAACGGTGTCGAACCAACGGCCAAACTTGAAGCCGACATTGTCGAAGGTGCCGACCAGGCGGAAACCGGCGGCGCGGTGCAGCTCGATCGAGCCGACGTTGGCGGTATCCCCGATGATCGCGATCATTTGCCGAAATCCACCGAGTTCGGCCTCGGCAATCAGCCGTTCGAGGAGGGCGCGACCGATCCCGCGGTGCTGCGCCGCCGGGGCGACATAGATCGAATCCTCCACAGTCCAGCGATAGGCGGGACGCGCGCGATAGGGCGCTGCATAGGCATAACCTAGGATCTCGCGCTCGAGCTGTGCCACCAGATAGGGATAGCCGCCGGCGCGAAGCGCCTCATACCGGCGCTCCATTTCACGCTCGCTTGGCGGCTCCAGCTCGAACGATGCCGTGCCGTGCCGCACCGCGTGCTCGTAGATGCGGGTAATCGCTGCGAGGTCGCGCGCTTCGGCCGTGCGGATGGGGATGGCGATCATGAATCATGATGGCGGCGGGCCGATGTGCGCCATGATATCCTCTCCGCCGCGCGCTGTCCGGCTCGGCGCGCCCAAAACGCAACGGCGCCCCGGCTCATCGCCGAGGCGCCGCGCAGACAAAGTCGCTGTCGCGACCGCTCAGCGACGGTCGCCGAGGAAGCGCAACAGGAACAAGAACAGGTTGATGAAGTCGAGATAAAGCGAGAGCGCGCCCATCACCGCTTTGCGGCCGACGATCGTGCCGTCCTCCATCGGGTCGTACATCTCCTTGATGCGCTGCGTGTCCCAGGCGGTCAGGCCGGCGAAGATCAGCACGCCGACTGCGGAGATCACGAAGTCAAGCCCGCTGCTCTTGAGGAAGAGATTAACGAGCATGGCGATGATCAGCCCGATCAGTCCCATCATCAGGAACGAACCGATCGGCGAGAGATCACGTTGCGTCGTGTAGCCATAGAGGCTCAGCGAACCGAACGCCACGGCCGAGATGAAGAACACTCGTGTGATCGAAGCGCCGGTATAGGTCAGGAAGATCGACGACAACATCACTCCGAGCAGTGCCGCATACACCATGAACAGTGAGAACGCGGTCGAGGGCTCCAGCCGGTCGATGCGCCAGCTGATCAGAAACACTAGCCCCAGCGTTCCGAGAAACAGAACCAGCACCGCCGGTCCGCTGAAGATCATCTGGCCGAACGACGACAATCCGATGATCGTGCCGTTGGCATTGGTAACAACCGCCGCCTGGAATGTGAGCCAGGAGGCGATGCCGGTGAGCGCGACGCCCAATGCCATGTAGTTGTAGACGCGGATCATGTAGGCCCGCAGGCCCTGATCGATCGCAACTGCCCGGTCCGCACCGACGCCGCGTCTGGCAGC
>Ga0066388_100001980_pt1 | contig 12142 bp, 3 predicted proteins | sample PanSoiMetaGPlot6_FD_64539 | JGI IMG/M metagenome (GOLD analysis project Ga0066388, IMG submission 64539) | Tropical forest soil microbial communities from Panama analyzed to predict greenhouse gas emissions - Panama Soil - Plot 6 (Hybrid Assembly) | ecosystem: Environmental > Terrestrial > Soil... | reverse complement strand
CCCGGAGAACGATACGATCGTTCGAAGATGTGCTCCAGTTCCCCAGGCGCAATCCCGCAACCGGTGTCGCGAACCGAGATCACAGCCTGATTGTCGTGGGAGGCGAGCACGACCTCGACGCAGCCTTGCGGTCGATTGAATTTGATGGCGTTGTCCATGAGGTTCAGCAAGGCACGCCAGAGATGTCCGGCATCGACTTCTGCTCTGAGGTCCCCTTCCACGGCCGCGACAATTTCGACCTCGTGTTCTGCTGCCGTTGCCCGCATGGCTTCGACCGCGGTATTGACGACTTCCGACAAACTCTCTTCCTGGCGGCTGGGCTGAATTCGGCCGGAGGGCGTCTGCGCCAGCATCAGCAAGTCCGAAATCGTGCTACAGGCCAGATTCAACTGTTGCAGTTGATTGGACAGTGCCTTCCGGTAGTCTTCCTCGCTCGTTGACCAGCGCAACGCACGTTCAGTTTCGGCATACAAAGCGGTTAATGTGCGCCGCAACTCGTGGGACACGTCGGGCAAGAATTGCTGCATGGGCTGTACCGAGCTGTGCAGGCGGGAAAGCATTTCGTTCAGCTCCGTGCTGAGCTGCTCCAGATCGTCGCCAGTCGCGGGGACAGGCAGACGGTGACTCAGGTCGGCAATGGAGATTTTGCCGACCGCTTCCCTCATTCTCCTCAAGGGCGCCAAGGCTTTCCCGACGAACCCCCATGTCGCCATGCCGACGGTACCCAATTCGGTCGAAACCAGCAGGAAAAGCAGGAATCTACGGTGTTCTGCCAGTAATGTGCGGCCGCTCCAGACGCTCAGCAAGCCGAACAGACCGAACATCAAGGTCTGCTGCACCATGATCCGCGACCGAACACTAAGCCGTGGCTGCCACAGCCGTGTCATGATCCGCCAATACATAGCCGATGCCTCGCACTGTGTGAATGAGGTTCTTGTCGAATCCAGAGTCAACTTTGCCGCGCAGGCCGTTGATGTAGACGTCGACAATGTTGGTTAAGCCTTCAAAACCCAGGTTCCAGACGTGCTCCACCACCATGGTGCGGCTGACCGGTCGCCCGGCGTTGCGCATGAGGTACTCAAGGAGGGCGTATTCCCGTTGGGTAAGAGGAATCGGCTTTCCGGCGCGGGTGACGACATGGCGGATCCGGTCGATTTCCAAGTCGGCCACCGAGAGGCTGTCCAGCAACTGGTGGGGCCGGCGCAGCAACGCATGAATACGCGCCACCAGTTCGTCAAAGGAAAATGGTTTGCGCAGGTAGTCGTCGGCGCCCATGTTCAAGCCGCGAACCCGATCCGCGGTTTCGGGGCGCGCCGACAGGATCAGCACGGGCACGTGCAGCCGCTGCTTGCGGATTCGCTGCAAAACGGTGAAGCCATCGAGGCGGGGAAGGTTCAAATCCAAGATGATGGCGTCGTATTCGACTTCGATGGCCAGATCCAGACCACTCTGGCCATCCGCGGCCAAATCCACGGCGAACTGCTCTGCTTCCAAGCCCTCCAGAAGGACACGCCCAAGCCTGGGCTCATCTTCCACCACAAGAATACGCACGGGGACCCCCTTTTTGCGGTTGACCTGACTAAGAACAGTTATTCTTAGGCCACAAAGCGACCAATGGTGCTTTGCCGCCATGACGCCGCGAGGCTGGGGGAGGTGGGCTGACTAGCGAAACCGCAGAGGCCCGGGGGATTGGCCGTCTAGTGAAACCGCAGAGGCCGGGGGAGTGGCCGTCCAGTGAAACCGCAGAGGGTGGGGGAGTGGCCGTCTAGCGAAACCTCAACTCTGCGTTCGGTCACAACCTTATGTGATGTAGGTCACACGAGACAACGGGGGTTTCCCTAGTTTGTGTAGAAAGAACTACTAGGGACATAAAAAGAACGTCCGGGGCTTGCTTGGATTCTTGGAGTTGGCCGAGGGCTTGGCGCAACTACCCTTGAAGGTAGCAGGCTTCTGCAAAGATCCGAGCGAAGCCTATATCTTCCAGTCGGCGGTCAACCACCACCGAGGCATGAGCTTCCAAAAGTTAGGAGCCCTGGCAAGTCTTTCGGCATACGCAGCGAGTGCCGATGAACCGTTGAACTTGCCTAAGGGTAGATCCGAGCAAATAACTGTTCCGTGAGCCACGAGAATCGTATCTCAACTTAGCCGAATGTCACCCAGGATGGCATCAGTGGGATAGCCTTTTCGGCGCTAGGGGCGACGACCAGGAATCCAGTTCAGCTGGACGAGAGACGCGAAAAATGCCCAAACAAAGCCGGGTCATAGTCGTATATGGATCGCCGGAGACCTTACCTTTACCTTACCTTTGGTCTACCCCTTGCTCAGGCGGCACTCCAATCTTCATATCGTTGCGGGGGCTATCCAAGAGTCCAAAGCGCTGGATTGGGTAGCCAGTCTGGGCCCCGACCTTGTTCTGGTAGGGTGGGGGGCATTCGGGACCAGAGCAGATCAATTCACTCCGCAATTCACCACCCGTTTTCCGGCTCTTCCGGTAATCGGGTTCTCCATGCGGGGCGACACCGGACCAGACTTGGCAAATCTGAATTGTGGGGTGGACGGTTTCGTTGGCGCGCATAGGGGTGAGCCAGGAACTCCCACAATTGGTTGAAAAAGCTCTTCAGTCAAGCATCCCGACTCGCAAGCGACACTGGAAGGCCTCGGCCCAATCTGCTGGCTGCCCCGATTGATTTCGTTCTGATTGACGAGCTACCGAGTTCCCCGCGGTGCACTGCCGGCGAAGGGAGACGCCCGCTCCCGGCACTGACACAGCGGACAAGCATCCAGGTCCGCTCCGTAGTAGATTCTGCACTTGAGGCAAGGTAGCCCCAACCCCACGGGGTAGTGGAGCTGAGGCTGGACCTCCTCAGTTGTTTGCGTCACAAGGTTCATCCCCGTCTGTGTCATACCCATTTCGTTCACCTGCGATCCCAGTTGAGTTCCTAATAGTCCCGCGGTTGCGCACACTGCCCAACCAAAAAGAGTCTCAACGAACCGCACGAACGGGATGAAACCGGGAGGATTGTCTACACGACATCCAACCGCCATCCCGACCGGTTGCCCAGCATGAGTTCACGGTGCACTTCCGATTGAACGTGCTTGGAATCGTGATACCCATCGCTGGGGTCTTCTTGATCACATTTCATGCCTAATGCGTGCAGCCCGGGCTCGGTCATATCCCGTGATCGGGCACTCCGCCGTTGCTTAAGTCGCCATCATCACCCCCGCCAAGGAAGCAGGTTCTGCCGTTGTGGCTACATCACTGCGTCATTGCCAGCAGAATGTACATCGCAAAGACTGAAACACAACATGGATGGAAGAGATTAAGAGCGAATTAGAAATTGATTAATTCCTGCGCGAGCTTCGCGAGATTAAAGTGGCGGCAACACGCCTGCGATTCGGAGGAGTTTTTTGTTTGAGGAGGGCAGCTTTTTTCGAGAGCCCGGTGCAAAGTCGTTCAAATTGTGATATAACGGCTTCCCCCCAGCACGCTCCAGCGCACAAGATGAGTGCCACCTTGGAACGCTTCTCGGAGCAAGAAAAGATCCGGATCCGATGCGCCGTAACAGCCTCCTCCCCTCGGCGCCAACCTAAGTGGGTGTGCTTTGGTCGTATTGGGGTCAAGAACCGTGATTTTGCGCAGGTAAGTAACGAGGTCTAGATGACTCGAGTCACAGCTCGCATTACCGTCTCAGCCACGGATGACTCAGCGCGCTAAGGTTCTTGAGGGAGGAAGCGTGCCAGGAACGAATGGCAAAGCCGGCGACTTTAGTACTTCGTGGCTCACGATGTGTGTGTTGTTGGCGAGTCTGGCAGCCACCTTTCTCGTTTGGCATCTGGTAAGGGTAAACGAGCGCGCTCACCTCCGGAAGGTAGCCGGGCTGGTGGCAGAGGCGGTCGAAGCCGATGTCTCAGCAGACGTCAACGTGTCACTTGAGACACAGGCTGAACTGGCCAAGCTCTGGGAATTTGCGGAACCCTCCCACGCCCAGTGGGAGGCGGCCGCCAACCTGTTTATCCAGCATCATCCCGGTTGCGTTGCCGTCGAGTGGCTCGACCCGCACCACGAGGAACACTGGCAGATCGCGCCCGAGAAACAGCCGTCGCCACTGCCGCCTGGCACCCAAGAACTTCGTGAGCGCTTGTTAAGAGCCGCCTTGCAGTCAAGAAGACCGGCTCTATCTCCTACCTTCCTGTCCCCCAATGGCGAAAGGCTGTTTTGGGGCGTCGTACCGGTCTTCCGGCAGGAACAGTTGCAGGGATTTGTGCTGGCCTCCTTTGAATTCAATCGTTCACTGGACTACATACTAAGCGATGTCAAAGGCCTGAACTTCTCTATCGCAATATCCGAAGATGGACGGGAGACCTACCGCTATGGCGATGAATCAGCATCAGAATGGGCTGGGGCTGAGGACATTGTTCTTCCCGGCGTGAGTTGGCATGTGCAGGTTTGGCCCCGGCCAGAAGCGCTAGAGGGGATGCGAACCCGGCTCGCGGAGGCGGCATTGCTGGTCGGAATACTGGTGGCTTCATTGCTGACCTTGACTGTGCACCTTGGTCAGAAAGCCGCAGCCAAGTCCGCTTCTCTGCAGCAGTCCAACCGGCGCGTCGAGGAGTCACTCCATGCACTCTCCGGTCAGCTACTCCAACTTCAAGACGCGGAACGGCGGCGTTTCGCGCGCGAATTGCACGACGGGGCCACTCAAAGCTTAACGGCGCTGCACATGAATCTGTCCGCCATGCGTGACGGGAACGGTTTGGGCGACAGCCGACGCGACTCGCTCACGGAATGCATTGGCCTGGTCGACCAGAGCTTGGAGGAGCTTCGCACCATCTCGTTCCTTTTGCATCCGCCCCTGTTCGAGATGACGGGGTTGCGCGGGGCCTTGCCGGCTTATGTAAGAGGCTTCAGTGAGCGCAGCGGGATCCAGGTGAGTCTGGACATACCTGCCGAGCTGGGTCGCCTTGCACGGGATGTGGAAGTGACTGTTTACCGCATTGTTCAGGAGGCGCTCTCCAACGTCCATCGCCATTCTCACAGCTCGACTGCGCAGATCACTTTGTCTCAGGGGGGGGATCGTGTCACCCTGGAAGTTACCGACCAGGGCGCCGGAATGCCGGGAAGTCTGGACGATCACAGGTTGGGAGTGGGAATCACCGGGATGCGGGAGCGAGTGCGGCTGCTGGGCGGGAGCCTGGAAATCGAATCCAGTGGGCGCGGAACTACGATGCGTGCGGTCTTGCCTACGATCCTACCGGCTCGAGTTGCGGAAGGCGCGCGACAGATTTCTACTCTTGTGGTCGAAGATTCCCCGGCAGTCTTGCGCGCGATCTGTTCCTTCCTGCTGGACCAGCCCAATTTGAAAGTGGTAGCGACGGCTCGGGACGGTGAGGAGGCAGTTGCGCTGGCGGAGAGACTGCGGCCGGAGTTGGTTCTGATGGACGTGGAGATGCCTCGCATGGATGGAATCGAGGCCACTCTGCAGTTGGGGAAACAGTCTCCCGCCACCCGCGTGGTCATGGTCACCGCTTTCGATACGCCGGAACTGCGGCAGGCATGCCTGAAATCCGGGGCGTGCGGCTTCATCCGCAAGAAGGAGTTGAGGCGGAAACTGCCTGCTTTAGTGCGGCAGGTTTTTGGCGAACTTGACGCCTAGCCCAGCTAGCTCGGTGATTCGGTTCAAGACCCTCTTGTGCCTTTGGCAACCTGATTTTGGGCACCGTGGCCGTTTCATTTGGCCTCACCTGCTGCACAAAAGTTTCTCTCCTTTAGCCCGCTAATCTGCGGACCTCAGGGCAGCCCGTGCTAAGCCAGGATGAGGGAGCGCGACGGGCAAGGGGCAGGGGTCGATTCAGACCGTTACGAAACGAGCCTGTAATTCGAGAACAAGGGCGATGTTCCGAGGTCTTGAGCATCGCTTTTTCTTTTGTGATGGTGAGAGTTTTGAGGTGAATGCCGACTTCCGAAAGCAGTTCAAGCCGTGGCCAGCGCGGCGGCCAACCTGGGTCGACCGAGAAACTTCATCATCCGTTTCAAGTTGTAGACGATGACCGCCAAACTCATCTCCGCTTGCGCTCCTCGACGACCGCGTACAAGAAAATGCCGATGACCAAAGATATGGAATTTCAAAGTGGCGAACGGATTCCGCGGTCGATCGGCGTAGGCACATGGCCTCCGGCGTCGCCCGTAGCTGCTTACGCTGAAGGGCCTTGTCGTGCCAGTGGCGGAATACCATGCGTTGTACTCCTACGGTGCAGCGCGACTTCAGAGGACAAGGTCCACAGATTTCAGGTCGGCCCTGCGTAGTACACGGAACGGTCTTTTCGTGAGATTTGCTCGCGTCTTAACGTCTGTCCGGCGGGCAAGAAACCTGTTTTGCTCCAGCTGATAGACGAATGCACTGCGATCAAACAGCGGGTACCGTGTTGGCAAGTTGACACGTCCATTCGGGCAAAATTTTCTAAGGTGAAATTTTCTTGCGGAAACGCGACCGTTTCTGCCGACTCAATGCATTAGGAAATATGAGGGCTGTCTTTGTCCGACTCGGAACAGTCCGATTTCAATGCCAGCCAGACCAAAGATTTCTTGGGTAAAGCCCAAAACTCTTACCGACTCGATGGCCATTAGTGGATACGGGCCAGTGTAGCCACAGCCGACGGTTCTGGAGCTGATTGTCACCGTGGCTGAATCGAGTGCAACGCACCGGCAGCGTCCATGAAGGTCACCTCAGGAGAACTCCACTGGATCGTGGCCGTGTGGGTGCCCGGGGCAATGGTTCCAACGGACAGCGGTTCGACGGTTGCAGACAAGTGCGTCAGTTCCAGCCGGCGCACTCCTGACAGCATTTCCTGGCCGTCAAGCTGGAGAGAAGTGAGGGTGATTTCGAACGAGACTACGTTGTCAGCGGCAGCATCGCCGCGGGTTACCGCAGAAACCACTATCCCCGGCTGGGACGAGGCTGTTGGGGTTGACGACGACCCGCCGCAAGCTACGAAGCCTACGACCAGTGCGATTAAGGCGCCGAGTGTTGTGATGCGAAGAGTTTTCGTGTGCGCGAGCACCCTCCGTGCCCGGTTAACGGGCGCGTGTAATTCCGTGCCGTGGCGCGCATCCGGACTGCACTTTAGCTGGCGCGCATGAGAGAGTCCTTAAGTGAAATTAATCACGCCTTAATTTGCGCCTAATCCGGCTCCCGCACTCTCTTGTTGCGCGAACTTCTCGCGAGCACGTGAAAGTAAGCCGATTTTACGAGTCGCGCAGGGAGACGCTAGATGAGATTAAGTACGGTAATGACGGCCATAGGTGTCGTTTTCGTCATCCTCGTCATCTTGGGTCTGGCAACCATGTTTACTCTGGCAACCATTCAGGCGCGGGACGAGGGCGGCGCCGACGGTGGCAGGCTCCTCGCCTCGCTGAAGACCGTGCCCATTCCCACAACCGATCTGTCGGGCTACCTGAATTCCAGTCCCCAAGCCAAGGGGCAGATGCACCTTGGCGCGGACGGCAAGTATCCGGTCTACAACGCCAACTACACGCCCGCGACAGGGGATTACCCCTACCACAAACTCGCTGACGTGAACGACGGCAATTCGCGCGTGATCGACTGAGAGGAAATGTCAAATGAAAACCAAAACCTCAGCATTGCTGCTCGTGGCGGTCATGATTGCAATCTGGTCGATTTTCGTGACAACCGCCGCGGCCCAAAACGGGCCAGGCTTCCACTTAGACGCTTCGGACATACGGTACATCTTCCATCAGATCCAGATCGGCGAAGCCCATGCGGCGCAAACCCGTATACCGGGGAACGCGCCCAATTGCTCGGTGCTTCTCGGGCCCGGACCGAACCAGGTTGGGGATCCGCGGTTTCCGTACGGCCTCCGCACCGTGGACGGGAGATGCAACAACCTCGTCCCCGGCCACGAGCAATTCGGCAGCTCGTTCACTGTCATACCGCGGCTGACGCAGCCCTTTTTCCGCACGGCGGAGCAGGGGACGTCCTATTTGCAGACCAGCGGAACCGTGATCGACTCCCGGCCCCGTATCATCAGCAACCTGATCGTCGACCAGACTGCCGGTAACCCGGCGGCAGTGGCGGCCGCGGGCGCGGTTCCGACGATCGATTCGGTGTCAGGAACGTACTTTATCCCGAACGTGGCGCCTGACCTGGGTATTAGCGCGCCGTACAACGCGCTGTTCACCTTTTTCGGCCAGTTCTTCGATCACGGCTTGACCTTCCTGAGGAAGGGTGGCAACGGAACAGTCCTCGTGCCGTTGCAGCCGGATGACCCGCTCAATAATTGCGCCCCCCCACTTCAATGCGCCTTCGCCACCCCCGGTTTCATCCCCTTGAACCGGGCGACGATGCTGCCCGGCCCGGACGGGATCCTGGGGACCGCCGACGACATCCATGAGGGGACGAATGAGGATACCCCTTGGATAGATCAAAATCAGACCTACACCTCGCACGCCTCCCACCAGGTGTTCCTGCGCGCGTACCAGTTGGTCGCGGGCCAGCCCGTCTCGACGGGCAGAATGCTCGACGGGGCGATTGCCGGCAACATCGGCAACTGGGGCGAGGTCAAGGCGCAGGCTGCCAACCTGCTCGGCATTCAACTCCAGGACGTCGACGTGCTGAACGTGCCGCTGCTCCTGACCGACCCGTACGGTCACTTCGTCCCCGGCCCCAATGGGTTCCCGCAGGTCGCCATGCCCGGCGGCGTGTTCGTCGAGGGCAATCCGGCTGCGCCCGTTTCTGTCGCCGGCTCGCTCAAGGCCGAGACCCCATTCCTCTGTGACATCGCGCACGCCGCTGACCCGAGCAACCCGACGTTCGACTCCGCGCTGCTCGGCGCGCACTTCGCCACCGGCGACTGCCGAGGCAACGAAAACGTCGCGCTGACCATGATCCACAACGTGCTCCACTTGGAGCACAACCGTCTCACCGGCGACATCGAAGGCATCATCAACACCCTGACGCCGGCCGAGATCGCCGCCTGGCACGCCAGCAACCCGGCCTCCGGCTGGACGTACGGCGATCGGCTGTTCCAGGCCGCGCGGTTCGTCACCGAGATGGAGTACCAGCGCATCGTCGTCGACACCTTCGCGCGCAAAGTGCAGCCGCAGATTCACGCCTTCGCCGGTGCCAAGCTCGATGTTGACCCCGCCACCCTCGCGGAGTACTCGCACGCAACCTATCGCTTCGGCCACTCGATGCTGAACGACATCGTGGCGCGCACCAACGCCGACGGGTCGTCCAACGATATTCGGCTGTTCGACGCGTTCCTCAACCCGCTTCAGTACAATAATGGCGGTACCGCAGGGACCTTGACCGCCGCCCAGGTGGTCGGAGCCACCGCCCGCGGCTTGTCCCGGGAGGTCGGCAACGAGGTCGACGAGTTCGTCACCGAGGCAGTGCGCAGCACACTGGTCGATCTGCCGCTCGACCTCCCGACCATCAACATGACGCGCGGTCGCAGCGAGGGCGTCGCGCCCTTGAACGTGATACGCCAGCAGCTCTTCGCGGCCTCAGGTAACCCGGCGGTCATTCCCTACAAGACCTGGCTCGATTTCTGGCTCAATATGAGGCACCCGGATTCGCTCGTCAACTTCATCGCGGCCTACGGCACGGACCCGGCGATCACGAGCGCGGTGACGGTGGCCGACAAGCGCGCCGCCGCAACGGCCCTGGTTTGCGTGTTCCCCCCACCTGCGGATTGCGTTGTGAACAAGAGCTATCCCTTGTTGTCCGCTCCCGCGGCCACCAGCGGCCTCGACGACGTCGACCTCTGGGTCGGCGGTCTCGCGGAGAGGCCGTCGCAGTTCGGCGGCCTGCTGGGGTCCACCCACAACTATATCTTCCAGCAACAGCTACAGAATCTTCAGGATTTCGACCGTTTCTACTACGTGGGGCGCACCAAAGGCCTGAACCTTTTGAACCAGCTCGAGCAAAACTCGCTCACTGAGGTGATCATGCGCAATTCGGACCTGGACGGCATGCCGGACGACCCGTTCTCCAGGCCGGGAGTCGTCGCCACTGTCGTAAACGGAGTCCTAAACGTCGACCCCCTCTTGTTGCCGCAGTTCAAGATTTTGCCCGACGGAACCATCGTCTACACCGGCACTGAGCACCTCCTGATCATCTGCGGCGTCGGCGACTGCCGCTTTAAGGGTGGACCATCTGGAGATGACACCATCAGAGGCGGCCCAGGCAACGACAGACTGGATGGAGGCCAGAGCAACGACCACGTGATGGGCGGCGCCGGCGATGACATCATCACCAACGAGTTCGGCGACGACACCCTGGAAGGTGGCGACGGCAATGACGCCATTAGCTGCGGACCAAACCTGGGCGGCGCGAGCATGTTCGGCGGCTCCGGCAACGACTTCATGGTCGCCAGCGATCCCTGTCCAGGCCTTGGCGGCCCGGGGAATGACTTCATGTTCGCAGGAAACGCAGCGAAAAATCCTGTCGGCAAGCAAATAGGTGAAGAAGGCGACGATTGGGTTGAGGGCGGCTTGGGGGACGACGATTTGATCGGCGACTGCAACGACCCGCTCGAGGGTCTTGTCGACTTCTGCGACGTGGGCAACGACGTCCTCATCGCCGGCGGCTCCGGCGGCGACCTCGGCGACGAAATGCTCGGCGAGGGCGGCGACGACATCCTGGCCCCCGGCTCGGGGAAAACAATCAACAGGGGAGGTTTCGGGTACGACTGGGATACCTACAAGCTCAAGCCGACGCCCGCCGATGCTGACTTGAACATCATCATTGTCGATCCCCTCGACGTGTTTTTCCTTCGCGACCGGTTCTCTATGATCGAAGCGTTGTCGGGATCGCCGTTCAACGACGTTCTGCTCGGCGACGACCGCAGATTCTCAACGAACCTATTCGGAGGGGCGATCTTCACTCCGACCATACCGGGACAAACATGCGTCCCCAACGTGGCCGCGGTTCAGTTGGAGACAACCTTTTTCTGCAACGAGCTGAGGCCGGCCGGCATCGCGAATATTGCCGGACTTGACGTGCTGGTTGCCGGGCATACCCTGCCGCCTGGAGACCCCAACGCGGGAGTGTTCGCCGCCGGCAACATCATTCTCGGCGGCCCCGGAAGCGACATGATCATGGGCCGCGACGGCGACGACATCATCGACGGCGATGCGTGGCTCAACGTGCAACTCCGGGCCGTTCTCAATGACGGCACGGTGAAGTTGGTGGACCACATGATGGACCTGTCGGCGGACGTGTTCGCGGATCCGCAACGGCTCAACCCGGGCAATATCACGATCGTCCGCAGCATCGTCGGGCACGTGGGCGCGGCTGGGACGGACGTGGACACGGCTGTCTACAGAAAAGTTCGCTCATTCTATACGGTCACCTTTAACCCTGACGGCAGTATCACGGTGGCCGACAACGATCCTGTGTGCGGCGATCCTCGCGGCAACGTTCTCGTCGTCTGCGACGGTACCGACACGCTCTGGAACATTGAATCGATTGCGTTCCCCGATGGGACCTTGAACACTGCCACGAATGTGTTCACCCCGAAAACCGGTTTCGGGGCGGCCCTGAACGTAAACCCAAAGGCCCTCACGTTCCCGGCGACGATAATCGGGACCACGAGCCTTCCCCAGACAGTCACTGTGCCCAACATCAGCCCCGTGTCGATCTCGCTGCTCGGGTTCACCATCACTGGGTTGAACCAGGCGGACTTCGCGTTCACCACCAACTGCCCCGGGCTCCTCGCACCTGCGGCGTCGTGTACGGCCAGCGTGACCGTTACGCCCTCGGCCTTCGGGACGCGCTCGGGCGTGCTGACGATCGACAGTAACGACCCTCTGACCCCGTTTCACATCCCGCTCACAGCAGTCGGTAACTTCCCACCCGCTGCGCCTACGTTCACCTCCGTATGCCCCACTACGGGCACAGTAGGTGTGGCATACACCTGTACCGTTGTAGCCACAGACCCCAACGGCGGCGTGGTAACGTACGCTCTCGTCGCACCCGTCCCCGCAGGGATGGTGATCGGTCCGGCCACAGGCGTGATCGGTTGGACGCCGCTGCAGTTAGGGTCCTTCCCGGTCACTGTTCAGGCGACCGGCCCGACCGGCCTCTTCGCCACCCAGACCTTTACCGTCCTGGTTAGTCTA
>Ga0066388_100001978_pt1 | contig 12145 bp, 8 predicted proteins | sample PanSoiMetaGPlot6_FD_64539 | JGI IMG/M metagenome (GOLD analysis project Ga0066388, IMG submission 64539) | Tropical forest soil microbial communities from Panama analyzed to predict greenhouse gas emissions - Panama Soil - Plot 6 (Hybrid Assembly) | ecosystem: Environmental > Terrestrial > Soil... | reverse complement strand
CGATAGCTGCGATGCAGTCTTTCCAGATAGGGGAATTCAAACTGGCAAACGGGACAGCTCACCTTGAAGAACGCCGCAACCACGACCGGGCTTCTTTTGAGAGTCTCCTGGAGGCTGTAAGCGGTTCTGTCCAGGCCGGTCAAGTTGAAGAGCGGCGCCTTTGTACCTTTGAGCAGTGCTACCATGACGGAATGATCCTCCCCTAACATTCTACATGCTTGGCGAAACAACCAAACCACCCCCAATATTGCCGCTGAGAAGGCTGGATGTGCCACTCTGGACCCTCGGTCTGGTCTTTGTTCTGACTGGAATTGTTCTGAGCGGATCTGGGCTGAGGATGCTGGCTGGGGATTGGGAGTGGGCGCAGGCGATTACCACCACCGGTAGGGTCATCGTCACGGAGTGGCAGCGGGAGGATAAGCAAAACCTCCTGAGAGTGAGTTATGGCTACCAGGACGAGCGCGGCACGATCTACCACAACATGGGCACACTCGCCCGCAAGTTGGGGAGGCTGAACCTGGAGCCCGGTGCCAACCTGGTCGTGCTGTACAAGCCGGAGGATCACTCGCAATCGAGGTTGCAAGTAGAGCTCGGGGCTGGGGAATGGAAGTTTCTTCTCGCTATTGGCCTGGCAGAGCTCATAGCCGGGTCTTCCTTGCTTGTCATCTCGCTGAAACGCTTCCTGGTCAGGCGCGCTCCGACCGAGCCTAGCTGCGGCCCAGGGTAAGCTGCTGTTCGTCCGGAGTGCGCCGGTGAGCGCTTTTAAACCGTTCGTGGGAGAATTCTTGCTGGAGTTCCCGATGAGGTGAGTATCCTTGCAACCGATTCGCACGTTTGAGGTTGTCCCATTTCTCCCCCCGAGGCTGGAGTGCTTGCGGGAGCTGGCCTACAACCTTCGCTGGACCTGGGACCACGAGACAATCAATCTATTTCGCCGACTGGACAGGGAGTTGTGGGAGAAGAGCGGCCACAATCCTGTGCTCATGCTGGGCACGATCAGCCAGGAGCGGTTGAATGATGCTGCCTCAGACGAGGGCTTCCTGGTTCACCTGGAGCGCATCTACCAGAAGCTGTGCGAGTACATGAAAGGCGATTCCACCTGGTACGAGAAGCAACACCGGAGATCCGGGCAGGAGGCCATCGCCTACTTTTCGGCTGAGTTCGGGCTGACTGAATGCATGCCGATTTATTCGGGTGGCCTGGGCATACTTGCCGGCGATCATATCAAGTCTGCCTCCGAGCTCGGGCTGCCGCTTGTCGGCGTCGGCATCGTCTATCAGCAGGGCTACTTCAGGCAGTATCTGAATCCTGACGGCTGGCAACAGGAGCGCTACCCGATCAACGACTTTTATAACCTGCCCATAGTTCAGGTGCGGGACGGGGAGGGAAATCCCTTGTTGGTAGCCGTGGACTTTCCCGGGCGCAAAGTCTTCGCCCAGATCTGGAAGGCCCAGGTGGGAAGAGTAGCACTCTATATGCTGGATACCAACATTCCGCAGAACAGCCAGCGGGACGAGGACATCACCGATGCTCTCTATCACGGTGATCCGGACATCCGCATACAGCAAGAGATGATTCTTGGGGTTGGCGGCATGAGGGCCTTGAAGGCGATCGGGATCACGCCCACCGTATGTCACATGAACGAAGGACACTCAGCTTTTCTAGCTCTGGAGCGCATTAGCATGTTCATGGAGCGGCACGGTCTGTCCTTTGCCGAGGCACGTGAGGTGGCTGCTGCCGGTCATGTTTTCACCACACACACAGCTGTGCCGGCGGGCATCGACAAGTTCTCCCCGGAGCTGGTCGAGCGTTACCTGGGCGACTACTATCGGGCTCTCGGACTCAGCCAGAACGACTTCCTGGCGCTGGGAAGATCCAATCCATTCGACCAGTATGAGCCGTTCAGTATGGCCACACTGGCTATCAAGCTGTCCTCAAAGACGAACGCGGTCTCGCTTCTGCACGGTGACGTCTCCCGGAAGCTATTCGGTTCAGTTTGGCGGGACCTGCCTGTCGACGAGGTGCCAATCACGCACATAACAAACGGCATCCACACCCGCTCCTGGATCTCCGAGGAGATGGCTGATCTTTACGACCGTTATCTTGGACCCAAGTGGTCGGAAGATATCGGCGATCAGAACGTCTGGAAGCGCGTGGAGGAGATACCTGATGAGGAGCTCTGGCGCATTCATGAACGGCGCCGGGAGAGGCTCGTGACCTTCTGCCGGCGCCGCATGCGCGCCCAGGTGCAGCAGCGGGGAGCACTCCCCTCCGAGCTGAAGGAGGCCTCCGAGGTTCTCAATCCGGAAGCGCTCACTATCGGATTCGCGCGCCGGGTTGCTACTTACAAGCGAGCAACCTTGCTTCTGCGGGATCCCGAGCGGTTAGCCCGGCTGCTCAGCAGCAAGGACCGCCCGCTGCAGATCATCTTTGCCGGCAAAGCCCACCCGGAGGATACCCCGGCCAAGGAGCTGATTCGCCAGCTGGTCCACTTCTCTCGCCAGGAGGAGGTGAAGGGTCGCTTTGTGTTCATAGAGGACTACGATATGAAGGTGGCCCGCTGGCTCGTCCAGGGGGTTGATGTCTGGCTGAACACACCGAGACGTTATCTTGAGGCCTGCGGGACAAGCGGCATGAAGGTGGTCTTCAACGGCGGTCTCAACGTCAGCGTGCTCGATGGCTGGTGGGACGAGGCATACGATCCGAATGCCGGCTGGGCGATCGGAAAAGGCGAAGTATACAGCGACCCGCAGTATCAAGACGATGTTGAGTCAAACGCACTTTATGATCTGCTCGAGAAGGAGATAATCCCGCTTTTCTATGATCGAGACAAAGACGAGCGTCCGCGCTCCTGGATAACCCGCATGAAGACGGCCATGCTGCAGATCTGCCCGGTCTTCAATGTCAACCGCATGGTGCGAGAATACGCTGTTCGCACCTACTTTCCGGCTGCCTCGCGATCGGTGGAGTTCCTTGAAGATCAAGCCGCGAAAGCGCGAGCGCTTGCGGAATGGAAAGGCAAACTTCATCGCTTCTGGCCTGACCTGAGGGTCGAGTCGGTTGAGGCGGCGGTGGCGACTAAGGTCCAGGTTGGTGACGATATGCGTGTGCGAGCCAGGGTGCGGCTTGGTGGGCTCGGTGCTGACGATGTCGCAGTGCAGATCTTTCACGGGCCGATCGACATCCACGGCAACATCAGCGAGGGCGAGATTGTTCCCATGACTTTCAGCGGCCAGACAGATGGGGATCTCTCACTCTTCAGCGGAGCTATCCGCTACTTCAAGAGCGGGCGGCACGGCTTTACGGTGCGCGTGCTTCCCCATCACGACGACCTCAGCTCTCCGTTTGAAACCGGAATTCTGCTCTGGGCAAACTAGGCGGCTCTCGCTTGTCGCCCTCTATTCGCCAGATGACGGATTTGCGGTTGGGGAGGTTATAGCAGCTTAAGGAGTGGGCAATCTCCTCCTAGGAGGGTTGGCACAGATAAAGGGGGAACGTCCTGAGGGGCGTACGTCGCGGCGTGTCTATATCGTTGGCTGGGGGTACCGTGGTTAATCCGAGAGACAGGCAAAGAGGACAAGCAATCACTGAGACGGCAGCGTCTATGAGCCTGTTGCTGCCACTGATGATCACAATGATCTTCGTGGTACTGGAGGCCAGCTATGCCTACACGATAAGGACGTCGCTGGCTGAAGGTGCACGAGAGGCGGCCCGCGATCTGGCTATTGCCTACGGGCAGAATCCGTCGGTCGCCACTGACAGGAGCCTGCAAAATTCGCTGGTTTTCGACACCATCCGCATCACAAACATGATCAACAGCTCGACTCAGTTCGATGATCCGGTTTTTAATACCGCCTCTGACCCTGAGACCGTTTCTGTAAATGTGCGGTATACGAGCAGTCAGAATGGACTCCCACCATTCCCCAACCCGGACCCGCTGAACCTGGGAAGTAGTTTTCAAATCTCTGCCCAATCAACGTATCGGCTTGAGTAATCTGCTGGAGGAGAGTCATATGGTGCCTTCTGTGAAAAATCAGCAACCGGATTGCGGATGGTGCAAGGAGCGCCTGGCAAGGAGCCAGTCGGGCAGCATGATGGCAGTGATGTTCGCTATGATGGTGATCATTGGCCTTGGACTCGGTGCGCTGGCGGTTGATTTCTCGCATATGCTTGCCGTTCGTGGCGAGCTTCAGAACGCCGTAGATGCAGCAGCACTGGCCGGAGCGCAAGACCTGGCACAAAACTCTGATCAGTGCGAGTCAGATGCGCTGGCGGTGGCTGCAATCAATAAGGCTGATGGACGTGCAGTCTCGAATAACTCAGCCAATACTGCGATTACAGTCCTGGTATCACAGGCCGGACCCAGCGATCCGGGAACGGTAGAGGTTACAGCCCAGATGAGGGTCAACCACCTGCTGGCTTCCATCTTTGGCAGGAGCTCGGATGTGGTTTCGGTGACCGGCACCGCTGGCGGTACTGCGACCAACAAGACGATTAACGGAAACCAGGCCTTCCCGCTTGCTGTCAGCATCGATGCTGTGCCTCGCGACAATAATGTAGATGGGACCCCGCTCTATGCACGGGGCATTGGCCAGAGCATATCGTTCTACATTAACTCGCAGCAGGTCAAGAATGCAGCCTTCACCTCTTTTACACAGTCTTCGGCTAACGCCAATTACATAAACAAGGCGATCGATCAAGCGCTTGGCCTGGTTGATCCGGTGGCTGGGTTTATTCCGTCCATGAATGTGGGCGACTACATTAATCTCTCTAATGGTGTGATTGGACAGAAACGCCTGGCACAGGGTGCGGACTTAAATGCTCTGCTTGCCCAGCCGCTCTTGATTTTGCCGGTTATCTCCGGTGATCCGTCCTACAGTCAGAGTCGGCCGATCCTGGGTTGGATAGGCGTCAAGCTAACAGGGGTAACGGTCGACCAGAAGGGCGGCGTGGTGGAGACCATTACCGGGACTTTGATCAAGACGATGGTCAAAGGAGAGAGCGGCCCCACCGGCACCACCGGCAACCCGGTTTATGATGCAGCTATCCAGGAACTGTCCGTAGGCTCGGTGAAGCTGGTAAACAACCCAACTTCCTAGGCAAGTCCTGACGCTACCCGTAATCAGCTATCAGTGGGCGCCCTGAAGCCAACCCCTGACCCGGGCCCACAGTCGAGCGAACGTCGCCCAGCTACCCGACCTAATCAGAAGCCGGGGCCGGGTCCTTTGCTCCGAGCGCTCGCGTGGCGGCGGTGATCTTGATTTTGCCGACCGGGGCGCTGGAGATTGACAAAGGATCCTTCTCAGAGATGGCATTCAGGAACTGGAGTTTGCGGTTAGATCCTGGATCGACCAGCGACATCCAGACCGAGTATTCGCCTGGCGGCAGTTCAGGCAGTTTCAGCTCACGCTGCCACTGCACCGGCTTGCCCGCCGGCCAGCGATTGGTCGGCAGCTCGGGCGTGTGCAGCGAGACTACCACCGGTTTGCCGGAGGCATCTCTCAGTTCAAGGGCAATTTTGTAGCTCGCAGCCACGTCCTTGTCGAAGTTGCGATCGGGGCGCATGGGCGCAGCGGCACCCAGGTTGACAAAGGTGAATGAGGCCGGCAAGGGAGCGCCGGAAGGCAGCTCCGCCGGGATGCTGGCCGCCTGGGAGATGACCTGGTAGCCGATGTGAGAGGCGAGATGTTTGAGCGAATTATTGATCACTTCATCGCTGCTGGTCAGGATGTCCGCCGGCACCTCGGCAAAGCTTATCCCATCGTCGAGCGCGTTCTGCACAATTTTGGGCAAGGAAGCCGGGTTTACCCCCGGGGATAGCTGGTAGCCGGTCAGGGTGTCGGGACGGAATTTCAACAGCACCCTGTACTCATCAAAGCCGTGTTTGGCGTCGGCTATGCTCTGTCTGGTCAAGTAAACGCGCTCACCGTACCGGTAAGCCAGGTAATCGGAGATCTCATCGAGCGCATCTTGCCCGGCTCGATTTGGTGTGGGTGGATCAATGTCGAAGTTCAGACGCGCTGTTGTGAATGCCTTCGGGAAGAGGTCGGCTGCGTACTTCCAATGCTCGACAAGCTGCCGTGGGGTCATGCCGTAATCTTGCTTGAGCGTCCGCTCCAGTTGCGCATAGTAGGCCCTGACTGATCCTGAAGCACTGGCGCCAGCCGGCTGGCTGGGGGATTCAGCGGCAAAGCTGGGGACGACGGCAGTGCCCCCGCGAATGCCACCTCCGGTGATGCCAATGCTGTGGATGTATGGGCTCTTGTCATAGCGCTCGGCCAGGTCCTGGATAAAGTTGGACCAGTTCGCCAGGTAGTCGGTGTCCCAGAAGATCGGCATCAGGTGAGTCTTGCCGTCGGCGCCTGTGTAAGGCATCGCTTTCACGTTCGCCTCGAACAACCATTTCGGCGTATCCGAGTTGGCTTTGGCGGCTGCTTCCTGCGCACCTGGCTCCGCAGCCTGAGAAACGTTTTCGGCTGAACTCCCCGGCAGATCAAGACCGCAGGTAGATATGCGCAGGATCAGCGTCTTGTTGTACTTCGCGCAAAGGCAGAGCAGGTCGTCGATCGGCTTCCAGTTGTACTGGTCGTCCTCTGGCTCCAGTTGACGCCATGTCAGTAGAACCGACAGACCGTTCACCTCCTTTCTGGCAAGCAGCTCGGACAGGTAGGGCAGGTCGGCGGTGCGTGCCGGCGGCACCAGAGCAAACAAGCCGGTCTCTTTGTTTGCCACCGGCTCCGCGTCAGGCATGTCCTGGAGCTTAAAACTTTTCTTTTTGATCAGCCGGTCCTGCGACTCGTTCAGGTACCCCTTCTCCGGCAGAGGGCTCAAGTACTGCAGCCACTCGACAACGGTTGGCTTAGCCTCCGCTGGCTGATTAGCGGGGCCGAGACAGCCAACGGCCAGGGACAGGCAGAGCGGCAGGCTGAGAGCTCTGAGAAGGGGTGGGGTGCCCGCCGGTCTCCGCCGCTGAGTTGAAAGAGTAGGCAGCTTGATCATTTTCCCTCCATGGCAAGACCAGCGCGGCATAAGGTTTCAGAAAAGAGAGCCGCCCTGACCAGAAAGCTGTTGCTAGGGCTGGTTCCGCTTGCTTAAATACTAAGCGCCTGACAACGCTCCGCGAGCAGAGATGTGCTAGAAGCGATCGGAAATTAAAGATGCTACCATTCCCTGGCGGCGGTTTCAGGCAACAGTTACACCAGCGCCGGCCGGCATGTGGGGCGCCTGAGGGGGAGGTCGCGCTTGAGTCTGACCTATCTGGGCCATAGTGCGTTCAAGTTTGACCTGCCCGGGTTGTGCCTGTACGTAGATCCGTACATCAAGGACCCGGTGGACTGGACCAGGCTCGAGAAGGGCCAGCTTGTACTGTTCACACACGGGCATTTCGACCACGGTGTGCTCATGGCCCGGGATTTGTGGGAGGCGTGGCGCTGCCGATTCGTCGGACCGAAAGCGCTGATAAGCTGGCTTCAGAGGAAATACCGGCGCTGGATTCCTGCCGATTCGCTCATCGCTTTGAACGCCGGCGAGTCGCTTGTGGTTTCCGGAGTGCCTATTACTGCCGTACCAGCCCACCATCCACTCACTCGTTTGGGCAAGACCATTCTCACCCTGTTTGCTCGCAGCCGCGCCCCGGGAAATCCGGTAAACGGCTACCACTTCGCAGGCTACTATCATGCCGGCGACACCGTTTATACGCCTTCCATTGCCCAGGCCCTTGCCGGCAAGGAGGTGCACACAGCCTGCTTGCCGATCGGTGGAAAGTACAAGGTGGCCTCGCCCCAAGAGGCATTACGGATCGCCGAGGAGATAGGGGCGCAGCGCCTGGTGCCGATGCACTGGCAGCCGCTGGTGGAAAAGATTCCCTTTCGCTACCAGCCCTCAGACCTGGTGAAACTGGCTCGTAGTTCCGAGACGCCGGTGGAGATCTGTGCGCTGGCGATTGGCGAGCTGCTTGAGGAACCAGGCGGCCGAGCGCGAGAGGTTTATGGCAAGAGCTTGCCCTAAACGCCGGGCCTGCTTAGCTTACCAACTGCCAATGAATATAAAGCTTTTGATAAGTTTGGCACCGGTCAAAACGCTGCTTGGCATCATGGAATCAGGTCAGCATGCCAAGCCGCAGCAATTCACGGTTATCAGCATTTTCTTGGCGGGGGAATTATAATCCTCACAATAGGTCAACTAGCCGCGCGTCTGCGAGGGAGTTTTAAAGATGGGTAAGTCAGTAGGCATTGATCTGGGGACGACGAACTCGGTAGTCGCTGTAATGGAAGGCGGCAAGCCTACCGTGATTTCGAATGCCGAAGGTGGTCGAACCACTCCTTCTGTTGTCGCCTTTACCAAGTCCGGCGAGAGACTTGTTGGCCAGCTGGCACGCCGGCAAGCCGTGCTTAACCCCGAGAACACCGTTTATTCAATCAAGCGCTTTGTCGGGCGCCGCTTTACCGAGGTTGAGTCCGAGCGGGCAATTGTTTCCTACAAGGTGAAGGAAGGGCCGGATGGCGGCTGCAAGGTTGCTATTCAGGGTAAGGACTACACCCCGGAAGAGATATCGGCGATGATTCTCCGCAAGCTCAAGGAGGACGCGGAGAAGTACCTGGGAGAAAAGGTTACCAGCGCCGTTATCACGGTACCGGCATACTTCAACGACTCCCAGCGTCAGTCAACAAAGAACGCCGGGACGATTGCCGGGCTTGACGTTCTGAGAATTATCAATGAGCCGACGGCGGCAGCATTAGCCTACGGGCTGGACAAGAAAGCCAACGAGACCATCCTCGTTTTCGACCTGGGCGGCGGCACATTTGACGTGTCGATTCTGGAAGTCGGCGACGGTGTGTTTGAAGTGAAGTCTACTTCTGGCGACACGCACCTGGGTGGGGATGATTTTGACCACTGTGTGGTGGGCTGGATTGCCGACGAGTTTGTCAATCTTGAGGGCATCGATCTGCGCAAGGATCGCCAGGCTCTCCAGAGGCTGACGGAAGCAGCGGAAAAAGCCAAGATTGAGCTGTCTTCTGTTACTGAGACAAACATCTCTCTACCGTTCATCACCGCTGATGCTACCGGGCCCAAGCACCTGGAGATGAAGCTGACCCGGGCTCGTTTCAACGAGCTGACCCGACATCTGGTCGAGCGCTGCCGCCACCCGCTGGAGCAGGCGCTGGCTGACGCAAAGCTGACCTATCAGGCTATCGATGAGGTGGTGCTGGTGGGCGGCTCCACCCGCGTGCCGGCCGTACAGGAGTTGGTAAAGAGCCTCACCGGCGGTAAAGAGCCTAATCAGAGTGTTAACCCGGACGAGGTGGTGGCTGTAGGAGCGGCCATCCAGGCAGGCGTGTTGGGCGGAGAGGTGAAGGGTGTCGTCCTCCTGGATGTCACCCCGCTGTCGCTCGGCATTGAAACGATGGGTGGCGTCTTCACCAAGCTGGTGGACAGGAACACGACCATTCCGACCAGAAAGTCGGAGGTCTTCTCGACCGCGGACGACAATCAGACCGCCGTGGATATCTATGTCTTCCAGGGCGAACGTCCGATGGCGCGCGACAACAAGCTACTGGGCAACTTCCGCCTTGACGGCATTCCGTCTGCTCCCCGTGGTGTTCCTAAGATTGAGGTTACCTTCGACATAGACGCGAACGGCATATTGAATGTGACCGCCCGTGACCAGTCCACCGCCAAGGAGCAGAAGATCACCATTACTGCCAGCACCAACCTTGGCAAGGACGATATCGAGCGGCTGGTCAAGGAGGCGGAGGCGCACGCTGCCGAAGACCGCAGGCGAAAGGAAGAGGCCGATGTTCGCAACGAGGCGGACAGCCTCTGCTACTCGGTCGAACGCACCGTCCGCGAGCTCGGCGACCGGGTTAGCGCTGGTGAGAAGTCCAGGGCTGAGATGCTCGTCACTGAACTGCGGGAGAAGCTCAAGGAAGGCGTCACTACCGAAGAGCTGAAGGGACACATGAACGAACTGCGCGGGGCGCTTGTGCTTCTGCAGCAAGCTCAGTCTCGCGAGCCAGTTGGTGCGGGCGCCGGGCCCGGGCCGGGGCCCGCCTCCGGTACCGGTGGTGGCGAAGGTGGTGGCGGATCGAGCGGACCTTCTGGCGGCGACGACGTGGTTGATGCCGAGTTCAGAGCTTCAGAAGACTAGCTGCACGCTGCCTTGCTTCGAGATTGGTGGCTTTTCACTTGATTGGCTGCGAAAGCCGTCCGAACGCGCTCACGCACGGACGGCGATCTGAGCCGGGAACGGTCCGGGTTGCCCATGCCTTTGCTGGTGGCGTGGAACATGAAGTCCGTCCCTGTCGTCGCTCTTCATGTGAAAGCCCATTTTTGCTCCCGCCAGAATGCGCGTATTTGTTGGTTCGACAGCGAGTGGCCTGGTGACCTGTGCGGTGCAGGATGTCGCCTACAAGCGTGGGCATCTCGCCGAAAGGGAAGCGGGCTGGAAGCCCGCGCCCCCAGATTCAGCTTGATCCGGGTGATATCCTGGGATCAGGCAGCCGTCGGGCTTGAATTGGTGAGCGCCGGAGGTCCCACGTGGCTAAAAGAGATAACCTGACCGTCGTATCTAGCGTGGCCGTGCTCGCCCTGGCGTTTGCGCTTACGGCAGGGGATGGGCGGGCAGCCGGCCCCGGCAGCCAACTGGCGAATCAGGTAAGTGTCCTGGAGAACCGGTTCTTCTTTCATCTGTATCCAAACGACCCGCCGGAAAAGCGCCTTCAACGGCTGGAATTGCTGATCCTCGGTGCAACGCAGGCCGGCAGCAACGATGAGCGGCTGGCTCGCTTGCAGAGCGCCATTCTGGAGCGGGATCGTCAATCCAGGAGCCAATCTCGCCCTCCTGCAGGCGGTGACCAGAAAGGTAAGGTTGGGGCTCAAGCAGGGTCTCCAGGGGCACCGGACCAAGCAGGTTCAAGCGGCCCCGTAAACGGTTCCCCGTCGAGCCAGTATCCGATCTTAAATACGCTGGAATGGCGCGCGCTCAAGAAGACGTATGCGGCTGGGTCGCTCGATGCGCGTCTAGAGCGGCTGGAAACTAAGCTTTTTGGGCAGTCAAGTCCGGCGATGGCTTACGCCGACCGCGTAGAGCGGCTAAAGAGAACGCTCGGCATCGGGGTAGCTCAGGGTCTACCAGCCGGGCCGCTCGGACCGATGCCCAAGGCCCGACCACGCTCCGGCCAGGACTCCTTGGGGATAATGCCACCGGCGGAGTTGCAGCCGTTTGTCCCTGATCCCGGGTTCGGCTCCGGCCTGAGCCCGATGTTGCCGTTTTCTCGATCGCCTGTCCCGGGAATCGAGTTCCCCAAAGCGTTTTCGGACCTGTTCAGGGAGATGGACCGGCAGATGGAGCAGATCATGAAAATGCCACCGGGAAGATGGCGCTATGACCCCGAGTCCAACTCATGGATTGAACAAGATTCGGGAGGGCGATTCAAGGCTAAACCGAAGACACCGGGCGTTGAGGAGCAAGGGAGCCGGAGCCCGGAGCTACCACCCTATTACGATCCCAACTCCATCTGAGCTTAAAGCTTGATCAGCTTAACCAGATCATGCGGCCCAAGCGCGCTCGAACTGCCTAAAATAGTCAAGAGTCCTGGCGCTCTGCTTGCGGCGAGCCAAACGCAGGTACGGACAAGAGGCGCAATGTGGCGGTTCCCCGTGCTGGCGCGGCCGGGGCGCTGAACAAGGGAGCAGCTCGAGCGTTGCCGACAACAACAGAGCAGAAAGCACCCGGGCAGGAACCGGTAGCCGGTGTGGTTGGCCAGTCCGGGCAGCGCTGGGCTTTCCTGCGCGCCGCGTGTCTCTGGGCGCTCTGCCTTTTCTTAGCGGTCAACCTGGTTTTGTGGAGGCTGTCCCGCGAAGATAAGGCCTCTTCAAAGGACCTCTGGAGCGGCAGCGGCTCAATCGATCTGGCGGTCAGCGGATTCAAGGAGTTACGGAAGCGACCGACTGTGGTTCTACTGGGCTCATCGCTCATGATGTTTCCCTTCTGGGCGATGGACAGGGAGATCGATGGCGCCATCGGGGATATCTTTCATCACCACCAGTCGCTGAGCTTAGAAGGGAAATTGAAAGAGATCGGCTACCAGTCTCCGACGGTTTACAGTCTGGCCATATTCGGGCAGATGGTATCGGATGCCTACAT
>Ga0066388_100001977_pt1 | contig 12149 bp, 5 predicted proteins | sample PanSoiMetaGPlot6_FD_64539 | JGI IMG/M metagenome (GOLD analysis project Ga0066388, IMG submission 64539) | Tropical forest soil microbial communities from Panama analyzed to predict greenhouse gas emissions - Panama Soil - Plot 6 (Hybrid Assembly) | ecosystem: Environmental > Terrestrial > Soil... | reverse complement strand
TGAGGGCCGTGGGACCGTCGCCGAAGTCGCAGCGCGCCTCCGCGCGCTCGCGCGGTGAGGGTGCCATGCACAAGACACTCGCTCTCTCGTCGCAGCCCATCGTCGCGACCGCGCTCGTTCTCTTCGCGACGATTCTTTCTTCCAGGGGCGCCCATGCTTACTGTGTCTACAAGACGGACTCGGGAAACCGGCTTCATTGGCCCGCCGCCATCGTCATCCCGAACACAATCGACCCCACGGACGCCGACCTCCTGGCACCGGGCCCGACCATCGCCGCAGTCAACGCAGGAGAATTCGTCTGGAACGGCACGCCCGCGCCCCGCTGGACGTTCGCGATCGGCGGGGGCGGTGCCGGCAACCCCTTTGACCGCGACGGCGTCAACCTCATCGGGTTCCATGATCTGAGCGAGATCAGCGTGAGTCCGTCCACATACGGCGTGACGCTCCTCTGGTATGTGGTGGGCGGCCCCAACGACGGCACGATCACGGAATTCGGCATCGCGCTGAACATCGATCCCACTCGCACGTGGACCTGGTCGTTGCTACCTGCTGCCGCCGCGGACGTGGACCTTCAATCCATCGTTGAGCATCAGCTCGGGCACGCCCTCGGCACCGCGCACACGGATGTCAACTTGGCCGGCGGGTGCGCGGAAGGTCAGGCGTATTCCGACGTCGGCCCCGTGATGCAGCCAAACTTTGATCCCAATCCGTCCGTGAATCCGGACGGCATGAACAGGGTCCTGAAGGGGCCGGATACAGCTTCGAACAACCTGCCCGTGCTGGGCGAGAACCTTAGAGGCTTCGTCTCGAAGGGCCTCGATGTTCCTTGGCACATCCGGCGCGGGGGGACGACGGTCTCGAGGACTCCCATCTCAGGTGCGACCGAATATTTCCTCTACCCGGGAGCGTGCACCGACGTCGCGTTGGGGGTCTGGGCACCCAAAGCGGACCCCGTCGGTGATTCACTGAACACGTATGCTGTGGGTGGTCCGGGCGACTATTCTGTCCTCGACTACTCGGCGAAGGCCGTGGGCACATTTTGGACCGTGAGAGATGGGCCGTCGATTCCCACGTCCGACTTCTGTCAATTGCAGAAAGGGTCCGCAAGCGACCACTTCTTCTTCGGAGGGGATCCGGCATCCCTCATGGAGGTTCCGAGCTCGAACACAGCCTTCGTGACCTGTGAGATCCCCGTTCCCCCGGGAACCGCGACGTTGACGGCCAGGTGGAACCAGTACCTCGATCTGCCTCGCGGCTCCGGATATCTCCCCTATATCGAATATCGGTTCAAGAAAGGGGGGAGCTGGTACGACTGGCGGAACGTGATGCCCGAGGAGACACAGAAGGCCGGATCGACCCGGGCGTGGGGATCCGAATTCGGTGACTTGAGTGAGGCGGCCGGCGCGACGGACGTTCAGCTACGCTTCGGGATCGAGTGCGTTCCATACTTGGCGACCGATCACATCAACTGCAGCGCCACGGTCAATACGGGCCTCTTGTTCGACGATCTGACCCTGGCCGCTTCGACGGGCGTCGGGCCAGCCGTCATCAGCATATTCACTGGGTCCCTCGCGCAAACGACTTTCGTGGACGGCACGATGCTGGGTTACAACTGCACCGCTGCCCCCTGCTGGCCGGGCCTTCGGGGCACGGACCTTGGGGCTCCGTTCGGGATCGACGACAACGTGAACAGCCCGCTGGGCGATTCGATGACGGTTGCGATCACGTCCCCTCTCGGTGTTCACGGGAACGGAATCAATTGGCAATTCGGGTACGACAAGACGATTGGCGGTGGCATGGTGCTCGTCCACGCCAACCCGGGTTTCGTCCCCGGATTTGGGCCTCCCAAGATCGTCTTCAGGCTGTTCGACCCTGCGACGAAAGCCTGGAGTCCGTGGGACGAGAGCGAACTCTACGCAGACGATATCCAAGTCGTCGCGGGCGCTGCGATCGTCAATGGTTCCCGCTATCGATGGGATTGGCCGCCGGCCGACAAGCTCGCTGCGGGCGCCTTCCTTCCGGGCGGGTTCACGATCAACGGGGTCGCAGCCTACGCGGCGCTGAGGTTCCTCCCTCACGGGACCCGGCTTCAATATCTCTTCAAGGCCTCCGACTCCGGAGGTGCCGTTACCGGGACTTGGTCCGCCGAAACCCGCGCCTACGAGGTGGAGGACCTCCCGGCTCTTCCGCCCGGTTTCCCGTCTGCAGGCACCACGGCGCCGGACATTCTGGAATTCGACGTCCTTCCGCGCGTCTATCCAGCGGGGCCGGCTGGATCCCTACTGGCCGGAAAGACCTCGACCCCAATCCTCAACCTGGACGGCGCCTATTCATCCTGGACGGCCGGTCAGGACCCCGTGACTCTGGCGCTTCGCGGACTGGGCGTCCGTGCGGATCGGTACCGACTCCTGCAAGGTCTGGGCGAGGGCGCGAACATCGGCGGCCACGAATTCACGGGGCAGCGGCTCGATACCCCGTCGAACTACTTCCCGAACATGACCGAATACGCGATCAAAGACTCTCTGGCGCAGTGGTACAGGATCATCATCCAATCCGGCCATCTGAGCGGCGATTGGACGGTCTCGGACGAACAGGATTCTCGGCTGTTACGAGATTGGGCGATGACGGCTACCCCCGGGGCGGACGGCGGAGATCGGTGTTTGTTCGTGACGGGGGACGACTTCTTCGACAACCTGAACAACCCGCCCAACTTCATTCCAGGGCTGGAACAGGACGCCCTCTCGGCGAACATTTTCGGAGTCAACTCGGCGTTGTCGCAGTGGACCGGGACGAACACGAACCATTATCCAACGGTGAGCGATCGCTTCGCGGATCCAGCGGCGGGCCCCGGCCTGGGCGTCGCCGGAGCGTACACGTACCCACTGGACGGCGGTTGCCCGGGGCCCGACCGCTTCGACGCCCTGACGCCTGTCGGATCTCCCGATGTCGTCGCCGCGGGCACCTATGCCGCGGGCACGGAGGTCGCTGCTACGGCGCGTAGCTCCGAGTGGGACAACGTCCCAGACCATGATCGAACCAAGGCGATTGGATACGGCTTCACGATCGAGGCCATCCGGAAGGCCGGCTTCAATCCACCGACCCCGATGTATTTCCATACGGGTGTGGAGAACCGCGCTCAGGTTCTCTACAAGTTCCTGACCGGATGCCGCGGCGCGAGGTCGGTGACGCAGACCGGCCTCTGCTGGCCGTGCCCGTCGGGTTCCGTGCCTGCGGGTACAGCGTATACGGACTGGAGCTCGGACCCAGTCTTCCAGACCGCGACCTACGGGCCCCTCTACCCAATCCAGGCGATCGTGCTCGCGACTGCAGTGAGGGAAGAGCCCGCGACAAGCGCCGCGCCGCGAGCCAACGTGCTGAGTCAAAACCGACCGAACCCATTCAACCCCGAGACGGAGATCGCCTACAGCCTCCGCTCGGGCGGCCGTGTCATCATCGAGATATACGACGTCGGGGGGAGGCGTGTCCGCACGCTCGTGGACGCGTTCGAGTCCGTGGGCCCACACACAGCCCGCTGGGACGGCAGGGGATCGTCGGGCACCCAGCTCTCGAGCGGAATCTACTTCTACGTGATCCAGTATCCGGATCATACGAGGTCGTCGAGAAAGATGACGATCTTGAGGTAATCTCGCCCCCGAGCGGAAACCACCGCTAACGAGTCGCCGGTCCTCGACTGGGAAGGGCATGGCCTATGTTGCTCGACGGGAAGGTCGCTGTGATCTACGGAGCGGCCGGCGGGATCGGGAGTGCGGTTGCCCGGACTTTTGCCGGCGCTGGGGCCATGGTCGTGCTGGCGGGCCGAACCATGGAACCCCTGACCACACTCGCCGAAGAGCTTCATGCCGCAGGAGGAAAGGCGGAGGCCGCCCGACTCGACGCTCTCGATTCCGTGGCGGTTGCGCGTCACCTGGACGGTGTCGTCGAACGCCTGGGCAGGCTCGACGTCTCGTTCAATCTCGTCGGGATTCCACATCGGCACGGCCGCCGTCTCGACGAGCTGACTCTGAGTGACTTCGCAGATCCGATTCGTGAGTTCGCGGTGACGCACTTTCTCACCGCGACGGCAGCAGCCCGACACATGTCGAGGCAGGGATCGGGCGTGATCCTGATGCTGACCACGCAACCTGCGCGACTTGCGGTCCCGCACTCCGGCCCGTTTGGAGCCGCTCTGGGCATGATCGAGGCGTTTGCCCGGAATCTGGCGGCGGAAGTGGGTCCGAGCGGCGTGCGGGTCGCCTGTATCCTCTCGACGGGGTCGCCGGACGTGCCGGACGTTCGGGACGCGATTCGGCGCCATGCGGAGGCATCGGGGAAGACCGCCGAAGCACTGGAGGCGGAGTACGCCCAGCAGGCCATTCTCAAGCGCATGACCTTGACCCGGGACGTGGCGGACGTGGCGACGTTCCTCGCCTCGGATCGGGCGAAGTCGATTACGGCGACTGCCGTCAACGCCTCGTGCGGCCTCATCCCCGGCTAGCGGAAATTTCGGATCAGAACGACGTTCTGGCTCGACTCGCCGTAGAGAAAATAGACGCGTGTCCCGTCGCGGGACCACTTCATGTCGGTGATATCGCCCGTCTGGAAATCCGTCAGTGCGACCGGGTGGCTTCCGTCCGCGCCCGTCATCCAGAGATTGTGGGTGGGGCTGACCCCCGTCTGACGGAGGAGCAGGAGGCGCTTCCCGTCCGGCGACCAAAGGTGGCGGGAGGCCCGGCCGTCGGAGAAATGGGTGATCTCCTTGGGTGCTCCGCCGTCGATGCTCATCCAATAGAGATTCTGGAGATCGTTCGCGGGGTTGAGGAACGTGACTCCTCTCCCGTCGGGGGCCCACCGCGGATCGACGATTCGCGGCGGCACCTGCGGCATCCCGACCGATCGCCATCCCTGGGTTTGAAGGACCTCGGGCATGAAGGTCCCCTGCCCGTTCACCTCGCGAATCGCCGTGTGGGCGACACGGCTTCCGTCGGGAGTGAATTGCGCCGACCCTCGAGCGCTCGGGCCGATGCGGGTGGCCTGACCGCCGTCGGACGAGACGCTCCATAGCACGTCCGGATTGTCGTCGCGATTGAACAGGACGAGCCGTCCGTCGGGGGAGACGTCGACGACCTGCTCACCCGTTCCCGAGGTGAGCTGCCGCGCGTTCTCGCCGTGCTCGTCCGCGCGCCAGACATGCATGGTCAAATCGGCAGCCCGCTGCATGTAGATGATCCCGATCCCTGGCCGGAAGCGGGGATTCAGCGCGAACGTCTGGGCCGTGGTCAGCGATCGTTCGCTCGAGCCGTCCGCTCCGATCGTGAAGACCTGGGCGGTTCCGTCCTTGATCGCGGAGTACAGGATCGTGCTGTCCTGGGCGGGATCGTAGGCCCCGACCGCGCCTTCGTCCCCCGATCCGAACGTGATCTGACGCACACCCCCGGAGCCGGCTGGAGAGACGGTCCAGAGGTTCAGCACCTGGCGAACCCTCACGGCCGCGAGGGTGGTCGCGTCCGCGGAGACGCTGGTATCGAAGTAGAAGTCGGAGCCGCTCAGGATCGGCGTGCCGTTCCCCCCCGGGTACGCGACCTTCCAGAGCTGCCCGACCGGGGAAGCGTCGAAGGTCGAGACGATGAGTCCGCTCCCGTCCGGAAGCCACGTGAGACCCTGGGCTCCGAACCACGCGTTCTTTCCGAGAGGATCGCGCCGGCCGTCCGCGACGGCATAGGTGGCCACGGAGGCGCCCAGTGCTGTCTTCCCGCTGACCTCGATCACGGCGATCTCCTTGCCGTTCGGGGCCCAGGCGGGCTGGCCGAAGTTGATCGGCGGCGAGACGCTCGCGAGCACGCGCTCTTGGTCGTGATCCAGGTCGCGGATCACGAGCACTTCCCGATGCTTGTGCGGCTCGCCCCGCCGGAAGCAGATCTGCTTCCCGTCGGGCGAGAAGCTCACCCTGGAATCGACGTCGTAGGCGCGCCTCCGCGGGGTGCCGCCGAGGGCCGGAACTTCGAAGACCGCGGTGTAGCCGTCCCGGTCTGGGTCGGCGCTCTGGTAGTAGAGGTAATTGCCGTCCGGCGTGAAGGTCAGTCCGGTCGGGACGATCTTCTGGGGAGGCAGGATCTGAACGTCGCTGCCGGTAGCCACCTGCCGGACCCAGAGCGTCTTCTTTCCATCGAGGATGAGCGAGTAGGCGAGGTAGCGTCCATCGGGCGAGAGCGCGGCGCCGTTCACGGCCCCGCGATTCGTGACGGTGCTGACCTTGGCCGCGGGCGGCGCGGGCGTGGCGGACTTGCCGCCGCCTCGAACCAGGAAGATCCCCGCGACGACCAGGGCGGCGACGAGTGCTGCGCCTCCGATCAGGGCGGCCGGTGGCACGTGGCGTCGGGCGGGCTGCGGCGCGCCCAGGGCGGAAGAGCCGCTCCCCGAGCTGCCGGAGGCGGTGAGCGAGTCGTACTCGTCCACGATCTCGCGCAGCTCGATCGCGAGGTCTTTCGCCGACTGGAAGCGCTGCTCCGGATTCTTGGCCAGACAGCGGCGGATGAGCCGGCGGACCTCGACGGGCACCCCCTTGTTCAATTCCTCCACGGGGGTCGGCTTGTCGTGGAGGATCTTGTGCATCGTCTCCACGTTGGAATCGGCCACGAACGGCCGGGTCCTCGTCGCGGCCTCGTAGAGGATGCACCCGAACGAAAAGATGTCGGAGCGGTGGTCGACGGTGGCCCCGCGAACCTGTTCGGGCGACATGTAGCCGACGGTGCCGAGCACGGCGCCCACGCTGGTGCCTTCCCCGGCGTTGGTCGGTCCGCTGGTGACGTCTCCCTCGACCGGGGATTTCTCGGTCAGCTTGGCGAGGCCGAAGTCGAGCACCTTCGCAAAACCGTCCTTGGAGACCATGATGTTTCCTGGCTTCAGATCGCGATGGACGATTCCCGCCGCATGCGCCTTGGCCAGCCCCTCGGCCACCTGCGCGAGGTACCCGAGGAGGGTGCGAAGGTCGGTCTTCTCGTGGTGGATCTTCGTCGTCAGCGTCCCGCCGCTCACGAGCTCCATCGAGATGTAGTGGAGACTGGAGGAGCCGGGCTCCTCCGCGCCTCCACCCTCGGACGGGCGCACCTCGTCCTGCCCGATCTCGTAGATCGTGACGATGTTCGGGTGGTTGAGCGACGAGGCGGACTTCGCCTCGCGCACGAAGCGGCGGACGCGGTCTTCGCTCTGCACCAGCTCGGGAGGGAGGATCTTCAAGGCGACGTTCCGCTCCAGGGTCTGATCCTGGGCCAGGTAGACCTCCCCCATGCCGCCGGCGCCGAGCGGGCCGACGACTCGATAGTGGGCGATTTGGTCCTGGGGTTGGAGCGTTCGGGTGGATGCCATTCCGGGGCATTCTAACCGAGGTGTGGCCCCTCGAGCGAGCCCTCTGACAGCCGCCACGCGACTACGAACGACGCGTCAGCAAGAACGTTCGGACTCTTGCCGCAAGGCGACCAGGATCACGAACGCCGATGGACATGTGCGTCGCACCCGGGACGCGCTCGATCGTTGCGTCCCTCACTTCATGTCGGACACGTTCGATCTGTGCCTCCCGAAACGCGTCGGCGAACCGCTCGAACGCGCGTGCCGCCGGATCGCCGCCATGAGACTCGGCAGGGAAGAACGTCGACGCGTAGAAGAAAAGGCATGGAGCTCGGACGTGGGTGTACTCGCGGGGTGAGGAGGGCAGCGAGCGGAAGATCGCGCTGAACACACGTTCGCTCGGAATGACCTCGATCCTGCCGTCCGGTCGGACGCGGGTGACATCCCGCAGATAATGTTCGAGCCCCGGAGTCCATACCACGTTCCGCCCGAACACCGAGGCATGCATCCATTCACGATAGCTACCGAGGGACCGAACGGCTGGCGCGTCGGGACCGATTCTCGCGAGCGTCGCCGCGAAAGAGTCCAAGAATGTGGTGTCGCTGAAATCGTAGCCCGCTTCCAAGTAGACCAGCCTTCCGACCCGCTCCGGATGGAGCCCCGCGAATCGGGTGATCTCGTTGCCCCCCATCGACCAGCCGAGCAGGTCCGCACGTGGGATGTGAAGCGCGTCGAGGAACAGCCGTAGGTCGTCGGTCAGCGTCGCGAGATCGTAGGCCCCTGCCGGTGCATCGGAATGGCCGTGACCTCGCCGGGCATAGGCGTACACGTGGAACCTGGAACGTAGCCGCGGCGCGAGATCGTCGAAGATGTGCGGACTGTCCCCGAGACCATGGATCATGACGAGGGGCGGCCCATGGCCGCCCCAATCCAGGTAGTTGATCCTGATCCCATTCACGTGGACGAAGCGTGACGTGAGGGGGGCCACGGGACCGGGCCATGCCAAGAGCAGCGGAAGGACGAGGAGCCAGTACCCGCGGATCAACGGGTCACCTTTAGGACGACAGCGTAGTACCCCGGCCCCCGGCGCTCGCCGATCTCCCCCACGATCTCCCCATGGGACATGGCAAAGGAACGCACCTCGGGGTTGGCCAGGGCTCGGCCGCCCACGATGTAGTCCATGCGCTCGAGGGAGGGACGAATCTGCGCCTCCGGGACTTTGAACCCAGCCGGAGGAAACAATCTGAAGGCGAGGTCGTGTCGTGGGGCTAACCCGAAATAGGGGGTTGGAAGAATGTCGAGGAGAACCGTAGAGCTCTCCGGCAGGCATTCGCCAATCTGCCGGCACCAATCGGCATAGCCGCTGTCGGCTCCGTAGAACAGGCTGCGAGGGCCGCGTATCGCCGAGACTCGCGCCACGTTTTGCTGGGCGAACCACAACGCCACAGCGGTGATCGTAACGCCGAGACCGCGTTGCCACATCGCCGATTGCTTGAGGCGACTCATGGCGCATCCAAGTCCGATATAGGTGAATGGCATGACATAGAGCGGATACCACATCTCGCAGCTCGACAGGACGACTACCGTGAGCAGGATCTGGCTGGTCACGACGGTCAATCCCTGCGGCCGTCTGTCGCAGAAGATAACGAGGCCTGCTGTCCCCGAAACGAAGGCGCCGATCAGGAGGCGCGAGTCTATGCCCCACTGCCTCGTGAGGATCGACAGGCACGGGCCCATCCATTCGTGCGAAGACTTCCGTTGGAGCTGCCCTGCCATCTGCCCCATCCATGCATGGAGGTCACGAAATGCATAGATAGCCCAAGGCAGGAGCCCGATTGCGAGCCCGAAGAAGGTAGGAAGGAGGATTTCACGCATCGGCGCAATCGAGGTAGCTTGAGCTTTCCGTTCGGACGCGCTGGAGATCGCGATCGCGAGCGCCCACCCGACGCTGACGACAGCGGCCACGGCGCCCACCGGATGTGTCAGGACCGCGAGTGCGGAAGTGATTCCGAGTAGAAGGGCTCTCTTGGAGAGAGGAAGCCGTGGCGCACCGGATGTAGGACCCCGCATGCTGCCAAGAGCGAGCGAGACGGTTAGAAGAATGAAGAAGAGCGCGAGCAAATCCATCCGCCCCAGAAGGCTCGCGCGAAGGAACACAGCGTCGAGCGCAAGGAGCGCACTGGGCACCATCGCCGACGTGCGTGAAAGTCCGAGCTGCCGAGCCACGGCGTAGGTCGCGCCGATCACTCCGAACGCAACGAGCAGAGAAAAGGCGCGGAGCGCGCCAATCCCGAAACCAAACAGGCCGAACCAACCCGCGAGGAGCACGTGGTACAGCGGGGGAGTGAGGTAGTAATGCTGTCGCATCGACGGGAAGAACTCGGCGTACAAGTCCGTCGACATCCTTCCGTGATGAAGGAGGTTCGCCGACACGTCGGCGAAGAGGGCTTCATCCGGCCAAGGCGGCGGATATGTGAGGTAGAGCACGCTGGCGTTGAAGACAAACCAGACCAGTGCACCTAGTACAAGCGGCGGAATGAGCAGGCCGAGGCGCGGCGAGCTCGGCTGTGGGCGGAATTTCCGTTTGGGCGCCAAGAATTCCTCTTCGGTTCACCTCCTGCAATCGATTGGTTCAAAACATATTAGCACGCGGGGGAAATCAATCCCGAGATCGCGTGGGAAGCAAGCGGTGGCGAGAGTCCGGCGCTTTCCTAAGTTGGCGTGTGAGCTACCGGGCGACTACGAGGGTACGAGCACGGGTGCCGAAGGCCGTTGTGAGCCGGCACCAGTACACGCCTGACGCGAGCGGCTTGCCTCGGTCATCCGTCCCCGACCAACGCACCTCATGTGGGCCAGCCGATTCGAAGCGGTCCGCCAGCCGGGAGATGATCCGCCCGGACAGGTCGAAGAGGGTGAGCTGGACGCGCGTCAACCCGGGCACCGAATAGGAGATGACTGTGGAGGGATTGAGTGGGTTCGGCCGGTTGGGGAAAAGCGTGAGCGCGTATCGCTCGCTACCCGACTCGTCAACGGCGGTCGGAACGCCGGCGACCAAGTGGATGTCGGTATTGCGGGTGAAGCGCACGCAATTACAGCCGTGTGCCGTGAATGGGACGATGAAATCGCCAAAATCGCCGGCGGCCGGGTCCCAGGTGAAGGTTCGGGCAGGGGGGGCTGCGGTAAAGGTGGCATCGTTGCCCGCGGGGAGAACCGAAAGATCCGCGGTGATCACCGAGCTGGCATCGCAACCATTCACGAATACGGTGAAGGTAACCGGATCAAGGTAGCGTGGAGCGACAACGCCAGGCGCGGTGAAGACCCCTGGGCCCGAAGGGCTCGGGCCAACGCCGTCTGCATCATTCCACTGGACACCCTTGCGGTGCCAATGTTCGCGCGCCGCATTCCCGGCGCACGGTGTGCCAAACCCGGTGGCCATCCAGCCATGGCCGGGATGGGTGGCCAGGATCTCGATGGAAGGCGATCCGGACAGGACGGTAATGGAGAGCCTTCCCAGCAGGTACAGGCCGGGGACCTTCGAGGCACCCCCCGCCCATCCGTTGTGATAGTAGGTGACCTCCGTCGTGTCCCTCTCGTCGCGTGTCATTCGTGTGGCGAAATCGGCCATGTTGTTCGTGAAGGGTCCATAGGAAATGGTTCCACCCACGGCGTGCAGAATGAACTCGTAGGAGTTGAAGGAGAGGGGCTGGGGTCCTGTGCCGCAGACCGCGGGTGATCCGTCCTTGTTCTTGGACGTGTCCAACCAGATGTCGATCGCGCAGGGAAGCTGGATGATATCTCCGGCGTCGTGAACGCCGTTCCCGTTCGCGTCCAAGTAGATATACTGAGCCATCACCGGGCTCGCAACGCAGAGAAAGACCAGCCCGACCAGAAGGGCGTATGACGCGATGCGCCGGAATTGGAGCATGTCCACGTCTCTCGTCATGGCGCGTTCGGGAACATGCAATGGTGATTCTGGTGAGCCTTAATAAAGTTGAGATCGATTGAGTTGACGATCCCGTTGTTATCCAAGTCCAGCCAGAAGTTGTAGGGAGCAAGAATTGCTATCTCCTGCTGCGCTGCGTTCACATCGCGGAACGATACGTATTCACCCGCGTCCAGGGTCGCATCCAGACCGTCGACGATGTCGAGGTTCTTGATCAGAAGGACATAGCTTCCGAGCGGAGATGTGCTCGTTAGCCTCCCCTGGAGCTGGAGGAGCCCTAGGATTGGGTCGAGGACGAAGACAGGTAGTTGCGAGTCGTAATGCCCCCACTTCCTGCTCGGATCGCGCGCCGCGACACCCGGTGAGCCCGGTGCCGACCCGGCGAAGGTGATATACGTGACACCGGACACGTCGGTCGCCGCGTCCGCCTCGATGTGTCGAAGATCAGGGCATGGAGGCAGCACATTCCATGTGCTATTGGCGATGATCGAATCTGCGCCGAGACCGCCGAAGCCCTGGGCGGCGGTCCCTCCGTTCAGGAGAACGTAGATATCGGCCGCGGGTAACCCGACGACTGGGACCCCGCTAGCATCCTTGAGCACGATCTTGATTCGAGCACTGTTACTCGTGAGCGCGCCGTCGTCATTGTTGGGGCACTGGTGAAAGAACCTTATGGCGTTGGCACCTTCCGCAGGCGTGGCGACCGGGCCAGCCTGAGGAACGTAGAAGGACTGGGTCACATCGACCTGTGCCCGCGCCCTACCACATAGTCCGAAAAGGAGAGCGCAGGCAATGGCGGACCAGCGAAGAGCACGGTTGGACCGGGTGTGATGTGCTGCGGCACCCGGTTTCGTCAGCGTTGCGG
>Ga0066388_100001976_pt1 | contig 12149 bp, 8 predicted proteins | sample PanSoiMetaGPlot6_FD_64539 | JGI IMG/M metagenome (GOLD analysis project Ga0066388, IMG submission 64539) | Tropical forest soil microbial communities from Panama analyzed to predict greenhouse gas emissions - Panama Soil - Plot 6 (Hybrid Assembly) | ecosystem: Environmental > Terrestrial > Soil... | reverse complement strand
GCGGGCATGTTCACCGACTTCGCGCCCGCGATGGCGGTCCGGAGGCGCGGATTCGAGTTCGGATCGCCCCCTCCGGCGCGCGCCGCGACCGTGATCTCCTTGATGTACTTCGTGAAGATCTTTCCGCGCTTGGCATCGAGAGCACCCTTCTTGCGCTTGATGGTGCTCCATTTCGAATGACCCGACACGGCTAGACTCCTTTCAGCGCAGTACGGCCATGCGCCGGGTGTACTCCTGTCCGGCGGCGGTAAGGCGATAATAATAGATTCCGGACGAAACGCGTCGCCCGTTCTGGTCCTTGCCGTCCCACTTGGAGAAGGACGTCGCGGGATACCCTTCGCAGATCCCGTTCAGGAGTGTCCGGACCAGACGACCGTTCGCGTCGAAGATCCGGAGCGTGACGTCCACCATGCCGGTGGCGGACCCGTTCGCGATCGCGAAGGGGATGAGGGTGGACGAGCTGACCGGATTCGGCCGGTTGGGGTAGAGCGCCACCCGCACGCCGGGGGCGGTCTCCGCCACGGTGACGTCGGTCGAGGCGCCGGTCTGGAACTGGAACTGGTCACGGCTCGGGCGGACGTGGTTGCCCGGATCGCGCGCGGTCACGGTCCAGCGGTACGTCTTGCTGGGTCCCAGGTAGCCCGGGAAGCTGTAGGTCGTGTCGGTGGTCGGGATGTCGTAGACGACCGAATCGGGCGAGGTCCGGGTGAGGATCAGGTGGTACGTGACCGGATCCCCGTTGGGGTCGACCGAGCGGCGCCAGCGGAAGAGGACCGGCGTCGTCGTGACCGCGGAGTTGTTCGTGGGAGCGACGAGATTGAAGGGCTTGGGATAGATCGGACCGCCGAGCGTCGTCCCGTAGATCGCCTTCACGACGTCCGGGCGACCCCATCCGTACGTGGTGCTGTCGGGGGAAGCCGCCTTGTCGCCGCTCTTCTTGAGTGCGAACCGAACCTGCTGCACGGTCCACTCGGGGTGCGCCTCACGCACGAGCGCCGCCGCGCCGCCGATGAGCGGCGTCGAAAGCGACGTCCCGCTCGTGGCGGCCACGAAGCTGTTGCTGCTCGCCACCGCCCAGGTGGTGTTCACTCCCTGCGCGACGACTTCCGGCTTGCCGCGTCCATCGAACGTCGGTCCGCGGCTCGAGAAGCCCGCGATCACGTTCGAAGCGTCCACCGCCCCCACGGAGAGGATGCTGTCCGCGTCGGCGGGCGCCTGGATCGTCGCGGGGTCGGGACCCGAATTCGCCATCGCGTTCGACACCACGATCCCGCGCCGCGCCGCGAGGGCGGCCGCCTTGGTCACGGTGGTCGTCTTCCCGTCCAGCTGGCTGTAGGTGTGGTTGAGCGAGATGTCGTCGAACACCATGTAGGCGAGCGAGGAGGAGATGACGTCGGCGCCGATCGAATCGGCCCACTGCACCGCCGCGAGCCAGTTGTCTTCCTCGATCGGGGTCTCCGACCGCACGTCCTCGGTCTTGGCGAGCAGGAACGAGGCGTTGTATGCCGGTCCGATCAGCGAGCCGTCGTAGTAGCCTCCGAGCACCGACCACGTGCCCGTCCCGTGGTCCCAGGCGGAAGGAACGTCGTTCCCCTGATTCGCGGTCTCGCTGTCGTGGAAGACGAAGTCGAATTCCGCGATCCGCTTGAGGTTCACGGTCGCGTTGTGCGCCTTGTTGAATCCCGTGTCGAACATGGCCACCATCACGCCGGCTCCCGTGTAGCCGGAGTCCTGGGCCGCCTTCGCGTTGATCCCCGTGAGCTGTCCGATCGAGCTGCCGAAGCCCGCCGGGGGACCCAGCGAGGCGTTCATCTCCTGCATCGAGGAGGAGAGTGCGCCGGCGGTGAGCTCCCGCGTGGGGATCGGCGTCGAGGTCGTGGAGGTCTCGATCGGAACGATCGCCCCGATCGGCTCGACCCGCTTCGAGGTGCGGAGCACCGTGATCGAGGACACGTACGGCAGGCTCGCGATCCGGTGGGCGGTCGCCTCGTCCGCCTCCACGCTCACCGCGTTGAGCCAGCGGGAGGCGTGGCGGATCGTCGCCCCGGTGGAGCGCACGCCGTCGATGTAGCGCGTGGCGACCGGCACGTCGTAGTAGTCGGGGACGAACTTTCCCCCCGTTTCCCGCGCGCGCCGGGCCCGGGCTGCCGGAGTGACGCGGTCGCCCGCCTGGGCGACCGCGCGGGCGAACTGACGCGCGTCGGTCTCTTCCTTGTCGGCGAAGTAGACCCACATCGCGACCGTGCTCCCTCCCGAGAGCCTAGCGGCCGCTGCGGGGCTGATCACGTCCCCCGCCCGGGGCAAAGGCGGCGCGTAGCGGGCATGGGGATCCTCGATCGCGAAGGAGGTGCCGGGAAGAAGCCAGAGAGAGAAAAGGAACGACAGGACCACGGGGACACGGGGACCGACGATGCGCTGCATAGGTGCTCCTTTGGGGGACGAACTGCGTTAGGCGGACGCCATGGCTTCTTTTTCAGCGCGAGCCTGGCTGACCACCTTGTCCGCGATCTCTCGCGGCACTTCCTCGTAATGGGAAAACTTGGTCCGATGCGACGCGCGGCCTTGCGTCAACGAGCGCAGGTGCGTCGAGTACTTGTAAAGCTCCGCCTGCGGCACGTGCGCACGGATGGTCTCGTAACGCCCCTGCGTTCCCATTCCGAGTATCTTCCCTCGCTTCGACGAGAGATCTCCGGTCACGGCGCCGACGAAGTCCTTCGGGACGCGCACCTCGATTTCCACGATGGGCTCGAGGAGCACGGGACTCGCTTCCTTCGCGCCTTCCTTGAAGGCGAGCGAGCCTGCGATTTTGAACGCCATTTCCGATGAGTCGACCGTGTGGTAGGAGCCGTCGTACAGAGCGGCCCGAACGTCGACCACCGGATACCCCGCAAGCACCCCGTCGTGCATCGCCTCGACAATCCCCTTTTCGACCGCGGGGATGTAGTTTCGAGGCACCGCGCCGCCGACGATCTCGTCGACGAACTCGAAACCCGTACCGGGTTTCAACGGCTCCAGACGCACGTGGACGTCCCCGAACTGTCCACGTCCGCCTGTCTGCTTCTTGTGCCTTCCCTGCTTTTCGACCGACCTCCGGATGGTCTCTCGGTAGGGAATGCGCGGCTTCGTCAGGTCCACGTGGACCCCGAAGCGCCGTTGCAGCTTCTCGACGATGACGTCGATCTGGAGATCCCCCATCCCCTGCAGCAACGTCTGATGGAGCGAGGAGTCCACCTGCACGTGCAGGGTGGGATCCTCCTCGCGAAGCTTGTGAAGGCCGGAGCCCATCTTTTCCTCGTCCGCCTTGTTCTTCACGAACACGGCCACTTCCAGCTCCTTGTGCGGGAAGGGAACCGGGCCGAGGAGGATGGGGGTCCCCTTGTCGCAGAGCGTCTGCCCGGTGTGGCTCTCGCGCAGCTTGACGGCGGCGCCGATGTCGCCGGCGATGAGCTGTCCGGCGTCCTTGCGCTCCTTGCCCGAAACGAAGAAGAGCTGCCCGATCTTCTCCGCGCGCTGCGCGCTCGAGTTCCACAGCTCCTTGCCCGGCGTGAGGGTTCCCGCGAACACCCGGATCAAGGAGAGGTCCCCCGCGTGCGTCTCGCTGCTCGTCTTGAAGATGAGCGCCGCCGGACGCGAGCCCGGCTCGGGCTTGAGCTCGACCTTGTCCTCGGCGCCGGGCTTCTGGCCCACGACGGGACCGCAGTCCGCGGGGGAGGGAGCGAGACCCACGATCGTGTCGAGCAGATGGTCGACTCCCATCATCGGGTACGCCGCGATGGGGATCGTTGGGACGAAGCTTCGATTCACGACCCCTTCGCGGAGCCCCTTCCGGACCTCGTCGCCGGAAAGCTCCTCTCCACCGAGGAACTTCTCGAGCAGTGCGTCGTCCGCTTCCGCGGCGGCATCCACGAGGGCGCTCCGCGCGCGCTGCACGTCCGCCTCGACCTCGGCGGGGATGGGCGCCTCCTTGGCCGAGCCGTCCTTCTCGAAGAGGTACGCCTTCATCGCGACCAGGTCCACGAGACCCCGGAACTTGTCTCCTTCGCCGATCGGCCACGCGACGGGCACGAAACGCTTCCCGAGGCGCTCGGTCGCGGAATGAAGGGAGCGCTCGTACGCGGCGTGCTCCTTCTCCATCTGCGTGACGGCGCAGATCACGGCGCACCCGCGCTCCTCGACGCGGTCCCAAACCATCTCGCTTCCCGCCTCGATCCCGGCGGATGCCTTGATGCAGAAGAGCGCCGTGTCCGCGACGCGCAGCCCAGCGACGAGATCTCCGACGAAGTCCGCGTAGCCGGGAGTGTCGATCAGATTGATCTTGGTGTCGCGCCATTCGAGCGACGCCATGGCCAGGCTGATCGAGATCTTCCGGTGGATCTCTTCGGGGGAGAAATCGAGGGTGCTCGTGCCTTCTTCGACCTTCCCGTGCCGGGTCGCCACCTTCGTCCTGTAGAGCAGCGATTCCGCCAGGGAAGTCTTGCCCGTCCCGTGGGGCGAAACGAGCGCAATATTCCTGATTTGGGCGGGTAGGAGGTCCTTCACTGGAGTGCCTCGTCCAAGGGTAACTGTAGCGGGGTCAATGGCATAGATTGACATATAATGTTATCATATCCACCCAGGGCGCGCAAGCGCCGCCCCCTCGCGCTCCGACGCGAAAACAGGCGATGAGGATGCAGAAAAGAAGAGGCGGAGGCGCCCACTTGCGCCTCGGCCTCATTTGTGGGGTGGAAACGGGGTTTCGTCCCTTCCCTGTCTATTTCTTCGGGAGACCCCTTCCGCGCAAGCCCAGGAGCGCAGCAACGCCGAATCCCAAGAGCGTCATGCTTCCGGGCTCCGGGATCGTGGGCGGCGGATCGTTTTGACCCTGGTGGTCGCGCAGTTCGCCCAATCCCGTGCTCGAGCCCCCTCCGCCCCACGGAGCGGGAGTATGCACCTCCGGCTGCAGCGTGCCCGCGCCCGGCGGATCCTGCGAGGCCGTGTTCGCCTCATCGTGGCCCCGGAACCGGGTCGCGAGATACCAGATCGCGAGCGCTCCGCCCCCCGTGTAGAGCGCGATCCGGGTCGCCGAAAGACCGCTCCCCGCGCGCGCCGGCAGGGCCGCGCCCGCCATGTATCCGTAGTAGTAGGTCGTTCTCTCTCTGGAAACGGCTGTGACGCTGTCCGCAAGAGCGGCGGTCTCGTCCTGGATCAGACCAAGGCGAGGCTCCCGATCACCTTCGGGGAGAACCACCGGGTCCGGTCCGTACGAAGTGGCCGCCTCGGAAACGACACTCAGCGGGCGATCCACCGCCGTCGCGAGAGGGACTGCCTGGACGGGAGCGCTCGATGTCACGTTGAACGCCTCCTCCGTCGGTGAGTCCTGGAGGCGGAGGAATGGTGAGTAGGTGCCGGTCCCGGTCGACTGGCTTTCGTTCTGATAGAAGAGTGCGGTGTTCGCGGAACCCGTGGAATTCGTCGTCCGAAGATCCACGACCGTGAGCGCGTGCGCGGGTGCGACGCCCAGAACGAGGAAAGCGGAACCGAGGAACAGCGCGGCGAAAGGACGTCGCATGGGCGTCTTCCTCCAAGGATGCATCCGATATTCACGACGCGCTCGTCGCACTCCGTGCGCGAGCGCATGCCGTCCATGGCATGAGAGGCACCGCGCATTCAGTGTACGCAGGCTGAGGCGGACACACCAGAAAAACGCATACGGACGCCAAAAAAAGAGGCGCTACGTTCGTAGCGCCTCTCTTTCACGCTTGTCGGGGAGAGCCCTACTTCCGAATCAGACTCTTCCTCTTTCCGATGATCCCGGCCACTCCACCGCCGAGCAGTAGCAGCGTCGTCGGCTCGGGAATCGTGGGGGGCGGAGGAGCCTGCCCGACGAGCGCGCGCCATTCCTCGAAGCTCGCGTTGGCGTCGAAATTGTCCGCGCTCATGTTCCCGGTCGCGCCCATCTTCGTATAGAAGTACAGGTACGAATTGGGATCGGCACCGGTGAAGAAGCTCTTCGGGACGAGCATCTGCATGTCGTCCCCGCCGTTCCCAGGCGACAGAGCGCCGCCGTTCAGGTACACGACGGCGTCACCCGCGCCGTCCATGTCCCACTTCAGGGATGCCGAGCTCAGGTCCGCGAGATCCGGAGCGCTCGCCAAATACAGCTTCACCTCATCCAACGAGATGTAGCGCAGCGGGCCCGAGTTCGGCTCGTCGATGTCCAGGCTGAAGAGGTAATAGTCGACACCGTTCTTGGTGACCGTCGCCAGATCCCCGAGCTTGAGCGAATGGGTGTAGTTCGGGTCGCTCTTGTCGTCGAGCGGAGCCTGACCATTCGAGCGGTAGTCCGTGTTGAAGCCTTCCTCGACCGGAGAATCCTGGATTCTCAAGAACGGATCGATGAACCCCGTACCCGAGGACTGATCGACGTTCTGGTAGAAGAGGGCCCCATTGGCGATGCCCGACTCGTCCAGAGAACCTTGAGTCCTCAGGTCGATCACGTTCGCCAGGGACATGGCGTGTGCGTAACCTGCTCCGACTAGAAGCAGGCCCGCGCAGAGCGAGAGTGCTGTTCGGTAGAGCTTTGGCATGGACGCATCCCTCCCAACCGCGTGAAGTTCGGATCGGCTTTCGCCGACGGGCTCCACAGTGATGCGATCGAGGTTCGGTGCGCCGCCACAACTCGCCTCAAAGCACCTAGATAAATTCGAAGTGAGACAATCTTACACGAAGTTGCTCGTGCATGACAATATGTATTTTCGCATGACATTGATTTTTTCTGATGTAAGCCAGCCGATGCGTACAGAAAGTCTACAGGTAGATCCACCTTCCTCTCGGCCGACCGGAAAATAGAAAGGGCGCCGACCCCGTTGCGGGACGACGCCCCTAGTCTTTGCCAATATGGTACTTACGTTATTTCGGGCTTTCTCCGCCTCGCTCGAGCCAGGGACGCGATACCGACCCCGAGCAGGGTCATCGTAGTCGGCTCGGCGATCGTCGGAGGGGGCGGGTTCTGATTGCGCAACGCGCGCCACTCTTCGAACGACGCGTTCGCGTCGTAGTTGTCGGCGCCCATGTTCGCTGTCGCGCCGAGCTTCGAATAGAAGTAGACGTACGAATTCGGATCGGCGCCGGCGAAGAAACTCACCGGAACCAGCATCTGCATGTCGTCGGCGCCGTTCCCCGGGGACAGGGCGCCGCCGTCGAGATAGACCGTCGCGTCCCCGGCCCCGTCCATATCCCACTTGAGAGTGGCCGTGCTGAGGTCGGCGAGCGTCGGTGAGCTGGCTAGGTAGATCTTCACCTGGTCAAGCGAGATGTACCGCTTGGCCCCAGAGTTTGGCTCGTCGATGTCGAGGCTGAACGCGTAGAAGTTGATGCCCTTCTTCGTGACCACCTGGAGCGAGCCGAGCGTCATCGAGTGCGTGTAATTCGGATCGCTCTTGGCGTCCAGCGGCGCTTGGCCATTCGAACGGTAATCCGTGTTGAAGGCCTCTTCCACGGGGCTGTCTTGCAGACGGAGGAAGGGATCGTAAAAGCCCGTGCCGGTCGGCTGGCTGGAATTCTGGTAGAACCAGGCGCCATTGGCGACACCGCTTTCGTCCTTCGCGCCGGTCGTGCGGAGATCGACCACATTGGCCAAGCTCATGGCGAGGGAGGAAACCGGAGCTGCTATGGCGAGACAGGAAACAACGAGGAATAGACGAATGAGACCCTTCACTGCGCCCCCCGGACAGGAAGTTGGACCACACCCCAAACCACCCCCATGTACTTCTTGCTGGAACCGATTCGGAAGCTGGTAAGGGCGGCGAGCTCTCGCTGCCGCCCTTACCTCGACTTCACGAATTTCGAATTCTTACTTCTTGTTACTTCTTGCGAAGCTTGCCGCTCACCAGACCGACGAGCCCGCTGCCGAAGAGCACCATCGTCGTCGGCTCGGGAATCGGCGGAGGAGGCGGAGGCGTGTTCGGGCCCTGAAGCACGCGCCACTCTTCGAAGCCGTCCGCGCTCGAGAGGCTCCCACCCGCGGCGCCGAACGCGGCGTACAGGTAGAGGTAGTCGTTCGCGTTCGTGAAATTGAGTGCGCTCTTCGGGATGTACACCCACACGTCGTCGGTGCCGCTGCCCTGGTGCAGGTCGCCGTTCATGTTGACCTGCTCGTCACCGCCAGCGTCCATGTCGAAGAGCTTCGAGCTCGCCTGGACCTGCGCCAGCGAGGAGAGCGCCCGATCGTTCGACTCGTAGATCTGGAACTTGTCGAGGGAGATCAGGTTGTCGTTCGGGCCGCTCGGCTCGTTGATGTCGAGGTTGAAGGCGTAGTAATCGACACCACCGATGTTGACCGTCACCAGCGAGGAGAACTGAACCGAATGGGTCCAGATGCCGGCCTTGTCATCGAGCGGGACTGGATCGAAGTCGGTGTTGAACCCCGACTCCGTGTTGTTGTGCTGCTCGCGGAGGAAGGGATCGTACACACCGGTACCGGTCGGCTGCCCGATCTTCGAGTTCCAGATCACTCCCTGGCCATCGGTGACCTGGGTAAGCGTCGTGATGTCGATGGTCGTGAGAGCGAACGCCGAGGTGACGCCCAGCAAGAGCAAGGCGCCGCAGAGGAGAATAACTTTCCTGACCATTGTCTGCCCCCCAATGTGTCTAAGGACGTCGGCGCACGATGCGCCAACTCACCGACGGATACCGTCGAGCGAAAGCGATGTCTCGCTCGACGGCACCACTCCTGAACCACTGCCCTGACTGTTCAGCGAGAAATAGTATAGCGTGCAACTTCCCCGGTGACAAGGGAAAATTGCGTTTCGCATCGCGTCCTAGGACGTTTTTTGGTCGCGTGCGGCCACAGGTGTCAACTCTCGCGAGTCAAATCGCCTCACTTCGGCCAAATAAGTTCCGATCCAGCTTCTACTTACCCTTTCAGTGTCACTTCTTGACGACGCCCGGCGCCGACTCCTGGAGCGCCTTCCTCGCGGCGGGGGTCCACGGTGATCTCGGATATTCGAGCACCAGCCGCTGCAGATATGCGTTCGCGCGCTTGTCGTTCTTCGTAACGTGCGCGATGCGCGCGCCCTCGACGAGCGCTTGCGCGACGATGGGCGCGCCGCGATCGCGCGTCGCCATGTCGTCGATCGTCGCCATCGCATCCTTCCACTGCTGCGTTCCGATCTGCGCGCGGAGGATCGACCAGCGATACGCCGCCCCGAAGAGAGACGTCGTGTCTTGCGCGGCGAGCTTTCGATACGTGTCGATGGCGCGGAGCAACGCGGCGTGCACCGCGTCGGGCTGCCCGGCGCGCGCGTAGTGCTCCGCGATCGCGAAGGGCGCCTCGAGCGCGGCCCGCGACACCGGGAACTGCATCGGGATTCCTTCGAGCGCCGTCTTCGCATCCGCCCAATTCCCCATCTGATCGAGCACCATCGCGAGACGGAAGGACGCGATGGGGCCGGCGGTGGGATCCGGTTTCGCCCGGTCCAGGATCGCGCGATACCGCGCGAGCGCGCCCGCTCGATCTTTCAGGTGCTCGCACAGGACCGCGGCATCGAGGAGCGCCTTGACCGCGAACGTGGATCGCGGATAGCACATGAGCACCAGGTCGTAGGCGTCCATCGCGACTTTCGGATCCTTCTCCGCGTTCAGCACCCGCGCCTGCGAATAGAGGACCTCCGGCTCGAGCGGCTTGAGACCGGGATTCTGGGCGATCAGCTTGCGGAGCTCGTCGAGCTCGCCCACCGCTCCGCCGAAATCGTCGAGCTCGAGCAGCGTGCGCACGAGGTGCGAGCCCGCCTGGGCCGCCAGGATGGGGCTCGACGTTTGCGCGATGACACCTCGGAAGTACGCCGCCGCGGTGCGCCGCTCCTCGCGCGCGCCGAGCGAATCCCCCCTCGCCTCGCGGAGCTCCACGATCGCGTCGGGCACGCCGAGCATCGGGTCTTCTTGTGCCGGCGTGGGAGGGACGGCGGGCGGAAAGCGCTGGAGCAGGGAGCGCATCGTGGTGATCGCTTCGTCGAAGCGGCGCAGGCCGCGATACGCGCGCGCCTGGGTGAAGGCCGACTCGCGGAGGAGCGCGGTGTCGTCATCGGCGATGCCCTGGACCCACTGCGCGCTCTCGAGCGCGAGATCGGGACGGCGCGCACCGAGGGCGTACCCCGCGCCCGTCAGCTCCGCGATCCCCACCTCCCGCGCCACTTCGCGATTCACCTTCTTCGCGTTCTCGCTCGTCCCGCTCACGAAGGGCGGATGGAAGGAGACTCGCATCCGGCCGTAGATCCCGCGGAGGCGCAGGAACGTGGCGGAATCGGGGCGCTCCTTGCCCACTTCGAGGCTCTTCGCCTCCTTTCGAATCTCCGCGGTCATCCGCTCGGCCCGGTACCGGGTCGCCAATCCGGCCACGTCACCGCATCCGGAAAGGGCCATGAGGAGCGCCAGAACCGCCGCCCAGCGCAAGAGTCGTCCCCGCGTCATCGTCATCCCTCCCTCCGCTTTCCGAGCCAGTGCAGCCGCGCGGCGGCGGAATAGATCAGGTAGTTCACGAAGCTGTTCAGCACGGTCGCGATCAGGAGAAGGATCGCGATCAGCTCGGGGCGGAATCGGGTCACGAGGAGCGCCGGACGGAGCTGGACCGGCGCCAGGAAGATCAGCGTGGGCCAGATGAACACGAGCACGATGAAGAGCGTCGGCCCGAGGTAGCGGATCCCTTCCTGGATGCCCCCGAGGAGCGCGTTCTTGATCGAGCCGCCGCTGTCCACGCCGCGGATCGGCACGTAGATGAAGAGCGCCGAGATCAGGAACGCGATGAGGATCCCCACCCCCAAGGTCAGGGTGTCGCCGATGATCCCCCCGACGAAGAAGTGGATCCACCGCGATGGGCCGACTTGGAGCAGGAGCTGCCAGAGAATCACCAGAACGATATTCAGGATCTGCGCGATGAATGTGGGGAGATAGGCGCGCCGGGCCCTCCGCACGCTGTCCGGGCCGGTCGGCGAAAATCCCGCCATGGGGGCCTCGATCCGTACGAGGCTCAGGGGGATGAGGAAGCTGCCGAGGAGCGTGAAGAGCGCCCACTCGAGCCTGGACTGCGCGATGGTCAGCACCAGATACGAGGCCGGATAATGGAGCGCGCCCGCGCCGATCGTCTTCAGGAGCCACCCCGCCCCCGCCATGCCCCACGCCGTCCCGAGATTCAGCGCGAAGAAGAGGAACAGCACCTCGATGACCATGATCCAGAGGAAGGGCCGGTACTCGAGCCATCGGAAGTCGCGGAGCGCCTCGCGGACGCTCATGCGTGCACCGCGGAAGTCTCCCACGTCTCGAGCCCTCCTTTGGTTACGAGTTGCAATAGGATACGGGACAGCGGAGACTACCCTGCGTGACTCCCCTTGGCCAATCACTTTTAGTGCGGGTTCCAGGGCGCGAGCCCGAGGTCGTGCGTCTGGATGGCGAGGGGCCCTTTCCGCTCGGACGCTCCCCCGACAAGAACCGGATCGTGGTGCAGGACGCGGCGGTCTCCCGCCAGCACGCGGAGATCACCTTGCGGGACGGCGGCTACTGGGTCGAGGACCTGAAGAGCAAGAACGGCACGAAGCTCAACGGCACCCTGATCCAGGGGCCGACCCGGCTCACCCCGGGCGACCGGATCGACATCGGACCCTGCCAGATCCACTTCTCGCGCGAGGAGGATTCGGGCACTTCGGCGCGCATCGCGGATACGAAGGCCCCGGGCACGGTCCACGCGGTTCCGCTCAAGAAGCTGGTCAGCTCCCCGGAATCGGTCTCCGACATCAAGTCGCTCGAAGGGGCGGGAGCCCACCCCAGGCGGCTCGCGCAGTTCCTCCAGAGCATGGATCGGTTCGCCCCCGCGCTTCAGGCGCACAAGCCGCTCCCCGAGCTCTACGCGCTCATCGTGGACCTCGCCTCCGAGGTTCTACGCGCCGATCGGAGCGTGCTGATCCTCCGCGAGAAGGAGGAGCGCACGCTCATGCCGAAAGCGGTCAAGCAGCGCGACAGCCGCGGCGGCGAGCAGGTCCTCGTGAGCAGCAGCATCGCCTGGCGCGCGATCGACGACCGCACCGCCATTCTCTCGAGCGACGCCCAGCAGGACGAGCGCTTCCGCGCGCAGCAGAGCGTCATTCGCCAGCGTATCCATTCCGCCATGTGCGTTCCGCTCT
>Ga0066388_100001975_pt1 | contig 12151 bp, 13 predicted proteins | sample PanSoiMetaGPlot6_FD_64539 | JGI IMG/M metagenome (GOLD analysis project Ga0066388, IMG submission 64539) | Tropical forest soil microbial communities from Panama analyzed to predict greenhouse gas emissions - Panama Soil - Plot 6 (Hybrid Assembly) | ecosystem: Environmental > Terrestrial >... | reverse complement strand
ATAGATGCGCCGCTTGAGCTCGGCATGATCGACCGAGATGGTGATGGGGTCTTTGCTGTCGCCATAGATCACGCCCGGCACGCGGCCGGCGCGACGCTCCGCCCGGGCGGCCCCCTTGCCAGCCCGTGGACGTGCCGTCGCCTTCAACTGTTGGACGGTCGCCATTGTTTCTATCCCTTTGAATTGGATGACAAAGTAGCCGCGGCATGCCTCCAGGGGTGTCGGGGCCGCGGGCTGCGCGGGCTTATACCCGCAACGTGCTGAAATGGAAACAGGGATTCGGGACCGGATGCGGTCAGGCCGCCGGCGACGTCGGATCGCCGGGCGGCGGTGGCGGCGCCGATGGGCCGCCGGCGAGCCTCGTCTCCAAGGCGGCGAGCCGGGTCCGCAGCACCTCGTTCTCCTCGCGCGCCAGCCGGGCCATCTCCTTGACCGCCTCGAACTCCTCGCGCTTGACGAGGTCGAGGTCGCGCAGCCACTTCTCCGCCTGGGTCTTGAACATGGTATCGACCTCGCGCCTGATCCCCTGCGCGACGCCGGCGGCATCGTTCATCAGGCGGGCGACCTCGTCGAAGAAGCGGTTGCTGGTCTGGGTCATGGCTCGGCTCCGGAGACCGCTGTTGCTAGAAGGGAGAATGGGGACGCTGGCGGAGGAAGGCAAGCCCGCGAACCGTTAACGCCGGAACCAGCTCAGCAAAAAATAAGCGATGGCGCCCAGGCCCGAGGACTTTGACAGCGAGAGCCAACGGTCACGTGGCCTGCTAGACTACCTTATTCGAGGTCGGACCTATGGTCGGCGGTACAGCGTTGGATCGCGCAAAGATTGAGCAGGCATTCCGTATCATGGGACAATACCTGCTTGATCATAAGGCGCTGGGTGAGATCGCCATTTACGGCGGCAGCGCGATCCTGTTCCAGTTCGACTGGCGGCGAACCTCCGATGACGTCGATGCCCGGATCATCAGCACCGGCAATCACGGCCTCGTCGCAGCCGCTGCGCTTGAGGCGGCCTCCCGACTCGGGCTGCCGCGTTCCTGGCTCAATGAGAGCGTAACCATGTATGCGCGGCTGCCGGAACAAGCTGGTGATCGGATCTTCGTCGGGGTTTATCCGACAGCGGAGCGTGTCGGTCTGCGCGTAGTGGCCGCCAAGCCAGCCTATATCTTGGCGATGAAACTTGGCGCCCTGGAGCGCGTGACAGCAGACGATCGCGATTTTGACGATGCCGTTAACTTGAGCATGGCGTGTGGCGTCAGCACCGTCGACGAGCTTCGCGAGATCTTCCGCAGTTACTTTCCGGATCGTGAGCTTCCTGCACCTGCCGAGCTGCGGCTGCACGATATTGCTCAGGCGATCCGATCGAAGCCGAGTTGCTGAAGGAGGTCACCTTGTCCCGTCCGCAAACGCTGGCCGAGGTTGCAGAGATTGCCCGGGCGCGGCCGGCTGACTTCGCCTTGGCGCTCGACGAATTCACTGACGAGTTCTATCTCGATCACGGGAACAAGCACGCGCAGCAGGATCGCCTCGATGCCGTGCCGGAGCCGGTCGGCGATCCACGAGTTGACGCTTGGATCGGGGCAGTCGGGGAGCACCTTGCCCAGCGGTGGGGACTGCGCATACCGCCGTGGACCCAACGCAAGGAGCACTATGCGCTGGAGCAGCCGGTCTTTTCGCCCGACTCGCGCGCGCTCAGAGGCGTTCTCATCGTCGAAAGCCCGCCCGCCTTTCGGGCTCGGCTGCTGTTCACCCGCGCCGAGCCACTACAACGGGCGCGCTTTCCGGCCGGCGTCGAACGGGCGGCAGTTGCATTGGAGTGGCCGAAGCGCAGTGCTAAGTCCGCGCCGCCGTGATTGGCAAACTCATAATCCGGACGAGTCCCGCCATAATGACACTCTAGCTTGACTTCGCCCGCGCGCCCTGCCTGCATCACACCAAACCGCAGCCGCCGACCGATGCCCCTCAACGCCATCCCATTCCCCAATATCGACCCGGTGCTCGTGAGCGTCGGGCCATTCGCCATACGCTGGTACGCGCTCGCCTATATCGTCGGCATCCTGGGTGGGTGGTTCTATGCGCGCGCGATCGTGCGCTCGCAGAAGCTGTGGGGCGGCCCCGCGCCACTCACCGTCACCGACTACGATGACTTCATTCTGTGGGTGACGCTTGGCATCATCCTGGGCGGCCGTATCGGCTATGTGCTGTTCTACAACGCGCCCTATTTCGCCGAGCATCCGGCAGAGATCGTGCAGCTCTGGAAGGGCGGCATGTCGTTCCACGGCGGCTTTCTCGGCTGCGTCGCCGCGGTGCTGTTGTTCGCATGGCGACGCGGCATCCCATGGCTCTCGCTGGGCGACGTCACGTGCGCGGTCGCGCCGATCGGGCTGTTCCTCGGGCGTCTCGCGAATTTCATCAATGCCGAGCTGTGGGGCCGCGTCACCGACGTGCCCTGGGCCGTCGTCTTCCCAGGCGCCGGCCCGTTGCCGCGGCACCCAAGCCAGCTCTATGAGGCCACGCTCGAAGGGCTCGTCTTGCTGATCGTGCTCGCCTTGCTCGTGCGCGCCGGCGCGCTCAAACGGCCGGGCACCATCATCGGCGCGTTCGCGCTCGGTTACGGCGTTGCGCGTTTCGTCTGCGAGTTCTTTCGCGAGCCCGATACGCAGCTCGGCTTCTTCTGGAGCTGGCTCACCATGGGCATGCTGCTGTCGCTGCCGCTGATGCTGGTCGGCATCGCCTTCCTGTGGGTGGCGCATAGGGCCAGGCCTTTGCAGGCGACCTGATGACGGACGATTCGCAAGCGCTCGAGGCCGAGATCCGCAGGCGCATCGCGGGTACGGGTCCAATGGCGGTGTCGCAATACATGTCGCTCTGCCTGACTGATCCCAAGCACGGCTATTACATGAATCGTGATCCGCTGGGCACGCGCGGCGATTTCATCACCGCGCCCGAGATCAGCCAGATGTTCGGGGAGCTGATCGGGCTGTGGTCCATGGCGGTGTGGAAACTGCTGGGCGAGCCTGACAGCCTGAACCTGGTCGAGCTCGGTCCCGGCCGTGGCACCATGATGCTCGACATCCTGCGCACGGCCTATGCGGTGCCCGAGTTCCGCAGGGCGATCCGCCTGCATTTTGTCGAAATCAGCCCGCTGCTGGAAGAGCGGCAGCGCCGAGCAGTCGGCAGCAGCAACGTTCCGGTCGAATGGCACAAGTCGCTCGACCTCGTTCCACCGGGTCCCACGGTTATCCTCGCCAACGAGTTCTTCGATGCGCTGCCGGTGCAGCAGGCCGTCATGTGCGTCGACGGCTGGCACGAGCGCGTGATCAAGCTCGACGAAGGCGGCCGGCTCGCCTTCAGCAACGCGCGCGACCCCATCCCGCTGTTCGAGCAGATGCTGCCGGCGAAGCTGCGCGATGTCGAGATCGGCAAGGTATTCGAATGGCGCCCCGACAACATCGCGCTCGAGCTTGGCCGGCGGGTGACGCATTCACCGGGCGCCGCACTGGTCATCGATTATGGTCACATCGAGAGCGCCACCGGCGACACCCTGCAGGCGGTCGGCGCGCATAACTACGCCAATCCACTGGCAGCGCCGGGCACCGTCGACCTCACCGCGCATGTCGACTTCGAGGCGCTGGCATTGGCCGCCGAAAGCATGGGGGCGCGCGTTTTCGGTCCGATTGAGCAGGCCGACTTCCTCCGCAACCTCGGCATCGAGGATCGCGCAGCAGTCCTGCGCAAGGCAGTACCACCGGCCAAGGCGGCCGACATCGACGCCGCGCTCGCGCGCCTCACCAGCACGGATCGCATCGGCATGGGGCAGCTGTTCAAGGTGATCGGATTCGCAGATCCGGAGCTCGGCGCGCTGCCGGCGTTTTAGGGCACAATGGCGACCATGCTTCAGTCCTCGTCACTCGCCGCGCTCGCCGGGATCCGTCACGGCTTTTTCACGCGCGCGGGCGGCGTGTCGCGTGGTTGCTACGAAAGCCTCAACGCCGGCGTCGGCTCCAACGACGAGCCCGCGCACGTCGCCGAGAACCGCGCCCGCATGGCGGCCGCCATCGGGGTTGCGCCCGAGCGCCTGATTTCGGCCTATCAGATCCATTCACCCACGGTCGTGATCGCGGAGACGCCGTGGGATGCAGCGGCTCGACCGAAGGCGGACGCGATCGTCACCCGGGTGGCAAAGCTGGCGATCGCCGTCAGCACCGCCGACTGTGGACCGATCCTGTTCGCCGATGCGCAGGCGGGCGTGATCGGCGCCGCGCATGCGGGCTGGCGCGGCGCGCTCTCCGGCGTCGCGGAGGCGACCATCGCGGCGATGGAGCGCTGCGGCGCCGACCGCGCACACATCGTGGCGGCGCTCGGCCCGATGATCCGGCAGCCGAGCTACGAGGTTGGGCCGGAGCTCGTGACGCAATTCGTCAACGACGATCCCGAGAACGAGCGCTTCTTCCGCGATGGCGCGCGCGTGGGCCATTCCCTGTTCGACCTCGCCGGCTACATCGCGGCCCGGCTCGCTCGGGCCAGCCTCGGCCGGATCGACGACCTCGGTCGCTGCACCTATGCCGAGCCGCCGACCTTCTTCAGCTATCGCCGCTCGGTCCACCGCCGCGAGCCCGACTACGGGAGGCATCTCAACGCGATCGCGCTTGCCGGTTGAGCCCGCCGAGACAGCCGGATTCGATCGGGATTCCGCCCCATTTCGCAAGGACTTGCGGCCCCCTTGCCCCCGATTCTGCGCCGGGCCGACCCGTAAAAACCCGGGACATTGACCGGCCCCGATATTGCCAGCCGCGGCGCGTCCTTGTTATCAGGACCCGCAAGCGAGCACGTGGACTCGCGTCGGAGACAGGGATGGCGGCCGACAAGAGAGCCATGCGGGCCAACAACGGTGCGATCAAGCTCGTGGCGGGCAATTCCAACCCGGCACTCGCCGACGCGATCGCAGCCTATCTGCAGACCCCGATGACCAAGGCGGTGGTTCGGCGCTTCGCCGACATGGAGATCTTCGTCGAGATCCAGGAGAACGTGCGCGGCGCCGACGTCTTCGTGCTCCAATCCACGTCGTATCCGGCCAACGACCACCTGATGGAGCTGCTGATCATCATCGACGCGCTACGGCGCGCTTCCAAGCGCCGCATCACCGCCGTGATCCCCTATTTCGGCTATGCCCGGCAGGACCGCAAAGGCGGCTCGCGCACGCCGATCTCGGCCAAGCTGGTCGCCAACCTGATCACCAACGCGGGCGCCGACCGCGTCATGACGCTCGACCTGCACGCCGGGCAGATCCAGGGCTTCTTCGACATCCCGACCGACAACCTGTACGCCGCGCCGATGATGGTGCGCGACATCAAGGAGCGCTTCGACCTCGGCAAAGTGATGGTGATCTCGCCCGACGTCGGCGGCGTCGGCCGCGCGCGCGGGCTCGCCAAGCGCATCAACGCACCACTCGCCATCGTGGACAAGCGCCGTGAGCGTGCCGGCGAATCGGAAGTGATGAACGTGATCGGCGATGTCGAAGGCCACACCTGCATTCTGGTCGACGACATCATCGATTCCGGCGGCACCGTCGTGAACGCGGCCGATGCATTGCTCGATAAGGGCGCCACTGACGTCTACGCCTACATCACCCACGGCGTGCTCTCGGGCGGCGCGGTCGCGCGCATCGCCGCCTCGAATCTGAAGGAGCTCGTCATCACCGATTCGATCCAACCCACGCAGGCGGTGCGGGTCTCACGCAACATCCGGGTGCTGTCGGTTTCCACCCTGATCGGCGAGGCAATTGCGCGCACGGCAGCAGAAGAGTCTGTGTCGAGTCTGTTCGATTGAGAGAGACGGCGACATCATGCAGCGACTGTCCTGTTTTGCACCCTCGGCGAGTGATCGCGCGCGCTGCGCTTGAGAGCTCCGCCAGCAAGTTGTGGATGGACTGTCGATATCCACCAATCGTTAACCTTTGACGGGCTCAATGGGGCTATCTCCCCTGGAATCGCGGGGTTTATAGTCGATCAGTCAAGTGATTCGCCCCGGAGCGATCGATCAACTTCACTGGGGCCGTGTCCTCCAACAAGAAGGGCGGCGTGCGTACGGTCAAGTGCGCATCGCAATGGAATCGGGCGGCAGGTGGAGACAGGGATGTCCCTGATTGAAATAGCAGATCATCGAGGCAATCCGCTCGAAGTAGTTGAGCGCCTGGCGTCGACCAACGATTGGTCGTTCGAACGCGCCGGCGAGGACGAGATCACCATCCTGGTACGGGGCAAGTGGACGGACTACCAGGTGTCATTCACCTGGATGGATGACATCGAAGCGCTGCATCTTGCTTGCGCGTTCGAGATCAAGACGCCGGAGCGCTGCCGCGCCGAGGTGCAGCTGTTGACCGCGTTGGTCAATGAGCAGCTATGGGTCGGGCATTTCGACTTCTGGGGCCAGGACGGCCTGATGATGTATCGCCACGCGCTCGTGCTCGCCGGCGGCGTCGAAGCCTCCCGGCGGCAATGCGAGGCACTGCTGACGACGGCGCTCGATTCCTGCGAGCGCTACTATCCGGCGTTCCAGTTCGTGATCTGGGCCGGCAAGCCGGCGCGCGACGCGCTCGAAGCGGCGATGTTCGAGACCGCCGGCCAAGCCTGATCAAAACGACCTGATCAAAACGACCTGATCAAACTAAAAGTAGACGCCTACTTCTGATTGGGACTGGCGGTCCCAACCTTCGCCATTTGGTAGTCTCTCGCACCGGTGATATGCCGGTTCGGCCGCGATCGCGGCCGATGAGACGAGAGGCTGTCATGACGACATCGACCGCGCCGGAAGCGCGCACGCTTGCCGATCTCGCCGGCACCATCGTGCTGGTCGGTGCCGGCAAGATGGGCAGCGCCATGCTCGAGGCTTGGCTGGCGCTTGGTGTCTCACCTGGACGGGTCGTCGTGATCGAGCCGCAGCCGACGCGCGAGCTGACCGCGCTTGCCGCGCGCGGGCTCGCGCTGAATCCGCCGCTGGCGGCCGTGCGCGATGTTTCCGCCATTGTGCTCGCGGTCAAACCGCAGGTCGCCCCTACGGTCGTGCCGACGCTTGCCCCGTTGCTCGCACCCGGCACCGTCGTGCTGTCGATCATGGCCGGCCGGACGCTTGGCTTTCTCGCAGGCGCTTTGAGCCAACACACCGCGCTGGTGCGCGCCATGCCGAATACGCCGGCCGCGATCGGCCGCGGCATCACGGTCGCGGTTCCCAACGCGCAGGTATCGCAGGGCCAGCGGGCGCTCGTGCATGCGCTTCTTGCGGCGACCGGCGCGGTCGAGTGGGTCGACGACGAGGCCTTGATGGATGCCGTCACCGCGGTTTCCGGATCGGGACCCGCCTATGTGTTCCTGCTCGCCGAGGCGCTGAGCGCTGCGGGCGCAGCGGCCGGGCTCCCGCCCGAGCTCGCCAACAAGCTCGCACGCGCGACGGTCTCGGGCTCGGGCGAGCTCCTCAACCGCTCGCCGCTTGATCCGGCGACCTTGCGTCAGAACGTCACCTCGCCTGGCGGCACGACCGCCGCCGCGCTCGATGTGCTGATGGCAAGCGATGGACTGACGCGGCTCATGAGCCGGGCCGTCATGGCTGCCACCCAGCGATCGCGCGAGCTCGCCGGTTGACGGCCCTTTTGGCGCCCCAGTTGCGGGACTAAATTACCGGCAGAAAACTCGAGGAGCTGTCATGACCGACGGAACTCTGCCTTCCCCCAGCCCGCGCGAGCGCATCATCGCGGCATTCATGAGCCTCCTGGCCGAGAAGTCGATCGAGCGGATCGGCCTCACCGACATCGCCAAGCGTGCCGAGGTTCCGCTCGCCGAGCTGCGCGCCGAGTTCGGCTCGACGCTCGCGATCCTCGCCGCGCATACCAAAGAGATCGACCGTGCCGTGTTGCGCGGCGGCGACGGCGACATGGCGCAGGAGCCTCCACGCGAGCGGCTGTTCGACGTGCTCATGCGCCGGATCGAGGCGCTCGCCCCGCATCGCGAGGCCATGCGCTCGCTCATCCGCTCAGCCAGCCGCAATCCCCCGCTCGCGGTTGCGCTCAACAGCTTGGCCGTGCAATCGCAGCAATGGATGCTGGCCGCCGCCGATATCTCCGCCTCCGGCCCAAAGGGCATGCTGCGGGCACAGGGCCTTGCGCTGCTCTATGCCTCCGTGCTGCGCACCTGGCTCGATGACACCGACCCAGGGCTTGCCCGCACCATGGCGGCGCTCGACAGCGCGCTCGCGCGCGGCCAACGCTGGTCGGGCCTGCTCGAGGATCTCGTGTCGGTGCCGGCGCGGCTTTGTCCGTCGCGGCGACGCCCGCGGCCACGGCGCGATGATGGGGGCGAGGAAACGGTCGCGGCTTAATCTACACCGGCACCCGCACCGTCGCGCGCAAGCCGCCGAGTGGCGAATCGGTGAGCGCGATATCGCCGCCGTGCGAACGCGCGATGTCGCGCGCGATCGCCAGCCCGAGCCCGGTGCCGCCTTGGTCCTGGTTGCGGGCATGATCGAGACGCAGGAACGGCTTGAACACCTCCTCGCGCAGATGCGCCGGAATACCGGGACCATCATCGTCGACCGTCACCGTGAGCCAGCGGTGATCGCGATGGCCGATGATCGCGACCGAGCGCGCGAAGCGCGCGGCATTCGAGACCAGATTGGCGAGGCAGCGCTTGAGCGCAGCAGGCCGCACCGTGACGACCGGCTGACCATGAAAGGCGACGCTCGCGGGGTGGCCGTTGCGCTCGGCCTCGCTGCGCAGCTCCTCGAGCAATGCCCCCATGTCAGTCGGCGCCGACTGCTCGCCGGAATCGCCGCGCGCGAAGGCGAGATAGGCCTCCAGCATGCGCGCCATCTCGTCGATGTCCTTGCGCATCGCATCGATCTCGGGGCTGTCGCCGATCAAAGCCAGCTCGAGCTTGAAGCGGGTGAGGATCGTGCGCAGGTCGTGCGACACGCCCGCCAGCATCGCGGTGCGCTGCTCCATGGTGCGCTCGATGCGGGTCTTCATCTCGATGAAGGCGGCCGCTGCGCGCCGTACCTCGCGCGCGCCGCGCGGACGGAAATTCGGTACCTCGCGGCCCTTGCCGAAGCTCTCGGCGGCATCAGCGAGCCGCAGGATCGGACGGATCTGGTTGCGCAGGAAGGCGATGGCGACGGTGAGCAGCACCACGGACGTGCCCACCATCCACAACAGGAAGATGTGCGAGTTCGACGCATAGGCGGCGTTGCGGCGGGCGAACACCCGCATCACCGTATTGTCGAGCCGGACCCTGATCTCGACCAGCGCCGAGCGCCCGACCGTATCGATCCAGAACGGCCGCCGGATCTGTCGGCTGATCTCCTCCGAGAGCGACTGGTCGAGCAGCGAGAAGAACGGTTTCGGCCCCGGCGGCGGCATCTCGGTCACCGGCAGGAAATCGACCGCGAGCCCAAAGTTGTCCTGGGCGAGGCGGCGAAGCTGGGCTTGCTCGGCCTGCGGGAAGGTCGTGTAGATGTCGATCAGGCCGCTGATGTCCTGCACCACGGCCTTCGAGAGCCGCTGCGTGACAGTGTTCCAATGGCGTTCCATGAACGCGAATGCGACCACCGACTGCAGGATCACCATCGGCACGATGATGATCAGGAGCGCGCGGGCATAGAGGCCCTTCGGCATGACGCCGCGCAGCGAGAAGCCGTAGCGCTCGTAGAGGTCCGACAACCGGTCGGCGGCGGATTGCAGCACTCGCCTGCCGGTGTCGAGGGTGGTCATGGCGATGTCACCAGCCGATAGCCGATGCCGCGCACTGTCTGGATGTACAGCGGATTGGTGGGATCGCGCTCGATCTTGCGGCGCAGGCGATTGATCTGCACGTCGACCGCCCGCTCCCCGATGGCGTTGCCGGTGCCGTTGCCGCCGGCGAGGTCGAGCCTCGTCACGACCTCGCCCGGCGCGGCCGCGAGCAGGCGCATCATCTCGCGCTCGCGATCGGTGAGATGGATCAGCTCCTCGCCGCGTTTGAGCTCGCCACGGTTGCGATTGAATACGAACTCGCCGAAGCGCACGGATTCGAGCTGCGGCGCCGGCGCCGGGCGGGCGCGCTTGAGAATATTCCCGATGCGCAGCGCCAGCTCGCGCGGCTCGAACGGTTTGCCGACATAGTCGTCGGCGCCGCTTTCGAGCCCCTCGATGCGACTCTCTGCTTCACCGCGGGCGGTAAGCATCAGAATCGGCACGCTCGAGCGCGTGCGCAGATCGCGGGCAAACTCGAAACCGCTCTCGCCCGGCATCATGACATCGAGGATCATCAGGTCGAAATGCAGCCCTTCGAGCTTGGCGCGCGCCTCGGCGGCGCTCTCGGCGGTGGTGACCCGGTATCCTTCCGACAGCAAAAAGCGCGACAGCAGATTGCGAATGCGGCGATCGTCGTCCACCAGCAGCAGGTGCGGAGCGTCGTCGGCCAGCGCTGCGGGCTCGGGCTTATCGTCGGCAAGCGCGGCGGGCTCTGCTTTCATGGGCCGATCAGCTCCGCGAACGGCGCGCGCGGTCCGCGCGCGCGATCAACCGCAACACCTCGTCGCGATTGTCGGCGTTGATCATGGCGGCGAGGAATCGGCACGCCACATCGTGGGCATTGGGGCCGAGCTCGGCCAGCGCATGCGCGATCCGCGCAGCCTGCAGACCGGCCAGCCGCATCGCCAGCGTCTCGCCTTTGGCGGTGACATAAAGGAGCCGCTGGCGCCGATCGTTCGCGCCCTCCTTCTGCAGCACATAGCCCTGATCGACGAGTTGCTTGAGCACCCGTCCCAGCGACTGCTTGGTGATCTTGAGAATGTCGAGCAGCTCGGCAACCTTCATGCCCGGATTGCGGTTGACGAAGTGCAGAACCCGATGGTGGGCGCGGCCGAAGCCGAACTTGGCCAGCACCTCGTCAGGATCGCCGACGAAGTCCCGGTAGGCGAAGAACAACAGCTCGATGATGTCCCACACGGGCTCGCTGTCGCGTCCAGGACGCTCCCCCGAATGTGGCGGGCGATCGGTGGCAAGCGGGGCAGTTAGGTCAGCCATATTGACATATTTTCGTCAGGTTGCTATGAGACACGCCGCGACGAACTTGGATCGTGGCCCTCCCCGACGTTGCGTCGGGCGCTATAGTGGCGCCCTCTCGGTACGCTCTTGTGGGGCCAGCGACCATACCGGGTGTTGGCCCCGGACGCAAAAGCGTAGCGCGCGAACGACAGGCGAACATTGGGTTGCGGCAGCGCACGCTGCCGCAGAGGAGACCCGTACGGAGGCAATCATGGCCGATAAGCCCTATGACCGGCTCGATGGCGTCATCTGGTACGACGGCGCGCTCGTTCCCTGGGGCGATGCCACGCTGCACGTGTGCTCGCACGGGCTGCATTACGCGAGCGCCGTGTTCGAGGGCGAGCGCGCCTATGGCGGCGAAATTTTCAAGTGCACCGCCCATTCGGAGCGGCTCAAGCGCTCGGCGCAGATACTCGACTTCGAAATCCCCTACTCGGTCGCCGAGATCGACGCCGCCAAGCGCCTGGTGCTTGAGAAGAACGGCCAGCAGGACGCTTATGTGCGGCCGATCGCCTGGCGCGGGTCCGAGCAGATGGGCGTCTCTGCTCAGAACAACAAGATTCATCTCGCCATCGCCACCTGGCAATGGCCGAGCTATTTCGATCCGGTCCAGCGCCTCAAGGGCATTCGGCTCGATCTTGCGGACTATCGCCGGCCCGATCCCAAGACCGCGCCCGCACTTGCCAAGGCCGCCGGCCTCTACGCGATCTGCACCATCTCCAAGCACAAGGCCGAGCGCAAAGGCTACGCAGACGCCATGATGCTCGACTGGCAGGGCCGCGTCGCCGAGTGCACCGGCGCCAACATCTTTTTCATCAAGGACGGCAAGATCCACACCCCGATCGCCGACTGCTTCCTCGACGGCATCACCCGGCAGACCGCGATGGAGCTCGCCAAGCGGCGCGGCATCGAGGTGATCGAGCGGCGCATCATGCCCGACGAGCTCACCGGCTTCTCGGAATGCTTCATCACCGGCAGCGCCGCCGAGGTGACGGCGGTCTCGGAGATCGCGCATTGGCGCTTCACGCCCGGTGCCATTACCACGCAGTTGATGGACGATTACAGCGCCGAAGTGCAGCC
>Ga0066388_100001974_pt1 | contig 12156 bp, 10 predicted proteins | sample PanSoiMetaGPlot6_FD_64539 | JGI IMG/M metagenome (GOLD analysis project Ga0066388, IMG submission 64539) | Tropical forest soil microbial communities from Panama analyzed to predict greenhouse gas emissions - Panama Soil - Plot 6 (Hybrid Assembly) | ecosystem: Environmental > Terrestrial >... | reverse complement strand
CGTCTGCCCGCCTTGCTGGAGCGGATCGCCGCACAGAGCCTCCCGCTGGACGTCGTGGTGGTGGACGACGGCTCTCGCGACGAAACCGCCGCGCTCGCGCAGGCCGCTGGCGCGACCGCGCTCCGTCATCCGTTCAACCTGGGTTACGGCGCCGGGTTGCAGACCGGGTACAAGTACGCGCTCGAGATCGGCGCCCGCTGGGTCGTGCAGATGGACGCCGACGGCCAGCACGACCCGGTCGACGTCGCGCGCCTGCTCGCGCCGCTCGAGCAGGGCGAATGTGACCTGGTGATCGGCTCGCGCTTCCTGGAGCCGACCGGCTACGAGATGGGCTTCACCCGCTCGCTCGGGCGGCGCTTCTTCACGGGGCTGGCGCGGCTCTTCGGCATCCGGGTCACCGACCCGACCTCGGGCTTCCAGGCGCTCGACCGCAAGGTGCTCGAGCTCTACGCGGGCGACGCGTTCCCCAGCGACTATCCCGACGTGGACGTTCTCGTCACCGCGCATCGCCACGGGCTGCGCGTGCGCGAGGTCGCGGTGAAGATGCATCCGTCCGTGCGCAAGTCGACGCTGCACGGCGGCCTGCGCTCGATCTGGTACGTGTACAAGATGCTGCTCGCCGTGTGGGCGGCGACGTCGCGCAAGCGCGCGCCGGCCGCCCGGTCGCGCGCGCACGGAGGCCCCGATGAACGAGACCGCGACGCTCGCGCGCCTGCGTGAGCTGTTTCTCGACAACCCCGACCTCGAGCACACGCGCTGGCTCGCGCTCTCGATCTCGCTGGTCCTCGTGGCGGCGGTGCTCTGGCTGGTGCGCCGGCGGCGGCTGCGCGAGGAGTACACACCGATCTGGGTCGCCGTCTCCGGCGCGCTCGTGTTCCTGTCGCTGCGGCTCGACGTGCTGCGCGAGCTGACCCGCGCGATCGGCGCCTGGACCCCGAGCTCGACCGTGTTCTTCCTGGGCGAGCTCTTCCTGGTGGCGATCTGCCTGAACTACGCCGTGCGGCTCTCGCGCGCAGGGCTCCTGATCAAGAACCTGGCGCAGGAGATCGCGATCCTGCGCGCGCAGGTCGACAAGCTCGAGGCGCGCACGGCCGAGCGGGAGCGCGCGTGAGCGCGTCCGGGTCGACGCGCCTCTGGCCGACGCCGGACTGGACGCCGGGCGAGCTGCCGCGCGACTTCGCGCTGCCGCCCGAGCTGGGCCTCGGCACGACGCACGCGCTGGTCGTGATCTGGCGCGGGCGGCTCGTCTTCGAGCGCTACGGTCCGGGCCACGGCCCCGACGAGCCGCTGATCTCCTGGTCGGTCGCCAAGAGCTTCCTGCACGCGCTGGTCGGGATCCTCGTGCGCGACGGCAAGCTCGACCCGCGCGCGCGCGCCGACGTGCCCGCGTGGCAGCGCCCCGGCGACGCGCGCGCGGCGCTCACGCTCGAGTCGCTCTTGCGCATGTCGAGCGGCCTGGCCTGGCGCGAGGACTACGTCGACGCGCAGCAGTCCGACGTGATCGAGATGCTCTTCGGCAGCGGCAAGGACGACGTCGCGGGCTTCGCCGCGGCGTCGCCGCTCGTCCATCCGCCCGACACCGTCTGGTGCTACTCGAGCGGGACGAGCAACGTGATCGCGTCCATCGCCGGCCGCGCGATCGGCGGCGGCGAGCCCGAGTACCGGGAGTTCCTGCGCCGCGAGCTGTTCGCGCGCATCGGCATGCGCAGCGCGACGGCGCGCTTCGACGCCGCGGGGACCTGGATCGGATCGTCCTTCGTGTTCGCCAGCGCGCGCGACTTCGCGCGCTTCGGCACCCTGTACCTGCGCGACGGCGTCTGGGAGGACGAGCGCGTGCTGCCGGAGGGCTGGGTCGACCACGCGCGCCGGCCCACCCCGGGCTCGGCCGGCGAGTACGGCGCGCACTGGTGGCTGCCGCCGGGCGGCGAGATGTTCTCGGCGAACGGCTACGGGGGCCAGTACGTGTTCGTCGCGCCGGCGCGCGACGTGGTCGCCGTGCGGCTCGGCGAGTCGACCGCGGAGCAGCAGCCGCTCGTGCGCGCCTGGCTCGCGCAGCTTTGCGAGCGCTTTCCGCGCGTCTGAGCTACGACGGCGGCGCGTTCTGCGCGGGCGGATTCGGCGCGGGCGCGGACGCCGGCGCCCCAGGCGTCGCCGCGGCTGGAGCGCTGCCGCCCTTCGCCGCGATCTCCGCGTCGATCCACTTGGTGAAGTCGTCGATCGGGCGCGCACCCGAGACGAGGATCCCGTTCACGAAGAACGCAGGCGTGCCGGTGAGCCCGGCCGCGCGTGCGGCTGCAGCGTCGGCGCTGACCTTGCTGTCCGTCGCGGGGTCGGCGCGGCAGGCCTTGAACTTCTCCGCGTCCATGCCGAGCGACGCCGCGTACTTGTTCAGGTCGTCGTCGGAGAGCGCCTGCTGATTCGCGAACAGCGCGTCGTGGTACTCCCAGAACTTGCCCTGCTGATCGGCGCAGACCGCGGCGATCGCCGCCGGCCGCGCGCGCGGGTGGATCTGGTCGAGCGGCAGGTGGCGGTACACCAGGCGCACCTGGGTCGGGTACTTCTGCATCAGTGCCGTCACCGTCGGCTCGGCGCGCTTGCAGAACGGGCACTGGTAGTCGCTGAACTCCACGAGCACGACCGGCGCGTCGGCAGGGCCGCGCGACGGCCCGTCGGCGGCGACGTTGACGCGCGGCGGCTGCAGGAGCACCGCGATCTTCGCCTGCTTGCGCATCTCCTCGCGCACCTTGTCGGGCCGCTGCGAGGCCAGGTGCTGGCGGATCCGCTCCTTGAACGCGTCGAGCGTCGCATCGGCGGGCAGGCGCTGGCGGTTCTGGTCGAAGAACGCCTTGACCTCGTCGTCGCTCACGGGACCGAGCGCGGCGACCTGCGCGTCCATGTACGCGTCGGGGGTCTGCCCTGCCTTCTTGGCGGCGTCGGCCAGGATCTGCTCGTCGATCAGCGAGTCGATCGCGTTGACCTCGACGTCGTACGCCTCGCCCGCCGGCTTGTCGGTGACCTCGTTCTTGTAGAGGTCGTCCTTGATCCACTGCGTCAGCTCCGACCTGCGGATCTCGCGGCCGTCCAGCGTCGCAACGACGGCGTTGTCGGCGCCCGCTACCGGGCCGTTCGCCGCGGGCGCGCCCGAGTCGCCGCCCTTGCACGCGAGCGCGGCGAGGAGCAGCGCCGTCATTCCGGCGTGCTGGGCGGCGCGCGCGATCACCGACCGATCGACCATGGCTCTGGGCCTCCGAAGAAGGGGGGTCGCAGTCTAGCCTTGTCCCCCTTCGCCTGCCCGGGGAAAATCCGGCCATGCCGCGCCCGTTCTGCGTGGGGATCGCGGGTGGGAGCGGCGCCGGAAAGAGCGCGCTGACCGCGGAGCTGGCCCGCGCGCTCGGGCCGGAGCGGGTGCTGCTGCTCGCCCACGACGCCTACTACCGCGACCGCCCCGAGCTCGATCCCGCCGCGCGCGCGGCCCAGAACTTCGACCATCCGGACGCGCTCGAGACCGAGCTCCTGGTCGCGCAGCTCGACCTCTTGCGCGCGGGGCATGCCGTCGCGGTGCCGAGCTACGACTTCGCGCTGCACCGGCGGCGCGCCGAGACCCGCCGCGCGGAGCCGCACGACCTGGTGGTGATCGACGGCCTGCTCGTGCTCTCCGACGCCGCTCTGCGCGCGCGCCTCGACCTGCGCGTGTTCGTCACCGCGTCGCTCGCGCACCGCACCGAGCGCCGACTCGCGCGCGACGTGGCCGAGCGCGGGCGCAGCCCCGAGTCCGTGCTCGCGCAGCTCGCGGCCACCGTCCAGCCCATGCACGACGCGTTCGTCGAGCCGAGCCGCGCTCACGCGGATCTCGTCGTCGCGAACGACGCGGAGCTCGCGGCTGCCGCGGCGCCGCTGATCGCGCGCGTGCGCGCGCTACTTCAGGCCGGCTAGGAACTCGAGCAGCGCGCGGTTGGTACCGCGCGGGTCCTCTTGCTGGTTCCAGTGGCCGGCGCCCGGCAGGAGCGCGGTGCCGCGCAGGTCGGTGCAGAAGCCCGGCAGCATCTGCACGCCGGGGCCGGGCTTGTCGCTGTCGGGCCCAGTCACGACGGCGTCCTTGAGCCCGCCGACGAAGTACGACGGGATCGTGACCTTGGCGTCGGCGAACGGCGCGAGCAGCTCCCAGTTGCGGTCGAAGTTGCGGTACCAGTTGAGCCCGCCGCGGAAGCCCGCGCGCGCGAACTCGCCCGCGTAGAAGTCGAGGTCGGTCTCGGTCAGCCACTCGGGGAGCTTCTCCGGCTCGTTCATCGCGTCGAGGAAGCCCGCGGTCTTCGGCACGTTGCGCCGCCACGACTCGCGCGGCGCCGAGCCCGACGCGCTGTAGAGCAGCATGCGCAGCGTGCGCCTCGGGTCGGCCTCGAGCTCGCGCTCGGCCTTTCCCGGCTCCTGGAAGTAGAGGATGTACATGAAGTTGTCGCCGGCGGCGGCCTTGAACATCTGCGTCGGCGGCAGCGGCAGGCGCGGGAAGAACGGCACCGACATGCCGACGACGCCGCGGAAGCGGTCGGGACGGATCAGCGCCGCCGTCCACGCGACGATCGAGCCCCAGTCGTGGCCGACGATCACCGCCTGCTTCTGGCCGAGCGCGTCGCACAGACCGAGCACGTCGGCCACGAGGTGGAACACGGTGTAGCGCTCGATCTCGGCGGGCTTGTCGCTCTGGCCGTAGCCGCGCATGTCGGGCGCGACTGCGTGGTAGCCCGCGGCGGCGAGCGCCGGCAGCTGGTGCCGCCACGAGTACCACGACTCCGGCCAGCCGTGACAGAGCACCACGAGCGGGCCTTCGCCGGCCTCGGCCACGTGCAGGTTGATTCCGTTCGTCGCGATGGTTCGGTGGCGGATGTCGGTCATCGACTTGCAGGCTATCACGCGCCGCCGTCAGACTTCCCGGATGCCGGTCGTGCACGAAGAGAAGCTGCGAGTCGCCTGGGTCGACACCGATGCGAGCGGTCGCATCCACTACACCGCGGCGCTGCGCTACTTCGAGGTGGCCGAGCACGGGTTGATGCGCGACCTGCTCGGCGGCGCGCCGGGTCCGGACCCGAACCGGCCGTTCTCGCTGCCGCGCGTGCACGTCGAGGCCGACTTCAAGCTCGCGCTGCGCTACGCGGACGAGTTCACCTGCCGCGCGCGCGTCGCGCACGTGGGCACGAGCTCGGTGAGCTACCGCTTCGAGATCGCCGACGCCCGCGGCGAGCTCGCGATCGAGGGCCGCATCGTGGCGGTCGCGACCGACCTCGAGGGCCGCAAGACGCCGCTCCCGGACCCGCTGCGCAAGGCGCTGGAGTCGGCGCTCTAGCGCGTACTGCCCCGCGCACCCCGCACGTGATCCCCGTCTCTTTTCTCCCGCGAGAACGGCCGACAAATAGGGGATGCGAATCGCGCTTCTTGGCGCCGTTCTCGCCGCGCTCTTGCCGGGTCCGCTCGCCCGGGCGCAGGAATCCGCGATCCCGCGCCGCCTGATCGTCCGCTATCGGAGCGACGCCGCTCCGGAGCGCGTGAACGCGCTCGCTGTGCGGCTCGGGATGCGCGAGCGCAAGCATCTCCGGAACCGGCGGCTCAGCATCGTCGAGCTGCCGAGCTCGGCCGATCCCGCGCGCGCGCTGGCGGCGCTGCGCGCGGACCAGGACGTCGAGCTTGCGGTGCCCGACGTGCGCATGCAGGCCACGGTGGTGCCGAACGATCCGAGCTTCTCCGCGCAGTGGTGGCTGTCCGACGCCGCCGACACCGACATCGACGCGCCCCAGGCGTGGGACGTGGTACACGACGCCTCGGGCGTGGTCGTCGCGGTCGTCGACTCCGGCGTGGACGAGAGCCACCCGGACCTCGCCGCCAACCTGTGGACCAACCCCGGCGAGATCGCGAACAACGGACGCGACGACGACGGCGACGGCTACGTCGACGACGTGCACGGGATCGACTGCGTCAACGGCGGCGGCGACCCGGCCGACGACGACGGCCACGGCACGCACGTCGCGGGCACGGTCGGCGCGGTGGGCAACAACGGGCGCGGCGTGAGCGGCGTCGCCTGGCACACCCAGATCATGGCGCTGAAGGTGCTCGACTCGACCGGCGGGGGCTGGTACTCGGACGCCGTCGAGTGCATCGACTACGCGCTCGCGATGAAGGAGCGCGGCGTGAACGTGCGCGTGATGAACGCGAGCTGGGGCGCGTCCGCCTTCGACCAGACGTTGCTGGACGCGTTCCGCGCCGCGCAGAACGCCGGGATCATCTCTTCCGTCGCCGCCGGCAACGACGGCGTGAACCACGGCGCGTCGAACCACGGCGGGTCGAAGTTCTACCCGGCGAGCTTCGACCTCGACGGCGTGATCGCCGTGGCCGCGACGACCGACACCGGCGCGCTCGCCAGCTTCTCCGACTACGGCGCCGACGTGGAGATCGCCGCCCCCGGCCAGTTCATCCTGAGCACGTTGCCGGGCAACCAGTACGGCTACCTGTCCGGCACCTCGATGGCGAGCCCGCAGGTGGCGGGCGCCCTCGCGCTCATGGTGAGCCAGAACCCGGGCGCCACCGTGAGCGAGCTGCGCGCGCGCCTGCTGCAGACGGCCGAACGCACCGCGTCGCTCACCGGCAAGGTCCAGAGCGGCCGGCTCAACGTGGCCGCGGCGCTCTTTGCGCCGACCGCACCCGCGCTCGCGAGCGACCTGCCGGTCGCGGGGAAGAAGCTGTCGATCACCGACGTCGCGGCGAAGCCGACGGCCACCAAGCTCGCCTGGGTCGCGAAAGACGCCGCGATCGGAGTGCCGCTCGCCGGCGGCGACTCCGATCCGACCGTGCACGGGGCCGCGGTGGTCGTCCGCAACCCGGAATCCGGCGAAGCCCTGCAGATGACCCTCGAGGCGGCGGGCTGGAAGTTCTCCAAGAAGGCGTTCAGTTATGCCGGGGCGACCGGCTGCAAGGCCATCCTGCAAGACGGGAAGGTCTCGGTGAAGTGCACCGGGCCGGCCTTCCGCTTCCCGCTCGAGACCGCCGCGCAGGGCACCCTGCAGGCCTATCTCGCGCTGGGCGGGGCAAGGGTCTGCACGGAGTTCGGCGGCACGGTCGAGAAGGACTTCGGCATCGGCTTCGCCAAGAAGGCCACGAAGGGCGCCTTCTCCGCGACCTCCGCGCCGGCCCCGGCGAGCTGCCCGGCCGACTGAGGCCCTGCAACAACCGGCTGCGCGCAGCGCACCGGCAGGGGGGCGGCAGCTCAATCCAACGCTTCACCTTCGCAGGGTGCCGCCCTTACACTTGCCCTTCGCGGGAGGGCCAGCCCCGGCTCCGGAGGTCTGTGACCTACGGCACGACCTTTGCGAGACGCCCCCGCGCACGACCAAGGAGAACCCGCAATTGGCGAACCAAAGGCTGCTGACCTGGGTCGAGGAGATGAAGGGGCTGTGCCAGCCGGACCGGGTCCGCTACTGCGACGGGTCGCAGGCCGAGTTCGACGAGATGATGGCTCTTCTGGTGGCGAGCGGGACGGCGCAGCCGCTGAATCCCGAGCTTCGCCCCCACAGCTTCCTGGTCCGCTCCGACCCGGGTGACGTCGCGCGGGTCGAGGACCGCACGTTCATCTGCTCCGAGAAGAAGGACGACGCGGGTCCGAACAACAACTGGCGCGACCCCGACGAGATGCGCCGTACGCTGCGCGACCTGTTCGACGGCGCGATGCGCGGGCGGACGATGTACGTCGTGCCGTTCTCGATGGGCCCGCTCGGCTCGCACATCGCGCACATCGGCGTGCAGCTCACCGACTCCCCGTACGTGGTCGCGAGCATGCGCACGATGACCCGGATGGGGAAGGGCGCGCTCGACGTGCTCGGCGACCACGGGACGTTCGTTCCCTGCCTGCACTCCGTCGGCGCCCCGCTCGCGGCGGGCCAGAAGGACGTCGCCTGGCCGTGCGACGCCGAGCGCAAGTACATCGTCCACTTCCCCGAGACGCGCGAGATCTGGTCGTACGGCTCGGGCTACGGCGGGAACGCGCTGCTCGGCAAGAAGTGCTTCGCGCTGCGCATCGCGAGCGCGATGGCGCGCGACGAGGGCTGGCTCGCCGAGCACATGCTGATCCTCAAGCTCACCTCGCCGGCGAAGCGCGTGCGCTACGTGGCGGCGGCGTTCCCGAGCGCCTGCGGCAAGACGAACCTCGCGATGCTGCAGCCGACGATCCCGGGCTGGAAGGTCGAGTGCATCGGCGACGACATCGCCTGGATGAAGTTCGGCGCAGACGGCCGGCTCCACGCGATCAACCCCGAGGCGGGCTTCTTCGGCGTCGCCCCCGGCACCAGCGAGAAGTCGAACCCGAACGCGATGACCACCATCGCGCGGAACACGGTCTTCACCAACTGCGCGCTCACCCAGGACGGCGACGTGTGGTGGGAGGAGATGACTCCCGAGCCGCCGGCGCGGCTCACCGACTGGCGCGGTCAGCCTTGGACCCCGGCCAGCAAGACGCCGGCGGCGCACCCGAACGCGCGCTTCACCGCACCCGCGTCGCAGTGCCCGGTGATCGCGCCCGAGTGGCAGGACCCGAAGGGCGTCCCGATCAGCGCCATCCTGTTCGGCGGCCGGCGCGCCACCGTGGTGCCGCTGGTGAACGAGGCGCGCGACTGGAGCCAGGGCACGTTCTTCGGCTCGATCATCGCGAGCGAGAAGACCGCCGCCGCCGCGGGCACCATCGGCGAGCTGCGCCGCGATCCGATGGCCATGCTGCCCTTCTGCGGCTACAACATGGCCGACTACTGGGCGCACTGGCTCAGCATCGGCCGCCGGGACGGCGCCGTGCTCCCGAAGATCTTCTGGGTGAACTGGTTCCGGAAGGGCCCCGCCGGCGAGTTCCTGTGGCCGGGCTACGGCGAGAACAGCCGCGTGCTCAAGTGGGTGTTCGAGCGCTGCGAGGGCGACGCGAAGGGCGTGGAGACGCCGATCGGCATCCTCCCGTCGGAGACCGAGCTCGACACCCGCGGCCTCGACCTCGATCCGGAGGACCTCGCCGTCCTCCTCGGCGCGGACACGAAGGGCTGGCTCGAGGAGATCCCGCTGATCCGCGCGCACTACGCGCAGTTCGGCGACCGGCTGCCGCGCGAGCTCGCGCAGGAGCTCGACGCGCTCGAGCAGCGCCTCAAGAGCGCGCAGCGCTAGTCGGACGAGCGCTTCCGCCAGAGCTCGAGCTGCGCGTTGAACTTCGCGGCGACGTCGCTCATGCGCGTCGCGGCGGCGTCGTGGCGCTCCTCCAGCGCCGCGATCGGCGCGTCGGACTCCGCCGAGTCGATCTGCTCGCCGAGGCAGCGCACGTACTCGTCGCTCGCGGCGACGAACGCCGCGACCGCGGAGCGCGCCTTCACCATCTCGTCGTCGCTCGCGGTGGCGCCGTCGGGGAGCGCCGGCGGGTCCGGCACGCGGCACTCCTCGGCGCCGCGAGCGAGGGAGACGAACGCGAGCGCGAGCGCGAGGCCCAGGCCGCCCGCGCGCGCGCTCAATCCGGCTTCTCGATCGGCATCATGTTGACGATCGTGGCGCCGTCGAGCAGCACCCAGGCCGGCGCGGGCCCGTAGCCCCTGGCCTCGCGGTAGCGCTCGAACGCCGGGTTCACGCGCACGTACGAGACCATGAACGAGAGCGGCATGCGCCAGGGGAACTCGGCGACCAGGCCGCGCTCGGCGCGCAGCTCGCGGGTGCGCACGTCGTGGAGCGACGCGAGCTTGTCGAGCCCGCCGCCCACGGCGACACCGATCTGTGCCGAGCCGTCCGGCTCGTACACGCCGAGCGGCCGCAGGCCGGTCGCGCCCGTGGCGCGGAGCTCCTCGACCAGCGCGTCGGTCACGCGGCCGACGTCCGCCGGCGTCGCGTTGGGCAGCTCGCGGTACACAAAGGCGTACGGGCCGATCGGGCGCTCCTCGATCGCGACCTCGCCAAACGCGCCGAGCCAGGCCGCGAACCCGCCGCACGCGGCGAGCAGAGCCACGAGCGCGAGCGCGGCGATCCTCAGCGGCTACTCCTCGGGCAGGCCTCCGCCTGGAGGTCAGGCGGCCCGGGCGCAGTGAGGCGCGCCAGGGCGTAGAGGCCCAGCGCGACGAAGGAGAGCGCTTTGAGGCCGACGGCCAGCGAGAGCGCCTCCAGCGCGCCGCCGGTCATCGCTCCGATGAGGTTCCAGCCGAAGGCTGTAGCGGGGGCGGCCCGGCTGGCGAACGCCGTGGAGAAGATGACGCCCGCGAAGAGGACCGGGAGCATGACGAGGCCCGTGCCCAGCAGCGCGCGCGGGACGAACGGCAGCGCATTGAGGGCAGCGCGAGGGAAGGCCCACCAGCCGACCAGGGCCAGCGCGAGCAGGACCCAGGCAGCGCCCTGCCAGCGGCCGGCACCCAGCGCGACGGCCCCGTTGGCCAGCAGGACCATGGCGAGCAGTCCGGCGAAGACGAAGGTGTTGACCGCCCACGTGGAGCCCAGCAGCAGCGAGAGCTCAGCGAGCGCCTTGGTCTCGATCAGCAGGAAGCCAGCGCCCAGGAAGAACATCTGCCGGTCCGCTGCGGGCGCCTTGCCGCCGGAAGCGAACCGGAGCGCCAGCCAGATCGCCCCGCCCCCCAGCACGACCAGGAGCGCCAGGGCGAAGTAGTAGACGAGCGGCTGGCCCTGGGGGTTGGCGTACAGGAAGGGCCAGTCGTCGGTGGACGCCGGCACGCCGCCCGCGGCGTAGAACTCGTCCAGGATGGGCATCCCGCTCTGCGCCAGCCTCTCGCGCACAGCCGCCGCCGGCGCGCCCGGGCCGAAGACGAAGAACGCCATCTCGGGCAGCCGGGTGCCAACCGGGGGCGTGCCCGTCGCCAGTGTGATGTTCCGGTACAGCCGCTGGCCGATCCACGGCCGCCCCTCGTCGTGGAAGGAGACCACCATGACGCCGTCCGGCGCGAGCCGGGCATAAGCCTCGCGGAGACCCTCTACGGTGTAGACGTAGTTCTCCAGCCGCAGCGAGGAGAGCATGGACAGCGCCGTGTGTGAATCCAGGATGCCGTACTCGATCAGGTCGAAGGTCTCGTGGCTGCGCCGGACGAAGGAGCGGACGTCATCGTTGACCCGGAGCACGTTGGGCGCGTCGTAGGGATGGAGCGGGTGGAACTGCCGGCCGACTTCCTGGATGGCCGGGTCGATCTCGACGGCGGTCACCTTTCCTGCGCCGTTCCGGAGCGCGCCGGCGACGTTGTTCCCCGATCCCGCGCCGCCGATCAGGACGGACGCCGGCGCCTTCTTGAACCAGTAGGCGAAGTCGTACTGCAGCCGCCAGAGGAGCCAGTGCTGCCAGAACTCGGGGTCGCCACGGTAGACGGCCTCACGCCGGTCGGAGATGTCCATCATGCTCTGGTGGAAGTCGCGGTTGACGTCGAGCCGGAAGATCAGCGGCTCGGGACGCGGCGGCGGGGTGGTGGCCACCTGCGTCAGCTGGATCCGGTAGTAGGGGGACCACACGACGAGCGCGTTCGGCGGGCCGCCCATGCTCAGGACGGCCAGCAAGCCGAGCACCGCCAGCGGCGGCACGGATTCGCGGCGGCGGTCCAGCCGCCACGCCACCGCGGCCAGCCCGGCGATCCCTGTGGCCAGCCATGCGGCGGGCGGCGTCTGACCCCAGGACAGCGCGGCGAAGGCGATGACGCCCGCGAGACTGCCCGCGAGATCGGCGGCATAGACCCGGAGCGGCGGGCCGCCGGAAAGCCAGCTGCCGATCGCCTGCCCCAGGCCGACGAACGCCCACGCGTTGAGGGCTAGGATGGCGAAGATCGTCGCGAGGTATGCCACCGACGTGGCAGCCCCCGCATTCACCGTGGCGTCGAACGGGTGGCTCCAGACGTCGAGGTAGGCTTCGGGGAAGGTGAGCTCGTCCAGGTGCAACCGGTGGGCGCACGCGATGACCGCCGCCAGCCCGGCCAGGGCCCAGAGGCTGGACCGCCAGCGGGAGCGCGGGGCGGACGCCATCAGACAGCCCAGCCCCAGCCCGGTGAAGACTGCGAGCAGCGGGAAGTTCTTGAAGTAGGCGAGCACCGGGATCTCGGAGGACTGCCAGCGGATCAGGAGGAGCTCGAGGAAGAGGGCAGTGCTGCTCGCGGTGAGGAGCGCGGTCACGTTCAC
>Ga0066388_100001973_pt1 | contig 12156 bp, 9 predicted proteins | sample PanSoiMetaGPlot6_FD_64539 | JGI IMG/M metagenome (GOLD analysis project Ga0066388, IMG submission 64539) | Tropical forest soil microbial communities from Panama analyzed to predict greenhouse gas emissions - Panama Soil - Plot 6 (Hybrid Assembly) | ecosystem: Environmental > Terrestrial > Soil... | reverse complement strand
GCGCCGTACGCAAAGGCCTCGCCCACCCCCGTGATCCCGGCGTCGGTCTCGACGCGCACCACAATCTGCTTGCGCGTGGATCCTGTCCAGGCCGACGGGGGATCGAGCGGCTTCATGGGGATGGCGAGGCAGATGGCCTCGACGGCAGTGATCTTCATGGCTCAGGCTCCATAGTCGAGAGGTTCGGAAGGCCGCGGCGTCGTGATGCGCACCGCACGCTGGGCATCGGCACCGAGCAGCTCGAGGAATCCTTTCCAGTCGGTCACGCCGTGCACCCAGCGATCGAGCCACGCGCGGCTGCCCTCTTCGGTGCGCGAGTCCTCGTGGTAGCGGTGGTAGAAGTCGTGACCGCGGCGGTAGCAGCCCTGCACCGGAGAGGGATACGCACCGAAGGGCTCGTGGACGACCGCCGCGACCTTGAGCGTCGGCGCCAGCACGAGCCCGGGATCGGACAGCAGCACCTCGCGCGGGCGGATCTCCTCCGCCACGAAGATGACGCGCTTCGCCGCCAGGGCGGCCTGGCGCGTGACGCCGAGCGTGCCCCAGCAGTGCGCGTGGCCTTCACGGTCGGCGCGCTGGACGTGCAGGATCGCCACGTCCGGCGTGAGCGCCGGGATCAGCACCACGGGATCGCCCGAGAAAGGATCGCGCGCCTGCTTGAACGTGGGGTTCGAGTCGAGCAGGCCGGTTCCCAGCAGCGAGCGCGTGGGCAGATACGGCGCGCCCATGGCGCCGGCCTGCAGCGCTGCCGCAATGGTCAGGTTGGAATGATCCTCGACCTCGACGGGATGCGGGATGCCGCGCTCGACGGCCCGGCGATAGTTGTGCCCGAGCCCGGCCGACACGTTGCCCACCCACGCCGCCTGGATGCGGCGGACGCATCCCGCAGCCACGAGCTGGTCGAAGAGGATGTCCGAGATCGGGCCAACGAGCGTGAGGTCACGCCGGCGCTGGCGAATGATCTCGTGGCCCGCCGCGAACGGGATGAGCGCCTCGAGCGCCGTGCCCATGCACACGGACGCACCGTCGGGCACGAAGCGCGCCACGGCCTCGCGCATGGAGCAAAGCTTGTCCTCGGACACCCGGCCATACTACCCCAGGGTCTTGAGAGCCGTACGCTTGCGGAGCCCGATCTACTTCCGCACGGGCTGCAGGTACAGCACGATCGCTCGCTGCCCGATCTTGCGGCCGAGCACCAGGCCGTCCTCGCAGGCGCTGCGGAAATGAATGCCCGCGTAGACGCGGGAGTCCGCGCTCTCCCGGGCCGCCTGCGAGAAGCTGGTGAACGAGCGCGTGATGCCCTCGAAGGGCTTGCCACTCGTGACCGTGAAGCTAACCTGGTCCCCGAGGACGCCCCCGAGGGCGACCGCGGCGGCGCCGCTGAAGGTGCTCTGCGTCGAGGGGTAGTCCGACACTGCGGGTGTGTTCTGATGGCTGTCCCAGGTCGGGTCGCCCGCGGTGGCATCGTTGCCGTCGTTGTCGCCCTCGCGAATGGCGGTGACGGGGCGCCAGAAGTCGTACACGTAGCGGATCTTGAAGCCGGCGATGTAGGAATCCGCCATCGCCATGTTCATGAGCGCGAGGAGCCGTGCGGTATCCCAGAGATCGAGATTCTTCGTTCCCGCGACGGCCCGTCCGATCCTGTTCCAGGCGCCGGGACCTTCGAACCAGAACCGCGCGATCTCTGTCTGATCGGGCGTGCGGACCGTGCTCACCCGACCGCCGACCGCTTTGATCTCGTTGAAATCCCGTGCATACGTTGGACTCGTCAGCGTCGGCGGTCCGGGCAGCCAGTACTGCGAGGCCGAGAGCAGGGTGAACGGCGTCACGTTGCCCCAGCCCGGCAGAATCGAGGGTGCGTACCCGCGTGCTGCATCCGGGTTGGCGATGGGTGGGTTCGGCGGCGTGGTATTGGGATGGGGCCGCCACTTGCCCGGGCCCATGCCCGGAGTGTAGGGCGCATCCTTCGTCGCGCCGTCGTCCTTGCGAAGCGTCAGCATTGCTACGCCGGCCGCCCGCCCGATCGTGACTCCCTTGTTTCGGGCCGGGCCATCACTGACCTTGGCGAGGGACGCGGCATATGCCTGCTCGGCGAGAGCGAGCGCCGCGCCCCTTTGCGCGGGAGTGCCAAAGCTGCCGATGATACCGACGAGCACCGTGTGAGCCGCCGCCGCCACGGTGGCGTCGGGAGAGGCGCCGGCATCGCCGGGCCCGTCGAAGTAGTAGGCGTCGTAGCGCTTGTTGATGGCGTTCAGCGCGTCGTGAACGGCCCCGTGGACCATCGCCAGCGTGCGGGTCGACACCACGGCGATCTGGCCGTTCGCCTCGATCACGTTCATGGTCGTCTCGTTCCACTGGACGACTGCGTTGGGGGCAGATTGAGCGAAGGCAGGCCCCGAGAGCGTGGTGATCGCGGCGATGACCAGAGCGGCAACACCGAAGATGCGACCGCAATGTCTCATGAACAGATCCTCCCTTGGATGGGCGGTTCATAGTGCCTGACCGTTGCCTTCATGGATTACGGGCCTCCCAATCGCGCGCGGCATCCACCAGCGACTCGAAGGACGCCCCGTATTTGAGAAGAGCGGCCTTGAGGCCAGGATCGAGCTCCTTGTAGAGGCCGTTGTCATCGATTGGCATCTTGTCTCCTCGCACGGCGCGCATCATGCGCTTGATCTCGCCGGCCGCGTGCACGGGGGTCTGCATGAGCACCAGGCGCTTCATGCCTGCATAGTTGTCGGGGGCGTGGCATTCGTTACAGGAGCTCTTGCGAAGCTCGTCGGCCAGGTCCCGATACGCGCCCTCGAGCTGGCCCAGGTATGGGTTCTGGTCGCGCAGGAGCCCTACGAACAGCGTGGGACGGGGCTGGCTCTGGCCCTGTGCATCCGTCCACATCCACTTCCCGTCGAACGGCGGCCGGACATTGGGTGAGGTCATCAGTCGCGGATCCGGGTTCCCCCGAGCGGAGAACTGCATGACCGTGATCTTCATCTGGTTCGGATCGATCCAGAATGTCAGCTCGTTGGCGCTTTCGTAGTCCGCCCACTTCTTGGCGTTGTGCCAGAACGGGTAGGGGTACTGGCCGGCGTCCAGGGCGTTCCGGAACACGGCCGGGATCCGCGCCCGGTAGAGCCGTTCTGTCGGATCGAAGCCGATTTCGTAGTCGCCGAGGAACATGAACATCGGCATGTAGAGTCCCGACATCACGTCGGGCTTGAACTGCGTCAGGTTCGTGGCGCGGAGCATCTGTCCCTCCGGACTCGGCCGTCCCCAGAGGACCACGGGGGCGAGCGCGTTCCGAAAGGCCGAACCACGATAAAGAGCCCGACGGCAGCTGTCGAGCGCAGCCTGGTCGGACGGAGACGCGAGAGGGCACACCGTTGCGGTCTGCCGGACCACCGTCCCGATGAAATGCTCGACGGCACCCCTCTGGGAATCCTGGGCCGCGGCTCCCGCCACCACTACAAGAGCGCCCGCACAGCCGGCGAGCAGGAACCTGCGGCGCCCGCGGGCTCTGCGCCCGTCCTGGCCCAACTTCGACATGGCCGCGAGCAACCGATTCACGGCGACGCCTACGGGCGATAGGGCTGCAGATACTGGGCGAAGGCCTGCCGTCCTATCTGCTCGCCCTGCGTGATGCCGGCCACAGTCGAGTTCCGAAAGTGAATCCCGGAATAGACGCGAGAAGCGCCATTCTCCTCCTGTGCCTCGCTGAAGTTCTTGAAGGTCCGCGTGATCCCGGCGAACGGCGGCCCGCTCGTCATGGTGAAGCTCATCTGATCCGTTCCGAAGAAGCGGGCCATCACCGTGGCCGCCGCGCCCCCGCACACGCTGTGAGTCGACGGGTATTCGGGCAGGGGCGGCGTGTTCATGAACGTCTCCCAGGCCGGATCTCCCGCGGTCGCGTCGTTTCCGTCGGAGTCTCCGGCCCGGATCGCCGTGACGGGACGCCAGAAGTTGTAGAGGTAGCGCGTGTCGGCGCCTGCGATGTATCCGTCCGCGATCACGGCGTTCAGCAGGCCCAGCAGACGGGCGTGCTCCCAGCGATCGAGCCCTCGCTTCGCGGCGATGATGCGGCCGATCCGGTTCCAGCCCTGAGGGGAGCCTTCGTACCAGAACCGCGACATCTCGGACTGGTCGGCCGTCCGCGCCGAGCTCAGCTTTCCGCCAAGCCGCTTCACCTCGCTGTAGTCCCGCGTGTAGAGCTCGCTGGTCAACGCCGGAGGTGAAGGCAGGCGGAACTGCCAGGGCGCGCGCATCGTGAACGGCATCACTTGGCCCCACTGCGGGAGCATGGCCGGCTGGTTCCCGGAAGCTGCGGCTGCGTCCGTGATGGGAGGGTTCGCCGGCACCGGGTTCGGATGTGGCCGCCACTTTCCTGGCTGTGTTCCGGGGGTGTAGGCGACCGTGGCCGTCGCACCGTCTGACTTGCGCAGCGTCAGCATGGCTGCCGCCGCAGCTTGCCCTATGACGATGCCGTCTTGCTTCGCGCGGCCGTCAGGGACCTTCGCGAGAGCTGCGGCGTACGCGGCCTCAACCTTCTCTTTCGCCTTGGCGTGCTGCTCGGGCGAGCCGAATCCCGGGAGCGCTCCCAGCAGTACATCGTGCATGGCGGCGGCGAGCGCGGCCTCCGCCGACGCTCCCGGCTCCGCCCGGCGGTCGTAGAGGTACGGCTCGTAGCGCCGATCTATGGTGTTCAGCGCGTCGTGCGTCGCCAGGTGGGCCATGGCGAGCCCGCGCGTCATGACGATGTTGTTGTGGCCAGCGAGGCTCAGGACATCGATGGCGATGACGTTCCAGTCCGTCACCTCATCGGCACGGGCCGACGCGGAACTGGCCACGAGGGCGAACGCACACGACACGAGTAGGAGAGGAATTCGCAGCAGCGGGGGCTGTCGCCTGTCCAAAGCACACCTCCCGAGCGAGGCGTTTCGGTGCGTGAGCGAGGACAGGGAGCAGGCTAGGCTTCCTCGCACTGCGAGTCAAGGCATCTCTGCCCATATTGCGTGGGTCGGTGGCGTCCGCGGTCCGGGATTTCTGCGGGAAACTTCCGTCCTTGACAGGCTTCTGCCCGATTTAGTATCAATTAACTCAAGTTTCCTGAAGCGATAAGCGACACGGCGCGACGGAGGGCTCGTGAAGGTCCAGCTCACGCTCACGGTGAATGGCGAGACGCGAGACGTGGTCGTCGCCGCGCACAAGACGTTGCTCGAGGTCCTCCGCGAGGATCTGGGCCTCACGGGCACCAAGCACGGCTGCGAGCTCGGTGAGTGCGGCACGTGCACGGTACTGGTCGACGGCGAGCCCGTGCTGTCGTGCCTGGCGCTGCCCGTCGAGCTGCAGGGGCGCGCCATCAAGACCGTCGAAGGCATGGCGGACGGCCGCCAGCTCCACCCTCTCCAGCAGGCGTTCGCCGAGCTGGGCGCGGCACAGTGTGGCTATTGCACGCCCGGGATCCTGCTCACCGCCGAGGCCCTCCTCGAGGACAATCCCGCCCCGAGCCGCGACGAGGTCCGCGTCGCGCTGGCTGGCAATCTCTGCCGCTGCACCGGCTACACGAAGATTCTCGACGCGGTGGAGCTGGCCGCGCTCCGCATGAAGGGGGCGAGGGCATGACGAACGGGAAGTTCTCCGTCATCGGTCAGTCGCTGCCCAAGATCGACGCGTGGGCCAAGGTCACAGGCGAGACACGGTTCGCCGACGACCTCGTACTCCCGCGCATGGCCTACGCCAAGCTCTTGCGCAGCCCTCACGCGCACGCCCTGATCAAGGGCATCGACACCACGCGGGCCCGAGCGCTCTCCGGCGTCTACGCCGTCATCACCGGGCACGACCTGCCGCGCGTCAGGTTCGGCATTCTGCCTGTCTCCCAGGACGAGGAAGCCCTCTGCGTGGACAAGGTGCGGATGGTGGGGGATGCCGTGGCGGCGGTGGCCGCGGTGGACGAGGAAACGGCCGAGCGCGCCGCGCGTCTCATCGAGGTCGACTACGAGCCGGTCAAGCCTCTCATGTCCATCCAGGAGTCTCTCGCCAACCCCGATATCCGCATTCACGAGTACGGTGACGGCCCCAACGTGCATAAGGCGGTCGCCCTGCAATTCGGCGACGTCGAGGCGGCTTTCGAGGGCTCACACCTGGTCCGCGAGGACGTCTTCTTCTTCGAGGGCAACACACACCTGCCCATGGAACAGCACGCGGCGGTGGCACACTGGGGCCCGGACGGCAAGCTGACGCTCTGGTCCTCCACGCAGACGCCGCACTACGTCCACCGCCTGCTTGGCAAGATCCTCGATGTGCCGCAGGCGCACATCCGCGTGGTCGCCGCGCCGGTAGGCGGCGGCTTCGGCGGCAAGCTCGACCCGTTCGCGCACGAGATCGCGGCCTGCAGGCTCTCGCAGCTCACGGGCCGGCCCGTCAAGATCGCGCTGACTCGCGAGGAGGTCTTCTACGTGCACCGCGGGCGGCACCCCGTCCTCATGTGGATCAAGACCGGCTTCGCGAAGGACGGCGCCATCACGGGGATGCACTTCCGCTCCTGGCTCGACGGGGGCGCCTACGGCTCCTACGGAGTAGCGTCGACGTTCTACACGGGCGCGCTCCAGACGGTGACCTACAAGATCCCCGTGTACAAGTTCGAGGGAGCGCGGATCTTCACGAACAAGCCACCCTGCGGCCCGAAGCGCGGGCACGGCACCCCGCAGCCACGCTTCGCCATGGAGTGCCAGATCGACAAGGCCGCCGAGCAGCTCGGCCTCGATCCCGCCGACATGCGGCGGCGCAACCTCGCCGAGCCCTTCACCAAGACGGCCAATCACCTCACGGTCAGCACCATCGGGCTTGGCGAATGCATCGACCGGGTGGTCGAGGCCTCGGGCTGGCGCGAGAAGCGGGGCAAGCTTCCGCCGGGCCGCGGCATCGGCATCGCCTGCTCGTCCTATCTGACGGGGGCGGGCACCGCCATCTATTGGAACGACATGCCCCACTCCGGGGTTGTCGTCCGCGCCGACCGGAGCGGGCTCGTCGCCGTGCTCTGCGGCGCCACCGATATCGGCCAGGGCTCCGACTCCGTGCTGGCGTACCTCGTGGCCGAGGTGCTCGGCATCGAGCCCATGGACATTCGCGTCCACCCGGCCGACACGGATCTCACGCCGGTGGACCTCGGATCGTATTCTTCGCGCGTGACGCTTATGGCCGGCAACGCGGCTATCCAGGCCACGATGCGGCTTCGCGAGAAGATCTTCGAGGCCGCGGCGAAGAAGCTCGAGGTGACGCCGGCCCGGCTCGTGGCGCGTGGCCGTCGCGTATTCGTGGCCGACGCGCCGGAGAAGGGCATGACCTTCCCGGAGGCGGTGGTGCTCGGCGAGAGCATGCACGGCGTGCTGGCGTTTCCTGGCTCGTATGCGCCGCCGAAGCGGGCGGGAAAATACAAGGGAGGCGGCGTCGGTCCGTCGCCCTGCTATTCGTACTCGGCCTGCGTGGTGGAAGTGCGCGTGGATGCCGAGACGGGCGACGTGAAGCCGACCGAGATCTGGATCGCCCATGACATCGGGCGTTCGCTCAATCCGCTGCTCGTGGAGGGGCAGGTCGAGGGCTCCGTCTACATGGGCCTGGGCGAGGTGCTCATGGAGGAGCAGGTCTTCCGGAAGGGCGTGCACAAGATTCCCTCCATGCTCGAATACAAGAGCCCGACCACGCTGGAGACACCGGAGATCCACACCATTCTGGTCGAGACCGACGACCCCGAAGGTCCGTTCGGGGCCAAGGAAGCGGGCCAGGGGCCGCTGCTGCCCGTGATCCCGGCCGTGACCAACGCCGTATACGACGCCGTAGGTGTGCGAATCGATGAAACGCCCATCTCGCCGGACAAGGTCCTGAAGGCCCTCGAGCTCGGGCGGCAAGGAAAAGCCGCGCGCGTCGGCCCGGACAAGCTCCCGCTCTTCAGGTTCCCCGAGCCGAGAGCGGTGGAGTCCGCGTTCGGCCAGCCCGCCGAGAACATCGCGGAGAGGCCCTTCGGCTCATGATGCGGCTGCCGGAGTTCTCGTACCTGGCGCCCGTCTCCATCGGAGACGCGGTGAAGCTCATGGGCGATCATGGGCCGGCGGCAATGTTCGTGGCGGGCGGCACCGATCTCTATCCGAACATGAAGCGGCGACAGTTCGAGCCCTCGGTGCTGATCGGACTGCGCGGCATTCGCGAGCTGGGCGGCGTGCGCGGCTCGGCCGGGACCGGGCTGACCATCGGCGCCGGGACCACCCTGACCGCCGTGTCCGCGCATGCGGATGTGGCCCGCCACTATACGGGGCTCGCCACCGCCGCGGGGCTCGTCTCGAGCCCGCAGCTCCGGAACATGGGCACGCTCGGCGGCAACGTCTGCGTCGACACGCGCTGCAACTACTACAACCAGTCGTACGAATGGCGGAAGGCCGTCAACTTCTGCATGAAAAAGGACGGCGAGATCTGTCTCGTCGCGCCGGGCAGCTCGCGATGCTGGGCGGTGTCGTCTTCCGACACCGCGCCCATGCTCTGGAGCCTGGGCGCACAGGTGAAACTGGTCGGCGCCAGGGGGGAGCGGCTCATTCCCGTGGGAGCGCTCTACCGAGACGACGGCATCGAATATCTCAGCAAGCAGCCGGGCGAGATCCTGACAGAGATCGTCTTGCCGCCGGCCGACGGCTGGCGGTCCACCTATCTCAAGCTCCGCCGGCGCGGCTCGTTCGACTTTCCCGTGCTGGGCGTGGCCGTGGCGCTGCGCATGGAGGGCGAGACGGTGCGCGAGGCAGCGATCACGCTGGGCGCCGTCGCGTCCCAGCCGCGGCCGGCGCCCGAGGCGGCGGCGCTGCTCATCGGCCAGCGCCTCACCCCGGAGCTGATCGATGCGGCCGCCGACCTCGCCTTCAAGCCGGGCAAGCCGCTCGACAACACGGACCTCACGCATCCGTATCGCAAGAAGATGATTCGCGTCTACGTTGCCCGTGCCTTGCGGGAGCTTGCCGGCCCGTGACTCCACTCGGCGCACGGATCAAGGCCCTCCGCAGCGAGCGCGGCCTCCAGCAGCGGCAGCTCGCCGAGAAGGCCGGCCTGACGCCGTCCATGATCTCGCAGATCGAGTCGGGCCGGCTCACGCCGTCGCTGCCCACGCTGGGCAAGGTGGCCGCGGCCCTCGGCGTCGCCATCGGCTCGCTGTTCGAGCCCGCGCCCAACGGACGGCTCCACGTGAGCCGCAAGACCGAGTACCCTGTGGTGTCCTTCGACGGGAACAGCGAGAAGTGGCACGTCCTGGGCGCGGGCCTCTTCCAGGGCAAGATCCGCGCGGTGGTCTCGACGCTCGGACCGAAGAGCAAGGGCGTGAGCACCGCCAAGGTGGTCATCGATCCGGGGCAGATGAAGCTCTTCTACGTGCTCGAAGGCAAGGTGGCGCTTCACTACAACGGCGAGGTCAGCCGCCTTGAGGCGGGGGATAGCGCATACCTCGACGGAGGGACGCCGCACGGCTGGGAGAACCTCGGGAGCAAGAGCGCCAAAGCGCTCTGGGTCATCCTGGGCTAGGGGAGACGACACGCATGGCTGATGAGACCGCCCCCACCATCGTCGACTTTCGCATCGAGCCTGCCAGGTATCGGCACTGGAAGCTCGCGTTCGAGGGGCCTATCGCCACCCTCGCCATGGATGTCCGCGAAGACGGCGGACTCAGGCCCGGGTACGAGCTCAAGCTCAACTCCTACGATCTCGGCGTCGACATCGAGCTCTACGATGCCGTGCAGCGGCTACGCTTCGAGCATCCGGAGGTCCGGGCCGTGGTGCTGACGTCGGGCAAGGAGCGTGTCTTCTGCGCCGGCGCGAACATCCGCATGCTCAACCTGTCCTCGCACGGCTGGAAGGTGAACTTCTGCAAGTTCACCAACGAGACGCGCAACGCCATCGAGGAAGCGACGGCGGAGTCTCAGCAGGCCTACCTCTGCGCGGTCAACGGGCCCTGCGCGGGCGGTGGGTACGAGCTGGCGCTCGCCACGGACCGCATCGTCATGGCGGACGATGGATCGACTACGGTCGCGCTTCCCGAGGTGCCCCTCCTCGCCGTGTTGCCGGGCACGGGCGGCCTCACCCGCCTGGTCGACAAGCGCAAGGTCCGGCGTGATCTGGCCGACTTCTTCTGCACCCTGGAGGAAGGCATCAAGGGACAGCGAGCCGTCGACTGGAGGCTCGTGGACGAGATCGTTCCGCGCTCGAAGCTCGAGGAGACCGTGAAGCAGCGTGCCGCGGAGATGGCGGCGCGGAGCGATCGCCCCGCCGGAGCCAGGGGCATCGCGCTGACCCCGCTCGCCCGAACGATCGAGGGCGATCGCATCGCATACGGCACCTTGGCCTGCACCCTCGACCGTGATCGCGGCGTGGCCGAGATCACCATCGCGGGGCCCACGGCGCCGCCACCGGCGAGCGTCGACGCCATCCACGCGGCCGGAGCGGGGTTCTGGCCGCTCGCTCTCGCCCGTGAGCTGGACGACCTGATCCTTCACCTGCGCGCCAACGAGGAGCGCATCGGTATCTGGGTGTTCCACACGGAGGGCAGCCGCGACCTCGTGGAAGCCCATGACCGGGCGCTTCAGGAGTATGCGGGCGACTGGCTCGTGCGCGAGATCCGGTTGTATCTCAAGCGGACGCTCAAGCGCCTCGATGTGTCCTCGCGATCCGTGTTCGCGCTCGTCGAGCCCGGGTCATGCTTCGTGGGCACGCTGCTCGAGCTGGTGCTGGCCGCCGATCGCTCCTACATGCTGGACGGCGCCCTCGAAGGCGACAAGCGTCCGCCCGCCGCCATACGTCTCACGGGCATGAACTTCGGCGCCTATCCGATGGTCAACGGGCTCACGCGCCTCGCGAGCCGCTTCCTGGCCGAGCCGGAGCGTGCTGTCGATTTGAAACGCCGCCTCGGCGAGGATTTCGACGCGGGCCAGGCCGGCGGGGCCGGGCTCGTCACGTTCACCCCCGACGACATCGACTGGGAGGACGAAGTCCGCCTCGGGATTGAAGCGCGAGCGGCCTTCTCTCCGGACGCCTTGACCGGCATGGAGGCCTCCCTGCGCTTCGGCGGGCCGGAGACGGTCGAGAGCAAGATCTTCAGCCGCCTGTCGGCGTGGCAGAACTGGATATTCCAGCGTCCCAATGCCGTCGGGGACAAAGGCGCGCTGCGCGTCTACGGCACGGGCCAGCGAAGCGAATTCGACCGGAGGAGAGTGTGATGGCCGGCATCGACTACACGGAACGGATCCCGAACAACGTCGCTTTGCACGAGAACCGCCGGCTCCAGCGCGCCCTCGAGGACTGGCAGCCGAAGTTCCTCGACTGGTGGCAGGACATGGGGCCGAACGGCTTCCAGGCCAAGGAGACCTATCTCCGTACTGCCGTGAGCGTCGATGCAAAGGGTTGGGCGCACTTCGACTACGTGCGAATGCCGGAATACCGCTGGGGCATCTTCCTCGCGGAGCCCGAGCCGGGCCGCGAGGTCAACTTCGGCGACCACAAGGGCCAGCCTGCGTGGCAGGAGGTGCCGGGGGAGTACCGCGGCACGCTCCGCCGCCTCATCGTCACCCAGGGCGACACGGAGCCGGCCTCGGTCGAGCAGCAGTGCCACCTCGGCCGCACGTGCCCCTCGCTCTACGATCTGCGCAATCTCTTCCAGGTGAACGTGGAAGAAGGGCGGCATCTCTGGGCCATGGTCTACCTCCTGGACGCGCACTTCGGTCGCGACGGCCGGGAGGAGTCGGAGGCCCTCCTTCAGCGCCGCTCGGGCGATGCGGACAAGCCGCGCATCCTGGGCGCGTTCAACGAGAAGACCCCCGACTGGCTGTCGTTTTTCATGTTCTGCTTCTTCACCGACCGCGACGGCAAGTACCAGCTGGCGAGCCTTGCGGAGAGCGGCTTCGATCCTCTGTCGCGGACCTGCCGCTTCATGCTCACCGAAGAAGCCCACCACATGTTCGTGGGCGAAGCGGGCATCATGCGGATCGTCCAGCGCGCCTGTGAGCTGATGCGAGAGCACAGGACCGACGACCTGCGTCCCCACGGCGGCATGGATCTGCGCCTGATCCAGAAGTACCTCAACTTCCATTGCTCGGTGTCGCTCGACCTCTTCGGATCCGAGATCTCCACGAACGCGGCCAA
>Ga0066388_100001972_pt1 | contig 12157 bp, 8 predicted proteins | sample PanSoiMetaGPlot6_FD_64539 | JGI IMG/M metagenome (GOLD analysis project Ga0066388, IMG submission 64539) | Tropical forest soil microbial communities from Panama analyzed to predict greenhouse gas emissions - Panama Soil - Plot 6 (Hybrid Assembly) | ecosystem: Environmental > Terrestrial > Soil... | reverse complement strand
ACCGGGATCGTGACGTCGGTGTCCGAGGACAGCGCCTCCTTGGCGTCGGTGCACTCCCCCTTCAGCCGGGCGACCGCCGCGATGGCCGCCGGCTCGTCCTCGTCCAGCTCGTCCAGCTTGCCGCCGAGCGCCCGGGCCACGTGGCTGAACACGGCAGCGTCGAAGTCGATCCCGCCCAGCCGCTCGATGCCCTCCGGCTGGCCGAGGATCTCGAAGCCGGTCCGGGTCTTGCGCAGCACCGCCGCGTCGAACGTGCCGCCGCCGAGGTCGTAGACCGCCACCACCGCGCCGGGCTCGATGCGCTGCTGCTGGGCGTAGAACGCGGCGGCCGCCGCCGGCTCGGTGACGAAGCTTGCCGGCGGGGCGAGGTCCGCCATCCGGACCGCCTGGCGGAGCAGGTCGGTCTTGTACGGCCCCCAGTTCGCCGGGTGGCTCACGCAGACCGACGTCGCCGGGCCGCCCTCCTGGGTGGCCACCTGGTCGACCACCGAGCGCAGCAGGCGGCCGGTGAGCGCCTCCGCCGAGTACGGCACCCCGCCGAGCAGGATCGGGGTGACGTCGCCCAGCCGGCGCTTGAACTCCCGCGCGACCCGGTCCGGCTCGCTCAGCGCGCGGCGGTTCGCCGTCTCGCCGACCAGGAACGTCTCGTCCTGCCGCAGCAGCACCACCGACGGGATGGCGCTCGCCCGGCTGCCGAGCGCGGCGATCTCGGCGCGCCCGTCCCGCCAGGTCGCGGCGGCCGTGAACGTGGTGCCGAGATCGATGCCGAGTGCGTACATCACAACCGCTCCGGGGTTTCGTCGTTGACTCGAAGGTTAGGCGCGGGGAGCCCGTCGCCGCGGGCACTGGAGGGGAATTGGGGGACCGCCCGGGGGATGTCCCCGACGGGCCGGCGGCCCGGCGGTTTCTACAGTGGGGGCATGGATCCGGCGCGCCCGCTTCGAGACGTCTTCGCCGACCTCGTGAGCGACGAGACCGCCCGGGCGGCGCACGCCGCCGACCCCGACGGCTACCTCGAGGCGCAGGGCCACCCCGGACTGCCAGGCAGCCTGGTGAGCGAGGCGATCGTCAGCTACGCCGACACCGCGCCGGCCGAGGTGGCCGAGCACCTGGCGCCGTTCGTGCTGGCGAACGGCCCGGTGCCGGTCGACCCGCTGCCGGTCGACCCACTGGTCGACGGGGACGCGCTGCCCGGCGAGATGGGCGCGAGCGAGGGGCTCGGCCTGCTGGCCACCGCCCCGGCCGAAACCGACCTGGCCGAACCGGCGGTCGACCCGGACGCTGTCGCCGAGGCCGACGCCCACGCTGACGCCCACACCCACGCCGGGACGGCAGCCGGGGCGGACACCGACGTCGGCGATTTCGCCGACCCGTTCGCTCTGGACTTCGGACTCGACTTCGGCCATGGCGACGCCATCCACACTGGACATTTCGCCGACGTCCCGTCGGCAGAGCTCGCGCTGGCCGCGGAGCACCCGGCGGACGAGCCGCCGGACGAGGGCGGGGACACGGTCGACACCGGCGGCATGGTCGACTGGTCCGCCGGCGCGGACCTGGACGGGCTCGCCGGCCCGGACGGCACCGATGACGCCGACCGGGTGGACCACGCCGGGCACGCTCCAGCCGGGCACGCTCCAGCCGGGCACGCCCCGACCGCCGGAGGGGCTGTCGGCGACCCGGACGGGGACGGCGCCGAGCTGTGAGCCCGCGCGGCGGCAGCTCATCTGGCCGCCCTCAGCTCGGCCAGCATGCCCTCGCAGGACCGGATCGCGACCCGGGCCGCGATCGCCAGCTCGTGACCGGTGAACGGGTTCTCCGCGCGGCGCTGCCAGCGGCCGAGCGCCTGGGCCGCGGCCGAGCCGAGCGTGTCGGCGTCGGCGTCGGCGGGCAGCTGCAGCCGCAGGTGCGTGGCGCTGCCGGACCCGCCGATCAGCCGCTCCAGCTCGGCGATCACCTCGGCCTTGCCGGTCACCCAGCCGGCCCGCACCGAGGACAGCACCCGCAGCTCGTTGAACGGGTGAGCGGAGGCGATGATCTGCTCGACCTCGGCACCGACCGCGTCGCTGCCCGGCCGGCGCTCAGCCCGGACCAGCGCGTCCACGGCCAGCAGCGCGGAGCGGCTCTTCAGCACGTCACGGCGCTGGAAGAACAGCGACCGCAGCACGTCCTGCAGGTCGGCCAGGCCGCTACGCTCGGCCAGCTCCGCGGCCAGCTCGGTGGCGGTCGACGTGGCGCGGCGGCGGAGCAGGGTCGAGGCCAGCCGCACGCCGAACAGGCCGAACCGGGACAGCAGCTGCTCCCGCTCGATCGAGGTGAGCCCCAGCTCCGGCATCGTGGCTACGAACCGGTCGGCCGACAGCAGCAGGCCCTCCGCCTCCTTGGCCGGCCGCTCGGCGACCCGGCGCAGCTGCGCCACCTCGGTCTCGGTGAGGGTCACGGCGGTCTCCGCCAGCAGTCCGGCCACCGGCACGACGGTCTGCGCCACCCGGCGCACCTTCGGGTCGGCGGCCAGCCGCGCGGCGATGCGGCGAGCCGAGGCCATCGAGTCCAGCCGCCCCACACCGACCTCGTCGGCCCGGGACAACACCCCGACGGCGTTCACCGGGTTCGGCCGGGAGACCTCGGTGTCGTGGAACGCGCGCAGGAACTCCAGGTCGTTCGCGTGCAGGTGCTTCATCAGGTAGAGCACCGCGTCCGCCGGTGTCTCCTCGTCCTCGGCGGCGAGCAGCTCCCAGGCCCGGCGCGCCGCGCGTTCGGACAGCGAGCCGATGCCGGGCGTGTCGACCAGCGTGGCGGTGCGCAGCGCCTGGGACGGCCACGTCACCACCATCTCCTCGATGTCGTCGGGGGACAGCCCGGCGAGGTCGACCTCGATCGCCCCGTCCTCCCGGGTGAACCGGGCCTGCCTGGGCCGGCCGAGCCTGGGGTGCAGCAGGACCTGGTAACCATGGCCGTCCCGGTACCAGGTGACGATCCGGGTGCACTCGCCGGCGTCGGTGGGCGCCAGCCGCTCCCCGACCAGCGCGTTGAGCAGCGTCGACTTGCCGGACTTGACCCGCCCGGCGATGGCGACCCGCAGCGGCTCGTCCATCCGGTCGCGCAGCGCAGCCAGCCGGCCCGCGGCCGCGGTGCCGCGGTAGACGTCGATCGACCGGGTCAACACGCCCCGCGTCTGGTCCAGCAGGCCAGGCGCCCGCTGGCCGCCCGGCCGCCCGCTCATCTCCCCGCTCATCTCCCGCTCCCCGCCCCACCCCGGCCCCGCCCCGCCCCGCCTTCCGCCGCCCCGCCTTCCGCCGATCTTGACGTTACGCAGGCGCTCCGCGGCGTGTCGGGCGGCATAACCTTGAGATCGGCGCGGTGGGTGCGGGCGCAGCGGTCGCGGGCGCAGGGGGTGAGGGCGCGGGGCGTGGCGGCGCGGTGGGCGGGGGCGCAGGGGGCGGGGGCGCAGCGGCGGACGGTCATGCGGTCACCTCCGCGGCGCGGGCGCGGACCTTGCGCAGCCGGGTCAGCTCGGCGTCGATGTCCTTCAGCCGCTTGTCCCGTTCGGCCTGGGTGCGCTTGACTGCCTCGGACGCGCTCTGCAGCGCCTGGGCGTTGGAGCGGTTGAGCTCCTCGGCGCGGGCGCTGTAGTGGTCGCGCAGCTGCCGCTGGATCCGGCGCAGCGTGTCCCGGGAGTCCTTGCCGGCCACGAAGCTGATCTCGTCGCAGTACCGCCGGATCGCGTTCTTCGCCTGCGAGCGGCGCAGGATCAGCTGCCGTTCCTTCTCCTCGCGCAGCCCTTTGCGCCCCATCACCAGCGCGATGCCGATGCCGAGCGGGCCGAGCGCGACGTGCGCCAGGCTGCTGAGCATGGTGAACATGATCAAGCCGCCGTACGAGCCCTTGAGCGCGACCATCGTCTGCTTGCCGACCCCCATCTTCTCCAGCTTGACGTTGGGGTCCATCCGGGCCTGGCTGAGCAGCGGCGTCGGGTTGTAGACGCCGAGCCGGTCGAGCACCTCGCCGGAGACCTCGCGGAAGTGGTTGCCCACCTGCTCGCTCAGCTCGTCGGCCCGGCCGCGCAGCAGGGTGTAGTTGGCCAGCAGCTCGTAGGAGGTCCGGGACTGCAGCCACGGCTCCATCTCCGGCCAGGTGTCGGCCGGGTCGCTGATCTCCAGGGCCTCCTCGGCCTCCTGGATGACCTGGCGGATCCGGGCCCGCAGGTCGTGGTCGATGTCGGAGGACAGGTCGCCGATGCCGTCGCCGAGGGTCTGCATCCACTTCGCCGCCGCGCTCTTCAGCGACTCGACCCGCTGCTTGGTCGCGGTCAGCTCGTCGATCACCTGCTGTGCCGTCTTCGGGTCGGCCAGCGCGGCGCGCTCGGCCTCGAACTGGGTCTCGATCTGCTGGCACACCGCGCTCACCTCGGCTGCCGCGTCGGCGGACACCACGGCGGCGCCGCCGGCGGCCACCCGGTCGTTGACGAATGAGACCAGCTCGGCGAACCCGGACTCCCCGTTCAGGGCGGTGTCGTTGGTCTTCACCGCCCGGGACCGCAGCGAGGAGGACACCGCCAGCAGCGGCACCCCGCCGCCAACGGCCTGCAGGTGCTGCTCGTCGAGCTGCCGGACGGTACGCCAGGCCGGGTAGAAGTCGGTCTTGGTGAGAACGCACACCACGGTGCTGCACAGGTCGCGCGCGCGGCACAGGAAGTCCACCTCGGTGCGGGTGAGCTCCTGCGATGCGTCGGTCACGAACAGCACCGCATCCGCGATCGAGATCGCCGCCAGGCTGGCCGCGGCGTGGGCCGAGCCCAGCCCGCCCACGCCGGGAGTGTCGACCACGACCAGGCCGCTGGCGAGCATCCGGCGGGGCAGCCGCACCTCGACACCGGCGACCCGGTCGACCGTCCCCTGGCCGGACGGCCCCGGTGCGGCCCCCGCACCGGCTGCACCGGCCACACCGCCGGGGGCGGCGGGTGCGGCGGGGACGAGTGGGGCGGCCAGCCGGCCGGCGGCGGCGTCGCCACTCTCCACAACGTACCGGCGCACCTCGTCCAGGCCGATCGGCTGCCGCCGCGGCGGCACACCCGCCAGCAGCAGCTCGGCCTTCAGATCCTCGCCGTACCGGACGTAGGTCGGCAGGGCGGTCGCCACGTCGTCGTCGACCGGGCACACCGTCGCCCCGAGCAACGCGTTGACCAGCGAGCTCTTGCCCTGCTTGAACTCGCCCACGACCACGATGTGGATCCCGGGGTGGGCCAGCGTCTGCTTCGCCGGGGTGAGCCGGGCGGCCAGGTCGGGCCGCCGGTAGGCCTCGCACGCCTTCAGAGCGAGGTCGACGACCGCGTTGGCGCGGGCGATCGGGTCGCCGGCTGCTGGCGCGGCGGCCGCGGCGGTGGCCTGGCTCATGGGATGGCCTCCCGGATGAGAACCGGCCCGGACGAGAACCGGCGGGGACGTGCCGCGGCGGGCTCCGCATTCTCACGCGGGAGCCCGCTGCGGCGGTACGGCACGACTCAGGCGTCGGGCAGGTCGTCCGGCGCCCCGGCTCCGGCGTGCTCGAGCTCGACCGGGTGGGCCTCCTCGGCGTGCAGGATCGGCTCCGGGTGCCGGCCGAGGTCGACGTCGATGTGCGTGTCGACGTGCTGGTGGGCGTCACCGGGGCCCTGCTCGGTCTGCACGACCGAGTCCTCGGCGTTGACCGTGTTCGTCTCGTCGTGGCTGTCGTAGTGCCCGGTGGCGTCGCCGGCGCCGACCGCCGAGCCGTGGTCGGCCGTGTCGTGTGACACGTTCGTCGCGTCCCCGCCGGTCGACACGGCGCTGTCCTGCACGTTCGAGTCGTTGATGCTCGACACGTCCGCGCCGTCGCCGAAGTTGATCGGCGCCTCGTTGTCGCCGTCCACCTGTGCGGTGGTGTTGTGGTCGCCCACCACCGCGTTGGTCGTGTCGTCGCCGGACTGGACCCCGCTGTTGACGCCGGTGTTCAGCACACCGGTGTTGGTCAGGTCGCCGTCGGCCTGCACGTTGCCGTCCCCGCTGGCCATGTTGCCGAAGTTGTCGTCTCCAACGGCCTGCGAGCGGTCGCCGGTGGCGCCCACGACGTTGCCGTCGTCGGTGTTGCCGGCGACCGAGCCGTCGCCGAGCGCGTTGGCGTTCTTCGCGTCGACGTCGACGGAGATGTCGCCGTGGACGTTGCTGTCGCTCAGGTCGACGTTCGTGTTCGTGGAGTTGTCGATACTGGTGGAGTTGTCCGTGATGAGCTCGGTGATGCTGTGGTCGTCCTCGTACGCTACGTAGGTGACGTAGTTGAGGTGCTGCATGACCTGGTCCACCGAGGACGACTGCGGGCTGCTGGGTGCGGGGTAGCTGCCGCCGGAGGACGGGCTGCCGCTGCTGTAGCTCTGCAGCGCGCTGCGGGTGCTCGCCGGCAGGTCCATCGAGCCGCACACCTCGCCGGTCAGCCCCGGCACGTCCACACCGGACAGGTCGTGGTCGGTGATGCCCTGTGCCGCGAGCGTCCCCTGCGGGTCCTCCGCGAACTGCTGCGCCGCGTCATGGTTGCCGAGGATGCTCTCGATCAGATGTTTGATCAGCGCCGAGACTTCCACTGCCATTGTTGCCTCCCTGGCTCCGGCCCATCCCGTGCGGCTGGGCGTGCCACTGAATCTGCTCCTCGCCGACCCCGCGGGCATCGGGGAAACCCCCCGAGTGAGGGACGGTCATGGGGTAGGAGTCCGCTCCCGGCCGGATCGGACACGCCGCCGCCGGCTAATCCTGGCGGGCATCGCCGAGCACCTCCCGGACCGCCGCCACGAACTCGGCTCGGGTGGTGGCACCGAGCTTGGTCCGGATCCGGGCGACGTGATGCTCGACGGTCTTCGGCGAGATGTACAGCTGCGCGCCGATGTCGCGGTGGGTACGCCCGGCGAGCACGAGGCGGGCCACCTCGACCTCGCGCTCGGACAGGCCGGCGAGGCGCGGGTCGGCTCCGCTGGGGGTCTCGGCACGTGGCGTGGTGCCCTCCGGGTTGGACAGCTCCCTGGCACGTTCGAGCAGCCGCCGGGCGGCGGACGGGTCGGCGGTGCGGATCGCGGCCTGGCCGACCAGCCGGGATGCCTCCCACGGCAGCTCGGCGCAGACGAGCCGGTCCGCGACGGCGAGCACCGGATCCGGGCTCACCCGGCCGGCCAGCGTCTCGGCCCACCGTTCGGCCGCCGCGGCCAGGGCTCGCTGGCGGTGCCCCGGCGCGTCGGCCGCCGCGAGCCGTTCGGCCGCCGCCTCGGCGGCGGTCGCATCCTCGGCGGCGACCGCGAGCTGGAGCCGGATCCAGCCGGTGGCGACCAGCCACGCCGCCGGCCGGCCGAGCCGCTCGACGATCTCCTCGAGGACCGCCAGCACGGGGGCGATCCGCTGCTGCTGCCGCAGCCGGGCGGCCGCGACCGCCAGCTCCTCCAGCGCCTCCACCTGGAACAGGTCGACCGCCCGCCGTGCCAGCACCTGCTCCACGCTGGCCCAGCTCTCCCGGATCCGGGCGATGTCGCCGGAGCGCCGGGCGATGCCGGCGCCGACCGCGGCCAGCAGCAGCCGCTCCCGGCCGGGCAGCGGCACCCCCGCCAGCCGCCTGCGCTCGGCCAGCGCGGTGTCGTACCGCCCGGTCCGCAGGCGCACCCAGGCCAGCAGCAGCCGGTGCCGGTCGGCCGCGACCGGCCCGCCGACCCCGGCGCTGAGCGCGCGGTCGAGCAGGTGCTCGGCCGAGGCCGCGTCGCCGGCGGTCACCGCGACCAGCGCGCCGAGCGCGTGCGGCGTGTCCGGCAGCACCACCGCCGGCGGGACCCGTTCGACCTCCTCCGCCGCTTCGATCAGCAGCGGCAGCGCCGCGGCGGGGTCGGCGGCGGCGAGCGCGGCCCCGGCCAGCCGCCGCAGGCTCACCGGCGTGCCGCCAACGAGGGTCGCACTGGGGGCACTCGAGGCAGGGGCACTCGGGGCAGCGGCACCCGGCCCGGCGGCCTGGCGGGCCCGCTCGGGCTGGCCGGTGGCCAGCAGCGCCGGCACGGCGAGCAGCTGCCCGAGCGGCCCGCCGGCGAGCAACGACTCGGCGGCCCGGTCGGCCCGCCCCTGCTGCGCGGCGGTCGCACCGGCGGCGATGGCGAGCCGGACCCGGTCGGCCGCGGACGCCGGCGCCGGGTCGTCCAGGTCGACCGGCAGGCCGAGCAGCGCGGCCGCCTCGGCGCGGCCGGCGGCGAGCGTCGCCGGGTCGGCGCCGGCGTCGGCGGCGTCGTCGAACCACTGCACCGCGGCGGCCGGGTCGCGGAGCCGGAGCTGCTCGCCGGCCGAGCGGTACACCGCCGCGGCGCCGGCGGTACGCGCCCGCGCGGCCCGCAGCTGGGTGGCCGCGACCACCGGGTCGGCGCCGGCGTCGGCCAGCGCGGCGGCGACCGCCTCGGACAGGCGGCGGCGCCCGGCCGGCGGCAGGTCGGCGAGCACCGCGTCGGCGACGGCCGGGATCATCCGTTCGCCGCCGGGCACCAGCAGGCCCTCGTCGCGCAGCGTGCGCATCGCCGGGGCGAGCCGCCCGGCCTCCATTCCGGCTGCCGCCGCCAGCACGTCGTCGGTGAGTTCCAGCCGCAGCGCCAGCACCCGCGCCAGCCCGGTGACCGCCGGGTCGAGCAGCGCCAGCCGCCGGCTCACCCGGGCGAGCAATGCCGGCGGTGGCTGGCCCGCCGGGTTGGCCGGGGCGCCGGAGGCAGGGGCTGTGGCGAGGGTCGCGGCGACGAGCGCCAGCCCGGCCGAGGCGGCCAGGACCGCCGCGACGGTGTCCGGCGCTGCCGGCCGGCCGGCACCCCGCACCAGGGCGGCGACGTCCTCCGCGCCGAGCGGCCCGAGGTGCTCGACCGGTCCGTGCGCGGCGACCGCCTCGTCCAGCTCGGCGAGCTCGGGCCGGTCGATCGTGGGGCGGCGGCTGATCGCCATCGGCACGCCCTGCCGCGCGGCGGCGGCGAGCGTCCGCAGCGCAGCCGGGTCCAGCCGGTGCGCGTCGTCGACGACCACGAGGTGACCGCCGGCCCGGGCCGCCTCCAGCCGGGTCGCGAGGTCGGGCAGCGCCGCGGACAGCGCGGTGACCCGGACCGTCGCGGCGCGGGCACTGACGGCGGTCTGGGCGGCGATCTGGTCGAGGCGGTGGGTCCGGCCGGCGCCGTCGACTCCGACGACGACCGTCATCGGCCCCCGCCGGCCCTCGTCGGCCACCTCCCCGCCATAGCTAGATTCTGGGCCTGGAGCCGGGCGGGCGCCTGCCTTTTCCTCCGGCACTCGAGGAGTTGTCGTCGTTAGTCGATCTTCAGAAGCAACGATAGCTCCTCGAGCGCCGCGGGGGTGGGCGTGGCTAGGGGCTGGTTACGCGGGCCAGGAAGTAGAGAGCGCCGCTCGGCTGGTGTCGGACCAGCAGCAGGAACGGCCGGTCCACCCGCATCTGGACACGCCGTTCCGGGACCATGGCGGTGGTGCGCACCATCATCAGCGCGGTCGCGGCGGCACCCTCCAATCCGGACTCGTCCACGGTGAGCACCGCCTTGTGCGCCGCGGCCGAGACCTTCAGCGGCTCGGCTCCGCCGGTGACCCCGGACAGGTCGCACTGGTCGGTGAACAGCCGGCGCACTCCCAGCCCGGCCAGCGGCTCGGCCAGCGCGGCCTGCGCCTCCACCCGGAACCGGGGCAGCTGCAGCGCCACCGTGACCGGACTGCCCGCGCCGACCAGGTCAGCCAGTGTCGCCGCGTCGAGCAGCGGTTCGGCGACGGCGAGCTCGGCGTCGGGCAGGAGCACGTCGGCCACCACGCCGCCGCCGGCTGGCACGGTGACCAGCCGCCAGCCGTGCCGCTGCGCGTACCGCATCCGCCGCTCCACCCGCATCATGGGCACCTCGACGTCGCCGCCGGGGGCGTGGAACGGCATCGGCCGGGTCGCCACGGCCGGGAACGGCTGGATCCAGGCGGCGCGCAGCCACAGCGCGTTCACCAGGACCGCCCGGGTGTACCGGTCGACCTCCCCGGCCGGCAGCAGGCCGCGGATCAGGCCGTTCGTGGTGCGCTCGACATCGGCGTTGACGGCCTGCCGGGCGCCGTCCGGGTCGCCGGCGAAGTCGACCGTGCGGGCCGCGCCGCCGGGCCAGTCGCGCACCTCGGCCGAGTACTCCTCGGCCACCGGCAGCGCCCGGTCGGCCCACAGCGTGTTCGCGACCGCGATCCGGGCGCCGGCGAGGACGCCCTCCTCCCCAGGCTCCAGCCGGGCGCCGTCGGCGAGCGCCGCGGCCAGCGCGCCCGGCTCGGCCGGACGGTCCACATCACCGAGCGCGGCCAGGATCTCCGCCCGCGTCGCGTCGCGCGCCCCTGCCGCGGCCAGCCCGAGCGCCGACGCCACCGAGTACGGCGACCACACGAACCCGGTGTCCCGGTCGGCACCAGCCAGCCGGCCGTACAGGCCCAGCGCGAAACCCAGCTCCGGCGCGGTCACCGGGCCATCCTGCCACCTCCTGCCCCGGCCGGAGGCGGGAGCGGCGCGTGATGGAATGGCGCCGTGCGGCAACTGCTGCCGGCGGCCGACGGCCAGCCGACCGACACCGGCCCGAGTGGCCTGGACGACGCCAGCCTGGCCGAGGCCTACGCAGTGCCGGCTGGGCGACCGTGGCACGTCCGAATGAACTTCGTGGCCAGCGCCGACGGCGGGGTGACCGCCGCCGGGGTCTCCGCCGGGCTGTCCAGCCCGGCGGACAGGCGGCTGTTCTCGGTGCTGCGCGACCTGGCCGACGTGGTGCTGGTCGGCGCGGGCACGGTGCGGGCGGAGGGGTACCGCGCGCAGCGGTACGGCCCCGAGCGCCGTCGCCGCCGGGTCCAGCTCGGGGGGAGTGAGCTGCCGGTGATCGCCGTGGTCTCCGGCGCCCTCGACCTCGACCCGACATCTACCCTGTTCACGAAGGCCGAGGTCACCGCGAGGACGATGGTGATCACGTGCCGGGCGGCGCCGGCGGACCGCCTGGCCGCGCTGAGCGAGGTCGCCGACGTGCTGGTGGCCGGCGAGGAGCGGGTCGACCTCGTGGCGGCGGTGCGCGGCCTGGCCGAGCGGGGGCTGACCAGGGTGCTGTGCGAGGGCGGGCCGGCGCTGTTCGGTGGGCTGCTGCGCGCCGGCCTGGTCGACGAGCTGTGCCTGACCGTGTCCCCGATGCTGACCGGCCCCGGCCCCGGCCGGATCGTGGCCGGCCCGCCGCTGGACACCGCCACGCGCCCACTGCGCCTGCTGCACCTGCTCGAGGAGGACGGCGTGCTGCTGCTGCGCTATCAGGTGCCCCGCGACCGGGCCTTGCCCCGGAATTGAGCTGGGACTGAGCCGCCCGACGGGAGGAGGACCCGTGAACCTGCCTGTGATGCCGCCGGTGGGCCCGATGCTGGCCAAGGCGGTGCGGGAGATCCCGGTCGGTGACCTGCTCTACGAACCGAAGTGGGACGGGTTCCGGTGCATCGTGTTCCGCGACGGCGAGGAGGTGGAGCTGGGCAGCCGCAACGAGCGGCCGTTCTCCCGCTACTTCCCGGAGCTGATCGAGGCGGCGCGGGCCGAGCTGCCGCCGCGCTGCGTGGTCGACGGCGAGATCATCGTGGCCCGCGGCGACCGGCTGGACTTCGAGGCACTGCAGCAGCGCATCCACCCCGCCGTGTCGCGGGTGCGGCTGCTGGCCACCCAGACGCCCGCCTCGTTCGTCGCCTTCGACCTGCTCGCGCTCGGCGACGAGGCGCTGCTCGAGGTGCCGTTCGCGCAGCGGCGGCAGCGGCTGGAGCAGGCGCTGGCCGACGCGGGCGCGCCGATCCATCTCACGCCGGTGACGTCGGACCCGGCGACCGCGCGGGAGTGGTTTTCCGCGTTCGAGGGGGCCGGCCTGGACGGCGTCGTGGCCAAACCCGCCGACCTCGGGTATCGGCCCGACCAGCGGGTCATGTTCAAGATCAAGCACCAGCGGACCGCGGACTGCGTGGTGGCCGGGTTCCGCTGGCACAAGTCCGGTGGGGTGGTCGGCTCGCTGCTGCTCGGCCTCTACGACGACGAAGGCGAGCTGCAGCACGTCGGCGTCGTCGGGTCCTTCCCGATGGCCCGGCGGGCCGAGCTGGTCGAGGAGCTGGCCCCGCTGCGCGAG
>Ga0066388_100001971_pt1 | contig 12157 bp, 10 predicted proteins | sample PanSoiMetaGPlot6_FD_64539 | JGI IMG/M metagenome (GOLD analysis project Ga0066388, IMG submission 64539) | Tropical forest soil microbial communities from Panama analyzed to predict greenhouse gas emissions - Panama Soil - Plot 6 (Hybrid Assembly) | ecosystem: Environmental > Terrestrial >... | reverse complement strand
AATGGGCCGACAAAGAACTCCGGGGAATGGCCGCTCTCGTCAAATATCGCAACGACGCGCTGATGCAATATTGAGAGCATAAGGTAAGAACGCGAGCACCTTATGTCTCGATCATCAAAGGTGTCAAGATGAAAGATGTTGCGATGGGTTGCAGAGTTTTGCTCTGATTCCGCAATTCGGTTTCTTGGAGAACCAGCAGGATGGCGCAGCAAATTAGGCAAGCATCGCGCTTTTGAGGATTAACCTGTCATAAAAAAGATTCAGTACCTCCTCAGGTCAACATGGGGCAAACCGATGCGAATCGGACACTTACTCCTTATCAGCAGTGCTCTCCTCCCGTGGTGGAATTAGCTGTGATTCCATTTGCCTGGGCGCCCGCGCCATCAAGAATTTTCGGCTCCCGGCTTCATAGGACGTCTCCGATGGTCGCCTGACGGGAGAGCCTTCGACTACCTGCTCACCAGCAACGGTGCGTCCAGCCTTTGGGAACAATTATTGAGTAGGCTCAAGCCGAAACAGCTCACCCACTTCAAATTCGGGTGAAATATTTGACTCCAGCTGGTCAGCCGATCGCGAGCATCTGTTAATGACGCCCGGACAATCAAAGCGAGATGTTGTTTTGCTGAGCGATCTTTACTGCAGATAGCCCTACTGCCATATCACCGGGCCCGCGCGATCATCCAGCGTTTGCTTTCCACCGAGTGGGGTGATCGCCCTGTCTTGTCCGTTTTGTCATCAGTTTGAAACAGCCTGCTGTGATATCACGAGCCAATTGGAACTTGCCTCAGCAAACGACCAAGTTTGAACTCCGCAGGCGGTGCCTTCAGGCCTAAAACCGCATCGCTGACAATAGTGCCGAATGCTGGCCCATGCTTAAAGCCGTGACCGGATCCTCCACCAACGATCCAGACATTCTTAGCTTCGGGATGGTGGTCCAAAATGAAATTCTGGTCCGTCGAGTTCTCGTATTGGCAGACACGACTTTCCAACAGCGGAGCATCGGCGAGAGCTGGGAAGCGTAGACGTAAATAAGCGCGGGCAGCCGCCAATCCCTCGGCAGAAATCTGGCGCTCCATAGTGGTGGGATCGATGATGGGTCCGCGCATATCGTCGGCGATTTTAAAACCGCGCCAGTGGTTTCCGGGAATGCCATAAAACGTGTGTCTACCAGGGAAACCTTCGAGTTGGTGGCTAGCATCATCGCTCCACACCGGCAGCTGAGCGTCGGTAAACCGCAAATCCCCCGCCGAGCTTCCGAAAAAGAAAACTTCCTGGCGCGTCGGCGTGATACTTGGTGCTAAGAAAGGAAAAACTTCCCGAAGCCATGGCCCGCAGGCAAAGACGTATGAATCTGCATGCAGAACTTCGCCGGATCCGAGCTTGACACCCTGCATACGATTCGACACGATCTGGCCAGGAGTCACCTGCGTCTGGCTGTATTTCCCACCTTCTTTGAGGAACGCATTTAGAACCGCCTCACAGGCGCGCCGTGCTGCGAGATAACCCGAGTCTGGTTCATAAACGGCCCACGAAATGCCCTCGAAGTTAATTTGCGGCCAGTGCTTGGCGCACTCTGCGGCAGAAAGCTTCTCAAATGGAACACCCGCTTCGGTCATTAATGGCAGTGCCGCCCGCTCATACGAGTCATCGGCGCCCGCCATCCAGAGCACGCCCGACGGAAAGAAGAGCTTCATGTTCCATTGCTGTTCGTATTGTTTCCATAGCTCGAGTGCTCGCGCTACCATTTGCGTGTAAATGCGCCCAGATCCGTATGTCGCACGAATCACACGTGTTTCACCGCCCGAGCTGGCGCGCGAATTCCCTGGCCCCCAGGCATCGAGCAGGGTGACTTTGGCGCCTTCTTTGAGGAGCTGAAACGCGGCCCAGCCGCCGAACGCACCTGCGCCAACCACGGCGACTGAACTTCGGGGAGAACTTGCCAATCGACGTGATCCAATCAGATAAGCTCCGGCAACCGCGGAACTCTTTAAGAATGTGCGGCGGGAACTGCTCGTCTGCCTAGCATCCATGGAGAATTCTAGCAATTCAATACCTTTCCGTTATGAATAGGCGACTCGCTTGACAAGGCGCTTCTAACAGTAGTTTTCCTCAGCTTGTAATAGCCCTCGTATAGTCGGCAAGAGCATGTTCTCTTTGTATTGCCACGTATCGTGGATTTCCGATCTTCGAGGTGTGGTATCCCTGCCGGACATCTTTCAAGTCTCCGCCCGGACTTATTCAAGCATAGATGAATCGCCAGCGTCACCCGCTTCAAGGCCGATTTTCCCTGGTCAATCTTGCAAGTAACCGCTAAAACGCCGAAACTACCTACTGAATCACGAAATGAACCTGGGATTCTTTGGCGGTACATTCGACCCCATTCATCGCGGACACACCGCGCTGGCCAGCGCCGCGCAGCAGAAATACAGACTTGCCCGCATCTTCTTCGTTCCCGCAAATATTCCTCCCCATAAACAGAAACTGCCGATAAGCGCGTTTTCTCACCGCTATGCCATGGTGGCGCTGGCTACGAATCATGACCGCCATTTTGTCCCCTCGCTGCTCGAAGCTCCTTCTGAGAATGGCGCGCTCGCGGGCGCGAACTATTCGATCGATAGCGTGCGGCGCGTGAAACGGACTCTCCGGAAAAATGATCGACTGTTTTTTCTGATCGGAATCGATGCCTTCCGCGAGATTGCCACCTGGCATGAGGCACAGGCCTTGTTCGAAGAGTGCGAGTTTATCGTGGCCAGCCGTCCTGGCTACTCGCTGGCGGATGTGGCCTGTGCCCTTCCCGCAGAACTACGCCCGGCCGAGGCGTTCACGCGCCCGTTCCAAAAACAGCCAGCGAAAGGTGACCTGGTCCTGCCTGAGGCGACCGTGCATCTGCTGGAAAGCGTGCATCACGACGTTTCCGCAACCCGGATACGGCGGGCGGTCGCCTCTGGTAAGCCACTGACCAGATTCGTGGATGCTCGGGTTGCCGAATACATCAAGAAGACCGAGCTCTACAAATAAGCGGCTACCCAATTCGCTCCATCAAGACGGATTTTCATCCTCCGGAGCGCGTGTAAATCCAACATCACAACCACCGGCGTTTCCATTTACAATCAAGACTCCTCCTACAACTGTGAATTCTTTGGATTCGGCACTCATGAAAATTGTCGTTGCGGAAAAAATTTCTTCTTCGGCGGTCGAGGTACTGCGAGAACCGCACTGGACGGTGGTTACCTCGGATCAGTTAGATGGCAAGCTGGAGTCGGAATTGCAATCTGCCGACGCTCTGATTGTGCGTTCGGCGGTTCAGGTGGACAACGCCCTGCTGGAACATGCCCGCAAACTACGCGTCGTCGGACGAGCCGGCGTCGGGGTGGACAACATCGATGTTGACGCTGCCACTCGCAAAGGAATAGCGGTCATGAACACCCCCGGTGCCAATGCTGTAGCCGTAGCCGAGCACACCTTGGGCTTGATGCTTACCATGGCCCGCTTTATATCCCGGGCCAACGAACTGATGCACGCAGGCAAGTGGGAAAAGAAATCCCTACAAGGAACTGAACTGCGCGGCAAGGTGCTTGGCATAGTCGGCCTCGGCCGGATAGGAATGGAGGTGGCAAGCCGTGCGCGCGCCTTTGGGATGGATATTTTGGCGCATGACCCGTTTGTCTCCGCGTCCGTCGCCAAGGAACACGGTATTCGCATGGTGGAATTGGCGGAACTTTACACCGCTGCCGATTATTTGACTCTCCACGTAGGCCTGACCCCGCAGACCGCGGGCATGATCAACGCCGACTCCATCCCGAAGATGAAAAAAGGCGTGCGGCTGGTGAATTGTGCACGCGGCGAATTAATCAACGAAACGGATCTGGCAAACGCCCTGAGGCAGGGGCAAGTGGCTGCGGCCGCGCTAGATGTGTTCGTGGAAGAGCCGCCGAAGAAGTCCCCGCTGATTTCGCTGGCAAATGTAATTTTGACCCCGCATATTGGTGGATCCACCCAGGAAGCGCAGGAAGCCGTGGGCATACAGATTGCGATGCAGGTGAAAGAGTATCTAAAGCACGGCGTCTTCCAAAATGCCGTGAATGTGCCCTCGGTATCGCACGATGAATACCTCGAAATGCAGCCTTACATCGTGCTAGCCGAGAGGTTGGGGAGTTTTCTGGCGCAAGCGTCCGACGGCAGCCTCAAGGAAATCTTCATTCGCTATAGCGGCCACATCGCTGATTGGAAGACGGAACTGGTACGCAATGCGGCAGTTAAGGGGATCCTGAACGAGGCACTGGAGGAAAAAGCCAATCTCGTGAATGCCGCCTCGCTTGCCAGTGCACGTGGCCTCGAACTTCACGAAGCGCGCAAGGCGCAGACGGGACTGGGAGGCGCCGGAAGCGTACTGACCATCGAACTCAAGACCATTTCCGAGGAGCACCAGATCCGAGGCGCGGTGCTCCACGGGCATGCTCCGCGCCTGCTGGCAATCGACGGAATTGACGTCGAGGCTCCGCTCGAGCGTAACCTTATTTATCTTCGTAATCGCGATGTTCCCGGGGTGATCGGCCGCGTGGGCACGATTCTGGGCGATCACAAGATCAACATAGCGGATTTCTCTCTCGGTCGGCGGGCCAGCAACGGCAAAACCGGCAAGCCGGCCGACCAGAAAACCTCACGCGAGGCAATCGCGGTAGTACACGTCGACGGCCATGTCCCTGACCAGGTGCTGGCAGAGTTGCGCAAAATTCCGGCGGTCGAGCAGGTCAAGCGAATCCGCTTATTCTGACCCCAGAGCGCCGCTCGATTGAGTGAAGCCCAAGGAGATCAGGTTGGCGCACCGAGCGTTTCCAGGTTGAATCGAGAATTGAGAGGTTCCCATGTGGCTGATTTGGGTCGTTGTGATCGGTATGATTGCAGGCTGGGCAACCGGGAAGATCATGAAGGGAGCAGGATACGGCCCGCTGATGAATCTAGGGCTCGGTATCGTGGGCGGTATCGTCGGCGGCTGGATCCTCGGCGCACTGGGCTTCTACACAACCGGTGGCTTCATCCCTCGCGTTCTGGTCGCAATTTTTGGAGCGGTGATACTTGTAGCGTTGGCCAATCGATTAAAGCGGACCTAGGAAAACCGCTTGAACTTAAAGCGCATGCAAGCGCTTCTCGAGGTCATCGACTTCGCGAGCGAGTTCCTTCGGCAAGCGATCTCCGAACTTTTCAAAGTGCTGACGGATGAGCGGGATCTCCGCCAACCAGCCGTTCTTATCCACACTCAGCAGCTTCGCCAGATCGGCAGCCGGGATATTCAGTCCCTTCGTGTCGAGGTCGTCGGTGTCGGGCAGGCGACCAATGGGCGTGTCCTTGGCATGAACTCTGTCATCGCAACGATCGAAAATCCATTCCAGCACTCGACTATTTTCTCCGTACCCGGGCCACAGATACCGTCGGTTCTCATCCTGGCGGAACCAGTTTACGTAGTAGATTTTCGGCAGCTTAGCTCCGGGGCGGGCACCAATCTTGAGCCAGTGCGAGAAGTAGTCGCCCATATGATAGCCACAAAAGGGGAGCATGGCCATCGGATCGCGGCGTAGTTGCCCTACTCTGCCGACGGCAGCGGCTGTGGTTTCGCTGCTGGCGGTCGCGCCAAGGAAAGTGCCGTGCGTCCAGTTGAACGCTTCTATGACGATTGGAACAATTCCCGCGCGGCGTCCGCCGAAAAGGATGGCGTCGACGGGAACGCCTTTCGGGTCCTCCCACTCGGGGGCAATGACCGGACACTGGCTGGCGGGGGTTGTAAAGCGAGAGTTGGGATGGGCTGCCTTACGGTTCGATTCCGGCGTCCACGGCCGCCGCAGCCAGTCGATTAATTCGGCCGGCTTGTCATTCGTCATCCCCTCCCACCACACATCACCATCCGGCGTCACCGCGCAGTTCGTGAAAATGGAGTTTCTGGTGACGGTGAGCAAGGCGTTCAGATTCGACTTCCTGCTGGTCCCCGGTGCGACTCCAAAAAAGCCATATTCTGGATTGATGGCATATAGCCGTCCATCGGAGCCGAACTTCATCCATGCGATGTCGTCGCCCACTGTCTCTACTTTCCAGCCGGGGATGGAAGGAATCAGCATCGCTAAATTCGTCTTGCCACAAGCAGAGGGAAAGGCGCCAGTAAAGTACTTCATTTCGCCGGCCGGATTGATCATCTTGAGTATCAGCATATGCTCGGCCATCCAGCCCTCATCCCGGGCCTGCACAGAGGCAATGCGCAATGCGTGACACTTCTTGCCCAACAAGGCGTTTCCCCCGTAGCCTGAGCCGTACGACCAAATCTCGCGAGTTTCCGGAAAATGGCAGATGTATTTGCACTCGGCATTGCACGGCCAGGTGGAATCCTGTTGGCCGGGCTCTAGCGGCGCGCCAATCGAATGCATGCCGCGGACGAATTCCCCTTCAGCCCCGAGAACCTCCAGCACAGGGTCGCCTACCCGCGCCATGATATGCATGCTGGCCACGACGTAGGGCGAGTCAGTGATCTCTACTCCGATCTTGGCAATCGGCGACCCGATTGGACCCATGCTGTAAGGAATCACGTACATCGTGCGCCCAACCATGCAGCCGGAATAAAGTCGACGCAGCGTGTTCTTCATTTTCTCGGGATCTTCCCAGTGGTTGGTTGGTCCAGCATCCTCGAGGTTCTGCGAGCAGATGAACGTCCGATCTTCCAGCCGGGCGACGTCAGCGGGATTCGAACGGACCAGCACGCTGTTGGGCCTTTTACCCGGATCCAGCGGGATGGCAACTCCGCTTAGGACCATGAGCCGGAGCATGGCCTGGTATTCCTCTTGCGAACCGTCACACCAGTGGACTCGGTCGGGCTGACAGAGCCGGGCGGCTTCTTCCACCCATTGTGTCAGGCGGGGATTTCTATTTTGACCGCTGGTTTCAACTTCCATGGCAAGGCTCGACATGCGCCTCTCTCCTGACATCGGCCAAAGCGGGACGTCACGCTAATCGTGCGCGGACGCGATTGGCAGAACTTGGGCTCCGTACAGATCTGTTGGATGCAAAAGGTACAAACGGTTATTGTCCCTCATCCAGAGTGTATTTTCCAAATCTGGGGAGGAATTCAGGTCAGGAACACAGGTTGCCCCCGGTTTCAGCTCCTGGGTACGAGGGCACGGTATCGGCTGCTTATCTATTCCTGGGGCAAAGGTTCTCGCTCGAGATCCGCTACTACATCATCCAGATGCTTAAGGGTCTCGGCGACCGTCAGCGAATACATTTCCCGTCCGCCGCCTTCGCCCGATTCCAGAGCCGCCTTGAGGTAATGTCCGGCAATTTCGACCGCAAGCGGATCGGTAATCGTCTTACCGCTCCTCTTCTTGTACTCAACCCAGGCGGGCATGGGCAGCGCCACCCACACTGGCTGACCGTCTACCAAAAACTCGATGTCCGTGGCATCGGCGTGGCGGGTGGCAATCGCAACGATCAACTTTTGATGGATACAGTGGACCGTCTTCTTGGTCCAACGATCTATAGCGTAGAAATTGGCGTACATGCTGGCGAGAAAAATGATAGCGGAGCACCTCGACCGCGCGCAAATCATCGGTTCGGCATGTCTCGAATGCAGCCAGGCCGATTCCCGACGACTGGGCTAAGATACGGTTGTGGCGAAGAGACTTAAGCTGTCGCTCAAAAAGAAATCCGAACCGGAAATTATTTCAATCCATTCTTGGAAGCGCTTGCCGTGGTTGGTCCACGGATTTAGCACACGGCGGGGTGGCTTCTCGACGATTTATGGAGAATCTGCCCTGAATCTGGGTTTCACCAAGGACGACTCACCCACTGCGGTGCGCAGAAACCGGGTTGCATTTCTTGATGCGCTAGGGAAAGGGTCAGGACTGGCGTCGTGGCCGCTGGTTACCCTGCGACAGACTCATTCCGATTTGATTCACCTGGTCGACCAGCCGCCCGCATTTCCTCTGGTAGGCGATGGATTAGTCACGGAAGTCCCACGTATTCTGCTCGCGGTCCAGACGGCGGATTGTTTGCCGGTCATTCTGGTGGATCGGAAAACACATGCGATTGGCATCTTCCACGCGGGATGGCGGGGAACGGTAAAGCGGATTGTCGAAAAGGGAGTAGGCGAGCTGCGCCGCTGGTTTGGAACCCAGCCGCGCAATCTGCTGGCGGCGATCGGTCCAGCCATCCATGCCTGCTGCTATGAAGTTGGCGAGGAAGTGCGCGATAAGTTCCACAGCCAGTTCGCCTATGCTCGGCAACTATTTCGTGAGAGCCAAGAGGCGGACGAAATCCGCCAGAAGTATCCCTTGTTGTTCATGACCGCTCGTGCGCCCGGCCACTCGGATCTGCCACAGAAGATTTTCCTGGACCTGGTGGAAGCGAACCGGCAGCAACTGTTGACTGCGGGAGTGCCGAGAGACAGCATCACCGCGTCTGAAATTTGTACCTGCTGCAACCGTGGCCTATTGTTTTCTTATCGCGCAGAGAGAGGCAGAACCGGACGGATGATGGCGGTCGCCGGTATCAAGAACTAGAGCTGCGAAGTCTTCAAATAGTCGGAGGACGCCGAGCATGCGAACCGCGCTTGCCCTGATGTTGCTGTTTTCGCTGTCAAGCTTCGCTAGCGATCAAAATGATGCAGATCGAATTGGCGCAATTTTTGCCGGTCTCGAATCGAACAATTCGCCCGGCGGCGCTGTACTGATCAGCAAAGCCGGCAGAACCGTGTTTCAGCGCGGCTATGGTATTACCGGTTTCCAAACCCTCGATAAGATCGACGAACTTACCAATTTTCGGCTGGCATCCCTCACCAAGCAGTTTACTGCCATGGCGGTAATGCTCCTGGCACATGACGGCAAGCTCCACTACGAAGACCGCTTGATCGACATCTTTCCCGATTTTCCCGATTATGGAAGAGCAATTACCATCCGCAACCTCCTCAACCATACTTCAGGCCTCCTCGATTACGAGGATCTGATGCCCAAACCTGATCCCAGTGTTCCGGTCGAACAAATTCAAATTCACGATGGCGGCGTGCTTGATCTTCTAAAACGGCAGAAGACAACCAAATTTGTTCCCGGCACAAAATGGGATTACAGCAACTCGGGATATGTCGTACTGGGAATCGTGGTCGCCAAGGTCTCAGGTAAGAGTTTCGATCAGTTCCTGCGCGATCGCTTGTTCGTTCCTCTGAAAATGATGAACTCCGTGGCTTACGTGCGCGGAAAAAATGAGGTCGCGCATCGTGCTTTCGGCCACACGAAACAAGCGGCTGGATGGGAACAAACCGATCAAAGTCCGACCTCGGCGACTCTGGGAGATGGCGGAGTCTATTCTTCCACAGCCGATTTGGCCAAATGGGACGATGCGCTGCGCCAGCACACGTTGCTTAGTGAGAAGGAAATGCAGGCGGCAATCACGCCAGTCGCGGTTCCGGACAACTCCGTGCGCGGGCCCGATGGATCGCCGGCTGAATACGGATTCGGCTGGTTTCTCAATCCCTACCATCAACATCGCCGTATGTGGCACTACGGTGAGACCATGGGATTCAAGACAAACATTCAGCGGTTCAGCGAGGATGATTTAACCATCATCGTGCTTTGCAATCGGACTGACGTTGACCCGGGCAGCTTGGGATTGAAAGTAGCAGATTTGCTTTTCGGCCGGTAACACACCCGCACCGGCATCGCCGAGCCAGAGGGACAATAAGTTTCCGCACGCTTTAGGGCCGCGTCTTTGCGATTTCCGGAACTCGCTCCCCCGCGGCCTTGGCTTGCGCTCCCAGATGATATTTTGTCAGCCCGTCCCTTAGGTATTCGAAGCCTTCTTCCGGGGAATCAACGATTCTGAACAGATCCAGGTCGCCCGGTGAGATGGTGCCCGCGTCCGCCATGTGCTCTAAGTTCAGAACCTTCGTCCAATATTGGCGACCGTAGATAACCACCAGAATTTTCTTCGCCAGCTTTTCCGTTTGAGCCAGAGTAAGGATTTCGAATAACTCATCCAACGTTCCGAATCCTCCGGGAAAAATGACCAGGGCCTTGGCCAAGTAGGCAAACCAGAACTTCCTCATGAAAAAGTAGTGGAACTCAAAATTCAGGGAAGGAGTGATGTATCGATTCGGGAACTGCTCAAGGGGCAAGTTGATGTTAAGACCAACTGTCTTACCACCCGCTTCTTGCGCGCCCAGGTTGGCCGCCTCCATGATGCCGGGGCCACCGCCTGTCGCTACCACAAACCGCCTGCGCTTGGCGGGAATCTTGAGCGACCACTCCGTCAGCAAGTAGGCCATCCTTCGTGCGTCCTCGTAGTAGTGGGCCATATCCACCGCCACCTGGGCGCGCTTTAGGCCCTTTGCCTGCTCGGGGGTTGCCTGAGGGTTACTTTTCCATCTGGCCAGAGCGCTTTCCGCATGGCGCAGGTTCGTAATACGAGCCGAGCCGAAAAAAACGACCGTGTCCTGGATCTGTTCCCGGCGGAAGCGGGCCAGCGGTTCCATATACTCGGACAGGATGCGCAGAATCCGCCCATCCGGGCTGTTGAGAAATCGCTCATTCTGATAGGCCAGCGATGCCGGCTTCGGCTTATGATCGCTCATCTTCCAATCTCGCTTTTAACGATTTTCCATACACTATTCGTGATAGTGAATGGCTTCCCAGAACCCAATCCAGACATCGAGTAGGCCTAGTCCAGTGAACAGACCGCGCACGAAGCCGCTGGACAGCAAATCCTGCAACCCGGGGTGGCCGAAAAGCAGACTGTTGTTTGTCCACTCGTCGCGCCAGGGGAAAATAATCAATATCACACCCAGAATCGCGCAGAAGAAGACAAACAGAAGCACTGCCAGCCGATGTACCCACAGCTGTCCGCCAGAAAGCGGCGGGGTGGGGAGGTCCGCCTCGTTCTCAATCGAATCACCGTTTACGCGACGATTCCCGTCCTGAACCTGTGTTGACATGCCGCTGATAGGTAGATGGCGGTCGGCGCTCACTCCGACCTCCCTGGATTGGATCCGCTCCTAGGGCAGAGTTGTTGCGGCACTACCGGTCTCACGAGGAAGTTCATCCCTCGATTTTACGACCTGAGGGCCTTGATGCGCTCGCCAACATGGCGATAATCAATATTGGTGCCGTAAAACTGGAGAAAATAACTAAGTGCGTCGCCCGGTTCTGAGCGCTTTCGTAGGCCGCTGCCGGTTCGTAGCGCACCGCTGTACGCCTATCTTCGTCGATATTGGGCCTCGAGAACCTGCTGGTACCAGCGTTCTCAGCATAGTTGGCAAGTCCGAAGACCGCACTCATAGGCGTTTGGTCTAGGCTTCCATAACTCACTGGGGGCCCGCACCGCCGCCAATTGTACTCCGGTTCGTGAAAACTGCCCGATTACCCAAGTAATCGGCGGATAGCCTCAAAGAGAAGCAGTGCGGTGGATAACGAAGTGATTCCGAACTTGCGAGCGGACGTGCCGACTGGGCCATGCTAAAAATCCAAATGTATTCGCAAGCCTGGAACCCAGACTGGTCCACGGACGCGGTTATACCCTGGATTGGTAATGTGCTGCAGGTCCGGGCCGGCGAAAATGCCCCGCCACAGGTGCGCCGTGTAGTACGCTTCAAAGATGTTCTCGCGGCCATAGGTCAGAGCACCGTCTCCCAGCAGGAATCCATGTCCTCCCAGGGCCAGGTATTTCTGGTGTACGGCCGATATGCCGTTGGAGACGAAGGCAACGCCCAACTTGTCCCGCTTGCGGCCCCACAACTCTCCCGCCAGATCAGCGCCGCCCAACAGGGTTTGATCCACTTCGGTGTACACAAATGACTCATGCTGACCCTCGTTCCAGCCTATGCGAGCAAATGCGGTGATCGCCTGGCTCAGGTGTTGCTCCAGGTTTAGTCCAAAGCCGTATTTGATCGTAGTATGGGGCGGATGGGCGGTGATATCCGGAAGTTGGGTCTTGCCCATTAGAAAATTATTGATCGCCTGTTGATAAACGCCCATGTTGGCGTGATTTACGAACCCAAGCAGCCGGATCACGGTGCCTTGTTGTCCGAAGAACGTCGGATGTAATTCGAGTTCGTAATTCTCGGCTCGCGCCCGGCTAAGATTCCACTCGTATTGGATACCGTTGGCGACTGTAGGCATGAGCACTGCAG
>Ga0066388_100001969_pt1 | contig 12160 bp, 7 predicted proteins | sample PanSoiMetaGPlot6_FD_64539 | JGI IMG/M metagenome (GOLD analysis project Ga0066388, IMG submission 64539) | Tropical forest soil microbial communities from Panama analyzed to predict greenhouse gas emissions - Panama Soil - Plot 6 (Hybrid Assembly) | ecosystem: Environmental > Terrestrial > Soil... | reverse complement strand
GGGCAATCTCTCGGACAAGCAGGTAGAGTTTTCCCGCAACATCAACTCCTCAGGTTCCGACCTCCTCCACCTCATCAACGACATCCTGGATCTCTCGAAAATCGAGTCCGGCACCGTCACCGTCGAGGTCGAGGAAATTTCCTTCGCCGGCCTGCGCGATACCATCGACCGCAACTTCCGGCACGTGGCCGAGGCCAAGAACCTGCCGTTGCACGTTCGCTTTGCCGAGGACCTGCCGCGATTCATGTACACCGACCCGAAACGCCTTCAGCAAATCCTCAAAAATCTGCTCTCCAACGCCGTCAAGTTCACCACTCACGGCCAAGTCGAGGTTCATGTCGGTTTTGCCACGCATGGCTGGAGTACGGATCACCCGGTGCTCAATGCCGCCCCGCAGGTCCTGGCCTTCGCCGTGGAAGACACCGGCATCGGCGTCGCACCGGAGAAGCAGCGGCTCATCTTCGAGGCCTTTCAGCAGGCCGACGCCGGCACTTCCCGCAAGTATGGCGGGACCGGTCTTGGGCTCGCCATCAGTCGTGAGCTGGCTGTGTTGCTCGGCGGAGAAATCAAGCTTTCGAGTGTCTTCGGGCAAGGCAGCACCTTCACCCTCTACCTGCCCTTACACTACTCCGGCCCCGACACAGAGAGGACGGCGCCGGCCAGCAATTCGACATTCGAAACGGCAAAGTTGCTCTCGGTCCACCTCCCAGTCGCACACGAGGAGCACATCGAGGACGATCGCAACGAGATCGAAGAGAACGATTCCGTCTTGCTCATCATCGAGGACGACCCACATTACGCGCGCGTCCTCCTGGGCCTAGCCCGCGACAAGGGCTTCAAGGGGATCGTCGCCACTAAAGGAGCGCTGGGCCTTTCCCTTGCCCGGCAGTTCCATCCCGTGGCCATCTCGCTCGATATTGCACTCCCGGACATGCTTGGGTGGACGGTGCTCAACCAGCTCAAGCTCGATCCGTTCACACGTCACATTCCGGTGCAAATCATCACCGTGGAAGAAGAACGCCACCACGGCCTCGCACACGGGGCTTTCTCCTACCTCGTCAAGGCTCCTACCACCGACGGCTTGAAAACGGCGTTCGACCGGATCAAGGAATTCACAGCCCCTCGCACGAAACGACTTTTGATCGTCGAAGACAATGACATCGAGCGGCAATCTATTGTTGAGCTGCTCGGCTATACAGACATTGAAATGGTCGCCGTCCCCACGGGCGGCGAGGCGCTGGAGGCGATGCTCGACAAGTCGTTCGACTGCATAGTGCTCGACCTGCGCCTTCCCGATATGACCGGATTCGAACTGCTGGAGAAAGTGCACGCGGAACCGGCCTTGAGTGACGTCCCAGTGGTCGTCTTCACCGGCAAGGAGTTGACCGATAAGGAGCAGATCCGGCTCAAAACGATGGCTAAGAGCATTATCCTCAAAGACGTCCAATCACCCGAGCGACTGCTGGATGAGACCGCTCTCTTCCTTCACCGTGTCGTCACCGACTTGCCGGAGGAGAAGCAAAAGATCCTCGATCGGCTCCACGGCTCCAACGAAATCCTGCGCGATCGAAAAGTTCTTGTGGTCGATGACGACGTACGCAATATCTTCGCCTTGACCTCTCTACTTGAGAACCAGGAGATGAACGTGGTCAACGCAACCAATGGTCGCGACGCCATCGACATCATTCAGAACACGCCCGACCTGAGCATTGTGCTCATGGACATCATGATGCCGGAAATGGATGGCTATGAGACAATGCGCGAAATCCGCAAAGCCCCCGGATTCCGCACCGTCCCGATCCTCGCCCTCACAGCGAAAGCGATGAAAGGTGACCGCGAGAAGTGTCTTAACGCCGGCGCGAGCGATTACATCGCCAAGCCGGTAAATACGGACCAACTCTTGTCATTGATGCGGGTATGGCTTTTCAGGTGAACGAGATCGAGAGATAAACAGGTCACCCCATGAACATTCACACCAACTCACCGTCAACCGACGCCCAGATGCAAGACCTGCAAACCCAGCGTCGCTCGCCTGCTTTGGCTCCAGCGTCCGCCATTGAGGCGGACCCCATTAACATCCTGATCGTCGACGATGAACCGAAAAATCTCACCGTGCTCGAAACCATCCTCGACGACCCAGACTACAGGCTGGTCCGGGCCGGATCCGCCGATCAGGCGTTGCACGCGCTCGTTGTGGAGGAATTCGCCCTCCTCATCTTGGATGTCCGGTTGTCCGATACGAACGGATTCGAACTGGCTCAGATGATCAAGCAACGGAAGAAGACCGCCGGGGTGCCGATTATCTTCCTGACCGCCTACTACAACCAGGACCAGCATGTGCTCGAAGGCTACGGGATCGGCGCGGTGGACTATCTCGTCAAGCCGGTGAATCCGGCTATCCTCCGCTCGAAGGTTGCCGTCTTTGTCGAACTGCACAGGAAGAGCCGCGCTCTGACTGCCGAAGTATCCGAGCGCCGCCGAGTCGAGGAGCAACTCCGCGAGCTGAATGATACGCTCGAGCAGCGCGTGACTGACCGCACGCAAGCACTGGAGATAGCCAGCGCCGCCCTGCATGAGACCGACGAGCGATACCGCTCTCTCTTCAACGGCAGCCTCGACGCAATCTTTTTCCTTGGCACCGACGAGCGCTTCAAGGCGGCCAATCCTGCCGCACTTCGGCTTATCACTCGCACGTTCGAGGAGCTGAAGACCACCCACTTCTTGGACCTCTGCGCGCCCGATCAGCGAGAAGCCGTGGGAAATGCAATCCGCGCCGCCTTTCGCCGTCAGGGCTTCGCGATTGATACAGCCGTCCTCACTCCCACCGGCGAGCGCCGCGATGTATTCATAAGCGGCGCACCGGAGATCCAAGACGGAGAAGTCGTCGGCATCTCGTGCATCGCGCGAGACATTACCGAGCGCATCAAAGCCGAAGAGGCATTGCGCTTCAGTGAAGCCCGTTATCGGGATCTCATTCAGGCTCTTCCCGCTGCCGTGTACACCACAGACGCGCGAGGCCGCATCACGCTCTACAACCAAGCTGCGATTACCTTGTGGGGGCGCGTGCCGGAACTCGACAAGGATTTGTGGTGCGGATGGTGGAAGCTCTATCGACCAGATGGCACCCCACTTCCTTTTGACGAATGTCCGATGGCCGTCGCATTACGTGAAGACCGGCCGATTCGCGGCGAAGAGATCCTCATCGAACGGCCCGACGGCACAAGGCGCAATGTGCTGCCGCATCCAGAACCGATGCGGAATGCTCAAGGCGTGGTCGTCGGCGGCATTAACATGCTGGAAGACATCACCGACCGAAAGCAGGCGGAACAAGCGCTGCTCGATAGTCGCGAGGAGCTGCGGCGTGCACTGGAGTTCAAAGAGGCGGTAGTGACCAGTATGGGCGAGGGGGTCTACACCGTGGACGATTTGGGGTTGGTGACTTCCGTCAACCAGGCTGCAGAAAAGCTCTTCGGCTATAAGTGCGCAGAGCTCCTCGGGCGCAAGATGCATGACGTGACGCACTACAAGCATCAAAACGGGACGCCGTTTCCAGCCGAGGAATGCGCGGCGTCCCAAGTTTTGCGCAAAGGAAAGGCGCTGACCAATCATGAAGACGTATTCATCCGCAAGGACGGAAGTTTTTTCGATGTCGTGTATAGCTCGTCGCCAATTCTAGCCGGTGGCAAGGTTGCCGGCCTCGTGGTCGTATTTCGAGATGTGTCGGAGAAGAAACGCGCACTGGAGGCGCTGCGGCTGAGCGAGGAGCGATTGCGCATGGCTCAGCAGGCCGGGCAGATCGGAACGTTCGAGTGGAATATGATAACCGGTGTGAATACCTGGTCCAAGGAATTGGAAGCGATATACGGGTTGGAGCCCGGCGGTTTTCCCGGCACGCAACAAGCGTGGGAGCGCCTGGTTCATCCCGATGATTTGCCGGAGACGTTGCGTCGGGTGAGACACGCGATCGACAGCGGTGAGCCTGGCGAAGCAGAGTTTCGCGTCCTGTGGCCCGATGGCAGCCTGCATTGGGTGGCGGGCCGATGGAGAGTCTTCAATGATGAAGCAGGTCGGCCGCTACAGCTGGCCGGCGTGAACATCGAGATCACGGCACGTAAGCAGTCCGAAGCGGCACTGCGTGAGGGCGAAGCACGCTTCCGTGCCATCGCGGATGCGGCGCCCGTGCTCATTTGGTTGTCCGGCGTAGACAAGCAATTCAGTTATTTCAATAAAGGCTGGCTGGGCTTTACCGGGCGGACGATGGAACAGGAACTGGGAAACGGCTGGACGGAAGACGTGTATTCGGAGGACTTCGATCTCTGCCTGAAAACGTACGTCGAGGCCTTCGAGAAGCGAGGGCCGTTCGAAATGGAGTTTCGCTTGCGTCGGTTCGACAGTCAATACCGGTGGATATTGAACCGTGGAATTCCCAGACTGGGGCCGGATAGAACATTTTTAGGATACATCGGCACCTGCATAGATATTACCGAGTTAAAACAGGCCAAGGAGGCCGTGCAGGAAAGCGAACAGCGATTGGGTGGGATCATTTCCTCGGCCATGGACGCGATTATCACCATCGATGAGATGCAACGCGTAACTGATTTTAACAACGCAGCGGAACTGATGTTCGGGTGTACCGCTGCGGCGGCTCTCGGGCAGCCGATCGACCATTTCATACCCGAGCGGTTCCGGGCTACGCACGCGCATCATATCCGGGCGTTCGGGGACACTCAGGTGACAAAACGGCAGATGGGCGCGCTGGGTACCATCTATGGCCGCCGTGCCGACGGCAATGAGTTTCCCATTGAAGCCTCCATCTCACAATTGCGGACCCGTGCGGGGAAGTTCTATACCGTCCTTCTGCGGGACGTCACCGACCGAATGCGGCATGAAGAGGCGCTGCGGGAGCGCGATCGCATCTTGACGACGGTGAACGACGCCTTAAAGAAACAGGCCGTGGCGCTGGCCGAAGCCAACAAGGAGCTGGAAGGATTTTCCTATTCGGTCTCGCACGACTTGCGGGCTCCACTGCGCACCATCGACGCCTTCAGCCGCATCGTGGAAGAGGATCACGGCTCTAGCCTGAACGACGAAGGGCGCCGCAGCTTAACAATTGTCCGGAAGGCGGTTGCTCAGGCCGGCGAGCTGATCGACGATCTGCTGGAGTTTTCCAAACTGGGCCGGCAGGGCATGAGTTTCCGTTTGGTCAACATGACGGAGCTGGCTCGGGAGGCGGTGGACGATTTGAGGATCTTGCAGGAAGGCCGACAGGTTGATCTGACCATCAGGGACTTGCCCTCTTGCCAGGGAGACCGGCGGTTCCTGAAACTTGTCTGGACTAATTTGATCACCAACGCTTTCAAGTACACCAAGAATCGGAAAGAGGCCAGAATCGAAGTCGGATGGATGCCGGATGACGCGAGCGCAGACTCGGTGATTTACTACGTGATGGACAACGGTGTTGGGTTCAACATGGCCTATGCACATAAGCTGTTCGGGGTGTTTCAACGATTGCATCGGAGAGAGGACTTCGACGGCACCGGAGTAGGATTGGCCGTCGTCCGGCGCATTGTCCAACGCCATGATGGTCGGGTATGGGCTGAAGGCAAGGTGGACGAGGGTGCCACATTCTATGTTTCCCTGCGAAAGGCCATGGCATGAAGAACGGGATGGAGATTTTGTTGATCGAAGACAATCCCGAAGATGTGGAAATCACATTGCGGGCATTTCGGAAATCTGATATGGCAAATAAGGTTCATGCGGTGCGGGACGGTGAGGAGGCATTGGAATGCCTCTTCGGCACAGGCCGGTACGCCGGACGGGCGGCCTGCTCGGATACCCGATTGATTCTGCTCGACCTCAAACTCCCAAAAGTCGACGGCACTGAGGTTTTGCAGCGGTGTAAATCGGACCCGCGCACCAAGAACATTCCCGTCGTGGTTCTCACATCTTCCAAGGAAGAACGCGATCTGACCGATACCTATAATCTCGGCGTGAATAGTTATGTGGTCAAGCCGCTCGACTTTTCCCAATTCACCGAAACGATTCGGCAACTGAGTCTGTATTGGACTGGGGTGAATCAGCTCCCGACGGAAGCTGACCCTGTAAGGAGAAAGGCCGGCGGTCCGCAGTGAACATGTTGCGATGGAGATTAGGCGTATGGCCGACTTACGCGTCTTAATTGTTGAAGACGATCCGTTGGACGCCGAATTGGCCGTCCGGGAACTGCGGAAAAGCGGCTACGACCCTGAGTGGCAGCGGGTCGATACGCGGGCGGAATTCATGAACTGCCTGGTCCCGGATCCTCCGGACATCATTATTTCAGACCATGTCATGCCGCAGTTCAGCTCGGCGGAGGCGTTGCAGTGCATCTTCGAAAGCCGGCTGACGACTCCCTTCATTGTTATGTCCCACGCCATCGGAGACGAGGAGGCTGTGAGGCTGATTCGCAACGGCGCGGCCGACTATATCCTCAAGGATCGGATGGCCCGGTTGGGAGAGGCGGTACGCCATGTGTTGGAAAAAGAGCAGTTACGCTCCCAATACGCCGCAGCGCAGCAGGATCTGCGGCGCCTCAACCAGGAGCTGGAAAGGCGGATCGTTGAGAGAACAGCCGAACTCGAGGTCGCAAATAGTACGCTGGCTCACGAACTCTCCCAACGGAAACAGATTGAGGAGCAGCTTCGCCAATTCACTAGTACGCTCGAAGAGCGGGTCAAGGAACGAACACAGCAGCTCTCGACCTCTTACGCCAAACTCCGTGCCCTTGCAACAGACTTGACGGTTGCTGAACAGACGGAGCGGCGCCGGCTTGCCATGGAGCTGCACGACTATTTGGCCCAGATACTTGTCGTGAGTCGTATGAAGGTTGCTCAGCTGCTATCACAGAAACACGATCCGGAAGTGCGGAAGACTCTGCAGGGTATCGATCAGTTGCTCCACCAATCACTCGACTACACCCGGTCGCTGGTGTCTGAGCTGACACCACAGGCTCTCTACGAGAGTGGGCTGGGCGCCGCCATCCAATGGCTGGGGGAGCAGATGCGTCGGCAAGGGGTACTGAACGTCGAGATTGACCTCGGCGCACCAGCACTGCCTCTGCCTGAGGCGGATGCAGTGCTGCTATTCCACTCGATACGTGAATTATTGTTCAACGTTCTCAAACATGGAAAAATCAATCGTGCATTTGTGTCGGTGCAGTGCACACAGAATGTATTGTCCATTACTGTGTCAGACCAGGGATGCGGCTTCGATGTCTCACGATTGAGCGAAGATCATTCCGATCGGTTCGGCCTGCTGAGTATTCGGGAACGAATGACGGCCATCGGTGGGAGCTTCGATCTGCAATCGGCACCGGGGAAGGGAACGGTGGCGTCGCTCCATCTGCCGGTTACAGTGTCCAGCAAAAACATGGCGGCCGAAGGAGTGAATCTCCCCTTAGAGAACGAGGCGCCTCGGCGAACGTTTGAGTCAGACTTGGTGCCTCCATCTCCCCGCGAGACGAATGCGCTGACCCCGCTTCGGGTGCTGATCGTCGACGATCACCAAATGGTTCGAGAAGGCTTGTGCTCCATTTTAAAACAATATGACGACTTGACGGTGGTCGGACAGGCTTCGACGGGAGAGCAAGCGCTTCAATTGGTCCGCACGTTGATGCCCGAAGTCGTCATTATGGACATGCATATGCCGGGTTGGAATGGGGCTGAATCTACCAAGCGGATCTTGAAAGAACACCCTGCGACTGTTGTGATTGGGCTATCCGTACAAACCGATTCGCATGTATCCGACTCCATGCTGGCTGCCGGGGCCGCAGGATTCTTGCCGAAGGATACGATCGGGAGTGAACTGTATTCTACGATTCACACGGCTTTCCGTCATATGAAGTCTCTCACGCCTAGCAACTCTCCTCTTACCGCTTAAGGGTTCTTGAAGGGTCGGTGTGAATCGACTCGTCCGCATCCCCCATCTGCCGGCAGAACTGTCGGTCTGTCATAGCGCCGTAGTGTCACGTTCCTCTCAATATGCACGAGGCCATTGCCCATCACGAAACTGACGATGGTGACAATGACGATTCGTTCACCAGTTTCAGCACTGTTTCGAGCTTTGCCCTGTGATGTGCGGTGACCGCACCCTGCTCGATTCGCTCTCGGACACGACCCATGACAGTATGGTGATCTTGACAATCATACAGACCCCTCCTCCGCTTTCAGGTACCCGCTAGCCTAGACAGACCCTCCTTACGCCGGTCTACCGGAGGATACCGAAGGCCCAGACAAGAGGATGACGAACACGGTGAACAGTGCGCCCAGTAACTGGGGAATGAACTGTTTTCCCATCGTGGACCCTCGGTTAACAACCTATATCACGAGGATTCTCTTGAGGACCCAGCTCCTTCAAGAGGCTGGCCAGGTCCTCTGCATGCTCATCTCCTTGTGCAAGAATTCCCTCCAAGACTTTCCGCGTAGTGGGGTCATCCATACCGACATAGGTGATCATTTCCCGAAAGCCGTTCGATCGCGATCCGCTCGACAATTAGATCTTCCGTATCATCTCCACCAATTACTCTCCTTCGGCATATTCCGAGCAGCTCCGGCTCGCGAGCCTTTCCGAGGACTGATTCGGCTTCTGCCCAGTTGGACAATGCGTTCGGCCACTTGATGAGTGTGGACTTGTCCTCTGTAGCGTGCTAGAGCAACTCGCCCTTCATTTCATACTGAGAGAGAACTGATCCCGATGGCCATGAAGTAATGGCGTTTATAGCGCAGGACGCACAGGATCTCTGTGGCAAGGGCTTCATTCAGCATTGGGATCACCGTTTGCACTTTGGCTTTCTACCCCGCGCGGTCATGGCGCCCTCCTTAATCCCTTGGCCCTTGGCGTCCCCGAGCCCGGAGGGCCTTCACATCGGTCAGCCCGATGGCTTCTTTAATCATGCTTTCATTTGGGGAAGTCCGAGGCGCGGTTGTTCAAGCCTCCACCGTTAATGATATGGTTGCTTTCACGATTCCCTCCTGTCGGGGAGTGATCACCTTTCAACGATGTTGATCACGATCCGTCCAAGGCACTACCGTCATCTTTGCGCTGCTCCCTGCCACGCCGACTCGCAGAGCACCAGCCGTTTCTCCACGGACTTCCAATCAATGTTGGCGAAGAACGCCTCGATATAGGAGGTTCTCTCCGCAGGCTTGTAGTCAAGCAGGTACGCATGTTCCCACACATCCATGACGAGGAGCGGAATGAACCCCGCCAGATGCCCTTCTTCATGCAGACTGATCCAGTGATTGGAGAGTCGTCCATTGTGTGGATTCACACAACACATGGCCCATCCCACTCCTCGCATCTTCCCTACGCTGGAAAAATCCAATTTCCACATGTCATAGGTGCCGAAACTGTCTTCTACGGCTTTCACAAACGCCGAGCCTCGATCGGGCTTTGTGCCTCCGCCCATCTGCAAATTCTCAAAATAATATTCGTGCAAGACCATCCCGTTATACTCAAACCCTAAACGACGTGTCAGTTCTGAATAGGCCGGCATTTCCTCATGATCAAGCCAGCCATCTTTGAGTATCTCACCAATCTCCGCCGTAAGCTGATTTGTCCCATTCACATATCCTTCATAGAGCTTGAGATGCATTTCGATCGTGCGGTCCGATATCCCGATCAGCCCGTGTAAGTCGAACAGCTTGACCTCGTAGTAATCTCCCGTTTTCATGTGCCACCTCCTGTATTCCATTGATTGTTCAAAAAATCACCGCCAGTTCCGTCTGTGTTTCCCTCCGTGGCCCGAATTTGTCCGCGGCGTTTCTCGCCTGACAGTTAGAGCACGTGGAGAATGGCCTCCCGATCCTGTTTCTCTTCCGTCGTCAACTGGGTTCCCAACACGAGGTTAAAAAAACTCCACGGTATCCTCAAACATCAGTAACCGCCCAACGTGCAAGTAAGGAGGCGAATCCTTGATGGGCCGTAGGGGATACATATTGATGAGCCCATCCGCGCTCGCCATACGCCCATTGATCATCCGTGGTTTGTAAAAGCGCTCTACATTCAGATTGTGTATTGTAAGTGTCCGTGTAATCCGGCACCTGATGGCCACCCTGCACAGGTTGCCACCCTTATTACAGACAGAGAAACAGACGTTCACTAAAACCACTACTACTCAGTTTCTCGGGCCGAGCGATCCGGCAGCGCATGATTCTGATCGTTCAGCTTCGCCTCAATACGATCTCCCTTATTGATTTCTGCCGTCATCCGGGTCGTTTTATCTTTGTTCAAACGGACTTCCTTGCCGCCCTTCACCTTGACGAACTGGTTCCCGTCTTCGACGAGGAACAGTTCGCCCTTGACCGTCTTGGCACCATCTTCGCGGCTACATACCTGCTTCTCGTTCATTTGCTTATCATCGTCAGACTGAAAGCCTTACCGATCAGATTAGGCATAAGTCTTCATCAAGTCTGATGGTGCTGGAGTGCCTCTGCCTTCGTCCCGTTGTACAGCCCGAGGCACAGCAACAATCTGCACGAAAGGACAATGAGGACTTTTGAGCAAGCTACCAGGAAAGCCTCCTCGTTAGAGGTACACACATCGTTGTACCTATACGCTCCCGGGAGAGTTTTCGGACCTATGAACTTTCCTAGTTGTTTTAGCGACGAGTCCTTAGGGCAGTACCGAGACGAGAAGGTAAGTTGGAGTTTAATTTTGTAGGCGCCTTTGGAAGCGGAGGATGGTGCACATGAGACAGTCAGCGCCATATTGACCCCTCGGCCCTGCAGCTTGTGTTCGACAGTTCGCTGCTGAATCTCATTTAGAGCGGTTGGAAGTCACCATCGATGTACAGGACAAATGAAGTACGTGACGCCCTAGCGAGGCGAGGGCTCGCTAGGGAGCGCATTAGAACCGCCTGGTTGCGTTTTCTCGGGGACAGGAGGAGCCGTTTCAGGATCGACTGCCATTTTGGGATCGACTTTCGGAGGGACAACTGCCGAACGAGGGTCAGGAATCGTCTGAGGACGCCGTTCAATGCCTGGATCTATACGCGAAGGTGGCGGCGTACTTGGTGCTTGAGGATGTTTAGGGGGTAATTCGTTAGGTACGGAGGGTGCCGGAGTGACATCTGCTGACCAGGCCGGGGAAAAACAAGCGGCCATCATCAGCGGTGCCAGCAAGAGGAAGATCATACAGCTCTCATCGCTATTCCTGAGAAAAGCCCGCTGGAATCCCGAACTGGAAGAGCAATCAAACCACGAGCGCGCATCATCTTATGAACATCGAGAAGCAGGTCATTCTTATAACAATAGGTCGAATCGCGGGTCATGACCTTGTGAATGGGCTCTGACGGGGGTGCGTTTGCAAGGGCAATATCTCGGTGGGAGAGCGTCCCGACCAGCATACTACCGTGACAGACTATGACCGCACCGACACCCAACGACCTCATCAGGCGCACCGATTCTCCGATCTCGGTCAAGGGCGTGACGATAGTCACGGAACGGCTCATGGCATCTTTGACGCGGGTGCCTTCCTGTGGCACGGCTCCCAATTGTTCCGATTCGGTGGATTCGAGGTAAGTGCCCAAACGTTTCCGTCTCTCTGGGCGATCGAGGTTGGAACGTTTTGACTGCATTACAGTCCTTCGCCGTCGTTTTTTATCGACCTTGCCCATCGCTTATTCCCTTTGACGATTCGGACTTAGCGAGAATGTGTAAAAAATGAAACGGGGAGCATGGTCATGGAGATGCGGCCTCCTGCTTAAGAACCACTCACCGGTCATGCCACTCTCGGATTCTATTCATGACCTGCGTGAAACAAGCCGGACAATATGTGTGGGTGAGAAGGCAATCGTCCGGATGTACGCCATGTGTCTTTTGAAACGTTCGTTGCGTAACCCAGCGCTCCTGATCAAGGGAAGGTCAGGTCTCATCTTGAAGGAGTCCGCACATGCAACAGACGTGGGCTATCGTCGTCTTGCTCTTCGAAGCGGACGGCGCTTCATGAATAATCTCAGCGAACACGGTTTCAGCAGCCATTCTTCACATCCTTCTGTTATTCTTCATCGAGTCGGGTCTGCACCAACAACAAGTCGAGATGCGAATTTTCATGCCCAAGTATACGTATACCGCCGCGCAGTGACATCCGCTACTAGCAATCCCCCCAGTTCCACTCGAATAGC
>Ga0066388_100001968_pt1 | contig 12163 bp, 11 predicted proteins | sample PanSoiMetaGPlot6_FD_64539 | JGI IMG/M metagenome (GOLD analysis project Ga0066388, IMG submission 64539) | Tropical forest soil microbial communities from Panama analyzed to predict greenhouse gas emissions - Panama Soil - Plot 6 (Hybrid Assembly) | ecosystem: Environmental > Terrestrial >... | reverse complement strand
TGTTCCGGCGCGCGTTTTTGGTGTTTGGCGTGCAGTTATGGCTTCGGGACTTTGTGTCCACGATTGCGTTCGTACGTCTGCCGGGAATGGCAGGCCAGAATGTGACGGGGCACAAGTCAAAGAGCGGCGTGAGAGCGATCATCGAAGAAACGGTCTCTCGGAACAGCGAGGGCTGCGCAGAGCAGCTCGCTCGCTTCTTTCGGGCGATTGAGCCGGTGCGGATCCCGGCCAACGTTAAAGCGACGCGCCCGGGAAACGCAAAGCTCCACGAAAGTGTTGTTGTGGAGTTTTGCGGACGAGAGCACGCAATTTTTCGTTCGACGCTGCCGCTTGAGTACAACGATGACGTTCGGTTAACAGCACCAGGTAACGCAGAACAACTGAAAGCACGCGTCGTCGCGGTGCAATATCACGAGGGTCTCAAGGCAGTGGCCGTGCAGTTCGAAGGCGGGCCCTGCCCATGGGTGACAACGACGTGAACAAAACACTTACCAGTCCGAAGATTCCGGCGGGGCCGCGAGCCGATGCCACGCGGCAAGCGCAGTGGGACGAATTGCGAGCGGTATTTCCGATTTATCTGGCGATTGCCAAGCAGCTCGAAGTCCAAATTCCGTTCAGCCAAGACAAGCGAATCCTGCCGGAAGCAGTAGAACCCGCGCTGTTCACGAAAGTGCAGACGTGGCTCGAGTCCCTGGATCAGCAGGTTCAAGTGCATCAATTGCGGCATCTGCTGCAGATGACCACCCTGAATGCGAGCGAGAGCGGGTTGCGCGCACTAATTCTGCGTCATTTGCGAAAGCCGTCGAAGTCGACGACTGACCGCGACAAGATCGACTTTTTGCTCGTGCAGTATTTTGCGCTTTGCGCCCCGCCAAAGATTTACCACAAGCAGATCGAGCTGGAGGATGCAGCGTCGGTCATGAAGGGCGTGCTCGGCGAAGTAGATACCTCGCCACTGGAATGGTGCGCGCCACTGGAAAAAATGATTGAAGCTTTGCGCGGATTCCGCAGCCTGCGCGACATCCTGAAGACGAGTTTCATTGAACAGGGCCGCAAAGTGAAAGAATCGGCCGGAGGAATGTTCTATGACCCTTCGGCGCTGCTCGCGTTCATCCGGTTCAATTTTTTGATGCGCCGGACGCTGATTGAATTGATGCATGCGGACTTGATTGCGATTCGCGCAGGCCTGAGCCAGATGGAGTCAGCGGGCGTGCGGATCATTGATTGCCATCACCTCGGGCTTTCCGCAACGGAGCCACTCGACAAAATCAAAGCGATGGCGGACGAGTGGAAACAGCCCTTCCAGAAGGCATACACGGAAAGAACCGTAAACCAGGCGTTCGACAAGCTGCTTGGATTGCGGACCGATGTGGAGCGTGCTCTGGAGCGCCTGAACGCAAAGAACGCAGAGACCACGCAAATCGCAGCCACGCCAGCAAAGACGCCGACAAAGAATGCGGTCGCGCCAAAACCGGCGATACCCGCCGCGCCGAGCGGAAAGAACAAGCCCGAGCCTGCTGGCGAGAGTAAAGATAAGAAGGCTGTGTCCACGGACGTTCCCGCAGTATTGGATTTCGAATCATGCATGGAAGCGATCTGGGAGCAATTGATCGCTGCACCACCGACTCGTGGGCGCTCGATGACGACGATTCGATTGGGCGCAGCGCGCATCCTGATGTCCTCCTGGGAAGTTTCGGCATTCGTAAGCGAAGACGGATTCGCAGCGGAAGACCTGCGGCGCGCGGTTGTTGCTCGGGCGCTGGTTACGACAGCGATGGAATCGGCTAAAGAGACCGGAAACGCGACGACTTTGGAGAAATCTCTAATGATCGCGCGCGTCGAGGTTTCTCGGCTGCAAGAACGCGTGGACGCGGCGAAGCAAGCGAAGGACACGGAAGCCGCAGTGAATCTTGGAATCAGCACGAAGCGCCTGCTTTCGGCGCTGGATGAAGCGGAAAAGCTATAAGCCGGCAAAAACTTCTCCGTCGTTGACGGAAGCCCTGGGAGCCTTACACCTTTGCGACACGCGAGCCTCTTAATCCTGACAGACGACGCGGAATTTGCACGATTGCTTTCGGCGTGCTGGCAAACGGAAAGGCAATCACCGCGCATAACGGTATTGAGCAGTGATTTGTGGGAAGCGAAGGGCCATGGGGCGTACGACCTTGTTGTTATCGGTCCGCTGGAGCAAGGAAAAATTTCTTCGGTGCTGCGCTCGATTGAACCCGCATGCGCGGTGATTTTGTGTGTTCCCGCTGATACGAGCGAGCTCGGACAATTGCGCACACGCTATCCGCGTTTGGTGCATGTGCCCTTTCGGGACGATTGGGCGCAGACGCTTGTGCTGGTTGCAGGGGAGTCACTGCGGCGGGCGGAAGCGACGAAACTTGCCCGGCAAGCGGAACTGCGAGCGGCGCGAAGCGAGCAGTACGCCGTGCTTGGGCGTTACATGCTGGAAATGAAGCACAGCATGAATAATGCGCTGACTTCGATTTTGGGGAACGCAGAACTGCTTCTATTAGAGCCCGGACAGCTCTCCGCGCAGTCCCTGGCGCAGATTAAGACCATGCACAGCATGACGCTACGGATCAACGAGGTCATGCAGCGATTCTCATCCCTTGCGAGCGAGATGCGGGAGGCTGAGAATGCTTCTCAAGTTGAGACGGAAGACGCTCCGGCGACCGTTTCCCGCCGTTCGTAGGCTTGACTGAATTCCTCGTATTCTATTGATTTTACATTGCTTATCTGGCTTGGCAATTCAGAGGGATTCTGCGCCAAGGGTGGCGTTGGACGTGCATTTCTGTTCTTCGGATTACTGTCCAGTGAAGCTGACGGGAGAACGTGGCCGTGTTGAAAAAAGTCCTGATTGTTGACGACTCGCCAGCCCAGGTGAAGCTGATGCAAGGGCTGCTGGAGCCTGAAGGCTATCAGCCTGTCGGTGTGAACGACCCGAAGCGTGTCGAAGAAGCGATCGCCAATGAGCGCCCCAGCGTGATTCTTTTGGACGTGGTGATGCCAGATCGCAATGGTTTTCAGGTTTGCCGGGAACTGAAGAGCAGCAGCGAGTTCAACACGATTCCGGTGATTTTGGTGACAAGCAAAGATTCTGCGAGCGACAAGTATTGGGGCCAGCAGCAGGGCGCTGACGGATATGTGACGAAGCCGTTTACGCGTGAAGAGTTGCTGCGGGCGGTGAGGCGCTTCGCGTGAGCGAACTGACGAATAACGAAGAGTATCAGCTCGCGCCGCTTTCGCCTGACGCGGATACAGCGGAGTTGCTCGAAGCGCTTGGACCGCTGGATGATCGCACCCCGGAATCGCAGTATTGCGTTTTCCGAAGCGGACGTGAACGGTTTTGTTTGCCGGTGCTGGACGTGGAAGAAGTCGTGGAGTGGCCGAACGTTACGAAACTGCCGCTGGCGCCGGCATACGTGGTTGGAGTTTTCAATTTGCGCGGGTCGATTGTGCCGTTGGTCGACATTGCGATGACGGAAGGACGCCGGCCGGGACTACTGCCGAAGCATGTGGTCGTTGCTTCGCTCCAGGCACCCGGGCAGCACGACATTTTGCGTTTGGGAATTGCGGCGGACGAAGTGATCGGAACGTATTCGGTCGGGTCAGAGAACATTTTGGACCGCCCGCCCGAGAGTGTGCCCCATTGCATCGGCATGCTGCGGCATGACGACCGGCTGGCGCTGATTTTGGATTTGAACCGAGTCCTCGAGGTTTATCCGGGCCCGGCAATTTGAGGGTGAAAGAGTAAAGCTGAATCGCTTCAGCAGAATTGGGTTGGAGGAAGGCATGAAATCGCGACTGAGTTCGACAATCTGGACGCTGGTCTTTGTGAATGGACTGGCGCTCTTCATCGTGCTGGGGCTGGCGTTCCACGCCGGCCGAGAGTCGGGCGGGGCATCGCTGTTCGACTTCGGCTCGCTGCCAAGCGGCGCGAGCGGGGCCGTGCTGGGAGCGGCGCTGCTGAGCCTCGGCGTGGCAGCGTTCCTGGCGTGGCGGCTTGGAAGCGTTGTGGTTACTCCGGTGCAGAGCCTCACTGAGTTCTCAGAGCGGCTGGCTGCGGGTGATCCTCGCGCGCGCGCCGAAGTACTTTCGAACGACGAGCTAGGGCTTATCGCGGAGAACCTGAACCGCGCCGTGGCAAAGGTGTCGAAGGCAACCAGCAATCAAGAAGCGAATGAATCGTTGCAGCGGAGCATCACCGAGCTGCTGGCGGTCATCAACCAAGTTGCGCGCGGCGATTTGGCTCAGCGCGGTAAAGTGACGAACGACGCGCTTGGTAACGTAACGGATTCCATCAACTACATGCTCGACAACTTCACCAAGGTTTTGGAGCGTGTTCGCAAAGCGGCTATGGAAGTGACGGCGTGCTCGAACAACATTCTTGTAGCCGCCGACGAAATGCAGGCTGGCGCGACGCAGCAGGACCAGGAAATCACCAACACGTCGAGCGCCGTGGAAGAACTTACGGTTTCGATGAAACAGGTGTCCAACAACGCCGAAGCCAGCGCGGAAGCGGCACGACGCGCGTTGGACGCGGCGGAACAGGGCAACCGCGCGGTGCGGGACACGCTGGAAGGCATGCAGCGAATTCGGGCGTCCGTCCAAGCGACTGCAAAGAAGATTAAGTCGCTCGGCGATCGCTCGCTGGAAATTTCGGAAATCATCAACGTGATCAACGACATTACGGAGCAGACCAACTTGCTAGCGTTGAACGCAGCCATTGAGGCGGCGCGTGCCGGTGACGCTGGCCGCGGTTTCGCGGTCGTTGCGGATGAAGTTCGCAAACTTGCAGAACACTCCCGCAGTGCGACGAAGGACATTGCGGCCCTCATCAAAGCGATTCAGGCCGAAACGAACGAGGCCGTGGTCGTCATGGAAGAAGGCACGAAGGAAGTGGAAGGCGGCGCTTCGCTGGCGGACCAAGCGGGGCGCGCACTGGACGCAATTTCGAGCGTTGTGCGCCAGTCAGCGGAACTCGTCCAGGAGATTTCGCTCGCGTCGAAACAGCAGGTGCGTGGAACGGAAGGCGTCGCACACGCGATGCAGATCATTTCCGGCATTACGCGCCAGACCTCGCAGGGTACGCGCGGCACGGTAGCCACCGTGAGCCAGCTCGTGAAATTGTCAGACCAATTGAACGAGGCACTTTCGCAATTCCGCGCGGCTTCGAAGCAAGCGGCAAGCGCGGCGGTGGATTCCGAGCGGCCTGTCCCAGCAGTCGCTCTGCGGTAAGCAGTAATTTTCCATTCCGGCGGAGGCCGGCAGTGCGAGCCAAATGAAGATGAGTGAACGTCTGGGACACGAGATTAGTTTGACCGAGCACGAGTTGAGCGAGATCCGCATGCTGATTCACGAACGCACGGGCATCTCTTTCGACGAGTCGCGCGAGCGATTCTTTTCGACGCGTGTGCGCGAGCACATGCACGAAAAGGGATTGAAGCGCGGAACAGAGCTCTTGCGCGCGGTGCGCAAAGCGACGTCCGAGTATCAGGCGCTGCTAGAGGGTCTGCTGACGCAGGAGACGACTTTTTTCCGTTACCCGGGGGTGTATGAAGCGTTCGAAAAGCGCGTTTTGCCCGAATTGCACATCAAGAAATTCTGGAAAAACCCGCGGACACTGCGCGTGTGGAGTGCGGGCTGTTCAACAGGCGAAGAACCTTATTCCATTGCCATAACCGTGGCGGACACCCTCGCGTTTTCCGATGCGTGGAATGTGGAGATTTTGGCGACGGACATTGGCCGGCAGGCGCTGGACATCGCGGAGCGCGCAACCTATTCGGGACGAACGATTGCGAGCGTGAACGAGCGGCAGCTCGCTGTGCACTTTGCACAAGCCGGAAACGCGCACCAGGTGCGGCCACGAATTCGAAAGATGGTGAATTTTGTACAGATGAATCTTTCGAATCCCGTTTATGTCGGGCGCATGGACCTGATTTTCTGCATGAACGTGCTGATTTACTTTTCGGAAGAACGGAAACGCGAACTGGTGCAGCGTTTTTATGACGCGCTGGAGCCGGGCGGCTATCTGTTTCTCGGACACTCGGAATCCATCTCGAAAATGCCTGTGAAGTTTCAAGCAATTGTGCTGAACGATTGCATCTTGTATCGCAAACCCACGGCAGAAGAACTCTTGAAGCCGGAACTTGTGGCGGAGGGGCGCGCATGAGCGGACCAGACCGCGAAGCCGTCGAACTGTTCCTCCAAGAAGCCTCGGAGCACTTGCAATATTTGCGGGAGTACGTCGGCGTGCTTCAGGAGATCGAGCCGAAGCGCGAAGACATGGAACGGCTCTACATTGCGGCGCACACGCTAAGCGGGACCTCGGCGAGCTACGGGTACGTGAGATTTTCCGAGATTGCAGGAAAACTGGCGCACGTTTTCCAGTACGCCTTGAATGCGTCGCTGGGCGAGGATTTGCACGGGCCACTGACGGAATTCTTGTCGGACGGAATTTCAGTGCTGGAAACGGACCTTCTTGAGATTAGTGATACGGGCGAGGAAAACGTCGAAGACATTGCGGCCTTTAAAGAACGCTATCGCTTTGCATTCCCGGTCGAGCCGCCGCCGCTGAATCTTTCCGTGCCACGCAGCAATTCAGGCTCAGCATTGTTAGGCGAAGAAGAGGAACATGAGATCGTTTCTCCCGCGACGGGTTCCTATTTTGACGCGCTTCCGGTGGATGATGACGTCCCTGCCGAAATTCTGGAATTTTTCCAGCCGGAAGCGGAAGAACATCTGCAGATCGTAAGCGATTGTCTGCTTTCGCTCGAAGGCAATAATAATCAGGAAGAGATCAACAAGCTGTTCCGGGCAATTCACACAGTGAAGGGCTCGGCAGCGCAGGTTGGATTGAAGCGACTCGGCGGGATTGCGCACCGCGTGGAAGACCTGATCGGCCGTATTCGCGATGGCGAGCTCGAACCTTCGCCACAAGTGATTGATCTTTGCCTCGAATCCACGGACGTGCTCAAGAAGACGCTGCAAAAGCAGTGGGCCGACGAGGCGGAGATGCGCACAGGCGTTGATTCCCTGCTCGCGCAAATTTCTGAATTTGCCCCCGTCGAAGCGGACGAATCGGAGCAGGCCCAACCGCCAACAGAGGAAGCAACCGCGGAAGCCACCGCGTCAGTTCCCGCAGCACGAGTCCAGGCCGGCGACAAGCAGCAACAAGCGGCTTCCGCGGCAAAATCCGTTCGTATTTCTCTGTCGCGACTCGACCGCATGATGAACACGGTCGGCGAGCTGGTGATCAACCGTACGCGAATGGTTGGCCGCGTGTCCGAGCTTGAGCGGCTCGTGGAGACACTGAGTTTTTCTAAAGAGCGGTTGCAAGGCAAAGTCGGGGAGTTCCAAGAAAAGTACGAATACAACAAGCTTAATTCCGGATCTTTTGTATCTCCGCAACAGCCTCCAACGCGGCAGGTACTGACGAGTGCGGCAGCCGGCGAGTCTTCGTTCTGGTCGGAATTCAGCGAACTGGAGATGGACCGCTACGACGACGTGAACATTCTTTCGCGGTCGCTGACGGAAATTTCCGCGGACGTAAACGAGGTTCTTGGACAACTCGGCGGGTTCATTGGGCGAGTGGAAGGCGACATTGACGAGTTCACGAAACTCGCCCACCACTTGCAGGATGAGATCACCGCTGCGCGAATGGTGCCGATCGGAACGCTCTACTCACGGCTGTCGCGCGCCGTACGCGATGCTGCAAAATCGGCGGATAAGATTGTTGAACTCGATCTTTTCGGAAGCGAGACCGAACTCGACAACAACATCATTCAACAGATATCCGACCCGCTGGTGCACTTGCTGCGCAATTCGGTGGCGCATGGAATTGAGTTCCCCAATGAACGTACTGCATCGGGAAAAGCAGAAACCGGCAGAGTGACCCTGCGCGCGTATCACCGCGGCAATCACATTTACATTGAGGTCGAAGATGACGGGCGGGGCATCGACTACGATCGTGTGCGGCGTGCAGCGATTGAGCGCGGGTTAGTTTCTCCGGAAACCGCCGACCGGCTCACTGAGCGCGATTTGCGCGAGATGCTGTTTCACCCGGGTTTTTCCACGGCGGCTTCAAAAACTGAGCTTGCTGGACGCGGCGTCGGGCTTGATGTCGTTCGCGCGAACCTGAACACACTCAACGGCGAAATTGACATTCAGAGCACCCCAGGCCAGGGCACAAAATTCACCCTCAAAGTTCCTTTGACACTGATTATCTCGCCGGCGCTCTTCGTGCGCTGCGGAACGGCCAACTTTGCGCTGCCGCTCGCAGTGGTGGAAGAGATTCGCCGCATCCGCGCGGACGAAATTGAAGACGTCGGCGGCAAGCTCCTGACAAAGGTACGCGATGTAGTGACCGAAGTCGTGCGGCTCGACACGCATCTCGGCTTGCCTACTCTGGAGCCGGTGAACGGATACTTTCGGATGGTGGTAGCGAATGCAGATAACCGCCAAATCGGGTTAATTGTCGAAGAAGTTCTCGGCAAAGACGAAATCGTGATCAAGAGCCTCGGCGAATATCTGCGACGCGTAAAGCTCTTCCCAGGCACAACGATTGCGCCGGACGGCAGCCTGATTTTGCTGATTGATTTGAACCGCATGGTTGCGACGGAACCGAACGAGCGCCGTTCTTTGCAAGCGACGCCGAGCGCTGCGCGGATCTTCGCACCCGGATCAGCGGCCATCGCCAAAGGCAGCATTCCGTCAGAGGCGATCGACCGCGTGCAACACGAACGAGTCATTGTGGTGGCGGATGACTCCATCAGCGTGCGCAAATTCGTGGGCCGAATGCTCGAAAAGAACGGCTATCGCGTGATCCTGGCGACCGATGGCCTCGATGCCGCCGAACTTATCGCGCAGCACGGCTGCCATTTGGTGATTACGGACCTCGAAATGCCGCGCATGACGGGTTATGAGTTGATGGGGCAACTGCGGCAGAGCCCGACGACGCGGCGAATTCCAGTGATGGTTGTGACTTCGCGCGCCGGCGCAAAGCATCGCGACCGCGCGATGAAAGAAGGCGCATCGGCATTCCTGACCAAACCCGTTCAAGAAGATCAGCTTATTGCAGCAGTGGAGCAACTCATGGGAACGGAGGCGACACGTCCCGTCGTTCCCGTGGCGTAAATGACTATGGCAACCAGCCCCAACAAGAAGTTTCGCGTACTTATCGTTGACGACTCTGCCTTCATGCGCAAAGTGCTGGAGACGATTTTCAACGCCGACGATCAATTACAAGTCGCTGGCCAGGCGAAAGACGGTCGTGAAGCCGTGGCACTCGCGGAATCGCTCAAGCCAGATGTCATCACGATGGACATCAACATGCCGCATATGGACGGCCTGCAAGCCACGGCGCAAATCATGACGACGAACCCCAAGCCAATTGTGATCGTGAGCTCCGAATCGAAGGAAGGGGCTGCAAGTACGCTGAAGTCGCTGGAATTGGGCGCAATCGAATTTGTGGCAAAACCCTCCAGCGGGATTGATCTGGATATGAATAGCGTGAAGGACGAATTGCTGCGCAAAGTGAAGATGGCTGCAAAGGTGCGCGTGGTGCGCACAGCGTCAAGGCTCGCCTCAACGCTTCAAGGGAATAATGGCTCCGCCCCCGTTCATGCAAGACCATCCGCGCCGCGCGTAACGGCCCCGGCATCAGCAGAACAGCGCTTCCCGGTCGTTGTCCTCGCGGCTTCTACGGGCGGACCGGCCACGGTGATGCGGCTCGCTCCCGGCCTTACAAAAGATTTTCCTGCAGCCGTAATTTTGGTGCAGCACATGCCGGCAGCGTTCACAAGCCAGTACGCTGCGCAACTTGAAGAGTTCACGGAAATTCGTGTTAAAGAAGCGGAAGCAAACGATTCGCTTCAGCCGGGCACCCTTTACATATGCCCGGGTGCCCAGCACCTGCGCGTTTCGCCAACGGGACGAATTCAGCTGGATAGCACAACCGGCCGTCTGAACGGCTATCTCCCCAATATTGACGCGACGCTGGAATCCGTCGCAGCGTTTGCGGGGCCCATGGGAATTGCAGCAATTCTGACGGGTATGGGGAACGATGGCGCCGCAGGTTCGAAAGCGATTAAGTCCGCAGGCGGTATCGTCTTTGCACAAGACGAAGCGACCTGCGTAATTTTTGGGATGCCGGCGGAGGCCATCAAGACGGGGGCCGTGGATCAGGTTTTGCCGATTGACGATATCTATTCGGCAATCGAGAAGCGCGTGTTGAGCCTCAGCCGGGCTCCCGTGGTCGTGCGCTAATGCGACCCGGGCCCGTTAGCAAGGCTCGAGCACCACGCGCCGAGCAAATCATTTTGTTTCGTATCGGCGGTCAGTTGTTCGCAATTTCCTCGGCCTCCGTTCAAGAAGTGCGCAGCGTCGACAGCCTGACGGGGACAACACAAGAAATCCCGCAGAGCACGGTGCGCAAAGTGCGCCACACCATCCGGCGAGGCGATACAACACACTACGTTGTAAACGGAACGATTCACTTTGGAGTCCAAGCGGCAGCTGCATCACTGATTTTTTTCCTGCGCCACACGCCTACGGCGCTTCTCGTTGATGGCATCGAGAAGATGACCTCGATGACCTACCTGCAGGCGCTTCCTCAGGCGTTTTGCCACGAAGAACGCGAATGGTACCGCGGGCTGACGGCGCTTGACCAAACGGTCGTCCCAGTCGTACGGCCGGAAGGATTTTTGAGCGTTGAGGAACTCACGCTGCTCGATCGCACACTCCAAGCGGAACTCGAGAAAGAGCAGCAGGACTCAGCAAGGACTGTGGATTCTGAATGAGCATTGTTGCCGAAATTGCGCTCGAATCGTTTGTTTTGCTCCGGCTGGGCGAGCGGCGCTTTGCGCTTCGTGCAAGGAATATCGTGGAGCTCATTGCGCCGAGCCGCGTGTTTCGATTTCCCAATCACACCACCCAACTCGAAGGCGTGATCTTGCGGCGCGGGCGAATCATTCCGGTGTGTGACGTTTCCGAACGGCTTGTGGGAACGAAAATGTCAGTGAGGCGATTTTATTTGATTACTACGCGTCTTTTCGGGACGCAAAAAGAAGCTATTGCGCTTCCCGTGAGCGGTGATTGCGAATTGATCACCGCGGAACTGACGCCCCGCTCGGAATCGGATTCGGCGCACGTTGCGGGCTGGCTCTCCCAGGGCGGCGACGTGATCGAAATCTTGAACCTGGAAGCCCTGACACCTGGACCAAATGCAGTCCGTTCCAGTGCTGCGACGCTACAAAACGCGGAGGTCCGCGCATGATGCTTCCCGGACGGCCCGCAAAAATTCTGCTGATTGACAGCAATGTCTATTTTTCAAAGCGTTTGAGCGACGCTTTGAAGCGCGAAGGATTTGAAATTAAGGCATGCACGCAGGCTTCGTTTGCCCTTACTACGCTGGAATACGATACGCCTTCTGCGATTCTTTGCTCGACGAATATGCGCGAGATGGGCGCTTTGGAAATGGCGCGCATTATTCATGCCGATCCCAAAAACTCTTCACTTTTGATCATTGCACTGGGTGACGGGAGCCAACGAGCACTAATGGAAGCGTTCCAAGCTGGCTGCGACGATTACATTGACCGCCATCTGGCGCCGCCAACAATTGCTTCACATGTGAAAAATATCATTGTGAGTAAAGCCAACGGTTTCCAGCCGACACAGATGTTGCCGCAGGCCGACACCAGCCTGAGCGGCAGCCTGACTCACCACGATTTGCCCGGTGTGATGCAAATGCTTGGCCACGCACACCAGACCGGCGCGCTTCACATCAATGCAGGCGAAACGGATGGAGTTCTCTTTTTCGACGCCGGAGAGGTCATCCACGCCGAATGCGGGAATCTTTTCGGCGACGAAGCAGTCATTCACATTTTGAAAAACTGCGTGGAAAACAATTCAGGCGTTTACAAGTTTGTTTACGGAGTTGCCTCGCAGCAGCGCACTGTTTTGCGGTCGGCGACAGATTTAATGCTGGATGCCATGCGCGAGTACGATGAATCTTCTCGCGACACGGCAGATAAGGAAGCGCTATGAGCGACACGATGCCGATGCCCCCGCTTGCGGAAACACCGGTCAAGCAGGCGCCTACCGTTTATTTTATTGATGACAGCGCCACGATGCGCGAAGTCATCAAGATTGCGTT
>Ga0066388_100001967_pt1 | contig 12163 bp, 3 predicted proteins | sample PanSoiMetaGPlot6_FD_64539 | JGI IMG/M metagenome (GOLD analysis project Ga0066388, IMG submission 64539) | Tropical forest soil microbial communities from Panama analyzed to predict greenhouse gas emissions - Panama Soil - Plot 6 (Hybrid Assembly) | ecosystem: Environmental > Terrestrial > Soil... | reverse complement strand
CCGCTAACCTTCACGGACCAGCTATACAATTTACGTAGTCACATCGACATCGTTCGGCGCAAAATCGCCTCTCGCGCGAATACGCCCGGGTCAATGGCGGCCGAATAATTCCGCCTCGCCACCGCGCGGTATCCGGCAAACTGGCGCAACAACACCCAGCAATTTGGTTTCAGGTCAGAATTGAGCTTCTGATATTCACTGATGAACTCTCCGCGCATCGAACGCCTCCATTCCTTTGTGTGGGTTGGGGAATTGTTGCCGGGATCATTCTGTTGGTTCAGTCAACAATGACGCCCATGGCCGCCTCGATTGCGCTTAGTCTTTGATCGCCTGATAGGAAAATCTCCAAAGCAGCAAACGTGAGTGACATGATGACGATCCCAATAAGGGCAAACCATGCTATACTTGAGGATCGGCGGATCCTCAGCTCGGGCGGCCAGCATGGGTCTTCTCGGCCGGACGCAAAAATCTCAAGCGGCATCGGAAAAAAAGCTAAAGGCATCCGCGCGCGACCTCGAGCAGCAGCTTGAGTCGCGTACGCGCGAGCTGAGCGAAGCACTGGAGCAGCAAGCGGCGACCGCCGAGGTGCTGCGCATCATTTCCAGTTCACCCGGCGAGCTTAAGCCAATGTTCGATGCCATGCTGACGAGTGCGATCCGCATCTGCGGCGCCGAGTTCGGCTTATTGTACCTGGACGATGGAGACCTCTGTCGTATTGCCGCGGTCCACAACGTGCCGCCAGCTCTCGCTGCGACCCAAACTGTGCCATTCCGTGTTCATCCCAAAAGCGGCCTCGCCGAGATTCGCAGGACCAGGCAAGTCGTGCAGATCGACGACATCCGAGCGATGCCGCCATATCTTGAAGGCGACTCGAGGCTGGTCGCTATGGTCGATCTCGGCGGCGCTCGCACGACCCTGGGCGTGCCGATGCTCAAGGAAGATACGCTGCTCGGCGTGATCGCCATTTATCGCCAGGAGGTGCGGCCGTTCACCGCCAAGCAGATCGAGCTGGTGACGAACTTCGCGCGGCAGGCCGTCATCGCGATCGAGAACACGCACCTGCTCAACGAGCTGCGCCAGCGCACCGACGATCTAAGCGAAGCATTGGAGCAGCAGACGGCAACCTCGGAGGTCTTGGGTGTGATCTCCAGCTCGCCGGGCGAGCTCGAGCCCGTGTTCCAAACCATGTTGGAGAATGCGACGCGGCTCTGCGAAGCCAAATTCGGCGATCTCTATCTCCGCGATCAAGATGGCTTCCGCATGGTTGCCACGCACAACTCGCCGCCGGCTTATGCCGCGGCGCGCAGGCGCGAGCCGCTGGTCCGACCGCCCCCGGATGCGCCGCTCGGGCTTGTGGCGACCACGAAGCAGGTCGCCCACATCCCCGACATCACGACGATACCGTCCTACATCGAGGGCAATCCATTTGTGGCTGTCGGTGTCGAACTCGGCGGGTATCGGACTGTGCTTGCCGTCCCAATGCTCAAGAACGACGAGCTGGTCGGCGTAATCACCTTTGCTCGCCAGGAGGTGCGGCTGTTCGCCGACAAGCAAATCGAGCTGGTCAAGAATTTCGCCGCGCAGGCCGTCATCGCCATCGAGAACGCGCGGCTGCTCAACGAGCTGCGCGAATCGCTGCAGCGGCAGACCGCAACATCCGAGGTGCTCGGTGTCATTAGCGGTTCACCGGGCGATCTCGCTCCCGTTTTCGAAACCATTCTCGCCAGCGCGACGCGCATCTGCCAGGCCGAGTTCGGCGCATTGTATCTATCCGACGGAGATGGGTTCCGCACCGTGGCCCTGCATGGAGCGCCGCCTGCATTCGCTGAGGCGCGTCGGCGCGAACCGCTGATCCGGCCTGCCCCCAAGACTGCGCTCGGCCGCGCGGTCGCGATCAAACAGACTGTTCAGATCGCCGACGTCCGGGCAGAGCCGGGCTATTTCGATGTGCCGCTAGGCTCAACCGCTCCGCAGATCCCCAAGCTTGCAGGTGCACGGACCGTCATTGCCGTGCCGATGCTTAAGGGCAATGAGCTGATCGGTGGCATCGTTATCTACCATCAGGAAGTGCGCCCATTCACCGATAAGCAGACCGAGCTGGTCCAAAATTTCGCCAGCCAGGCCGTCATCGCCATCGAGAACACGCGTCTGCTCAACGAGCTGCGCGAATCGTTGCAGCAGCAGACCGCGACCGCCGACGTGCTCAAGGTCATCAGCCGCTCGGCGTTCGATTTGCAGGCGGTGCTCGATACGCTGGTCGAATCCGCGGCGCGCTTATGCGAGGCGGATAAGGCCGCCATCTCTCGCCCAAGGGGAGAGTCTTTCGAACATCTCACCTCGTACGGCTATTCGCCCGAGCATAAAGAATACATGCAAACCCTTCCAATTCCGTCGGGTCGAGGTTCGGTCTCCGGGCGAACCGTGCTCGAAGGGAAAATAGTTCACATCCCCGACGTTCAGGCTGATCCCGACTACACGCTGATCGATCAGGAAAAATTCAACGTCCGCACCATGCTCGGTGTGCCCCTCCTGCGCGAAGGAACCGCCATCGGCGTGATCGTATTGCAGCGATCGACCGCTCGCCCCTTCACGGACAAGCAGATCAAACTCGCGACGACCTTCGCCGACCAGGCGGTGATCGCGATCGAGAACGTGCGGCTGTTCGAGGCCGAGCAGCAGCGCACCCGCGAGCTCACCGAATCGCTGGAGCAGCAGACGGCGACGTCCGAGGTCCTCGGTGTTATCTCGAGCTCGCCCGGCGAACTAGAGCCGGTATTCCAGGCGATGTTGGAAAACGCGACGCGCCTATGTCAGGCGGACCTCGGGACTATGGCATTGTATGAAGATGGTGGGTTCCGGCACGTTGCGCTCCACGGCGCGCCGCCGGCGTACGCCGAGTTGCGGCAGCGTGACCCCGTGATCCGCCCCCATCCGGAAGCTCCTCTCGGCCGCCTCGCCAGGACAAAGAGCGTTGTCCATGTCGACGATATGTTGGCGCAGCCGGACTACGCGCAGGGCGGACTCGCCAAGTTGGCTGGCGCGCGAACGCTTCTCACCGTCCCCATGCTCAAAGACAACGAGCTGATCGGTGTGATCGGCATCTACCGCCAGGAAGTTCGCCCCTTCAACGACAAGCAGATTGCCCTGGTGTCGAACTTCGCCAGCCAGGCCATCATCGCCATCGAGAACACTCGACTGCTCAACGAACTGCGCGAGTCGCTGCAGCAGCAGACCGCCACCGCCGACGTGCTCAAGGTGATCAGCCGCTCCACTTTCGATCTGCAGGCGGTACTCGATACGTTGGCAGAGTCGGCGGTCCGACTGTGCGAGGCAAATCAGGCCATTATCCGGCGGCGAGCAGGCGACGCCTACCCGCTCGCCGCAACCTATGGTCTCTCGCAGCAACAACGCGACTATCTCGAGCGCACCTCTCCGACGCCAGATCGCGGATCGATTTTCGGGCGCGCGCTGGCCGCTGGCCGCACCGTCCATATCCCGGACATCATCGCCGATCCCGAATACACTCGCTCCCAGGCGACAACGGTTTTAGGCCTGCACGCTGGCGTCGGCGTGCCGCTGCTGCGTGAGGGAATCGTCGCCGGGACCCTTGTGGTGGGCCGCACCGAACCTCGGCCCTTCAGTTCGAAGCAGATCGAGCTGCTCGAGACCTTCGCCGACCAGGCGGTGATCGCGATCGAGAATGTGCGCCTGTTCGACGAGGTGCAGGCGCGCACCCGCGAGCTCACCGAATCGCTGGAACAGCAAACAGCCACGTCCGAGGTGCTGCAAGTCATCTCGAGCTCGCCCGGCGAGCTTGAGCCTGTGTTCCAGGCCATACTGGAAAACGCGACGCGCATTTGCGAGGCCAAGTACGGCCTCTTGCACCTGTACGAGGGCGACGCGTTCCACAATGTTGCGTCCCACAACGCGCCGCCCGCCTGGGTTGCGGCGCGCAAGGGCATGGCGATCCGCCCCGGCCCGAATACCGGCCTTGGCCGTGCCGCAAGAACTAAGCAAGTGGTTCACATTCCTGATCTCATGTCAGGCTCGGCCTATGCCGAGCGCGACCCGCTACGTGTCCAGGCTATCGAGCTTCTTCGCGCGCGGACTTACTTGGCCGTCCCAATGCTCAAGGAGGACGAGCTGGTTGGCGCCATCGTCATCTACCGCCAGGAGGTGCGCCCGTTCACCGACAAGCAGATCGAGCTAATCCAAAATTTCGCCGCCCAAGCAGTCATCGCCATCGAGAACGCGCGGCTGCTCAACGAGCTGCGTGAATCGCTGCAGCAGCAGACCGCGACCTCCGAAGTCCTCGGTGTCATCAGCCGCTCGCCTGGCGAGCTGGAGCCCGTGTTCCAGGCAATGCTGGAGAATGCCACGCGTATCTGCGAGGCGAAATTTGGCAACCTTTTATTGTACGACGGAGATGCGTTTTGCATCGTCGCCATGCACGGCGCGCCGGCGGAATGGGCCGCGTTGCGGCGCCGCGATCCGGTAATTCCCTTCAGCCCCAACAATCCGCTCGGTCGCGTTGTCGCGACCAAGCAATTGCAGCACATAACCGACTTCAGACTAGAGCAGGGCTACATCGAAAGGGAGCCGGGACCGGTTGCCATGACCGATCTGGCGGGCGCTCGCACCGTTCTGGTTGTACCGATGCTCAAGGAGAACGAGCTGATTGGCGCGATCGCCATCTACCGCCAGGAGGTCCGCCCGTTCACCGACAAGCAAATTGCACTGATGCAAAACTTCGCCGCGCAGGCGGTCATCGCCATCGAGAACACCCGGCTGCTCAACGAGCTGCGCGAATCGCTGCAGCAGCAGACAGCCACCTCGGAGGTGCTGCAAGTCATCTCCAGTTCGACCGGCGAGCTGGAGCCGGTTTTCCAGACCTTGCTCGCAAACGCAACGAGGTTATGCGAGGCCAGCTACGGCGCTATGTGGCTGACCGAAGGAGATGCCTTCCGAACCGCGGCGCTCCACGGTGCTCTGCCTGCCGCTTACATGGAGCGGTTGCGGACTGGAACCTTGTTCCATGCCGGCCCGGACGTCACGCTGGTCCGCGCCGCCAAATCGCGGCAGCCGGTCCAAACCGCCGACCTGCGCGCGAGTCGCGCCTACCTCGACGGTGATCCATTGCCCGTTGCTGCGGCGGACATCGCCGGCATTCGCACATTGCTCGCGGTGCCGATGATCAAAGAGAACGACGTGGTCGGCATGATCGCCATCTACCGCAAGGAGGTGCGCCCGTTCACCGACAAGCAGGTCGAACTTGTGAGCAATTTTGCCAAACAAGCGGTCATTGCCATCGAAAACACACGGCTGCTCAACGAGCTGCGCGAATCCCTACAGCAGCAGACCGCGACCGCCGACGTGCTCAAGGTCATCAGCCGCTCGACCTTCGATCTGCAAGTCGTGCTCGATACGCTCTTGAGTTCGGCGATCCGGCTTTGCGGCATAGAGCGAGGCATGATTTTCCGATACGACGGTGAATCCTGCCGCGCCGTGGCCGCTCATAATTTGCCGCGCGAATTCCTCGAACTGTGGGAGCGCACCCCCGTCCGCGCCGGCCGGGGAACCACAGTGGGTCGAGCCCTGCTCGAGTGCCGTCCCGTGCAAATCGTGGACGTCCAAAAAGATCCGGAATATGCATTCGACGAGGCGCGGGAAATGTTTGGGTTTCGGACCACCCTTGCCGTCCCCATGCTGCGCGAGGGAATTCCGCAGGGCGTCATAGCGCTCACCAAGACCGAGGTTGAGCCGTTCACCGACAAGCAGATCGCGCTGGTCGAGACGTTCGCCGACCAAGCGGCGATCGCGATAGAAAATGTGCGGCTGTTTGAGGAAATTCAGGACAAGAGCCGCCAGCTCGAGGAAGCGAGCAAGCACAAGTCGCAGTTCCTCGCCAGCATGAGCCACGAGCTGCGCACGCCGCTCAACGCCATCATCGGCGTCACCGAGATGCTCGCGGAGGACGCCCGCGATTTCAAGCGCGCCGACGAGCTCGAGCCGCTCGGCCGGGTGCTGGGCGCGGCGCGTCACCTGCTCGCATTGATCAACGACATTCTCGACCTGTCCAAGATCGAGGCGGGGCGAATGGAGCTTCACCTCGAACCGTTCGCGCTGGTGCCCACGATCGAGGACGTGGCCAAGACGGTCGAGCCGATGGCGGCCAAGAACGCCAATCGCATGGTCATCGATTGTCCGGGCGATCTCGGCACGATCCACGCCGACCAGACCCGGCTCCGGCAGGCGCTGCTCAACCTGGCGAGCAACGCCAACAAATTCACGGAAAACGGCACCGTCACCATCGCTGCGCGGCCGCAACAGGCCGATGGCCGCGACTGGATCAGCATTGCCGTCACCGACACCGGCATCGGCATGACCGAGGAACAGATGGGGCGGCTGTTTCAGGAATTTTCCCAGGCGGATGCCTCGACCAGCCGCAAATACGGCGGCACGGGCCTGGGGCTTGCCATCAGCCGGCACTTCTGCCGCCTGATGGGCGGCGACGTGACCGCGGAAAGCAAGCTCGGCGAGGGCTCGACCTTCACCATCCGCCTGCCGCGGATCGTGGAAAGCACCGAAACGCCCGCGGCCCAAGACCAACCCGACGCGCGCGCGGAGCCGGTGCATCCGATCGCCGAAGACGCGGAAGAGCCGCTGGTCCTGGTTGTCGACGACGATGCGACGGTACGCGAGCTCGTGGTGCGCCATCTCGAGCGCGCGGGCTTTGCGGCGGTCGCGGCGCGCGGCGGCCACGAAGGTCTGCGCCTGGTGCGGGAGCTGCGGCCTGCGGCGGTAACCCTCGACATCAATATGCCCGATCTCGATGGCTGGACCGTGCTGGCCGCGATCAAGGGCGATCCGGCGCTCGCGGACATCCCCGTGGTGCTGATGTCGATCGTCGAGCAGAAGAACCGCGGCTATGCACTCGGCGCCGCCGACTACCTGGTCAAGCCGGTCGATCGCGCCAAGCTCGTGGAGACGCTGCGGCACGTCTGCGGGACGACCGCGGGATTCGTGCTTCTGGTCGATGACGACGCGGTGGTCCGCCGCAGCGTACGGCAAGCGCTCGAGCCGCTGGGGTGGAAGGTGACCGAGGCGGAGAACGGCCGCCTCGCCATCGACTCGCTCGCCGCCGCGGTGCCCGACGTCATCATCCTCGACCTGATGATGCCGGCCATGGATGGGTTCGAATTCCTCGAGCAAGTGCGCGCCCGCCCCGACTGGCAAGATATCCCGGTGGTGGTCATCACCGCGAAAGACTTGACCGACGCGGACCGCGATCGCCTCAACGGCGGCGTCGAGCGCATTATTCAAAAGAGCGATCCCGACCAAATGCTGCGCCAGCTCGGTCGCGAGATTAGCAGGTGCGTCAAAGCGCGGGCGGCGAGGATCGCATGAAGATTCTCTACGTCGAGGACAACGAGGACAACGTCTACATGCTGAAAAACCGGCTCACGCGCGCCGGTTTCACCGTCGTCGTGGCGCCCGACGGGGTGCAGGGCGTTGCCATGGCCGCGTCGGAGCAACCCGACCTCGTTCTAATGGACCTGAGCCTGCCCGGTATCGACGGCGAGGAGGCGACCCGGCGCATCAAGGCGGATGCGGCCACCAAGCACATCCCGGTGATCGCGCTGACCGCCAACGCCATGGCCGGCGATCGGGAGAAGGCTCTGGCCGCAGGCTGCGACGACTTCGACACCAAGCCGGTGGAGCTCGAGCGGCTGCTCGGAAAAATCCGGGCGCTGGCGCTGCCGGGACATGGATCATGAGCGAAGCGGCGCTGCTCATCGTCGACGATATCGAGGACAATCGCTTCGCGCTGAGCCGCCGGCTGGCGCGCCAGGGCTACCTCAACGTCACCACCGCCGCCGACGGCCGCCAGGCTCTCGACCTGCTCGCTTCCAAGCCGTTCGATCTCGTGCTGCTCGACATCATGATGCCGAACGTGAACGGCTACGAGGTGCTCGCGGCCATGAAGGCCGACGAGCGGCTCCGCCACATCCCCGTCATCATGATTTCCGCCGTCGACGAGATCGACAGCGTCATCCGCTGCATCGAGCTGGGCGCCGAGGACTACCTGCCCAAGCCCTTCAATCCGACCCTGCTGCGCGCCCGCGTGGGGGCCTGCCTCGAGCGCAAACGGCTGCACGATGAGGTGATGGCGCGCACGCGCGAGCTGAGCGAGTCGCTGGAGCAGCAGACTGCGACCTCGGAGGTGCTGCGGGTCATCTCCAGCTCGCCCGGCGAGCTCGAGCCGGTGTTCCAAGTCATGCTGGATAACGCCACCCGACTCTGCCAAGCGAAATTCGGTGTATTGTGGCTGTGCGAGGGCGATGGGTTCCGCGCGGTGGCCCTGCAGGGTCTGCCCCCCGCGCATGCTGAAGAGCGGCAGCGCACACCGGTCCTTCGTCCCGGTCCGAATCCCCTATTCCGCCTTGCTCGCACGCGGCAAACGATTCACATCGCCGATATCCGGACGGAGCAAGCCTACATCGAGGGCATCCCGTCATTCGCTTCGCTGGCCGATGCCGGCGGCGCCCGCACCCTGATCCTCGTGCCGATGCTCAAGGACAACGAGCTCGTCGGCTCCATCAACATCTACCGCCAGGAAGTACGGCCGTTCACCGATAAACAGATCAAACTGGTGCAGAATTTCGCAGCACAAGCCGTCATCGCCATCGACAATACGCGATTGCTCAACGAGCTGCGCCAACGCACCGACGCTCTGAGCGAAGCGCTGGAGCAGCAGACCGCGGCCTCGGATGTACTCCAAGTCATCAGCAGTTCGCCGGGCGAGCTTAAGCCGGTATTTCAGACCATGCTGGACAATGCACTTCGTATCTGCGAGGCCAAGTTCGGCATGCTGAGCGTTTATAGGGACGGCGCGCTTATCGTGCAGGCCATGGTCGGTGCGCCACCTGTCCTTGTCGACGCTCTGCTTCGCAAACCGTTTATCCCGCCCCCCGGTGCTCCCCTCGACCGCATGTTGCGGACAAAGAAACTGATCCACACCCTCGATGCCGCCGCGGAAGAGAACGAGCCTCTTTCGGCCCGACTGGCGGCGGCGCGTTCGTACATCATCGTGCCGATGCTCAAAGATGACGATCTCATCGGTGCCATTTCGATTTATCGGCAAGAGGTTCGGCCGTTCACCGACAAGCAGATCGAACTGGTGCAGAATTTCGCAGCACAAGCCGTCATCGCCATCGACAACACGCGACTGCTCAACGAGCTGCGCGAATCGCTGCAGCAGCAGACCGCCACCGCCGACGTACTCAAGGTGATCAGCCGCTCGACCTTCGATCTACAGACGGTGCTGGATACGCTCGTTCAGTCCGCGATCCGGCTTTGCGAAGCGGATATGGGCACGATTTTCAGGCCTAAAGACGGGGCGTTTCACCTCGCCGCCAGTTGCGGTCTCGATCTCGATTTGAGAGCGCAACTCGGGCGCATGAGCATGGAGGCCGGACGAGCAACTGTCACCGGACGGGTTTTGCTCGAGGGCCGCACGGTGCAGATCCCCGACGTTGTCGCAGATCCGCAATACTGGTTCCAAGGTCGGGAGCGTGGCGGGGTGCGCACGCTGCTCGGCGTTCCGCTGCTGCGCGAGGGTGCTCCGATCGGCGTGTTCAATATGGCGCGAGCCTCGGTGCGGCCGTTCACCGACAAACAGATCGAACTCGCGACGACCTTCGCCAACCAGGCGGTGATCGCGATCGAGAATACGCGGCTACTCAACGAGCTGCGCGAATCGCTGCAGCAGCAGACCGCCACCGCCGATGTGCTCAAGGTCATCAGCCGCTCGGCGTTCGACCTGCAGCGTGTGCTTGAAACACTGCTTGAGACTGCCGCTCGGCTCTGCGGTGCGCCGCATGGACAGATTTTTCGCTATGACGGGGAGTCGTGTCGCGCTGTGGCCGGTTATAACGTTCCACTCGCTTTTGTGGAAATGTGGCAACGCACGCCGGTCCGCGCAGGACGCGAAACGACAACCGGGAGGGCGCTGCTGGAACGCCGACCCGTACAAATCATCGACGTCCGGGCTGACCACGAATATGAAATGCATGAGAGCATAAGCGAGGTTACTTGGGGCAGCGTGCTGGCCGTTCCACTGCTACGCGAGGGCGTCCCGCTCGGTGTAATTGCGCTGTGGAAGGGCGAGGTCGAGCCCTTTACCGATCGCCAGATCGAGCTCGCCACAAGCTTCGCCGACCAGGCGGTGATCGCCATCGAGAACGTGCGGCTGTTCGATGAGGTGCAGGCGCGCACGCGCGAAGTCAGCGAGGCGCTCGAGCATCAAACCGCGACCAGCGAGGTACTCAATGTCATCACCCGATCGCCGACGAACGCCCAGCCGGTGTTCGATGCGATCGTTCAAAGTGCCGCGCGTCTATGCGAGGCCACGTTCAGCGTTGTTTGGCTATACGACGGCGATCTCCTGCACGTTGCGGCGACCAACAATTTCACGCCGGAAGTTCTAACAAAACTTTCCCAGACATATCCAAAGCGGCCAGACCGCTCGGTCGGCGCCGGCCGAGCCGTATTGGATGGGAAGATAGCGCATGTGGGCGATCTTCTCGCGGATCCGGAATACTCACAGGAGTTGGCGCTGGCTGGTAATTGGCGGGCCACACTTGCGGTTCCCATGCTGCGCGATGGCAAACCGATAGGCGCGATCTCTGTCGGCAAGCCCGAGCCGGTGCCGTTTTTGCAACGGCAAATTCAGTTGTTGACCACTTTCGCCGACCAAGCCGTCATCGCGATCGAAAACGTGCGATTGTTCGAAACCGAACAGCAGCGCACGCGCGAGCTCGCCGAGGCGCTGGAGCAGCAGACGGCGACATCCGAGGTCCTTCAGGTCATCTCCAGTTCGCCTGGCGAGCTTGAGCCGGTATTTGAGGCCATGCTGGAGAATGCCACCCGCATCTGCGGCGCCAAGTTCGGCGTACTGTTTCGATCCGAGGGCGTGGCGCTTCGCGCCGTTGCGCTGCATGGCGCGCCTGCGTCGTACGCCGAAGAGCGCCGACGCAACCCCGTCATTCGACCCCTTCCGGAGACAATGCTCGGACGCGCGCTGGCGACAAAACAAACGACGCAGATCAGCGATATACGCGATGAACCAGAGCCAGTTGGTTCACCGGAAGGTACAACGACGGGTGCGGTGCTCGCCAAACTCGCCGGCGCACGCACCGCAATTGCCGTCCCTATGCTAAAAGGAAACGAACTGATCGGCGCCATTCTCATCTATCGCCACGAGGTGCGTCCTTTCACGGAAAAGCAGGTCGCGCTGGTCGAGAGCTTTGCCCGCCAAGCTGTGATCGCCATCGAGAACACGCGGCTGCTCAATGAGCTGCGTGAATCGCTGCAGCAGCAGACCGCGACCGCCGACGTGCTTAAGGTCATCAGCCGCTCGACATTCGATCTGCAGACGGTGCTCGACACTCTCCTCGCGTCGGCCGCAACACTGTGTGAGGCCGACATGGGATATATTGGACGTCCGAAAAGCGACGGTTTCTTCCGAGCCGAAGCGACCTACGGCTATTCGCCCGACCTCAAGGACAGCGTGGAACGCACGCCCTGGAAAGCCGGGCGCGAGAGCGCGATCGGTCGCGTGCTGCTTGAGCGCGCGCCGGTTCATGTCCTCGATGCCGGAACCGATCCGGAATACCGGATGGTGGAGATGCAAAAAATGGGCGGATACCACTCCATCCTCGGCGTGCCTCTGCTGCGAGAAGGAATGCCGACTGGCGTGCTTGTCCTAACCCGCCGCTCCGTGCGTGCGTTCACGGAACGGCAGATCGAGCTGGTGACCAATTTCGCAAGTCAAGCGGTCATCGCCATCGAGAACGTGCGGCTGTTCGACGAGATCCAGGAGAAGAACCGACAGCTCCAGCAGGCCAGCGAGCACAAGTCGCAGTTCGTATCAAGCGTCAGCCATGAGCTGCGCACGCCGCTCAATGCCATCATCGGGCTGACCGAGATGATGGTCAAAAACGCGGCGCGGTTCGGCACAGAAAAGGCGCAGGAGCCGCTTCAGCGCGTGAACCGCGCCGGTACTCACCTGCTTGGCCTGATCAACCAGGTGCTCGACCTATCGAAGATCGAGGCCGGAAAGCTCGAGCTCAACCCACAAACGGTTCAGCTGGCACCACTG
>Ga0066388_100001965_pt1 | contig 12164 bp, 4 predicted proteins | sample PanSoiMetaGPlot6_FD_64539 | JGI IMG/M metagenome (GOLD analysis project Ga0066388, IMG submission 64539) | Tropical forest soil microbial communities from Panama analyzed to predict greenhouse gas emissions - Panama Soil - Plot 6 (Hybrid Assembly) | ecosystem: Environmental > Terrestrial > Soil... | reverse complement strand
ATACATGGCCGAGAGATGGATTTCCGGCGGATTGGCCGCGATCCTGAACACGACCTATCCTCTGATTCTGGCGGTCATGGCCACGCTTACCGGCACGGAGCGCGTTTCAAGATCAGCGGTCTTTGGATCGATCATTGCCATGGCCGGCGTATTTGTTATCTTTCACGATAGACTTGCCGTATCACTGAACCAGGCTCTGGGAGTCTGCATGATTGTGGGCTCGGTTGCCCTATCGGCAGTGAACAACGTCATCTTAAAACGACATGCCCACGCGCAGAGCCCGCTTGCCTCAGCCGCGATTATCACAGTAGTAAACCTGCTGATCTTGGGGATTTGCTCCGCTTTCGTCGAGCGGCGGCAGCTCATCTGGCCGCCACCGCTTCCAGCAACCCTGGCGGTAGCATATCTGGCGATCCTGGGGACGGTCGTGGCATTCTGTGCGTTCTTCTACTTGATTAAGCGGGTGCGGCTGATGACACTTACTACGCTCGTCTTCTTTCCGCCAATGATTGCGCTGGTTGTGGATGCGCTCTGGGAAAGGAGTTGTGCACTCTCCCTGGCCAGCTATGCGGGCATGGCCATCACTATCGGCGGTGTGGCCTTTAGCGTGCTCTCCCCCGGATCTGACGAGAACTAGAGACGGCGGAAAGATCCGTTGCTCAAGGTAACGTGGCTGTCCAGGATGATTTGAGGATACAGCTCGGATGATAGAGCCCAGTGGGCTCATAGAGTTCGGTACCGGTCTCTTCAAACCCTAGCCTTAGCAAGACCTTTCTAGATGCCGTATTTGCTGGGTGATGTCCGGCAAATATTGCACTCGCAGCCAAGTTTTCCAGGCCGTAAGCGACGACTGCTCTTGCTGCTTCAGTGGCCAAACCTTTGCCCCAGAAGACGCGACGAAGGTGGAAGCCCAATTCGTAGATTTTTTCGCTCGGACGGTAAGGACGTAGCCCACAACAGCCAACATGTTTATGGCTAGCAAGCTCGAAAATTAGCCAGTACTGCATCCGGTGAGTTGTTGCGCACTCTATCTCAGTATTGAGACGCTCCTGCACGGCCTTGTAAGATAGCGGTTCTCGGGAAAAGAACCGTGTCACCTCAGGATCTCCCCAAAGTTGCCTGGCCAGAGGAAAATCGTCCCACGTCCACTAGCGAAAACCGAGACGTTCACTGCAAAGAAATTATGCGGGAGATTGCCTCAGAGAAAAATGGGACGCCCGCTTGCCTTCCAGCTCTCGGCGGTCTGCAAATGCAGGCCGGTGTGGGATTGCGCATCGGTGCCTGCCGTGGGGTTGACGAGCAGATCTTCAAAGAGTACTGGCTGCGAGAAGTTTCTCAGCTCAGCACATTAGATTCGCAGGTGGAAGCTTTAGCGTGCTACGAACACGGCTGTTATGACGTCTGGAGCCTGGCTGTCTACGGTGAGCCTGCACCACAGGAAATCGGGGCCTTGATCGGTCCAGGGGAGGAGCGGAGCCGTTCGCCTTACGATCTGACAGAGACGGTTGTCTGCCGAAAAGTCACTTACCTCGCCACCTCGGTGAATCTTAAACACAACGGTCAGTGGCTCGGTGAGCTGAAAGAATCCACCATTTCGTTTCAGCCGCCGCTGCAAATCAGCGAGAATGCGATCGCCGTCCAAACCGGAGATTTCACTCACGAGTATGACCTGCTCACCCCTACTTTCGGTGCCAGAGGGCACAGTTGCAAGGTTCTGTGCTAACGTTTCCCGCCGATCTGCCTGGGTAATTGTTGATGCCGGCGGCGGCGTTATAGTTCTGATGATCGTTTCCTTAACTGCCTCCGGCGTATTCTCACCACTGGCGTGGTGAACTGCAGAGTCAAGAGCCGGCTTATCGGCAACCGTATCGACGTTTGTAATCGCAGGAACATCCATCTCCAGGACGAACCCGGGAGTATGCCGTTGAGAGTTAAGATCGTCGGCCATGTCTCTACGCTGCCCCATCTGGTGCGCTGGATTGTAGGCTGCCTGGCCATTCAGGGCTATGGCACGCACCGGTGTGGAGGATCCGAGCCTAAAGGACAGATAGTAACGCACCACCGCTAGATTGTGCAAAGAAGACGCCAGCTCTTTGCTGTCAGATCCGAGATCTTTCCTTTGCAGGGCAGCGGCTTTTGACAGAAAGTTCTCAGCTTCCGCGTACTCACCCTGCTGGCATAAGCCAAAACCCAGCCTGGCAAGCAAGGTGGCCAGCCAGACCCGATCTGCCTTCTTTACGCTTGGTTCGAGCGAGAGGGCCCGCTTCAAAGCTAACTCCGCCTCACGGTAGCGTCCTGCCCTGAGGAGGAACGCTGCATAGCTACCTGTCAGCGTGCGCAGCTCTGGAGTGTGTGCTCCTGGTGCTCGCTCTTGAGCCGCGATTGTTTCCCGCATCAACGTCTCAGGATCGGTCTCATACAGCATCTGCATTGTCTTGCTATCTCGCTGCGTAATCGACTTCAGCTCCCTGGAGGTCGAGGAGGGATACATGAGATCCGTCGCAATCGGGCTATGCCCTCGCAAGCCCAGCGCGTGTCCGACCTCGTGGCGGCTGACCGAGACAACCACATTATTGGCCGCAGACGTTCCGTTTGGTGCAACCGTCAGCACTGTAATAGTTGCTCTTCTGATTGCCTCCCAATCATCCACCAGCGTTTCCGTAAGGCCATTCTGATTCTTTTCCTTGAATGAGCCTTTAAGATTCGTCCAAATGCACTCGATGTCCGCATCCCTGGGATTGATGACATAGGTAAACGTAACTCGCTTGTTTAGTACTATCGACCATTCCTCAAAGGCATGCCGCATGGCGTCGCCCATCTCACTGCGGTATCCGGGAACGTCTCTCGCGTCGTGAAAGTAGACCCTTAGCGGCATTTTTTCAGCAGGCCAGCGGTGCGGTCCCTCGCGTATAGCCTGTGTTAAATAGTTGTCGGCAGGTGATCCCAGTTTGCCACCAGGTGTCGCCCCTTTATCCTGCTGCCTGCCCTGGTCCCGGGCACAGGATGGAGCTACAGAGAATGTCAGCGCCAAGAATACTCCCAGGCTCAGCGCCAAGCCTACCACCGCGCGAGCCCAACCGCCTGCTGATCGGTACGGGTAATTGTCAACCACCAACGAGCCACCCCCAGCAGACACCGAGAGTGTATGCCCGGTTATCAGGAGAAAATAACGGCTACCAGGGCGCACGGGCAGAGGGCGGTCAACAGTGACCTGGAGATCAGAGTGATCTTTTACCCTGGGACCAGGTATTTGATCATGCCGGGTTAGTTGTGCATCAATCGATCAACTCCGCAGGAGGAAGTTCCAGTGGCTGTTCAGGAGCTGCTTGATCGTGCTGTTACCGATCGCCCTGCAGGCATATACTTAATTGGTGTAGACTGAATCTGGCTGGGTACCAGTGGATGCGAGGGAGCGCTCGTACCGGGGGTGTCATCTCGGAGAGTAGCAACGATGTGAAACGGCCTAGATTGCGAATAGTAGTCTGCAACTGAGCCGCAAGTTAAGCCTCTCGGCAAGCTCCGGGAAACCCTGACCTTGTTGATCGGACCTGGTAACCCGCGCACATTGCTTGAAAAGGGCAACGTTTTATGCGGTGACTAATCAACCTGCCGGGGGGAAAGCGACCATGCCCGATACAGATGAGAAGCAAATCGATAAGGTCAAACAAGCCAACGAAACGTCCGACGACCCTGCCCGACACGAGGCAGATGCCGGGCGAGCAGAGCTCGTTCGAAAGCAGAAGGAACAGCGACAACAGCTGAAGGACGGGGGCACGAGCGGCATCAGCGCGCTTTTCGGTAAAGCCAAGGACTTCCTTCCGGACCTGGAAGAAGCAGCGGCTAAGGAACACAAGCAGGACGTCGCCAAAGCGAAGGAAGCTTCCAAAGGCGAAGCGGACAAACACCTTGCCACCCTTTCCCTGGTCGAGCAACCCCGGGCAGAACGCAAGCCGGATCAAGGGATCAAAGAGGGTGACGCCCCGCTGACCCCGCAGGCAGATATCGGCGACACGGCCACCCACTTGCGCAACCGGGCTGAGTTCGAGCTCGAGAATATTCACCGGGGCGCAAAATACACAGTAAGCGGGGCCGCACCCAAGGTCATCGATTACAACGACTCTTTCGCGGTTAAGACCCAGCAGACCCCGGAGGAAGTCGCTTCTTCTCAATTGGGGCGGGACGCTACTCCCGCTCAAAAGCAATTGTATGTCCGCTTCCTGGAAGAGATGAATAAGGACAAACTCCAGGATGATGGAGCAGGACATAAGGTATTCGCCGCGGGGGCATCCATCAAGATGCCCGGACAGACGAAGGATGGAGGGATTACCGTCCGCAAAGGGGACGAGACCATTACCATGTGGAACGACGGGTCCTCACTGGTCAAATCGGGCTACAACGTCGGCCACGCCAAGTACTCCTATGAAGGGCATGACGTCACGGTCAGTTGGAACAGCCGCAAGTCGGAGGAGAACAAGTGGAGTACAGGACACAATGTCGACGTTGTCACAACCTATCCCGATTACAGAAGCTACTACGAGCGCACAGAGACCACCTTCGATGCCAAGAACAGGGCAATTCAGAAGGTTTACGGCGCTGACGAGAAGGTTCCCGAGAGTATCAGAATCACCGATCAAACCAATACCGTAATCGACCTGAAGCCTGGCCGTGATGGAGAATTTCATGGGCAAAAGACAAAGGAGGGACAGGTGCTGGATGCTGACGTCGGAATGACAGCCACTGGGGGCACTTATTCCAGACATACTGATGCTCAGGGGAATACCGTGAAGGTATTCGAGAACTCTACCGATACCCTCAATCCAAAAGGCGAGCTCATTTCCCAGAAGATTAGCGGGGCCGATCAGCGCACCATAACCTACAAGTACAAAGATGGCAATCTCGAGTCTATGACCATCGTCGACAAGGACAAGAATCTTATTGAGATGAAGCCAGACAAGACTGGTGAAATGGTCGGCACCAAGAAAAATGCAGATGGGAAAGTAATTGACCAGGTGGGCATGAGCTTCGCTCCCCTGTCCGGAGGACTCTACTCGCGTCATGAAACCCATTTAGGGATTGTGAAGACTTACGAGAATGGCAGCACAGTTACAACTGACAAGCTCGGGCACGTAGTTGAGACCACTCAGAAGGATGCGCAGGGGCGCCAGGTTACGGAGAAATTTGATGGGGCAGAGAAAACAGTTACCGTAAAGAGCCCAACGGATGGGTCCGTACAAATTTTTAAACCAGGCAAGGATGGCCAACTGCACGGTGTCAAGAAGGATGCGTCTGGCCGCGTCGTTGATAGCGACGTAGGTCGAGACAAATCTGGAGCCATTTATTCAGCGAAGACCGAAGGCGATTTGTTGGTCAAAACGTACGAGGACGGTGGAGTTCAGAAATTCGACAAGGACGGCAAGCTGATTGAGGCCAGCGGCAAGGATAAAGCTGGCAGGGACTCCGTCTCTCACTACAAACCAGACGGAACGCTCTACCAGATTGATGTAAAGATCAATCCGGGTGATCCACCCACAGAGTTCACCAAGACAGCTGATGGGAAATTCGTGCATGAGTACAAGTCGGCCTCTGGTAAGACTTTACGTACTGTTGAAGTGCAAACGAGCGACGGAACTCTATTGTATGAGAACCTCAAGAACGGCAGCAAGTCAGCGGTTCACCCGGACGGTTCGATGGACTCGGAGTCAATAAATGCTGCCGGCAACACGGTTAAAGTCACCATGCGTGATGGCGAATCAAAGTCCGTAGAGGTTCACAAGGACGCAAATGGCAAAGAGCATAAGCTCAGCGAGACTTTTCTCGATCCTCGGGGCTATATTTTCCACTACACATATAAAGAGGGCCAGCCCGATACTGTCACCATCAACAAACCTGATGGCTTTGTAGTGCTCAAGCACACCGAAGATGGATACTTTGGCAAAAGTACCGACTGGTTCGGGCACACGGAAAGCGTACAGATGCGTCGCGACAAGGATCTAACTTATATAGATCAGGACAAAGGCACCGTACGCAAAGAAGCCATGAGCACCAAAGACGGGCATCTGGTTCCGACCCTGGAGAAGGTAGATTACGATGCTGATGCTGGAGCACTTGCGCCGGTGGCAAATAGCGTTGTGCAAGTGCATCAGTCCATTGCCCCAGGGAGAACGGATCTTGTATTGGCCGATGGCTCGACTATCGGCACCACCATAACCGGTGAAGTGTCATTCCAGAACCCTACAGGCGAAGCTTCGGTGGAGCATCCTGACTCGGAAGGGGTGCGCATAAGCGCCGACGGCAAGATCGAGTATTGGGATAAAGGCGGAGTCAAACAAGATACCCTGAGTGCTCATGAGGATTCTTTCCTGAAGAGCCATCCGAATGTCGATCGCAGGGATCTGCTGGAGATTCACCGGCAACACGTAAACGACAAACAGACTCTTGATGCATTTTACACACAGCTGGAAAGGCTGGACTCTACAGACCATCTGTCCGCAGCGGAAAAGGCGTCTATGGTGAAGAATATGATGCATCACGTGGCCTACCCCGCAGAGATCTACCAGGGCTCTGCTCCTACTTGTAACGTCACAACTGTTCAGCGAGACCTGGCAGTAAACCACCCGGACAAGTATGCAAAGTTCGTTGCTGATGCAATTGTCGACGGTGAGTTTGAGACCGCCAGCGGCAAAACGGTCCCGCTTGACATAGACAACCTCAAGATGAAGGATTTCAGTCGCCGGGATCTCGCATCTAGAGTCTTCCAGACGGCTGCCTTGAATGTTTTGCGTTACCCCAAGCAATCATTTCAGAATACCGAGGATGGCAACGGGCAGTTCCGCCCAATCGCGCAATGGTTCGGCAAAGACTACCAGATCGGGCCGGACACCAAAATGGGGGGGTTGCAACTGCCCGAAATCAGCCGAATTCGGTCCGAGCTGACTGGTGAATCTGTGGCGCCGGTGGCCGTGCGTTCCGTCGATGATCTGATCAGGGTATTTAAAGAGAATGGTGGCAAGGCCATGACCATACGCGTCGATGGCAACACCTTTCCATTCGACAAAGATGGACCGATGGGTACCGACATTGCCGGTCACGTGGTGACACTAAGTGGTGTGGATCCAGGCCCGCCGGTGAAATTTATGATGCAAAATCAATGGGGCCTTGAAAGTGATCATTCCAGCATAACCACGATGATTGAGGCCGAGGATCTGTTCAATAACATGAAGAGGCGAGGCACCACCGGTGAGGGTTATGTACTGGCTAAGGCCCCAGATGCAGACAAGTACTACGAAGCGAAAACAGGTGCCGATGGCTCCGTAAAGCTCATCCGGACTGGTGAAGCGCACTACGACGACGATGGCAACTATGTCCGTACGAACTGGCCTGGCAACTAGCATTGTTTGCCGGCCATCGCTGGCCGAGCTTGAGCATCTGCTTGTCTAATATCACATGCAGGCATACGCTGGCCGGGCCGGAGACCAGGAAATTAGCCCAGTCGTGCCTGCGCCACTGCCCAAAGATGCGCCCCTGGTGGAAATTCGGGCAACCTGCCGGAGTCTGTCTAGATTGTTCCTGACCGGTGTATATTTGGGGTAGAGACTCCAGTTGACTCGGTACTGAGACACAGGAAGGCCCCCTCACCTGGCTCCTTGGCACGGAAACACCAGGCCCTTTGCACGGGTAAATCTTGCAGAAATTAGTCTGCAAGCGAATCGTAAAATTTACAACTCTGGAAGTCTCAGGAATCCCCGATCGAATAGTCCCCCGATTGGGTAGATTGTTCTTAAGCGCGATGGGCTCTTGGTGCATTCACTCACCAGCTTCCTGGAGGGAAAGCAATCATGTCGGATTCAGATGACAAGCAAGTTGAGAAGGCAAAGGCAGCGAACGAGAAGCCTGCTGAATCTGTGGAAAAGGAAGCAGGCAAAAAACCTGATCAGGTTGTTGAAACTGAGGTAGATGCTGGGCGAGCTGAGCTTGTTCGAAAACAGAAGGAGCAGCGCCAGTATCTGAAGGACGGGGGTGTTAGCGGCATCAGCGCTAAATTTGGCAAGGCTAAGGACATCTTGCCAGGTGTGGATGAAGGTGCCCGAAAGGGACCAGGCAAATCGCTGGCGAAGGCCGAGTCCACGGACAAGTCGCCAGAACAGGACGCGCGCAAGGCGCTTACTACCTCGCAAGCCGATGCAATCGCACAGGCCAAAGCAGCGGGGACTTTTACCATGGTGTTCACGCACCTTCTAGTAACTCATGAGGGCGGAAAAGTAGCCGAGGATCTTCAAGGGAAGTCGCCAGCAGAATTGAAGATCGTCAAGGACCTGTACAAGAAAGCGTATGGCGAGGAGCTTGAAGAAGCCCTCCGGAAATACCTTTCCGGCATTGAGCTTACAAAGGTACTGGATCTGCTGCACTCGGAAAAGACAACGGACGCGGGCAAGGCCCAAGCAAAGGCTCACCCGGAGGCAGCATCAGCGGCAAAGGACAGCGCAGCACCGACTGATGTGCAAAAGAAGGCAGTAGAGACCACCACAGCTTCTACCTACTTTCAGACGGTGGATACCTACATTAATGGTAAGAAGGATTCTGCTAAGGTGCTTGAAACGCTGCAGGGGAGGAGTGAGGGCGAAATACGCATTTTTAAGGACCTTTACAAGAAGGCACATGGAGTCGAGCTTGACGACGATGTCCGGGAGAAGTTTCACGGGGATCAAAACGTATCCAAGATATTCGACAAATTGGGCACTCCACCAGAAAGGCGAATGAACCAGGCCAAACTGGAAACCGGTACTGGAGATCTCTTTGCCTATACCTTCATGCATGCGAACGCTGATGCGGTCGTGAAGATTTTGGAAAAAAGCTCCGAGTCAGAGATTCAGTCCTACAAAGCACGCTACAAGGCAATGACCGGCATGGAACTGGAGAAGGGTCTCTCCAATGTTTATGAGGGTGTCGATCTCAAGCGAATGGAACACTTCCTTAATCGAAAGGATAGTGATGTACCAAAGCTGCCTTCGGGAGTAGACCGCGATGCCATGCTCAAGGCTGACAGCGAAATTCAATCCGCTTACAAGCGCCAATCGGGCCTGTACGATTCCGAGACGATCAATAAGGTGCTTGCCGGCAAGAAGCCAGAAGAATTGCAGGCGATGGACGCCCTCTACAAAGAACGCTACGGCATTAGCCTGAACGATCAGTTCAAGGCCATGATTCCCCCGTTCACGTTGGAGCAACGTGTAACTCAAGCCAATGAATGGAAGGCTGAGCAGGACGCGCTGCGCAAGAATACTGAGACCGACAAGGTCTTTGTAGCCAGCTTCATGCCGGGCGGTAGGGAGTCGATCAAAGAGGCTCTTTCCGGAAAAACTGAGGCGGAGATTAAGGATTTAGACGCCTCATTTCGTAAGAATCACGGCAAGGGTTTGGAGGAATTCTTCAAACAAAATTACGAGGGAGCGGGACTAGAGAAAATGCTCCAGCTCCTGCATCACAAAGACGCTGATCTAGCCAAACTCCCGGAAGGCGTTGACCGGGCAAAATTGCGCGAAGCTAACGAAGCAATATTCAATGCGGAGAAGAGCCCCGCACTCTTTAGCAAAGTCCCCGACGAAGAGTTTGGCAAGGTTCTGGCCGGCAAGACCCCAGCGGAGCTGGAGGCAATGAAAACGCTGTTCAAGGAGCGTTATGGAACAAGCCTGGAAGATTATGTGAAAGAGTATGCCTTTGGCGGCGCCTACAGGAGCTTTGATGAATTCGTTGCCAAAGCAAAAAGTGAGCGCACTAAGGAAACGGCACTTCAAGCCGACGCTGCGAAAGTCGACCATTCCCGAATTGAGCAGCTCGCTGAGCAGATCCATCAAACAAAAGGAGAAAAACCTCCTGTCCGGCCCTACGGTACAGTCGCGGTCGTAGGATGGCCTCCAGGAGAACACCCTGCTGAACAGTTGATTCAGGGCCTGTCAGCTCCGGAGCTCAAGGCTCTCGCTGCAGTCTATAAGGAAAAGTATGGCTACGACATAAAGACTGACTTTAGCGGTGTCGTCGGAGATGTCGGAAAGCGGCTCGACCGGACGCTAGATCGCGACTACCATGGTGCGCTCGACAGGCTGTCTCCGGCGGAGCGGGCGGATGCAAGGGCACGAGCCGAAACAATGTACCGCTCAGAGATATCCAAATCCGAGCCAGGCGGCGAAACCAAGAAGGACGCATTTTGGCCGGCATTCGAGAAGAGATCGCCTGAAGAGCGCGCAGCTATTGCCGAGGCATTCCATGAGCTGTCCGGGCAGAGTTTGGAAGATTGGATCAAAGACAACTTCTCCGGCTACAAACAGGAAAAAGCTCTCAACTATTTGAAGTATGGCGACCGAGATGAAGCAGCCAAGATTCATCTGGCTCTGGGCGACAAGGATGCCGATACGACCCGCAAGATTGTCGAAATGATGAATTCGAAGGACATCGAGAAGCTGGATAAGATTTATCAGGAGCATTACGGCAAGAGTTTGCGTGACGCCTTATTAGAGGATGAGCACCTTAGTGCTGCCAACAAGAAGGCATTGGAGATTTACCTCAAAGGTACAGATTATCTAAAAGCGCACCCGGAAGAGTGGAACAAGTTGATAGAGATATCGCTTGGTGACTACAGGAATATTTATGCCGTTCACAATGCGAACTATCACGGCACGAATGTCGGCGATTTCGAAATGTTCAAAGAAATCATGGCTAGCGCCCCCGCCGATGTTCGACAAAGGTTCATCGCGTTCGGTGGCTACGACACGGTTAAGTTGGCCTTTGGGGACGACAAAAAAGATGCGGTCGAGTACCTTGAGCATGGCCAATTATCATTGGAGAGGCAGATCAAGAAGAACATAGGACACTGGAGTGATGATCACGACGCCATCACGAAGGCGGCTGATGAAAATCACGATGATGCGGATCACAAAGACTACCTTAAGGGTGCTCAAATATTCGAGAAATACTACGGCAAGCTTTCCGATGAACAAAAAGAATCATTCAATGCACTGGCCAGGTCGCCTAAGTATTCATCTTCGATACCGGACCTTCCTAACGCTGATGAAATGCCCGAGGACGAGAAAAGGATCTATGAAAAATATCAGGCGATAAACTCCGCTCTGGATCGCGGGCTCTATAACAAGAACGGCATGAAGTTTCGGGATCACATCATTGTTTCCGGTGGAAGCGATGCGGCTGTCAGCCAGGTGCAACAAATGTCCTGGGAAGACCTGCAGAAGCTAAAGATAATTCCAAAGGACAGTCATGTCCCACCGAATATACAGTTGGAAATGAACAAACTGGAGTTCATGAAGAAGCATAACTACGACCTTCTGAGCGAACCTGCTCAAAAGGAGATACGCGAAGCGCTCGACAAGAGACTGGCCGCGCAGAAGCCTGACGACTTGAAGTACGCTGATGGCCAGTCTCTTGAGGATGCCATAAAGCTGAAGACTTTTGAGACGGTTCCGAAGTCAGACAGGGTGGTTGATGCGATTCAGCACATGAGCCTCGCGGATCAACAGAAATATCGCTCGGATTCTGAGTTCAGAGACAAGGTTGATCTGATAGTCGCTGCAACAATGAATGACGAGTACAAGACAGCCGCCAGGCACATGTTGGATAACGTGGCCAAAGGCGGTTATCCGGAAGGCGATTGGATCGACAAGATCAACATAGAAGGCGGCAAGAAGGAAACTGAAGAGCCGCAGGTAGTTCGTTACGTCGAGGAGGAATTCAAAAAGGATCCACATCTATTCGAACGCATATCTCATCCAAGAACACCGGAGGATCAGGCGCTCAAAGACAGGTTGGATAAGGCACTTCATGGCGCGCTGGATGACGACGAGTATGCCAGATGGGCCAAGCCCGTGCTCGAGAACGGAAGGCTGACGATTGAGCAAAAGCTCGATATTGATAAGGAAAAGGGCGACAGCGTTAAGAAGGCGACCTTTACCGATATTCAGAATCTCGCTTCGGCCGAGGACTCAGCGTCCGCCAATGAGCGCCACAAGATAGTCACGGATGAATATTACCGAGAGCAAGTCTTGCGACAGTTGCCCAGGGACCAGCGTGAGCTTGCCGAAAGCATGCTGAAGCAGGGGGAACAGGATCAAGTCCTGAAGCACATCAACAAAATTGCAGTATCTGAGGACCCTGCGTCT
>Ga0066388_100001964_pt1 | contig 12167 bp, 7 predicted proteins | sample PanSoiMetaGPlot6_FD_64539 | JGI IMG/M metagenome (GOLD analysis project Ga0066388, IMG submission 64539) | Tropical forest soil microbial communities from Panama analyzed to predict greenhouse gas emissions - Panama Soil - Plot 6 (Hybrid Assembly) | ecosystem: Environmental > Terrestrial > Soil... | reverse complement strand
TGCAGGTCGAGTAACTCGCCGGTTCTAGGGTCCGCCGCCGTTGCATCCACCTCCTCATCGGCATGAGCTACTTCCAGCCCAAAGTCACGGGAGAGAACAGAGAACAGGGACGCGCGCTCCAAAGGCGCTTGCGTCAAGGCAGCAAAATCAGCGGCAGGAAGATAACAGGCCTCCAAGGCAAACGGTTCGTCGGCAGCATTTCGCAAGCGCTCCACCTTAATCATGCGGCTGTTGGGTGGCAACGAGAGCCGGGCTGCGATTTCCGGCTCGTTATCAACGACCTTGTTACACAAAAGCCGCGAGCAGGCCGCCAGGCCACGGCTGGCCATCTGTTCCGTGTAGCTCATCAGGCGATTGAAGTGAATTTTTGGCGGCGCCACGAACGTCCCAGCGCCGCGACGCCGATGTACTACTCCCTCTTTTTCCAGCGACGCCAAAGCGTGCCGTGCGGTCATCAGGCTTACCTTGTGAATCCGCGCCAGCTCGCGCTCGGAGTCTACTGCGTCGCCAACTTTCAAATGGCCGTCGGCGATTCGCTTCAAGATCGCACCCTGAATTCTCTTGTAAGCTGGTACTCCGCTCTTTCGTCTTGTTGGCATGGATGCTGGCAAACTTGAACTCCTGCAACAAAATGCTATAGAGCGAGACAAGGCCGCGTTACTGTCCGATTCTTGACCGATCGAAGTGCGTCAGGAGCCGAAGTAATCTCCACATAGCTATATAGCGGGAGTATGCCACTGACTTTGTCCTTCGTCCAGCATCAACTGCACATTTAATCCGGCGTCAATCGAAAATCCTAATAAACGGGCCGCATAACCGGCCCACAATCTACAGAATCTAAAAGTCGTCGTGATGAGTTCTTCCATTTTTCATAAACCCGGGCCGGGCGGTAGCAGGTAATTGCTATAGAGTTTTGCAAACCGGTGACCGTAGAAAAAATTCTGTGGACAATCGCATTTTTTTCTTGACCGCCGATATTTTGTGCTATATAGCATGACAACTAGTTTAGTTCGCGCTTTCCGTCGCTTTCGATCCAGGCACAAAGCGCACCGTCTTCCAGGAGGTAGTCTGATGCGATACGCGATCAGGATAGGGCTCGGCTTTTTGCTCGTGGCTGGTCTTCTGGCGAGTTTGCAGCCAGCCTGGGGCCAGGAAGTGAGCAGCGCCATTGTCGGTACCATCACCGATCCCAGTGGCGCGCCCATTGCGGGGGCAACCGTGACCGCAGTGGACAAGGATCGAGGCACGGAATGGCCTGCTACCACCAACGACGTGGGAGCCTATAGCCTGCCCCGCATACCGGTTGGCAATTACGAAGTGAAGGTCGGGGCAAAAGGATTTCAAACCGCGATTCATCCTCCCTTTACCCTCGTCCTTAACCAAACCGCCCGCATCGACGTGAAGATGAAACTTGGACAGGTATCAGAGACGGTGGAGGTGACTGGCGCAGCGCCAATACTTCAGACCCAGACCACGGAGTTGAGCACCATCATCGACTCAAAAACCAATGTGAGTCTTCCTTTAGCCTCGCGGAACTACATTCAGTTGACGTTGTTGGCGCCGGGAGTCACATCTGTGAACCCGCAGTCCCTGACGCAAGCGCAGTCGATGCCGAGTTCCGGGCGTCCCTACATCAACGGCAACCGTGAACAGGCCAATTCGTTCCTCCTTGATGGCACCGAGAACCAGGAAAACATCAACAACGAAGTGGCTTATCAGCCCAGCGTCGACGCCATTCAGGAATTCAACCTGATCACTCAGAATGCTTCCGCCGAGTTCGGCCAGTTCCAGGGTGGCATCGTGAATACGACTATCAAGTCGGGCACGAACAGTTTTCACGGAACGGTGTTTGAGTTCTTCCGCAACGACAAATTGAATGCCAACTCCTGGCAGAATGGCCTGACCATCGGCGCCACCAACCCCGATCCGCTCGTGCAAGAACCGAATGGCGTGGGCAAGAAGCCACTTCTACGCTGGAACATGTTCGGAGCGACGATCGGTGGCCCGATCGTGAAGAACAAGTTGTTTTTCTTCGCCGACTACCAAGGGCAACGCTTCGATCATCCGCAGACGGCAACGCGCTATCAGGTTTTTACCGGTCTCGAGCGCCAGGGCGATTTCGGGCAGTTGTGCACGCAATCGCAAGATCCCGTCACTCACGTCCCTGGAACCTTTAATGGTGCCGGCATTTGCAGCCTTAGCGGAGAGCAGCTGAAAAATCCGAACAACGGAACGCCCATTCCTTTTAACAATATGGCGAACACGACCCTGACGATCAGCCCGGTTGCGGCCGCCCTGTTCGCTTCCTCAAAATACCCGCTCCCGCAGGTCGATACCGCAGTCGCGGCCAACTTCACTGCAGGTGTAGGAAATCAGCTAAACAACAACCAGGGCGATCTCAAAATCGACTACAACCCCTCCGACCGGGATCACGTCTCTGGGCGGTACTCTCAATTCAAGGTGTCCAATCCATTCACACAGACGTTTACCCTCGGGGCGCGTACGAATCCTGACTTCTCCGATCAGCCGGGGCAGAACTTGTCTCTTAATTGGACCCACACCTTCAATGCGAACATGTTGAATGACCTTCGGGTTGGAATTAACCATGTCCGTTTCACCTCGGGCTTCACCGATCTCGGGCTGGGTAACTTCTCGCAAGGGCTGGGAATCTCCGGGGGGAACGACAATGCCAAGGGTCTTTTGGGGTTGCAATTCTCCAATACCGATTTGAAGCTCGGCACTCCTGACATCGAACAGCACTTTGGCGATGGTACGATCCAGATATCCGAAGGAATCATCTTTAACCACGGACGTCATGTAATCCACACCGGTTTCCAGTACTGGCGGATGCGTGAGAACTCGGCCTACTCAGGAAATGACGGAGTTCTGGGACACCTGAACTTCAACGGCTCCTTCTCTGGAGCCGATGTGTCCGACTTCTGGTTGGGACGGGTCTCCACGGGCCTTCGCCAGGGCGCTGGCGCGGAGTGGGGCATGCGAGGCGACGCCGTGGCAGCCTATATTCAGGACGACTGGCGCGTGTCCAGCAATCTGACATTGAATCTCGGCTTGCGTTATGAGGATCACACGCCCTGGACCGAGATCCACGATCGTATGGTGAATTTCGGCCTTTTCAGCGGCGAGATCCAGGTCGCTGGGCAAGGCGGAAACAGCCGCGCCCTGGTCCACCCCTACAACGGCATCGGAAACTATCAGCCGCGCATAGGAGTGGCGTGGACGCCGAGAGCTCTCGACGGCAGGATGGTGGTGCGCGCGGCGTATACGGTTTCGTCCTTTATGGAGGGGATGGGAGCCAACCTGCGCATGTCACAGAATAGGCCCTTCGTCCCGGCCCTGTCTTCAGTGAGCAATACCAACATTCAGACTGGCTTCGGTGCTCCTGCCCCGCTTTGTGCCGGCGCCGACCTGGCCTGCTACAACGGCGTAAGAATTTTTCCTTGGGATCCGAATATTCGGCCCGCCAGCGTGCAGCAGTGGAATTTGTCCATTCAACAGCAGCTGTCGAACTCAACAACCTTCCAGATCGGATACGTAGGCCAGCGGGGTAATCACCTCGTTGTACCCGAGATCATCACGCAGCGTATCCTGCTTCCAAATAGTGCATGCGCTACTCCACCGTGCACAACGCCCGGTCCGTTCCTGGCGGGGAATCCGGCCCTCAGGGACGAAATTACTGGCGGAGCGACCTTCACGGGATTGCCGGCCGCAATCGCTACGTTCTCTGCTGCCAACCAGTCGTATAACGCTCTGCAAGCGGTACTGCAGAGACGCTTCTCCAATGGTTTGCAGGGTCAGGTCGCGTACACGTATTCCAAGTGCATGACTGACTCCACTGGCTACTTCGGCGGTGGATGGGGTGGCACTCAAACCAGTCTCCCGGCTTCCTTCTGGCAAAACATCTACGATCGCAAGGCGGAATGGGGGCCTTGCTACTTCGATCAGACGCATGTGCTCTCTGCATATGCGAATTATCAGGTACCCGTGGGACGCGGCAGAAAGATGGGCGGCAACATGAATGCCGTGGCCAACGCGGTCGTTGGCGGCTGGGAGGTTAGCCCGATCGTCAGCTTGCATTCTGGCAACGCGATGACGGCTGGGCTCGCGTTCTTCGACAATTCTGGCACGGGGGGCAATGGACCTTTTGGATTTGCGCGTCCCGACTGTGTGGCTGGACCTCACTATCCAAAGACCCATCTAACCAACGGACAGAATACTGGCATCCAGTGGGTTGATCCGTCGTCCTTTGTCGTGCCCGGGGTAGGCGCATTTGGTGACTGCCGCAATGGCAGCGTAAGGGGGCCGACTCTCAAACAAGTCGATCTGAGCTTGCACAAGAGTTTTGCCTTTACGGAAACCAAGGCGCTGGAATTCCGCTCGGAGTTCATCAACCTGTTTAACCATCCGATCTTGAACGCACCGAACATGTTGTTAGGCACGACGTTCGGGCAGATTACAACCTCGCAGGGCGAACGCAATATCCAGTTCGCTCTGAAATTCCACTATTGATCGTTATATGATAGGCAGGCGTCGCAAGGCGCCTGCCATCCCTTATGTCCCGATATTTCCCGGCGTACGTTTTCTCTCTACTGGTGTTTCTCTCGACGGCCTACCCTCCGGAAACAAAAAAGCCGACCACAGCAGATCCGTCTGCTGCCGGCAAGAAAGCAGTAACTCTGGCCAAAAGCGGTCACTGCAAAGAAGCGCTGCCGGGCCTCAAGAAAGCCGCACTGCACACTGTGGAATCATCTTTACGTCGCGAAGCGGGCTTTTCCGGCGTGCGCTGTGCCATGTCGATGGGAGATACCGATGCGGCCATCGACTTCCTGCGTTTTCTAAAACGTGAGTTCCCTCGCGACCCTGATGTTCTGTATGTGATGGTGCACACGTATTCCGATGCGTCCACTCGTGCATCCCTGGAACTGGCACAGACGGCGCCTGCCTCTGTCCAGGCTCATCAACTGAACGCAGAGTCTCTGGAGGTTCAGGGGAAGTGGGATGAAGCGGAGAAGGAATACCGACAGGTGCTGACGCAAAATCCTCGACAGCCCGGAATTCACTACCGGCTGGGACGGATTCTGCTCTCGAAACCTGACTTCGGCCCTGCCGCCGCTGCGCAAGCGCAAAAAGAATTTCAACAGGAACTGGAGATTGATCCTTCAAACGCGGGCGCGGAATACGTTCTGGGCGCACTGGCCCGGCAAGACCAGCAGTGGGACGATGCGATCCAGCACTTTTCTCGTGCGACCAAGCTCGATGCCAGTTTTGGCGATGCCTTCCTCGATCTGGGCACCGCCCTGGTCTCAGCCAAAAAATATGCCGAAGCCATCCCGCCGCTGGAAACTGCAGTAAAGCTCGAGCCTCAGAATCCGGCGGCGCACTACAATCTTGCCGTCGCATACCGTCGCGACGGTCGCAAGATGGACGCGGATCGCGAATTTGCGGTTCACCGGAAAATGACGGAGCAAAACGACGCGCTGCAGGGTAAGCAACCCGATACCCCTCCGCAAGACCCAAATTAAGGGGCGGCCGGCACGGGCAGTTCATCCTCATGGGGAAATGGCACGAAGAGAAGAGGGCTTCTCACCTAAGCAATAGCCTCCGCCTTTCACGAAGACAATTCCTGTGGACCATGGCGGGCGGCATGGCGTTGACCGGTCTTTCTCGCGCGGTGCGCGCGTTCGCCGATCCGGCCTATCCTTTTGAAGTAGTTCCTGCGTCTGTAAGCGGCATCAGCTGGACGCATGCCAACGGCAAGTCGGCTGAAAAATATCTTCCTGAAACAACCGGTGCAGGTTGCGCTTTTTTCGATTACGACAACGATGGCTGGATGGACATTTACCTGGTCAATAGCGGCAAGTGCGATTTCTTCAATCCGTCTCCGCCCCTGCGCAATGCGCTTTACCACAACAACCGGGATGGAACATTCACCGACGTTACTGAACGGGCCGGGGTGGTTGGTGGCGGATACGGTCAGGGCGTCGCCGTTGGCGATTACGATGGTGACGGCTATCCCGACCTGTACCTCACGCAATACGGAAACAGCATTCTTTACCACAACAACGGCGATGGCACCTTTACCGACGTGACGGCCAAGGCCGGTGTGTCCGCTCCCGGCTGGTCTTCGAGCGCCGTGTGGTTCGATTACGACAACGATGGCCGTCTCGACCTGTTCGTGTGTCGCTTCGTTGATTTTGAGAAGTCCAAGAATCGTCCTTGCGGTGCGGGCGCCAAGCCGGAATATTGCATTCCTCGCTTGTATCAGCCAATGCCCAGCTGGCTCTTTCACAATAACGGAGACGGCACGTTCTCTAACGTTAGTAAGCCCTCGGGCATCGCGAACTCGCTGGGGAAAGCGTGGGGCGTCGTTGCCGCGGACATCAATAATGACGGCCGCATGGACCTGTTCGTCGCCAATGACACGGTGGCAAATTTTCTGTTCATGAACCGCGGAGGTGGTCGCTTCGAGCAGCTCGCGGACCAGGCGGGAGTGGCCTATAGCGCCGAAGGACGCGCCCGCTCAGGCATGGGCGTGGACGCCGCCGACTTCAACGAAGACGGATGGATCGATCTGTTTGTCGCCAATATCGACGGCGAAATGTATTCCATCTATCAGAACAATCACGACGAGACGTTCGACGACCTGGCCGTGCCGACCGGTATCGGCAAAGCAACGCGCATGGTAAGCGGCTGGGGCCTGAAGTTCTTTGACTACGACAATGACGGAAACCTGGATTTGTTTCTGGCCAACGGCAATCCCGACGACCTGATCGAGACTCTGCATCCAGGTGTAACATTTCGCGAGCCGCCAATGCTGTTTCACAACACGGGAAAAGGTTTTCAGAACGTCAGTGCTCAGAGCGGTCCGGTGTTCGCAAAAGACCTTTCCGGGCGCGGCTTGGCTATCGGCGACTTCGATAATAACGGCGCAGTTGACGTTCTTGTCTCAGTGAACGATGGAGCTCCGGTGTTGCTACGGAACAAGATTGGCTCGCAGAATCACTGGCTGGGCCTCAAGTTGGTTGGAAGGAAATCAAACCCGGATGCCGTAGGCGCCCGGATCTCCTATCAGGCGGCGGACTTGAAGAGATCGCGTACCAAGGTCGGCGGAGGGAGCTTTCTGTCGGCTCATGACCCGCGAGTAGTGCTTGGCCTTGGCAAGCAGACTAAGGTCGACTGGCTGGAAGTCGCCTGGCCGCAGCCCGGCGGAACCCGCCAGCGATTTACAGATCTTCCCATCGATCGATACATCACGATCGTGGAAGGACAGGACAAGTGGAAGTGAGGAAATGCAGTTGAGCGCCGGAGTCAATGGAAACCGATGGCGAAGTCCGATCTTCTTCTTTCTCGCGCTGCTCGCGCTTTGCCACGCGTCCATGGCCTGGCAGACGCCACCCGACCAGGTCGATGTTCAGATTATTGTCGTCGAATCTCTGGGCCAAGCCGAAAGAGTGCTGCAGCAGTTGGAATCCGGCGTCGATTTCGCTGCGCTCGCCAAAAAAGTTTCAATCGACCCGAGCGCGAGCAATGGTGGCTACATGGGTAAAGTCGCTCCCGCGAGCCTGCGGGCTGAGTTGCGTGATGCGCTGAAGACCTTGAGCCCAGGTCAGTCCAGCAAGATCGTCAAGTCTTCTGAAGGCTACGCGATTCTCAGAGTATTACCGGTTTCGGAAAAATCACCCAAGGCTCAGGCAGCGCTTCCTGCTTTCTCGACTACCGCTCGTGGCGGCGTGCGCTACGCCCTCAACGTCGGAGGGCTAAATGACGCAGACGCCGTTTTCAATGCCTTTCCGAAATCCGAAGGCTGGCAACAGGATTTCCACGCTGTCTGCGAGGCACGCAAGCAATCATTGATCGCAGCCACTTCTCAACTTGAAAAGCGTTTGGCTCAAGCGGACGCAGAACTCAATCCTTACGACGCACTGGGACAACATCATTCACTGGCGCAGCTTCATGCTTACCAGGGCAACATGGCGAAGGCAATCGAAGAGTGGCAGGCTGCGCTCCAGATTGCCAACGATGCCGTCCCCGCCGCAATCCCCAAGTTTCTCGAAGCCCTGGGAATCGCTTACCTGCACAAGTCAGAAATGGAGAATGGCGCATACCGCAATCCGGGGGAACGCTGCATCCTGCCCCAGCATGTCGCAAATAAATATCAGCAGACCGGAGACTCCAAAAAGGCCATCGAATATTTTCAGAAATACCTGGCCCAAAAGCCTGACGACATCGAAGTGAAATGGCTCCTCAATCTGGCGTATATGACTCTCGACGCCTACCCCGCAGGAGTTCCGGCAAAGGAACTCATTTCCGCGAACATCTTTGACTCTAAAGAACCGACAGCTCATTTCACCGATATAGCGCCGCTCCTGGGTTTAAATACTTTCTCGATGGCGGGCGGAATCATCGTGGATGACTTCGAAAACAACGGGCTGCTTGACATCGTGACCTCGAGCATCAATGTCTGCGAGCACATGCATTACTTCCACAACAACGGTGACGGCACTTTCTCTGATCGATCATTGCAGTCTGGGCTTGGAGATCAGTTTGGCGGTCTCAATCTGCTGCAGGCCGACTACAACAACGATGGTTGCCTTGACATCCTGGTGTTGCGCGGAGGTTGGGAGTTCCCCCAGCGTCTGTCACTGCTGCAAGGGCATTGCAACGGAACATTCACCGACGTCACACGTGAGGCCGGTCTCGGCGCAGCCGTGAACGCCACTCAGACCGCAGCATGGGCGGACTTCGATAACGATGGGTTCATCGACCTTTTCGTCGGTAGCGAGAGTGGTCCCGCGCAGCTTTTCCGGAATAAAGGCGACGGGACCTTCGAAGACATCGCACATTCTGCCAGCGTGGATCGGATCGCGTTCACGAAGGCTGTCATTGCCGCCGATTACGACAACGACGGCTTCGTCGACTTTTACGTTTCTAATTACAACGGAAAAAACTTTCTCTATCACAACAATCATGATCGTACGTTTACCGAGGTCGCTGGGCTCGCCGGAATCGAGGATCCCTGGGCGAGTTTCCCCGCCTGGTTTTTCGACTACGACAACGATGGCTGGCCGGATCTGTTTGTGAGCAGTTACTCTGGCTCAAGCGACGAGGTTATTCGAAGTTATCTGGGACTTCCCCGCAACGCCGAGTCCCTCAGGCTCTATAAGAACATGCGCAACGGTACCTTCAAAGATGTGTCCAAGGAAATGGGCCTCGATCGCGTGTTCATGCCGATGGGTTCGAACTTTGGCGATATCGACAACGACGGCTTCCTGGATATTTACCTGGGATCGGGCGCCTCGCCATACACTGCGCTTGTCCCCAGTGTTCTGCTTCGCAATAACGAGGGAAAATCTTTTCTCGACGTGACCGCGTCTTCCGGCACCGGTGAACTACACAAAGGACACGGCGTCGCGTTTGCCGACATGGCTCGCCGTGGATTCGAAGATCTTTTGTATGTGGTCGGCGGGGCGACGCCCGGCGACAGCCACGCTTTCCGTTTCTTTGAGAATCCGGGCAATGGCAACGACTGGATCAACATTCGCTTGGTAGGAGTGAAAAGTGATCGCGCGGCCATCGGCGCGCGCATCAAGGTGGAAGTTGAAAATAGTGGCCAGGGCGCACGCTCAATTTATCGCACAGTTGGCAGTGGCGGATCATTTGGAGCATCTCCGCTTGAGCAACACATTGGTCTAGGAAAGAACGCGCGCGTCATGACCATTGAAGTCTGGTGGCCGGCCAGCAACACGCGCCAGAGCTTCACGGGAATAGACAAGAATCAATTCATCGAGATCAAGGAATTAGCCAGGGACTACTCGAAGCTCGATCGTAAGACGGTCCGGTTAGGCGGAAGTAAGCGCGAGGTCATTTGGCCGTCTTCCGCCGGCGGCGGAACTCACTCCGCCAGTCCCACAAGTGCTGCAGGAAGCCCACATTGAATCGTCACCACATAAAAATCGTCCTGTTGCTCTTCTGCACGCTTCATTGCTGGGCGGAACAGCGCTATCCCGCTTCAGGCCTAGTGGTGAGCATCGACCTCCCCCGGAAGATGGTCACCTTGTCATGTGAGAGCATTCCCGGATACATGGACGCCATGGTGATGCCGCTTCGCGTTCGTGATCACAATATCCTGGGAGAACTCAAACCCGGCATGATGGTGGACTTCTCCCTGGTAGTGGAAAAGGATTCCTCCTATGCAGATCAGGTTCGGGTTCACGCCTTCCAAAGCGCCGAGCAAGATCCCTTTACGGCTCACCAGTTGAAAAACCTGGCAGCGCTCGTAGCGCCAGACAGTTCCAGAACTACTCCCTTATCCGTCGGACAGCCTGTCCCGGATTTTCATTTGACCGATCAGAATCGCCAGACCGTCACACTCAGCCAGTTTTCCGGCAAGGTCGTGGCCATCAACTTTATCTACACGCGATGCGCATTGCCCCAGTTCTGTTTTCGTCTGACGAACAACCTTGCCCGCCTTCAGAGTCGCTTCGCTCGCGTTCTTGGCCGGGATTTGATACTGCTCACCATCACATTCGATCCGGTTCACGACCAACCCGACATTCTGGCGAACACCGCCAAAACCTGGAAGGCCGACGTGCGCACCTGGCACTTCCTGACAGGAACTCTACCGGACATCAGGAAAGCTTGTGGCCTGTTTGGAGTCGATGCCTGGAATGACGACGGCCTGATGATCCATTCGCTGCACACTGTCATAATCGATCGCAAAGGCAGGTTGGCGGCAAACCTCGAGGGCAACCAATTTACCGCCAAACAACTGGGCGACCTTGTCGAAGGGGTCATCCATTCGAACGAATAAAACTTCACGAGATCGCAAGCCTGCCGCCAGTCTTCGCGCTCCACACAATGGCAGAAATCGCGTGCTATGATCACAGGCGAATCTTCTGTCGCGGCATGAGAGCGTCACTGGTACTCCGGGCTCTTGCGAACGATCGCAGGCTCCAGATTCTCGACTGGCTCAAGGATCCGACTCACCATTTCCCTCCGCAAGTCGATGGTGATCTCATCAAGGACGGCGTCTGCGGCTATCTGATCGCTCGCAAACTCTGTGTCAGTCAACCAACCGCAAGCGAGCACATGAGGATCTTGTGCGAAGCCGGGCTAACCCGCCCCAAACGCATAAAGAAGTGGACCTTCTACAAGCGCAACGAAGAAAAAATCAGGCAAATCAAGAGAGATATTCTCGCCAAGGTATGAACCGCACGCCTCCCGCCTGCCGCATCCGTCCGCCGGATACCATCCCCAGCGTCAACATTTACAAATCTTTAAACCGGGGCGCCCCTGCAAACTTCCGTCGTTTTGATTTAGCACCCTCGGGCCATTGTCTTGCTCCCCAGCCGATAGTAGAGTTCCTTTCTCGAGGCTCATCGCGCGTTGGCCGATACCGGACTGCCGGCGAGAAGTAGCCTCCATCGTCCCTCCCCTGAGCAGTACTGAATCCCGCAAGGACCGAATCCAAGAGACTTGGCAGGATCCCTGCGAATTCAATCTGTAACTTTAACGGGCCAAGGAGATATGGGCGAGAGGGAAGCTGAACGTTGGCGTGAGTTCTACTGGGCGGCAGTGCTTGAGGAGGACTCGAATCATATTCCGGAGCGCCTCGATACGGCGCACGCGGCCATTAAGGCCCGGCTGAAAGTGTTACCCCACGGCCTCGATGATCTGAAGGAAATGAGGGAGATACATACCTCCCTTCGCCGTCTCGCTAGGCTCCGACGCAGAGTGTCACGCCGCCAGCCACCTACTCGCATTGCTGTTGATCAGAAGCCCTTAACCGCGAGCGCTTCCCCGCCGCCTCACGAGGCTTCCAGCAATGCTTTGATGGTGATCGATCTGTCTTCCTGGAATGGGCGCCTCACGGTAGTTGCTGGTGGTCTTCTCTGCACTGCACTGCTGGCTCTCTTAAATTTTCTTCTTAAGAGCAACAGTGCTCTGGAGTTTTTGCCTTTTATTGGTTTGGCATCGATTGTTCTGATAGGCCTTCGTTTGGGAGCGCTAGCAGGTGTCATGGGCTCGGTGATTGCAGCGCTGATCCTCGCAGTTCTGGTGCCTCCAGCCGGACGATTCGCTATAAAAGACGCCGCCCTGCGTGAAAGTATTATGTGGATGGTTTTAGGAGGAGTCGCATTGTCCTACTT